>Ga0256868_10000581_pt1 | contig 21116 bp, 24 predicted proteins | sample RVTome_13_FD_187341 | JGI IMG/M metagenome (GOLD analysis project Ga0256868, IMG submission 187341) | Soil microbial communities from uranium-contaminated site in the Upper Colorado River Basin, Wyoming, United States - RVT92D227 HiSeq ...
TGTGATAAAGTTGACAAACACATGAATTCATGGTGTTAATTTAATTTTGGATTGACGCATGAAGAACAGAGCCGCTGCGCGAATAAAAAAGATTATCTATGGGGTTTCAATCGGGGAACTTCCCTTACAAGTTGCCAAAACTTAGCAACGCAAGCATTTTAACACCAAATTGAACGGGTATCAATTAAAAAAACGGTGCTTCGCACCAACCTTTGTTTCTACCGCGCAGCGGTTTAGTTCTTCCTTCGGTAATCATCAACTCCCAGGTCAACCTGATATTATAGATAAGTAGGTTTAACAGGGTACAATGAAGTACTCCCTTTTAATATCAATTCAGATTATTACATCTTATCTATTTCGGATTGAATTTCTGATATATCCTCTCAGTTGGGAAAATTGGGACAAACAGTGCGGGATAAGTAAGAGGAAGCGATTCATCCTTTCCAATGATAAGATAACCCTTCCCATTTAAACTTGGATAAATCTTTTTCAATACGTCTATTTGGCATTCTTTTGAAAAATAGGTAAACGCTAAATTTCGACAGAAGATAATATCCATTCCAGAAAAGGGTGCTTCATGAATGATGTCATGCTTTTTAAATGCCACACCCTCCCGGATGGCTCCGTCGAGTACAAAAAAACCATTTTCAATCCTAAAATATTTTTGAATGATCTCTTCAGGGACCTCCTTTAAAGTGCTCTTCCTATATCTCCCCTCCTTCGCTCTTTCGATCATCTTGGCGTCAATATCCGTAGCGAGGATGGAGAGAGGGAGGGAGGGATATACCTTCTCAAATTTTTCCTTCCATAACAATGAAAAACTATAAGGTTCTTCACCATTTGCACAGCCAATCGACCAGATTTTAAGTTCATCACTCTGTTTTTTTATGATTTCCGGGATGATGGAAGTTTCGAGGAGATGGAATACTGTATTGTCTCTGAAAAACCTTGAGATGGTAACGGTGAGGATCTTGGAAAAGTAGCTTCGTTCTTCTGGATCCTTTTGAACCTTTAATAGGTATTCGTCGAAATGGGAAAGCCCAACTTCAATGATCCTCCGCTCAACCTTTCTCTTGACTCCCTTCCTTTGAAAGCGTCTCTGTTGAAGACCGAAGAGAGGAGCAACTTCTTTCAGAAATTCATCGAACACCATGGGCTTTTTCAAAGTTCAGCAATTGTTTCTTTACCTTCACCCCATGACCAAATCCACCCAGGCCGCCATTTCTTTCTATCACTCTGTGGCAGGGGATGATCAATGGAATGGAATTCTGGCCATTGGCATTCCCAACGGCTCGAAAGGCTTTTGGATGACCAATCGCAAGTGCAATATCCTTGTAGGATCGAGTCTGCCCATAGGGAATTTTTGTTAATGCTGACCAAACCTTCTTCTGGAATGGAGTCCCTTTGACATCCAACTTACAATTAAAATGTTTAAGTTCACCTTTCAAATATTTTTTAAGTTGACTCAGGACATTCCTATTCTTTTGATCATCCCTGATCATCACTCCCGGAAATCTTTCCTTTAATCTTTTTAAAAAGACTTCCTCTGATTTGAGAAAGTCCATCATACAGACCCCTTTCTCCGTAGAAGCCACAGAGACTTTTTTTAAAAGAGTTGAATGAAAGGAAGAATAATAGATATTTTCCATCCTGTCCTCCTGAACCCGAATTAATAATTTCGTAACACTTTATAAATCCCCCTCAATCCCCCTTTTTCAAGGGGGGAATCCCGCGAAACGCGGGACTCCTCCCTTTGGCAAAGGGAGTGGGGAGGGATTTTATGAAGCTTTTTCAAAGCTGGTGTTTGGTGCTTATCATCTGGCGATGCTCGATGCCCTCTGCCCCATGCTATTTAGTTCCAAATCTATATTGTACAGCTCTGACCAGTCCCATTGGTCCTGTCATCATCGTATTTCCGCCTGGGGCAGCGTAGATGAATTTGAATGACGTCTTTCTGAAAAGATCGCGGTTGGGACCAGTGACAATCACTGGAAATACTCCGGGGAGAGGCTTCAGAGTGACGGCACCGTGGCCGTTTTCCTTAAAGACTTTTTTTCCGTCCAGTTCTCCCCGAACGAAGAGTCGCAGATCATGCTCCATTTTTTCAGGAGTCAGTTCATGGGTATGGTGCTCATAGAGTCCTTCAATCCTTTTCTCAATGATCAAAGCGGCAATTGTATGACCGTTCCCCACATTGACAATCAGAGAAGGACCACTGGTCTCTTCGAGGCAACCCAAAATGGCGGAGAAGGCTGTATCCATTACCAACACTCGAACTGGGGAAGATCTTTTTACTGCGGCTACGGCTGACTTCATCCGGAGGTAATGGTCTGGAATTGAATCCTCTAAAAAGTGAAACGTCTCAGGCCGGTTATCTTTTCTGAGCATCCTCTCCATATTCTCAAAACGGAAGGCCCGGTCTGATACCCCTTTTGGAGAAACACCATGATCCTGAACAGCAATAGCAATCACATCAACCTTAAGTTCCTCTCCGAAATTTGAAAAAAAATTTTCAAATAGCAGTAGATTGACCTCTCGGATTTCCAATTCTTCAAAAAGGTCGGCTTCGGGCTTCTTCTCCACCTCTATCCCCATTGACTTGACCTCATCCAAATCATTGCGAATGGAATAGGCGGCAGATTCTTCCATCACCACACGATATCCCTTTTGAATGTGGCGAAGGATTGCCCTGCCAAGGGATCCTCCTCCGATTGTATCACCATGGATGTAGACATGGCCTTCGATCGTCTTTAGTTTATCTGCAAAAAATTTGGATGGAGTGGGGAGGACGAGACTGATACAGTTCTCAATCTTTTTTTGCGAATCAAAAAGGAGAATATCCTGAGTGCCTGCACCAATGTCAATGGCAAGAATTTTCATGGTGGCTTATTGCTTATAGCATATGGCTTATAGCATTTATGTTGACTGTTCGCTATCTGCCATTAGCCATTAGCTATTTTTCCGCTATTTGCTATCTATTATCCTTTAATCACTCCCATTGGGATAAGCTTTACCACTTTTCGGCTGATGCCGGCATGGTGGACCACATTCACCACATCATTGACATCTTTATAAGCCTCGGGAATCTCTTCCACAATGGTTCCCAGGCTTGCCCCCTTCACGATGATGCCTTTATCCTCCAATTCCCTTGTAATCGCTCTTCCCTTTGCCGCTTTGATGGCTTGATGACGGCTCATCACCCGGCCTGCTCCATGACAGGTGCTCCCAAAGGTCTCTTCCATCGCTCTTTCGGTCCCTACTAATACATAGGAACATCTACCCATATCCCCTGGGATGAGGACAGGCTGCCCGATGGATTGGTAATCCGATGGAATATCTGGATGGTTTGGGGGAAAGGCTCTTGTTGCTCCTTTCCTGTGAACACAGAGCTTTTTTGTCTTTCCATTCACCATATGGTTTTCAATCTTCGCAATATTGTGGCAGACGTCATAGATCAGATCCAACTTCAAATCCTTGGGTCCCCTATGAAAAACTTGTTCAAATGTCTCTCTCACCCAATGGGTGATCATTTGCCGATTGGTGAAGGCAAAGTTGGCGGCACAGGCCATTGCCTCGAGATATTGCTTTCCTTCTAGCGAAGAAACAGGAGCACAACAGAGTTGGGGGTCTGGAAGTTCAATTTGATATTTCCTGGCAGCATTCATCATGACACGGATGTAATCATCACATACTTGGTGGCCCAAACCTCTTGAACCAGTATGAACCATAACAGTGGCTTGATCCTTCCAAAGGCCCAACGTTCGAGCAATGGTTTCATCAAAAACTTCCGCCACGTACCCCACCTCAACAAAATGGTTTCCAGAACCCACTGTTCCCAATTGGGCCTTGCCCCTCTCCATCGCCCTGTCAGAGACGCGATCCGGATCGCCTCCCTTAATGCATCCCCTCTCCTCAATGTAATCAAGATCTTCTGCTGAGCCAAAACCTTTCTCCACTGCCCACCTGGCACCTTTTTCTAAAACCCGCCGCTCCTCCTCGCGGCGCAGCTTCAGGTCTTTCCGGTGGGAGCCTACCCCCGAGGGAATGTTGACGAAGAGGGCTTCCACTAATTCCCTTATTCTTTCTTGGATGTCTGTGCGGCTCAAACCTGAGCGCATTAATCGGACACCTCAGTTGATATCGTAACCCACTCCTCCAGGGGAAACGACCCCCTCATCCATGTCGAAGCCCGCCACTCCCCCGATAGGAAAACCATAACCCCAGTGGATATCCGGCATCGCCATAGAATGGCCCACAATGCCAGGAAGCCATGCAACATTGACCACCTGTGCTAAACTCTGGTCTTTTCGAATATCAGTGAACATTCGTTCATCGGAATAGATAATTCCATCAGTCCTCATCTTTCCTTCTCGAGGGATTCTCCACCGATAATCATCTATCTTCTGAATCTTAATTTTTTCTTCTGCCATAATATTCACCCTTTTGATCGGAAAATAACTTCATACCTATCTACACTACTGATATAGATTTTATCGAAATTTTTATTAAGCATTTTTTTTAATATTTTCCCCCTCACCCCATCCCTCTCCCCCGCCTTCGGGGGAGAGGGGAGGGTGAGGGGGTGTAATTCGAATGATTTGATTGTTTAAAGATCGAAGATGATTTGAGCTCTCCAGCGTTCCTTCTCCTGCCGGACCTCTATCTGATGGTAGGTCACAGCTTTCACCTCTGTCTTGATCACATGAACTCCCTCCTGAAAAGGTTCCCCCTTTACAACCGCCTTCAAGCCATCCTCTCCAACAGATTCGACTTTAAAACTTTTGAAGAGGAAATGATCTACATCATGAAAATAGAGAAGCTCACTCAACCAATCTACCATCAGACGATCTAAACTCTCCCCTTTAATATTGATTCGTCTCTCAATCCGACGCCTTACCTTCCTCAGATCGGTGATGAGGTGGAAGAATGCCTCACCGGCATTTTCAAAAAGCGCCTTGAGATCATCTCCATAAACAATGAGACCAATGTCCGCTGTATGATCTAATATCTTAAAGCGCTTCATTGTTTCTTAGAAAATAACTTTCAAATCCCCCCAACCCCCCTTTGCTAAAGGGGGGCGAGGGGGGATTATAAATTTCTATTGTTCGGGGGTGACGTACCGGTGATTAATAGTTATGAAGTTTCTATGCTCCCTTAGTCTTTTCCTTCCCTTTGATGATATTGACCGCCTTCTCTACCATATCAGGAATCTTACCGAAGAAAGACTCGATCATGGCTGCCCCTCTTCTCAGATTCAGGATGGACACTTCCCCCTCCTTGATCACTAGAAAAGCAATGGGCTCCACACAAATTCCTCCTCCTCCAGCACCACCGCTTCCACCAGAAGTCTTGATCTGTTCTGTCCCAGCGCCTGCTGCAACGCCTAAAGAGATTTTGGAGATGGGTAATACAGTGAATTCCCCTGCTTTAATGCCTTCTCCAACGACGGTCTCCGTCTTTGCTACAGCTTTAAACCCTTCCAATAGTGTCTTGATTAAATCAGTAGCCTCCATTATGATTCACCTCCTTTTCGTGGCTTCTTCCCCCTTATCTCATGAATCAGGGGAAAGATCCACCTTCTAAAATGATGAAATAATATCTTGAGAGAAATAGTGACTTCACCTCTCCACCAATTCTCTCCTAAAAAATTGATGGCCACATGGATCTTTTGATTTTTTTTCCCTGTTTGGAGCGCACTTGCCCACCCGTAAAGTATCCCATTGACCATCGGGTCTGGAAAAGAAAGATTTCCTTCCAACTTTTTAAGTTTCCATTTTGTTAAAAAAGTAAACATTCCATTCAAATAAACCCATCGCATGGGAAGTCGGCCCGGGGGTTGAATTTCCTGTTTTTTTATAGAGATAGGGATAGAACATCCAAGAGCCTTGATCGAAATTTTCCTATCCTTCCATTGTGAGGAGATAAACCCATTCCATTTCAGTAAGACCGATCTTTTTTGAGTATCCCAACAGAATGAAACTGGAATCATCCCATCCTCTTCTTCTCCACCTTCTGGAGAAACTTTTCCTTGGAAACGAGGACCCTCTCATGTTCCCCTTCTGCCACCCTTTCTTTTTCATCATAGGCGTCTACCATGAAAAAAAGTCGGTTCTTTTCTATTCCTTTAAGAAGGGCATGGGCAGTGACCTTCATACCAAGAGGGGTTGCGGAGAGGTGTTTGATCTTCACATCTGTCCCAAGACTTATTTGGTCTGCAGGGATAAAACTTTGAATCGCTTCAATGGCGGCTGCCTCTAAAAGCTGGATGAGCCTTGGTGTCGAGAGGACATCGACAGCAATCCCCCCTAATTGGCTGACCAGATCTTCTTCCTTAACGATCATCTCAGATTTACCACCCAATCCAGGCACCATGGAACCTCCCAATGCAATGTCAAATGACAAAGTTTGTCGAAGGCAGGGATTTATACATTTGTATTTGAACCTTTCTTCAAAACTCTGTTAAAATCTCTTCGTCGTAAATCTTCTCCAGCCTCTCTTTATGAGCTGATTCTTCCTGAGCAAGGACTAAAAGCAATTTTTTCAGATTCGGTTCCGTCACACTCTTTTCTGTGGAAAGATAAAGGCGCTGGGATCTCTCCTCATTCTTGATTGCCATTCGAAGAAGATCTGCATAACTCATATCTGAGCTAAAAGGCACATCCTCCATCATCTCGCTCAATCCCAAACCTTTAGCCTTCTCCAATTTCATCTGACCGATCTTTTTTAGATCAAATTTTTCAAGTTTTTTCTTGTGCGATTCTTCCATTTTGGCTAATTCTTTAAAGGTCTTCTTAACACCCGGGTTGGAACGATCTGCTGCCATTTTATAAAAAGCTGCTGCATCTGCCTCTTTCCGGATCGCAAACCTCAAAATCTCATCCAAGCTATCTAATTTCATCTTCCTCCTCCTTCATAAAAGTGTTCTTAACCTCGGAAATAAGCTTCTCTGCCTCTTCGCTATTCTCGTCTGGCACCATAACGACTCCCCATCCCTTCTGGGGGATGTAGAGGCCATCATATGCCGTATCAAGAAAAGATTTGATGAGAAATGGAATCCCAGCTTCCTGAAGGGTTTGAGATACCCTGTCTCCTTCAAATCGATTTTCGATCGTTCCTGCTTTTACCCAATTTACCATTTTCGGTACTGGATTCTTCCTTGCTCTAAATTTATTTGGCATTTACTTCGAATCTTAACCTAAACCTCAACCTTAACCTTGGGTTTTTAGTTATTATATCCTGAATTAAACATAAGCTAAAGAATAAATTTTGCCTCATGAAAACCCTCAACCTTTCCCTGGCCCTCAGGGTTTAAACACAAGACTATAAATGGTGGGGTAAAAAGATGATGGGAAAGAATCCCAAAAATAAGGATAATGACAGAGTTCAATCCCGCCAAGGCGGGATCAAATCAAATTCAAAGGTTAAATGCCAAAGGATTTTTGGAATTTGGATTTGCTTTTTATTACCCTTAATGTTGCATGAGAAGCCGGTTGAGTGTGTTGATGCAACTGCCAGAGTTATTGTCTCCAATTCCGGGGAACTCCAGCGAAAGAGGCTTTTCGCTCAAGTTCACTCAGTTGATTTTCAAAATACCGAATGGCATTGTTGATCCGTATCAGTTCAGGACTTGATCCTCCTCTCCCTTCATAATTCCGTTTTATCTTTTTCAACTCATCCAGGACTCGGTTGTAGAAACGAAACTGGCCCACCCAAAAATCTTTACCATAACCACCTGGCCGATCGGGTGATGGAGTCCCCTTCGTGGGATAGAGTGTCATTTTTCCATTAATAGAATCTAGGACCACTTTAAACTTGTTGAGAAAAGAGTTACCTAATAGCCCTGATGAATTAGAAGGTAAGTCATAGATCAAGACATCCACATTTTCCACTTCGGCTTTTCCCACCTGTATGGAATTCAGAGTCACCAGAGGAGTAAAGATAAGGGAGCTCGCAGTAAAGATCGGAATAAAAGGGGTGGTTTCGTCAATCGTGATGCCTAACTCCTTTGCTGTTGGCCGACTAATGAGCGTAAAACTTGCACCTGTATCTACAATGAATTCCTGCCTTATCTTTACATTCAGGACTACGTCTACCAACAATAATTCGTGTTTTCGCATCAGGTCGACAGTAATTCCTTCGGATTCAGTAATTTTTTGAGGGAGAGAGGGTTGGGGCGTTTCCTGGGGTTGTGGAGCTGAGGTCTCTTGGGGAGGTTTTCGAGTTTCTATGTCCTGACGATATTTCTCTTGAATGTTTGAAATATCGTCAGTAAAATGTACCGTTCCTTTCTCATCCACCCATTTATACATCTCTCCATAACTGAATGACACTAAGACAATCAAAATGGCGATGAAAGGTAGTATAATCTTCATTTGCCCGGTCAAAAATACGTACATATCATACTCATTCTATATAATGATGTCAATTGCTGTTTACTACCCACTTTGTTATATTAATCAGTAGGGCGTGATTCCCGAAGGACGTGATCCCCGATCACGCCGATCTTGCGGTGCGTTCGGGGAACGCGCCCTACAGCTTAATAATGCCTATAATATTTTGTATCGATTAGTAATTTTTAGCACTGAACCGGTATTTAATCTTTTTTAGAGATGGAAAAATATTTTCTTCATCCCGATTCGATTCGAAACCTTTTTGACAACATTGCCCCCACCTATGACTTTCTCAATCATCTTCTCAGCCTAAGAAGGGACCTTTATTGGAGGAAAATGGCAGTCCAAGAGCTGAATGGACTCAAAGGCTGGATACTTGATATTGCTACAGGAACAGGGGATGTGGCTATCGAAATCATTCACCAAAATGATCGACATCGGAAGGTCTATGGATTAGACTTTTCTGAACCAATGATCAAGATGGCCCGACAAAAAGTCTTCAATAGAAACCTATCAAAAACAATTGCATTCAGCCTTGGAGATGCCCTTTCCCTTCCCTTTCGAGACAATACTTTTGACGCCTCGATGATCGCCTTTGGTCTGAGAAATATTGTGAAGAAAGAGCAAGCTCTTTTTGAAATGGTTCGAGTAATCAAGCGAGGTGGAAAAGTGATCATCTTAGAATTCACACTTCCCGATAAGGGCTTGATGAGAAGATTGTTTCCAGTCTATTTTCAAAGAATCCTCCCTCAGTTAGGGGGCCTTATCTCCGGGGATCGAGGAGCATATGCCTATCTCCCAAAATCGGTTCTACATTTCGCCTCCGCTGAAAATTATGAGGAGGCCATGCGGAGTGTTGGATTGGAAAGCGTAGGCTCCCAATCACTGACTGGTGGGATTGCTTCCATTATATCGGGAATGAAGAAGTGTTGATGATAAGGTCTTTCTCCTTCTCTGATTTAGATTCCATTCTTAAAATCGAAGGCCAATCCTTCCCCAAGTCGCCCTATGATTGGATCACCTTCCTCAACCTCCACTCCCTCTATCCTGATACATTTTTGGTTTATGTTGATATAAATAATGGCCCAAAAGAAGAAAATTTAGGGTATATCATTTTCTCTCGGGAGGGACATATTATCTCAATTGCTGTCCATCCCCGGCATCGAAAAAAGGGGATTGGGACCCAACTCCTCAAAAGGGCAATGAAGACTCCTCACCTTAAAAAAGTATGGGCAGAGGTGAGAAGAAGCAATCGTGGAGCTCAAGCCTTTTATTCTAAGATGGGATTTCAAATTACGGGGGTCGTTCAAAACTATTATGGAAATGAAGACGCCCTGATCATTCAATGGTCTCCTGTCGTCCAGGAAACCTCTTGACAATACCAATCCCCTTTGCTATGAGATAAATTCTCAATCGAAAAAAGGGAGGATTTATGAGCGGAATTTTCGGAATTATATCGAATAAAAATTGTGCGGATGTTTTACTTTACGGAACCGATTACCATTCCCATATGGGGACAGAATATGGGGGCATGGCCGTCTTCGGAAAGAAATTTTACCACTCTATTCATGATATCACTAAATCCCAATTCAAATCTAAATTTTTCGATGAATATAAAGAAATGACCGGCCATCTGGGCATTGGGGTGATCAGTGATCGGGATCCTCAACCCTTGATCATTGGAACCAAGTTTGGAAACTTCGCTATCGTCGTGGCTGGCTTAATAGAGAATGTGAACGAATTGGCTTCAGAACTTCTCAAGGAGGGAGAAACCTTTGGTGAGATGTCAAGCGGCGGAATCAACTCTGTTGAATTAATCGCCAAACTCATCACCAAGGGGCGGACCATTCCTGAAGGAATCGAAGGGGTTTACGATCGAATCAAGGGGTCTGCGTCTATTCTACTATTAATGAGAAATGGGATCTATGCCGCCCGGGATCGTCTGGGGCGAACACCTTTGGTCGTTGGAGAAAAAGATGGAGAATATGCCATCGCCACAGAAACTTGTTCCTTTTTAAATTTAGGTTTTCAAATAAAAAAATATCTCACCCCTGGTGAAATTGCCTTTGTTGGAAAATCAGGATTAGAAGAAAAGTCCCCTGGCAAAAAAATTAACCAAATTTGTGCCTTCCTATGGATTTATACCGGCTATCCTGCCTCGAGTTATGAAGGTATCAGTGTAGAGTTAGTCAGGGAGCGATGTGGAAGGGCGTTAGCGAAGAATGATGAAGTGGAAGCAGACCTCGTAGCAGGTGTCCCTGATTCTGGTGTGGGTCATGCTATTGGCTATGCGATGCAATCTGGGCTTCCCTATCGAAGGCCTCTGGTCAAATATACACCCGGCTACGGACGGAGTTACACTCCTCCTTCCCAAGAAATGCGAGACCTTGTGGCGACAATGAAGCTCATCCCGATCAAGGAAGTCATCTGCGGGAACCGGATCATCCTCTGTGAGGACTCTATTGTCAGGGGAACCCAATTGAAAAATTACACAATCAAAAAACTTTGGGAATGTGGAGCCAAGGAAGTCCACATCCGACCTGCCTGTCCTCCATTGATGTTTCCATGCCGATTTGCCCTCTCCACTCGGTCCATCGAAGAGTTAGCAGCCCGAAGGGCCATTCGAACCCACGAAGGGCAAGATATCGAAGATGTCAGGGAATATATCGATCAGCGGTCAAAGAAGTATCAACAAATGGTGGAATGGATTGGTAAAGAATTAGGAGTAACGACACTGAGGTACCAGAATATCGAAGAAATGGTTGAATCGATCGGTCTTCCTAAGGAAAAACTCTGCCTCTACTGCTGGATGGGAGACTACCAAACTTAAGTTATTGAGTTATTGGGTTATTGAGTGATTGGATTAATGACTTAATGACATTGCGACGCTAAGACCCTATGCCTTCTTAGACTTGCATTACTTGGAAAACCTCACCACATCCCCTACTTTGATGCCGTGCGAAGAAAACCAACCTTTGTTCATCTCTAAAGCATAGAGAGAGGGTTTGGGTGGGAGGTGGGAGTTAAAGGTTAGAGGTTTCATATCTGTAATTCCGACGATTCGGCTATCCTTGTCGATGAAGGCAATGCTCAGAGGGATAAGGGTATCTTTCATCCAGAATCCGTGATAGTCCTCTATTTCAAAGATGAAAAGCATTCCCTCGTCTTTGCCCAAATATTTCCTGCCCATCAATCCGCGACCCCTCTCTTCTGGAGTCTTGGCGACCTCCACCCAGATTTCTTTTTGATGAATGTAAAGAGGGATTTTCAGAATATTCTGGGAATGCGCAATGGGATTCCAAAGTAAAAAAAGGACGAAAAGGATTCTCTCAATCCTTCGATCCAGAAATTTCCTTTCCTTTTTCATCCCAACCCCTTTTTTCAAGCTGATCAACGAGGTTCCGAATTTCATCTTTGATCTTGCCTGTATTCCATTGGATGAATAATACCCAGAGAGGAAGAAGAAGCCAGATGATCAGGAGGATGCCCAAAAAAACAACCATTGCAATGGCGATTCCAAAAGGAAGTTCTCTAAAGATTTGTTCAATATACCATTCCATTAATTCCTCAACCCTCCTTTAATTAGTTTCGCAAGGATCCAGACTCCCTGTTAATTTGTTTCTTTAAAGCATAAAAATAGATAACACTTTACCGCTTTGAAAAGGACTGTCTAATCCCCCTCCATCCCCCTTTGTCAAAAGGGGGAAGTATTTCTCCTCCCTTTGGCTTCTTTTTCCTGCCGGAGGCAGGCAAAGGGAGGTGGGGAGGGATTTTAGAGTGCGATTTCAAACAGCTAAATTGATGCGTTTTTTTAAACTCTAGAAAATAGAAGAACTAAAGTCCTCTGATTTATACTTTCTGCCTTCTCCCTTCTGCTTATTGCCTTTTATTATTTGGACTGTTCCCCTCCCAATTGTTTCCTCAGTTTTTCATTGACCTTCAAAATTTGATCCACATCTGAACCAGTCAGTTCCCAGGAATAGCTGTCTTTACCATCTTTTTTCAGCTTTATCTTTACCTCTGGGGGCAGAGGTGGTTCCTTCTCAACCTTCTCTCTTTCCACAATGACCTTTGGAACCGATGGGGCCTCTATCTTCCCTTGTGAAGGAGGGGATTTCCCCTCACAGGCGATGAGGTAAAAAATAATTCCTACGAAAACGATGAATATCCTTTTCATATTCTTTTTTACCCCGTTAGAAATAATGCTCCGCTGTTCTGCAGTCCCGCTAAAGCGAGATTACATTCTAAATAATTCCGATGGGGTTTAATATCCTGCCCGTCGAGAGCTTCTGAGTCGAATGACTGAAATTTCTAACGGGGCTTACTTCCCTTTAATGACAGAACAGGTCAACCCTCTTTTAGGAACAGCCGACATCCCTTCAGGAATTCTTCTTTGGTACGAACCTCTTTAGGGTATGAATAAGTTCTAAACTGAACATCTATCCCCTTTGGAACATAATTCCCTTGAGTTAATTTTACTTGAAGCCTCTCGCCGATCTCCTTAGCCATCTTCTTGTCGGTAAAAGAAAGAATATAAACTGCACTGTTTTGGAAAGGGACAACCGTGTCCACAGAACGAATCATCTTTTGTAGGGCATACATCACTCCCTCCCAAGACTCATGGCTGAGTGTAGACTCCCGCTTGGTCCGTTGGTCCCAAAACTCAATTCGAATCATGGAAAATGGGAGCTTATCTTTTTCTGCTTCGTCGAGCATTGGATTGAGGAGAATGCTGTAGATAGTATCTATTCCAAATATGGGAATATGGAAGACAAAGGAGGCCCCACTCTCAAATTTACTCTCCGCATAAATGGACCCCTGATGAGCTTCGATGATCTCTTTGGCAATAGCCAGTCCCAACCCCGTTCCTGTGATGAGTCCTATCTGAGTCCTTCCTCCTTGATAGAAACGGTCAAATATTTTGGGCAGGTCTTCTGGCGAAATGCCCACCCCTGTATCTGTCACCACGATCTTCAAATAATCCCGTTTTTCAGTGAGCCCCCTCGAATCGATGGTAATCTTCCCTCCCGGAGGGGTGAACTTAATTCCATTGCTGATGAGGTTGAGAAAGACCTCTACTAATCGATTACGATCGATCAAAACGATCGGGATATCTGGATCAAGCCGATTTTCAAGGGTGATCCTCTTCTCTTCCAACTGCTGAGAAAAAGTCATCACGGCATCCTCGACGACCTCCATCAGTCGAGTGGGCTCAAACCGCAACTTCAACCCCTTTCCAGATTCAATTCTCGAGAAATCGAGGAGTGTTTCGATCAGGTTCGTTAGCCTTATAATATTCTTTTTGGCAATACCTAAATATTCCCTCTGATCATCGGTGAGAGGTCCCACATGCCCTTCGAGCATAAGTGAGATAAATTCCTTGATCACAGTGAGAGGGGTTCGAAGTTCATGGGAAACACTGGAGATGAAGGTGGATTTCAATTGGTCGAGCCGCTTTAATTCTTCATTCACCCTCTCCAATTCCGTCGATTTCTGAGTGAGATCTATGATGAGATTCTTCTCGCGGATCACCCGATTCAATTTTGCCCTCATCTCATCGATCGTAAAGGGTTTGGTGATGTAGTCCATTGCACCGACATCGACCACATCAGTATAAGTATAAGAACCTCCATGGGCAGTCATACAGATGATATGAATATTTGGAAATTGATTCCGGACTGCCTTCATCAAATCAAATCCATCCATTTCCGGCATTTTAATATCTGTAATGATGATGCCAAATGACTCGTTTTTTAAAATCTCCAAAGCCTTTTTCCCACTTTCGGTAGTGACCGCTTCATGGCCAATAAGGTTGATAATGTTGGAAACCATCTCCCGAACATTAACCTCATCATCCACCACCAAAATTCTTTCTTTTTCCATGACAGCAGTCCTTTTTACAAGATTGAATCCCTCACCAAACCCTCCTTTATAAAAAAGGGGGATTTATAGAAAGAATATTCCTTTTCTATAATCATTTCAATAAAAATTATACAAGAATAAAAGGGAATGATTCAATGGTCAAGGCATTCCCCCTGCCCTGCCTACCGTAGACTGACGCAAGTAGAGATGTTTGTTTTGTTAAAGGGTTATGTTGTTGGCCCTTAATTTTTTTGGTTTTATCTATTTGCGCTCCATTTCTTTTTTCCAAGCAGAGAAGAAAGTCCAGAACTTCCCAGAGGCCCCTGGGGGAAGATTAAGAAAATGGATCCCAAGGGGAATGGTTTCCTCAAAAAGGTGCGGGTTCATCTCCTTGACCTCTTTGTAAAAAATTCCAATGGCCTTAGCCACCTCAATAATGGGAAGAGGTTGTGTTAGCTCAATCTGAATTCTCTCCACCTGGAAAGGATCATAAAGCTCCTTTTCCTTTAAAGAATAACCATATCTCCCAGGATCGGAAAGGATGATCTTGGCTACAGCGATTTTATAGACATACCGTTCCGTCTCCAACGGAAGATCAAGATAAAAATAATCCCTTGTTTTTTGAAGTTCGATCTCCTTTCGAACCCTATTCTCCCCCGCATTATAGGCGGCCATCGAAAGTGTCCAACTTTTGAATTCCTCATAGAGGCTTTTCAAGTAAGAAAAAGCGCCTTCCGTGGCCTTGAAAAAATCGAACCGCTCGTCAATGCTCCGATTTCTCCTCATCCCATATTTCTCGCCGGTGGAGGGAATGAACTGCCAGATCCCGCCTGCTCCGGATGAAGAAACAGCTTCGGGTCGAAGGCCGCTTTCCGTGATGGCCACATACTTTAAATCATCGGGAAGTCCCATCTCCTTCAGCCTCTCTTCAATATAAGGGAAATATCGCCGTGCCCGCTTCATCCATAGAATGACGGTGACTTCGTTGGATAATGCCAAAAGAAATTCCCGATCTAAATTTTCCCAAACATTCCTATTTTCTATCGGAAACCGCTCATCACATAAAAATACCTCTTCGGGAAGTTTATAGGTGGTGAGAGAGTTTCGAGTTTGCAAGTTGCTCAGACGATATTCTAAATTTGCTACTTCTGAGCGAAAGGCTGAGATTGACTGTTCCAAGGTTTTTAATTTTTCCAATAAGGCACTATATTCAGCTTCATATTTAGCATCACATTGGGCTTCATATCTATCATCATATTTTTCGGGGGACTCACTCTGAACAATATTTTTCTCTGGTCCCTTTTGAACGGATTGCCCTGCGGCACAACCCATGAAAAGCAACCAGATCAAGAAAATCGGAAAGAAGGTCCTCATCACTGCTCTACCCATTCTGATTTAACACCGATCTTTGTTCTTACTTCATCCATGACATCTTTAGCTATGGCCTGACATCGAGCTGCACCGGACTTTAATACTTCAATCATGTACGGGGGATTCTGATTGATCTCATTGACACGATTTTGAATCGGTCCGATCTCCTCAATCATATTTTTAAAAAGAATTTCTTTACATTCAATACACCCGAATCCGGCCGTTCGGCATTGATGATCGATAAAAGTAATCTGATCTGGTTTTGAAAAAGCTTGATGCATAGTATAAATATTGCAGTGCTCCGGATGTCCTGGATCACTTCGACGCTGTCGATGTTCACAGGTTGCTGCCGTTCTCAATTTTTCCCAGATCATTTCAGGAGGGTCCAGAAGTCCAATGGCATTATTCAGTGATTTGGACATCTTCGCACCACCATCCGTACCCAAAATGCGTGGGGCATCGGAAAGAATAACTTTCGGTTCTGGGAAGGTTTCTCCGAATCGGGCATTGAATTTTCTGGCAATTTCTCGTGAGAATTCTACATGCTGGACTTGATCCTCCCCAACCGGCACATAGCCGGCCTTGTAGATGAGAATATCTGCTGCCTGGAGCACAGGATAATCTAAAAGCCCCACATTGATATTGTGACGGTGTTGCTTTCCCTTCTCTTTAAACTGAGTCATCCTTTCCAATTCACCCACAGGGGTGACACAGTTGAAGATCCATGCCAATTCAGTATGTTCATGCACATGGGACTGGACAAAAAGTTTGCATCGGTCAGGGGTTAATCCGCAAGCAACGAGGATGGTCGCTGTTTCTAAAATCCTCTTCTGCAATGAGGCCACTTCGTATTCAATGGTAATGGCATGATAGTCTACCACACAATAGACACAGTCATAGCGATTGACTAATTGCGCCCAGTTTCGGATAGCCCCCACATAATTACCGATGTGAATTTCACCTGAGGGCTGAATGCCACTGAAGATTCGATCCATGAGTAACTCCTTTGCTAAAGGATTAAGATAAAAGGCTGGCAGTTGAAAAATGACGATGGGTTAATTTACCTTATAAACCTTAAAAAATCAATGGATTCATTTCCCTTGGTTGAGAAAGTCGCAGAGCATACTTGCAGTTTTTTCGACAATTTTAGCACATTTCTCTATGCCCCCCGAAGCCAACCATTTCTGTCTCTCTTCCTCATTATCTAAATGAAATCCCGTGAGGTTGTAGCAGAGATTACTTCCAAATTCTTTTTCGAATTGGTCCCAGAATTCTTGGCATTTCCCATAGACCTTTGCAATTGTCTCCTTATCCTTAGGATCGGTTCTTCCCATTTTCATTCCGATGGCCATCACCGAACCCGTAAAGGCCCCGCAGAGCGATCCTTTTCTCCCGATTCCTCCCCCAAACCCTGTGGCTAATCTTGGAATAAGGGGATCCAGAATTCCAAAATATTCCTTGAAACTCAAGGAGATTGATTCCGCTCAATTGAATCCCTGATCCAAATAATTCTTTGCCCTTTCTCCAATTTTTTTTGTATCGTCTTTTTCTTCCATTTTTCCTCCTTCATTCCTGCTTACAAGAAGCAAATCCTGCACTTCAAATTTAGCATTTCAAAATTGAAAAAGCTATATCTATCATTGAAGGAAGATAAGGAATAAGTTATTGAAAGAATTCTATGGAGTCTATTTTACAAAAAGGCAAGATTCAGAAACAACTTCTTCGATGGTTTAAGAAGCATGGGAGAGACCTCCCTTGGAGAAAAACCAGGGACCCCTATTCCATCTGGGTTTCGGAAATCATGCTTCAGCAAACCCAGGTAGTAACAGTGATCCCCTATTACCATAGCTTTTTAAAAAAATTTCCCACAATCCACCATCTGGCAAAGTCCGATCTCTCAAGAGTCCTAAAAGTCTGGGAAGGTATGGGGTATTATTCAAGAGCAAGAAACCTCCACCATGCTTCACAGATTGTTCTAAATCATTATCGTGGGAAAATTCCTGAAACTTTAAAAGATCTCCTAACTCTACCTGGAATTGGTCGATCTACAGCAGGCGCTATCCTCTCTTTTGCCTACAATAAAGAAGCAGCCATTCTTGATGGTAATGCAAAGAGAGTCCTTTCGAGGCTCTTCGCCGTTTCGGGTAATCCAGTAAGAGGTAAAGCTGAAAGCCTTCTCTGGCAAATTTCAGAATCTTTGATTCCAAAAGGCCAATCGTACTACTTTAATCAGGCACTTATGGATCTGGGTTCCATTCTCTGCACTCCCAAAGATCCTCAATGTCTTCGTTGTCCTCTTCGCCTTCTCTGTAAAGGGTATCTTTCAAAAAAACCTGAAAGCTATCCACCTCGGATGATTAAAAGAAAAATTCCACATATTACTGCTTTATCAGCAGTGATCAAAAAAGATGGAAAGGTTCTCCTTAATCAGAGGCCACCTACTGGCCTCTTAGGAGGTCTTTGGGAGTTTCCTAATTGGAAAAGTGAAGGAAAAAGGAGGTTGAAACTGAGGTTAAGAAAACATATCAAAAAAGAAACCGGATTAAATGTTGAAGTGAAAGAGCCTATTGGAACACTCCATCAAACTTATTCCCATTTTAAACTTACTCTCCATACTTATTATTGCCAATCTCGTGATGCGAAGGAGAAGGGGAAATGGGTCCCCATCAACAAACTTCGTCTCCTTCCTATGTCGCGAATACACCGCCGCATCGCCCAAATGATAGATGCCGAGACACGAGGATAAGGAGGATGAGGCAAGGTTTAATAATACCGGTTTCCCATTTTCTATTCAGGCTATCAGTTTAATTACGTCTTTATAAGTCACCACTACGGTGAGAATAAAAAATAACGAGAATCCGATTATTGTTACTAACTGATATGTCTTCGAGCTTATGGGTTTTTTCTTGATAGATTCCATCAAAAGCATGATGAGGTGTCCGCCATCGAGCGCGGGCAGTGGAAGAAGGTTAATTATTCCAAGGCTCATGCTTAACGCTCCGGTAAAATAGAAAAGATTCAGAAAACCTTTACTTGCCGCCTGTCCTGCCATTGCGGCTATGCCTACTGGTCCGGATAATCCTTCTATTGTTCCATACCCGGTAAAAATGTTTAAAAAAAACATGATTGTCCCAGACAACATCTCCCAACCCGTTTTTGCACTCAATAATATTGCATCAATAAAATAAAGATGTTTCCCTAAAATAAATATAGGAATAAAAACTATAAATGCAAAGACAATATTAAACAGAGAACCAGCCGATAGAACAAAAGCTCTTTTATTGATAGACGACTCAAACAGTTCCTTTGCCTCTTCATCACCGTCTCTTGAAAAACTCACAAATCCGCCGAGAGGAAGCAACCTCACAGTAAATTCTGTTTCTTTATGTCGGAATAATGTAAGCAAGCGGGGACTGAAAGGGAATCCTATCGAAAATTCATAAACTTTGATTCCTGATTTTCTAGCCGCTACAAAGTGACCAAACTCGTGAACAAGTACGATTATTGAAAATACTACGATGAATGCAAAAAAAGAAATAATCATCTTTTCATTTCCTATATTTCTTCATCTCCCAAATCCGTGCCATCTGTCAACCCCTGTGAGTGGCAGGAGTCTGTCACGGAAGTCAACTATGTCAAGGACTGCCTGCTTTTATGAGCGTCCTCCTGGCCAATTTTGCGGGATCAGACTTGTCTACAGCTGAAATATTGACATGAAGGCCCCTCACCCTCCCCTCTCCCCGCTGGGGGGAGGGAGGGGCGAAGGGCAGCACATAAACCTGTAATCAGGCTTTCTCCTGTTATTGTTTGGGCGACGTTTCTTGGGGCTACTTCTTATATATGAGGGTATGCGCCCCGCTAGTGTCTGCTCTAACATAGCTATATAAGGAATAGACTACTCATCCCCTTTAGCAGGAGCCATCAGTTTGTTGGAAAAGCCATTTTTCTAAAGCTGCTCAAAAATGCCCAGATACAAGGCGCCCGAAATCCTGAGGAGTGAGGCGTACTTGGATGTACGCCGCAACGACTTGCCCTGTTAGATAATTTACTAATTGTCTTTGCAGCCATTCGATAGCTGAAATCTCCAATGGTCCCCTCCAAAACCATGCTACTCATCTAACAGGGCGAGGATGAGGGCAATCCCGCGAAGCGCGGGACAAATGGGATTTTTTTCAGTAGCTTTTAGACGAGTGCACCACCCCCTGGTGTTACACCATTCGGATCAATTGCTTTCTTAAGCTTCCCCCACCATAAATGGTAATTGGATAAATTTGGTCCGATCTCATGCTCGACCTCAGCATCTGAGGTCAATGTATTTGCGAAGTAGCGTTCATTAAGAGCCCTCGCACTTTGCTCTTTCTGCCAATTCTCTACCGCTGCTTTTGCCTCAAGGTTCTGAGGATCGAATTTACAGAATATTTCCGTTTTGCCAAGATGCCCCTGTTCAACCCCCCATCCAAAAAAGGCTCCGCCATCATCCACGATAAAGCCCTTTTCTATCAAAGGTTCCTTCGCTTTGCCAGCTCCTATCGCCCACTTGATGGTCAAGTCTCTTTGGCCCATCACAGGAATTGAATTAAAAGCTCCTCCTGCACGAAATGTCTCTCTAATAGAGGCAGAGATTCTTATGCACTGGCACAACAGAATTCCTTCAATCTTGGGATCTTCGACTGACTTTAAAGACCTCCCGTCAGCTTCACTGATAATTTGCTGTAAGACTCGTTTCTTATATTCAAAGTCTGCCGCAGAGTTACCGGCAATGATTATAAAGAAGCCGGGTCCTTGCACCTCCTTGCTCATCCGCTTGAAGGTTTTCTCCTCTTCTTCATTACTTGTTGTGATGTTCGCAGCTACCATAGACACATTGAAACCCATGAGCTCAAAGGCGATTTCATTTTCACCGATCTTGAGCTCCGCCTGCCACATTTTCTCTACTGAGGGGAAGCTGAAATATCGTGCCATGAAGTTAGGTGGTATCTCGCTTAGGGAGTAATTGGGTGACATCCCTTGTATTGGAAATCTTGCGGGCCCCGGCCAGTGATAAAGCTTTACTGCAGCCTTCGTAAATACACCCGGTGTTACCCCTGGAGGCACAGCACTCGTAAGGATGCTTCTTATAGACGGACCCGGCCCGTCACCACTGAACCATTCATCTGTAGACCCCAATGAACCTGACTTGACGATGTTCCCTTCAGGAGTTACCCATTCTATAGCCAAGTGGTTTCGATCATCACCACTGGTGGTTTGATCCAAATGTCCGTGACCCCTGAGCATCGCCGTGCAGTTGGTCCCAGCCCCCTTTAGGTTAAAATGCAAGCCCCTTTTCATTAACTCAGCTTGTAGCTGTGCCGAGATCACATACGGCTCAACCACGGCATACATGTTTTTTTCGTTGATCTCAATGATGCGGTTCATCCTTCTCAGGTCTAAATAGATAATACCAGGTTGGAACATTCCCGTCCAGCCGGTACATACCGGTCTGAATTGTATCTT
>Ga0256868_10000582_pt1 | contig 21110 bp, 19 predicted proteins | sample RVTome_13_FD_187341 | JGI IMG/M metagenome (GOLD analysis project Ga0256868, IMG submission 187341) | Soil microbial communities from uranium-contaminated site in the Upper Colorado River Basin, Wyoming, United States - RVT92D227 HiSeq ...
CAGAAGTGAGGATTCTGCACTTTGCTGTGCCTCGTCATACAGTACATGCCTATAGAATAAGTATAGAGATAGGTATAAAAATAGACGTTATGTGTGTGTAAGATGGAGCAATGGATGAGATATGAGAAATAAACGCAATTGTTTTTATAAACTCGTTGGTATTAATTAAAAAATGACGAAGAAGAGCACAAAGTTAATTAGTAAGGATTTGGAGCAAAGTCCTTTATATCAGTTACATGTTAATTTAAGAACTGCCGAAGAGGTTTATAAAGCTGCATTATATGGTGCACTTCATAATGAAACTCAACTTATCCAAATCCTCGGTAAAACCGGACTAAAAAGCACCGACCAAATTCTTAAGGGTGAAAAATATAAAAAGGCAGTTGTAGCCTTGAACGCATTAGCAGAAGATGACAAAAAATTAGAGATTGAATTTTCTCAACGGGACATTAAAGTGCTTAGATCCGCTATAAAAATGCACTTGAAAGTGGTTAAGAATATCCCTCAATTAGCAAGAGAACAACTCCTTATTACCTATTCAACATTAGTAGAGGGATATGTACACGACACAATACGAAATTTTTTCAAAGCATTCCCACGGAGTTTAAAATCAAATAAAACTACTCTTAAGGATAGTCAATTAGTTGATGCTATTTTAGAAGGCAATACTTTGGAAAAATTAATTGATAATCGAATTCGGGAGATTATGTACGATTCTATTTCTGGGTGGATAAACTATTTGGGTGAAATAGGTTTTAGAATCAAAGAAGAAAAAGACCTTAAAGAAATGTTTCTTGTACGCAATGTGCCTATACATAATAATAAAGAATCAGGAATAGAATTATCAAAAGAAATTGGAGGAAAGAGATATCAGTTTGGAAAAAAAGTCAACGTCACTGAAAATGATATTAGACGATTTAAAACTGCAATAGACAAAACAGTTCAAACAATCAACACCGAATACCAGAAGAAGGTAAATAAGAATAAGACTAACACCAATAAAAAACAAACTGCATTAAAAACGCAGTTTATTCAAAACATTTAGAGTAAAAAATGAAAGAAACACATAACAAATCGTTTCACCTGACATTTCTTCGCTACGCTCCAGAATGCGGGTGAACTCAGTCGTTGAGAACTGCGAAGATATAATAGGGCGCAATTAAGGGGACACTGTACATATCTCTTGATGTAAATGAGGAGGCGACATAATCTTTGGAATTAAGCATAGTGTCCCCCGAAATCAAGAGCATCTTTCTTTCGCTCGTCACAGGGTCGTTATGCCCGCTGTTATGGGTAGAGAAAGAGAGAGGAAGAAATGAATCAGATTAACATTCAACATCACAAAACTGAGATTGGGGAAGTCATACTGGGTTCTTTTCGTGGCAAACTGTGTTTGCTTGGTTTCAGAAGCAGAGAGATGACAAGAACCGTTGATGATAGGATCAAAAAGGGACTGAATGCCGAGTTTGTCGAGCAAGATGATGAGATTCTGGAGAAAACGAGAACGCAACTTGATGAGTATCTTAAGGGATGTAGGACAAAGTTTGACATTCCTCTGTTAATGGTGGGAACTGATTTTCAAAAAAGCGTTTGGAATGCACTGTTGAAAGTGCCATATGGAGCTACATCAACATATTTGCGGCTGGCGAAGCGCATAAAGAATGAAAAAGCGGTTCGAGCTGTGGGCAACGCTAATGCTGCAAACCCTATCAGCATCATCATCCCATGCCATCGCATAATCGGAAGCGATGGAGAGCTTGCTGGATATGGTGGTGGATTGTCGGCTAAGAGACGATTGCTAGAGCTGGAGCGTAGCAATACTCGTACATGTGACCGCCAGATGGAGATTTCGAAGCAGACCACGCCTTGATGTCTGGGAGCGGAGAGTATCGAGACGTAGGCAGAATCCCCGGACTATGCCAGGTGGAAAACGCTGCCCAGCATCGGCTCTATGTGACCACGGGCAACGTAGGGATGCCGCGGCTCCGTGGCAAGTTCTGTGCTATGATGCCGTTTGGCGGGTCGAAACATGCAGCCAGCGCGATTGAAAGGAGGTTCCTCATGCCATACAAAGCAACGTTAGTGGATCTACCCGACTTCCGTCTGGTCGTCAGCCGCGCCGATGAATTTCCGAGCGGAATCAAAGCCTGTTGGGACAAACTTGAATCCAAGCTATCCTCGCTCAAAGGCCGCAAATTCTATGGTGTAGCGTTACGTGAAGGGTCCGAATTGATTTACTATGCCGGCCTAGAGCCCGTGAGCGATGCGGAAGTCGCTTCGCTGGGTTTCCCGACTATGATGATAAAGGGTGGTAAGTACGCTAGAGCCAAGTTGTTTGATTACTCGAATCATACGGACAGGATTGGGGAGATATTCGGTGAACTCATACGAGACTTGGGAATGGACCCGCATAAGCCGATGATTGAATACTATCGCAGTCAATCAGAGTTGCATCTGCTTGTTCCATTGGCGGAGCCCAAGGCTTGAAGGCAAGAGGCGTTGGCCCTTCTACTGGCTAAGATGACAGGATCTGCTGAGTCAACCCAATTTAAGTTGGGAGATCTTTGACATCTCACACTCCAACGTAGCCGGAGTTGATTCTAGTCGATCAACTTAAACTGCACCACATCCACAAGACCGAGGTCGGTCAGTCGGAGTTCGGGAATTACAGGCAGGGCGAGGAAGGAGAGGACGGCAAATGGAGATGGGGGCAAGTTGCCGAGGCTGGCGGCAACTCTCTCCACCCTTTCATACTGAGATACGACTATGTCCAGCGGCTCAGGGGAAAGCAGGCCAGCGATAGGCAAGGGTAAAGAGGCGAGGATTTCCAGGCCCGCGCAAACAACCAGCCCACCCTGCAGTCTTCTGATTTCCTCAATTGCCTTCAGAATGTCGAGGTCGTCGGCGCCCACCGCTATTATGTTGTGAGAGTCGTGAGCCACTGATGAGGCCAATGCTCCTTTCTTCAAACCAAATCCCTTCACCAAGCCTACTCCAATATTGCCACTGGCCTTGTGTCTTTCCACCACGACCAGCTTCAGGATATCTCTCTCCAGATCGCATACCACTGCGCCATCCACAACCTGTATTTTTCCCACGGCCTTCTTGGTAACTATCTGTCCGGGGACGATTTCGATAACCGAGTAGGTCTCACCGGCAGCGGCTATCTTCAGTGATTGTGCTGTAGGAGACTTGATGCGTACCGTGTCTTTTAGCTCTACGGTAACAGGAGGGAAGGGGAAGAAGGGCTTACCTTGCCTCGCCACCAGCTTCCCTTTGTAGAACACCATGTCTATGTCTAATTTGGTCAGGTCAATGATGGTTATGAGGTTGGCCATGTAACCCGGGCCAATACCTCCTCTATCATGAAGTCTGAAATACTCAGCAGCGTTGATCGTCGCCATCTGAATTGCCCGGACTGGCTCCAAGCCTCTGCTAATAGCCTTTCGGACCACTGCGTCAATATCGCCTTCCCGAAGTAAATCAGAGCAACTACGGTCGTCCACCACGAAGAAGCATCTTTTGTAAGTGTTGTCGGTGACCAGAGGCAGAAGAGCGTCCAGGTTCTTCTCTGAAGAGCCTTCTCGAATCATGAGGTACATGCCCCGGCGTAACTTCTCTCTTCCCTCTTCCAGAGTAGTAGATTCGTGGTCGGAAAGAATACCAGCGGACAAATAGGAGTTTAGTTCTTTGCCAGCGAGTCCCGGAGCGTGCCCATCAATGACCATCCCTTTCGCAGCGCTGATTTTTTTCAGAACCTCTTCATCCCCGCCGATCACACCGGGGAAGTTCATCATCTCTCCTAAGCCGATTATCTTGGGGTGAGCTAGAATTTTCTTTACTTCCTTAGAGCTGATTCTGGCGCCGGATGTCTCCAGATTGGTTGCTGGCACGCATGACGGAGCCATGAATAGCATGTCCAGTGGGAGCTTTCGCGCCAGATCCGTGACGAACTTTATTCCTCTAGATCCACAAACGTTGGCGATTTCATGCAGGTCGGTGACCACGGCCAAAGTGCCTCTGGGCACCACAGCTTGAGCATACCTTGCCGGATGAAGCATAGAGCTCTCTATATGCGTATGCCCGTTAATCAGCCCGGGCGCTAGAAACTGCCCCTGTAAATCGATAATTTCCTTTGCCTTATCATAATTGTCTACTCCGGCAATTCTATCGCCGTAGATAGCTACATCGGCTTGCTCTATTTCTCCGACAAAAGTATTTACTATCAGGGCATTTTTCAGGACCAAGTCAGCCGGTATTTCCCCTCTAGCGACGGAAATAAGCTCTTTTAGACTCATCTCCTAGACCTCTATGACATAAATTTCGGGCAAATTGCGGGACTTCTCATCACAGTCCAGTCCATATCCCACGATAAATTTATTGGGCACGGTGAAGCCACGATAATCAATGGGTACCGGAATCCTACGCCGAGACGGCTTGTCTGTTAGAGCACAGAGCTTCAGCGAAGCAGGCCTCTTCTTCTTCAAGTAATCGAGTAAAAAAGAGGTGGTGATTCCGGTGTCCACGATATCCTCAACCACCAGGATATCTCTGCCTTCTATGGGTGTCTGGAGTGCTTGAACTACTCTTACTTTGCCTGAGCTCTCCCTGGCAGCGCCGTAGCTGGAGAGTCTGATGAATTCGACCTCCAGTGGCAAATCAAGCTGGCGAATGAGGTCGGCCATAAACACGAAGGACCCTTTCAGTACACCGATGAGCAAAGGCTGCTTACCTTGATAGTCTCTCTTGATTTCACAGGCCAGCCTCGCCACAGCTTTGGCTATGTCGTCACGGCTGATAAGAATCTTTAGTTGCACTTGAAGGGCCATTACATCGTTTCCAAACCGACTATAATGATAGCATAATCGCTTTCAGTTGCGGGACTGGATTTTTCCTGTGGCCTGTTGTATACTTAACGATAGTAAGATGCGATCCAGCCTTATCGGGAAGATCGAAAAAGCCAAAAGGTATGCTCAAGAACCGGGTCGTGTAACTTTCTCAGGTTTAACCGCCGTTTTCCGTGGCGAGAATGATGACCACAAGCTAAGCTACTCCAATGGAAAATGGCATTGCACCTGCCGTTTCTTTTCCCAATGGGAGACATGTAGCCATGTCATGGCACTCCAGCAAATCCTGGGCAAGATGCTGCCCAAGGAAGCCCTTGTCTCTCCTGTGGAAACTCAGGCAGCTGAGAAATAGTCTAGCGCCTCCGCAACGATAAACAGAGACCCGGTAATGCAGATAATATCTGTCTTGTCCGCCAGGGACAATGCTCGCGATATGGCCTCGGTCACAGTTTCTCTGATTTCTGGCTCGATGCTTCGCTTGGCAAACTCGGCAACCAGTGTTGAGGGAGGGGCGGCACGGGAGTGGGATGACTGTGTGACTATGACTTGAGGAGAGAGGGAAACCAGCTCACTGATTATCCCGGGTATGTCTTTGTCACAGGATGTCCCAAAAACAAGAGAAATTCGTTTGTCAGGGAAGTAGGCTTTGATATTACTCACCAATCTTCTCATTGACGCCACATTATGAGCACCGTCAATCAGCACCGTCGGCTGTTGTTGCAAAATCTGGAATCGCCCGGGCCACTTGACCTGGGCCAGCCCTTGGGCAATATTGTCGGCTGAGATGGCAAAGCCCTCCGAAGACAGGATTTCTAAAGCAGCTACAGCCGTAGCAGCATTCTCAAGCTGGAAGTCGCCTAAGAGAGGGATGCTGACCTGATATCTGCTCTTCGTGCCCATAATCAGTAGCGATTGGTGACTAAGGTCGCCGCCTGTCTTGTGCCAGTGGACGTCCTTACTTACCTGAACTACCTTCGCTTTTTTCTGCCGACAAATGCCGGTGATTACGGAGGCTGCCTCTTTTGGCTGGGGGGAAATCACCGCCCAGCAGCCGTGCTTGATAATGCCTGCCTTTTCCCGGGCTATTTCCTCCAGGCTATCACCCAGAATCTGAGTATGGTCCAGGCTGATAGAAGTGATAACACAAACTGCGGGATTAGCCACAACATTGGTGGCATCGAGCCTGCCCCCTAGACCGACCTCCAGTACTTGAAAGTCCACATGCTTTTTCTGGAAATAAGCAAATGCCAGCGCAGTCAATGCCTCGAAATAAGTCAGTTGCCTGAATGTAGTGTCTTTCTTCATTGACTCGATAAAAGGCTTGACTTCTGCCATGGTCGCAGCAAACTCAGCTTCAGAAATCAAATTGCCGTCTATGGTAATACGCTCCCTCAGGGTATGAAAGTGAGGGGAGGTATATAGTCCTGTTTTATATCCTGAACTACTCAAGACCTGGGCAATCATAGCCGCCACACTCCCTTTTCCCTTAGTGCCTGCGATATGAATCGTCCTGGCTGCCAACTGAGGATTGCCCATACGGTTTAATAACTCTTCTACGTGCCTTAGGCTGTACCCAGGCTGGGCATAAGATATGCCCGGAAGCTGCTCATAATTAGTAAAACTATTGAGATACTCTTCTGCTTGGTGGTAATTCAATTTCTTGCCTCGGTATCCGACAATTATACTACTTAGGCGTCAGGCGCTGTTCAGTCTATGGTAAAATCACAAAGAAAGTCATTTGGCAGAAGAATACAAAGATAAAGTTAAGTGAAGATCACGCTTAAACCGTCAGGCGATATCGCTGACGAGATAATGGAGAAGCTTAAGGACAGGGTTGGCGGTATTTTCCATTGTCCAGTAGAAACTAAAGCCGGTTCTGGCGATTTAGCCCAGGCCTATAATCCGGAGAGAAAGCAATACCTTTCGTCAGAATTGCTGTCTTCTCTTGGAAAGGCAGAAAGGGAAGAGAGAGTTGTAGGCGTAGCAGATGTTGATCTTTATGTTCCCAGGCTCAACTTCGTATTTGGCGAAGCCGATGTAGTCTCGGGAACAGCAATTGTATCCTTGTGTCGACTAAGGCCAGAGTATTATGGCCTGGCTCCAGACAAAGCTTTATTTCTGGAAAGAGCCACCAAGGAGATAGTTCATGAAGTGGGGCATACCTTCGGCCTGGGACATTGCACCAACAACAAATGTGTCATGCACTTTTCCAACAGCCTGGCTGATACCGACTTGAAGGAGGCGTATTTCTGCAGTCTGTGCCGCCCCAAGATAATCCTTTGATGTGACCCACGGATTTGATATAGTAGGGAAATTGTAAACAACATCCTGAGGCTGTTTAGAAATGTAGTTGACCCATTTATCGGGCTTGTTAGCAATAACAAATGACAAAGCTCAAATGTCAAATCAAGTTCAAAGCCCAAAGGACAAAAAAGTGTGTCTCGATGACAAGTGGAGTAGTTTTTCATTTTGAAATTTGGATTTTGTTTGTTATTTGGACTTTGACATTTGGGTTTTTGTAAACAGGTTTTGGTGTTTGGAAGTTGTCCATGCCTAGTCTGAATCTGTCGAATAGCAGTCACAATAACTGGAGGTGATATGCGAGGGCAAAGAAAGTTGGGAAGAGGAGTGGCCGTGGTGGGCGCAGGGATGTCGAAATTCGGCATGTTCAGCGACAAAGACTCCAAATATTTGTTTGCCGAAGCTTTCCATGAAATGCTCTCTACGGTGGATAAAGGGATAGACTCCAAAGATATTGATGCCCTCTATTTGGGGAACTTCACCAACGATTTCTTTGTACGTCAAGGGCACTGGGGTCCCCTAATCTCGGATTTGCTCGGGCTTACGCCGAAGCCGGCAACGCGGACGGAGGGTGCCTGTGCTTCAAGTGCACTTGCCTTCAGAGAGGGGGTTTTTGCTATAGCCTCGGGATTTTATGATGTGGTCCTGGTCGGTGGGGTTGAGGAGATGTCGAAACGTAGCACGGAGGAAGTCACGCAAGGCCTGGCAATGGCCGCCAGCCCTTATGAAGTGAAAGCGGGATTCACCTTCCCGGGTGTTTTTGGCGCCATAGCCACTGCTTATTTTGCCAAATACGGAGCTAGTCGAGAGCATTTAATGAATGTCACCATAAAAAGCCATAACAATGCTCGTCTCAATCCCAAGGCGCAGTTTAATGTGTCCATTCGCGATATTATGAATCAAAGGATTGCAAAGGCTAAGAGCAAAGGAGGGCCTTTGCCTACCTGGAGAGATGAAAAGGAATTCCTCCGCGACCCTGGGGCTAATCCTGTGGTTGCCTGGCCCATGCATCTCTATGATTGCTGCCCCATAAGCGACGGAGCCAGCTGTGTCTTGCTGGTAGCCGAGGAAATAGCCAAGAGTTTTACCGATAAGCCATTACATGTTGTTGGCATTGGGCAGGGAAGTGGCAAAGGCTTGCATGCCGCGGAAAGTCTCACCTCTTTTGAAGCTACAAGATATGCAGCCAAGGAAGCTTACGAGCTTTCAGGACTTAAACCCGAAGACGTGCAAATTGCCGAGGTGCATGATTGCTTTTCCATAGCGGAAATCCTTCACATCGAGGACCTGGGCTTTTTCAAGGCCGGCGAAGGATATAAAGCAGTAGAGGAAGGCCTGACAAGATTGGATGGCTCGAAGCCAATTAATACCTCGGGGGGACTTAAGTGCAAAGGGCATCCTGTAGGGGCCACAGGCACAGGGCAACTGGTTGAAATATGGAAACAGCTGAGGGGTGAAGCTGGGAAAAGGCAGGTCCCCATTAAGGATTTGCGAATCGGGGCAACCCATAACCTGGGAGGGACAGGAGGTACTTGCACGCTTACCATTTTGGAAAGAAGATAGTAAGGAGAGATAGCAAATGGAAGTAAGGCCCTTTAACGACATCTCATACGAGCGATTTCTCAACGAGGATAAGCTGATGGGGTCGAGGTGCCGGAAGTGTGGTTCCCTTTCTGTACCTCCTCGCTCCATTTGCACTAAGTGCTATCAGTCCGAAATGGAATGGGTTGCGATAAAAGGGAAAGGCAAGCTTGTGGCCTTCACCTCCATAGCTATAGGCCCTCCGTTTATGATAAGAGAGGGCTATGACAGGAAGCGTCCTTATGTTTCTGGAGTCATAGAGTTGGAAGAGGGAGTGAAGGTTGTTGCCCGCATTGAGGGAGTGGACGCCAGCAAGCCTGAAACCATAAGAATTGGCACTCCTCTTCAGATGGAGTTTTTGCATAGAGGTGAGGGAGCAGACGCGACGACTTTTCTAGCATTCAGGCCTGCATAGCCCCGTATCGAGGCCTGAGATTGTGATTTAGCTTGGCTCAGATATCTGGATGACACTAACTGATAGAAAATTCTGATGGAAGGAGATTAGAGCATGCAGAAAGAAGTAGTTGTTGTCAGTGGCGCCAGGACAGCTATTGGTGCCTTTGGAGGATCATTAAAGGACATACCTGTTGTTGAGCTGGGTGCCGCGGTAATCAAAGAAGCGCTCAAGAGAGCTGGACTAAGGCCGAAGTCCGGTGAAAAGTTGCTTAGCTGTGGCCCTGATTCACTCAAACCTGATGGAATAATTGAACTGGAGAAGAAACACTATGATTACGATTCCTCTTTGCGTCCCGTTCAGGTCGGCGAGGTAATCATGGGGCATGTGCTTCAAGGAGGGCAGGGACAAAACACGGCTCGCCAGGCGTGTATCTACGCCGGCATTCCCAAAGAGACGCCTGCCTTTACAGTGAATAAGGTCTGTGCCTCGGGTCTGAAGGCTATCACTCTGGGAGCAGAAGCCATTATGCTGGACGAGGCTGACGTTGTGGTTGCTGGAGGCATGGAATGCATGAGCAATACACCTTACCTTCTCCCTAAGGCGCGCTGGGGCTATCGCATGGATGTTGGAGCCAAGGGAGAGATTATAGACTTGATGGTCTATGATGGGTTGTGGGAGATATTCTACGGCTATCATATGGGAAATACGGCAGAAGAAATCGCCAGGAGATATGGCTTCACTCGCCAACAGCAGGATGAAATAGGCTATCTCAGCCATGTGCGGGCGCGCAAAGCCATCACGGAGGGTTTATTTAAGGATGAGATAGTTCCCTTTCCTATCCCGCAGAAAAAAGGGGAACCTGTCGTTTTTGACACTGATGAGCGGCCTATGGACACTTCGATGGATAAGATGGCCAAGCTGTCTCCGGCATTCCGAAAAGATGGAACGGTTACTGCCGGCAATTCTTCAGGGATTAATGATGCTGCGGCTGCAATAGTGCTTATGTCCCGGGACAAGGCCAAAGAGCTTGGTCTTAAACCTTTGGCAACTCTTAGAGCCTGGGCTTCAGGCGGGACAGATCCCAAATGCATGGGACTCGGGCCCGTGCCGGCGGTAAGAAAGGTCCTCAAAAAGACAGGGCTTGGTAACAAGGATCTGGACGTCATCGAACTCAATGAAGCATTTGCTGCTCAAATGCTGGGATGTATGAAAGAGCTTGATTGGGATTCTGACCATGTCAACCCTCATGGTAGCGGTATATCTATGGGTCATCCTATTGGCTGCACCGGGGCGAGAATAGCGGTCACCATCATCTACGATATGGTGCACAGAAATCTACATCGGGGCTTAGAGACCATGTGCATTGGTGGTGGGCAGGGGATGGCAGCTGTGTGGGAGAGGCCCTGAAATTTCACCAGAAAGCTGATGTCAGTACTACCACCGATAGTCAAAGCTCTTCTTAAGCCCGAGGCTTATCCGGACCGACCACAGAGTATAGAGCTGGTCCAGACACAGATGTCTTTCATCTTCCTTGCTGGCGGCTACGTATTTAAGATTAAAAAGCCGGTCAACTTGGGTTATCTGGATTACACTACTTTGGAGAAACGCCATTTCTTCTGCCATCAAGAACTGGAGTTAAATAGACGCCTTTGTCCAGATGTCTATCTAGCTGTAGTACCGATAACAATGTCATTGCGAGGAGCGAAGCGAGGAAGCAATCTAGTCGAAGTCGAAGGACAAGGCGAGGCGATAGAATACGCTGTCAAAATGAAGCAGTTGCCCCGGGATCGCATGATGGATGTGCTTTTGCCCCGGGGTCAGGTAACTCAGGACATGGTGGCCAGAGTGGCTGAAAAGCTGGTGGCTTTCCACGAGAAAGCCGCAACCAGTCCAGAGATTGCCGCCTTTGGCGAACTGGACATCGTGCGCCGCAATTGTGATGAGAACTTCGCTCAGACCGAGAAGTATATTGGACTCACCATTTTTCGAACGAAATATGAACTAATCAAAGGCTATACTGACAATTTCATTGAGAGAAATGCCAACGTGTTCGAGAAAAGGGTAAGGGAAGGCAGAATAAGGGATTGCCATGGCGACCTCCATGCCGCCCATGTTTGCTTCACTGACGGTATCTGCATTTACGACTGCATTGAATTTAACGACAGATTCCGATATTGCGACGTGGCCTCGGAGATCGCCTTCCTAGTTATGGACTTAGACCGCTATCAGCAGGCTGGTCTTTCCCGATATCTGGTAGATACCTATGTGGGTCTGAGCCATGATGAAGAGCTCCTGAAATTGCTCGATTTCTACAAATGCTACCGGGCTTACGTCAGGGGCAAGGTGGAGAGCTTTAAGCTGGACGACCCCTATATTCCCGAAGAGGAGAAGGCCAGGGTATCAACTGCCGTCCGGAGCTATTTCGCGCTTGCCGAATCGTATGTATAATCTCGTATAAGATACCTCTACTGCGATGGGAGACGAAATCAAGGTCGCAACGACGATATAACAGTACCTCCGCCCATATGGGCGGAGGTACGAGGAAAGGTCGAATCAGATCCGTGCCGTCGACATGTGGCTACGTTACAGATCCCAATTGGCGAGCTCAACCTCAAGGCTGGCGGCGACCACGGTGCCGTCGGACTTAAGGCCCACCGTGTAGCCTCTCCTTCGACCGGGTGTCTCCAACTCAGGCGCATCAAGGTAACACTCACAACAGCCGCCTGAGGCGGCCACCTGGATGATGTCCGTCCAGCCCTCCCAGGTGGCGATGTTGCACTGCCCGTAGTCGTTATTTCCCGCGGCGACAACGGTGGCCGCCTCCTCAATCCCGACCGTGTGATACCAGCCTGCGGCGACCTGGGTAATGTCCCTCCAGCCACCGACATCGCATTGCCCGGCGGAGTTGTCTCCCACAGAGAGAACCTTGCCGTCAGACTTGAGCCCCGCCGTATGTGCGGACCCTGCGGCCACCTGAACGATGTCCGTCCAATCGCCGACATCACACCGCCTGTCGAGGTCATAGCCCACGGCGACCACGGTGCCATCGGACTTGAGCCCGACCGTGTGGCTCCCCATGACGGAGCCACCGCCTGCGGCGGTCTGGTTGATGCCCGTCCAATCGCCGACATCCTCGCACCCACCACCCCAGCCAACGCAGACCACGGTGCCGTTGGACGCAAGCCCCACCATGTGCATGCTGGCCGCGGCGATCTGGACGATGTCCGTCCAGTTGCCGACCGCCGCCGTGAAGTACTCATTCGTAGTGACCACGGTGCCGTCGGACTTGAGCCCTGCCGTGTAGCCGTACGCCTCCGAATAGTCATCGCTGTCATAGCCGCCAGCGGCAGCGACCTGGATGATGTTCGTCCAGTTGCCGACGTTACACTGCCCGGAGGAGTTGTCTCCCACGGCGACCACGGTGCCGTTGTTTTTAAGCCCCACCGTGTGCTTTAGGCCCGCGGCGACCTGTTTGATGTCCGTCCAGGCGCCAACATTACACTCCCCCCAGAAGAGGTCGTCTCCCGTGCCGACCACGCTGCCGTCTTTCTTAAGCCCCACCGCGTGAAGCCCGCTTGTTGCGACATGAACGATGTTCGTCCAGCCGCCAACGCTGCCGTGCCAGAAAAACTCGTATCCCGCGGCGACCACGGTGCCGTTGGATTTAATACCCACTGTGTGAAGCAGGCCTGCGGAGACCTGAACAATGTCTGTCCAGTCGCCTACACCGGGGTAGCATTCTATGAATCCTGCACCGACCACGGTGCCGTCGGACTTAAGCCCCACCGTGTGAAAGGGGCCTGCGGCGACCTGGACGATGTCTGTCCAGTCATCGACTCCGGTATAGCAGTCACTATCTCCGTCAGCGACCACGGTGCCATTGGACTTAAGCCCCACCGTGTGGTTGTCGCCTGTGGCGACCTGAATTATGCCCGTCCAATTAGAGCCATAATAATTCCCGACCACCGTGCCGTCAGATTTAAGCCCCACGCTGGAAGGGCCGCATGCAGCGATCTGGATAATGTCCGTCCAAGTGCGGGGACAATAGCACTGGCAGTATTCATTGTCTCCGGTGGCGAGCACACGACCGTCTTCCTGAAGCCCCAGCGTGTGGTAGGTGCCTGCGGCGATCTGGGTGACATCTGTCCAATCGTCGACATCGCACTGACCATAGTAGTTATCTCCCACGGCGACCACTCTGCCACTGGATCTGAGCCCCACTACGTGCAACTTGCCTGTGGCGACCATGCGGATGTCTTCGCCCCCACCACAGCCTACCATCCCCGCAATCAGGCCTACGATGGTCACCATAATCAAAAAGATGCTGACTATTGGCCTGTAATGGTATCTCTTCGAACTGAATATTGTCTTCATGCTTCACCTCCAAATTTCTATAGTCGCCCCATTAATCAAGCTGTTTTCCGCTGTCACTGCAAGTGGCGACAGGTACGGGCTCGCAACCACATATAACGTACTTCCGCTGGTAAGGGCCGAAGTACGAGCGGAAAGTTTAATACAGATCCCAGCTGCTGACATCGCACTGCCCGTAGTAGTTGTGTCCCATGGCGACCACCGTGCCGTCCTCCTTGAGCCCCACCGTGTGATACCCGCCTGCGGCGACCTGGACGATGCTCGTCCAGCCACTGACAATGCGCTGCCTGTAGTTGTTGTGTCCTGCGCCGACCACGGTGCCGTCCTTCTTAAGCCCCACCGTGTGATACCCGCCTGCGGCGACCTGGATGATGTCTGTCCAGTTGCCGACATTGCACTGCTCGTATTCGTTGTGTCCCATGGCGATCACAGTGCCGTCGGATTTAAGCCCCACCGTGTGATATCCACCTGCGGCGACCCGGATAATGTTTGTCCAGTCGCCGACATTGCACTGCCCCCAGTCGTTCCGTCCCACGGCGACCACAGTCCCGTCGGATTTAAGCCCCACCGTGTGACTATTGCCTGTGGCGATTTGGATTATGTCCGTCCAACCGCCGACGTCACACTGGCCGTAGTAGTTCGAACCCGCGGCGACCAGAGTGCCGTTGGCCTTAAGCCCGACTGTGTGCACATCGCCTGCGGCGACCTGTATGATGTCTGTCCAACCACCTAGATTGCACTGCCCGGAGTAGTTCGAGCCCACAGCGACCACGGCGCCGTTGGAATTTACCCCCACAGTGTGACTATTGCCTGCGGCGACCTGGGTGATGTCCGTCCAGTTGCCGACATTGCATTGCCCAGAGTAGTTAGAGCCCACAGCGACGGCAGTGCCGTCGGCCTTTAGCCCCAGAGTGTGATACCCGCCTGCGACGACCGTGGGGATGTACTGAGCAAAGTTGGCGGTGATAGAATAGTCGCCGCTCATAGTGATGTTGGTCGCGACGGCATAAACATTGGCGATGGTGTCCACATCGCCAGTCCACCTGTGAAACTGGTAGCCTTCGTCAGGTTGAGCAACAAGGTTGACCACCGTGCCGGCCTCGTAGGAATAAGTCCCCTCTCCAGGGACGGTTACCGAGCCTCCGGCGGAACTGTCGATAATGAGTTTGTAAGGAGGCCTGCTACAGCCTACCATCCCGGCAATTAAGGCTGCCATAATCAGCATAATCAAGAAAACGCTGACCATTGTCGTGTAGTGGTGTCTTGTCGAACTAAGTATTGTCTTCATGCTTCACCTCCACATTCTTCTAGTTCCTTGACTCATCAGCCTATTTTCCACTGTCATAGCGAGCGCCTGAGAGGCGCGTGGCAATCTCATAGTCGCACGGGATTGCTTCGTCGCTTCGCTCCTCGCAATGACAAAAGGACGACCCCGCCAAATTCCAGATGTCAAAGCCCATTCGCAGAAATCCAAATGCCAAAATCCAAATGACAATTGAAATCCAAATGCTTAAATGTCAAAACTACTCCTTTTTCTTATTTGGGTTTCGAAAGGGAGATCGATGTCGCTGAGGCAAGGAAAAAGAGACCGGTTCACATGTCCATATATGCTGGGTTGAGCATCGTGGGAACTACCGCGACCTTCTGATGCACACACCTGAACCGACCTTATCTTGCTCCTAAAGGCGTTTTACCCGCAAGTGTTATACCTGAAAAAGCTAGGCCTATGTGGATGATTTATATACAAACTATTATACGCCCGTTCAGGCAATTGTCAATAGTCTATGGGAGGCCTCCCATAGAGTCCTGTTCACTTGACGCGAGAGTGCTGGGTGATGGTGGAGGCTGATGCGTGGTTACCGAAGCGTTTTCGGGGCCGGAGAGGGCGAGTTCATACTAGGGCGCCTCCTATGATGGGCTCCAATCTCCTACGTCGCACTGCCCGTAGAAATTGGCCCCCACTGCGATCACGGTGCCGTCGGACTTGACCCCCACTGTGTGATCGCCGTCAACGGCGATCTGAGCAATGCCTGTCCAGTTGCCGACATTGCACTGGCCGAAGCCGTTGTATCCCACGGCGACCACGGTGCCATCAGCCTTAAGCCCTACGGTGTGACTTGTGCCTGCAGCGACCTGAATGATGTTTGTCCAGCCGCCGACATTGCATTGCCCATAGTAGTTGTATCCTATGGCGACCACGGTGTGGTCGGACTTAAGTCCCAGCGTGTGAAAGTCGCCACAGGCGACTTGGGTAATACCTGTCCAGCCGCCGACATTGCACTGGCCGGAATAGTCATATCCCACAGCGACCACGGTGTTGTTGGACTTACGGCCAACCGTGTGCAACTGACCTGCGGCGATCTGGGTGATGCTCGTCCAGCTTCCGACATCACACCGGCCGTAATAGTCGGATCCTGCAGCCAGTACGGTGCCGCCGGGCTTAAGTCCCAACGTGTGGTACCCACCCGCCGCGACACTGACGATGCCCGTCCACCCGTGGACAGCGCATTGCTTGTCGCCGTTAGATCCCACGGCGATCACGGTGCCGTCGGACTTAAGTCCCACCGTATGAATGCCGCCTGCGTCAACATAGATGATGTCCCTCCAGTAATCGACATGGCACTGCAAGTAGGAGTTGTCTCCAACGGCAACCACAGTGTTGTCCGACCTCAGCCCCACTGTATGATCGCCCCCTGCAGCAATCTGGGTGATGTATTGAGGTTCAACCGAAGGAGACCCACCACAGCCTGCTACGGCGGCGATTAGGGCCACCGTAACCAAAAACATGCTGATTCTTACCGCGTAACTGTGTTTCACTGGACTAAGTATTTTCTTCATACTTCACCTTCAAGTCTTCGTAGTTGCTTTGATTCGTGAGACGGGAATCGCCCAATAAACTGGGCGGGTATACTTCGCAATGCCCCCTGGCTTTCGAAAGAGAGATTGCTTTTGCAGCAGGAAAAAAGAGCCTGTTCGTTTTCTATATGCGGTCGGGTAAATGTCGCAATTCTTTGACACACACAATTCATTACCAACCTTATATTAGCTTTGAAATACTATAAGCCACTATTGAAGGGATTGTCAATAGTCCTTTTGTGCACAATAGCGCAGGTAGGGGCAGGCCAGGATGCCTGATACGACGGATGAATGGCTACGGTTCGAGTTGCGTGCGGCACCATCTGTAATATATACTTTAGCGTAGGCTTCTATCGAGGCTGATGAATCTCATTCAGGAGGTGCGCAATGAGTATTTCCCCGGATGTTTTCTCCCTGTCAGGCAAGGTGGCACTGGTGACCGGTGGCAGCCGAGGCATTGGGAAGGCTATTGCTGTGGGGCTGGCCAAATTTGGCGCTGACGTAGTCGTGACCAGCCGCAAACTGCCAGAGCTTGAAGAGGTAGCTAAAGAAATAAAGGGGCTGGGACGGAGGTCAATGGCTGTGGCGACACATGTGGGCAGGACAGAGGAGATAAATGCTCTGGTGCCTAAGGTGAAAGATGAGTTTGGCAAGATCGATATTCTGGTGAATAACGCTGGTACCAACCCGACCATGGCGCCGGCCATAGATATAGAGGAGCGCGCCTGGGATTCCATTATGAATCTCAACTTGAGAGGGCTGTTCTTTCTCAGCCAGGCGGTAGCCAGGGTTATGAAGGAGCAAGGCGGAGGTAAGATCATCAATGTTGCTTCAGTAGCTGGAATTACCCCCGACATTCTGCCGGTTTACTCCATAAGTAAGGCAGGGGTGATTATGGCAACGAAAGTGATGGCACAGCAGTGGGCTCAGTACAACATCAGGGTGAATGCGATAGCGCCGGGGCTGACCAAAACCCGGTTCAGCGAAGCGCTCTGGAGCAATCCAGATATTGAACAAGCTGTCATGGCGAGAACGCCGTTGCGGCGCGTAGCTGAACCTGACGAGATGGTTGGGGCTGTGATTTTCCTGGCTTCTGATGCCTCCAGCTATGTGACCGGACACACTCTGGTTGTGGATGGCGGCGTTGTTATATAGCAAAATACCTTGAGCTTCGTAGAGAAAAACTGCTTTCATGACTGCCGTGGTCTCTTTCATCCTGCGACCATGCTTGGGTCAGGTCTTAAGGTGAGAATTTCGAACTCCACCTTTTGCGTCTTGATCTTCGGATTAGGCTTACGGCTAGTCTTGAGAAAGGAAATCCTGGAGAAACCTACCTGCTTGGGGGTAGTGACAAAGGAAGCGGTGGTTGTGGGAGGCTTGGAATGATGAGTTTGGGCTAAATTTTGTCTCTCAGGCTTGGTCCGAGCAGGATTTGCACGCGGTTTCGCCCCTTTTCTTTAGCCTTGTAGAGAGCCTCGTCAGCGCGAGAAACAAGAGAAGTGGCGTCTTCACCTCGTTCCCACCCGGCTAAGCCCTGGCTCACTGTTATGGAAAATACATGGCCAGCAGAGTCTTTCATCTGAGCCTTTTCTATTGTGCTGCGGAGCCGCTCAGCGACGATCCAGGATAAGGCCAAAGTGGTTTTGGGCAAAACCATGATGAACTCCTCGCCTCCATAGCGTCCCACGATATCTGTATCCCGGATGTTCCGACGGATTAGAGTGGCAATCCCCTCTAAAACCTCGTCTCCGGTAAGGTGCCCGTAGCGGTCGTTGATCTTCTTGAGATGATCAATGTCCAGCATAATCAGACTGAAATCCTCTTTGTAGCGGTTAGCAAGGTTGATCAACTCACGTAGCCTGGCCAGAATTGCCCGGCGGTTGTACAGTCCGGTCAACGAGTCAAGAGTTGCCAGTCTTTCCAGCTTTTCCTTGTCGGCCCTGGCTTGCTGGAGACGTGCCCATTTATCCAGCGCGACGTCAATGGTGTTCTTTAGCTTTTCTCGGGCTAGACTGCTCTTTGGCAAGTAACCAACTGCTCCCTCTTGAAAGGCCTGCGTCACGACTTCTTCCGTTCCAGCGCCGGTCAACATGACTACGGGGGCAAGTCGTTTTCTTGCGATTTCTACGAGCCACTCCATCCCTGATTTCCCCGGCATTTGACTGTCCATCAAGACCAGGTCAATTCTACCTTTAGCGAGAGCGTTTTGGATTTCGTCCGTTTGCCCCGCCTCTAGCAACACAATTTGCCTGTCAGTTGTCCGTTGAACACAGGCCCGGATCAGCTTGCGGTCTGCCGGATCATCATCGCAGATAAGGATTTTAATCAGTGGTTGTTTTGTTTTCTGCGTGGCTAGATTGTTACCAGTTCGGTGTTCGTCTGCAAAAGACGAGCCGACATTCCTCGAGTTTCCTGCCAATTCCGTGGCCGGCATGGCTCGGCTTTTCCTGTCCCTGCCTTCTGCTGCGATTGACTTAATTGCCATCCCCGTCTCACAAGCTGCAGTGGGCTTATTTGAATAAACCCAATCTGGTTTCACTATACCATCCCCCTTAGCTACTGTAAATAGTCCTTTAGTAGCATTTCCAATAGCCAGGATGTACTAAAAATGATGGTAAATATCCTACTTAACGAAAAGAGTAGGTGAAACGGGAGCAACTCACACAGGTGTCATATCGAAGTGGTTCCAGGGAAGGGATACCCCTGCGTATTTCAGGGGTAAATTGCCAGGGCTTCTAGCCCTGTGGTCTCAGGCAGGTGGAACATCAGGTTCATATTCTGCACGGCTTGTCCTGCCCCTCCTTTGACGAGGTTGTCCAGGCAGCTGATGACTATGAGCTTGTCTGTCCTTGAATCAAGAGTGGGATAGATAAGGCAGAAGTTAGTCCCCCAGACATGCTTGGTGTGGGGAGGCGTGGTCGTTAGTTGAACAAATGGGGCGTGCTTGTAGAATTCCCGATATATTTCGGTCAAGCTATTAGCTGTCGGGCGCTGGCCTTCAGCCAATCTGGCGTAGCAGGTGCTCAATATGCCCCTGGTCATGGGTACGAGGTGCGGCACGAAAGATATTGAGGGGGATACTGGCGGGTTGAGCGCTTTCAACTCCTGTTCTATCTCGGGCAAGTGGCGATGTCCCTCAAGAGAGTAAGCACAGATGTCTTCGTTTACCTCAGAATAATGAGTGGTCAAGCTCAGGGTTCTACCGGCGCCCGAGACGCCTGATTTACTGTCTACAACTATGTCGGCCCGGACAAGCCCATGCTTGACTAAGGGTGCCAGGGCCAAGATAGCACCGGTGCTATAGCAACCCGGGTTTGCTATCAGCGAGGCAGAGGCAATTTCATCATGGTGCAGCTCAGGCAGGCCAAAAACCGCCTCTTTCAGTAACCTGGGCGATGTATGGGTAAATCCATACCATTTGGGATATTCGCGAGCGTTCTTCAACCTGAAATCGGCACTGGCATCGACAACCCTGATGCCTTGTTTTAGCAAAGATGGCACTATATCTATACTGCTTTTGTGAGGCATTGCTGAGAAAGCAACGTCAACTTCACCATCAAGCTCAGCTTTTATTATATGGCTGGTGCCCGCCAGGCTGGGAAAGACATCGCCCAGTTTTTGCCCGGCTGCGCTTCTCCCCGTGACGGTAACGAGCTTCACCTGGGGATGTTGGTGAAGCAGGCGCACGAGTTCGGCACCAATGTAGCCGGTCACATTTATTATGCCTGCCTTTATTTTGGGCATAGTATGCTAGTCGTATTATACTACATTCTGTGCTAGTGAAGGATGTTCGGGGGAACGGGGTGGCCGGACTCTTATGCCAATTATGGAACTGCATCGTTGTGTTAATTGACATTGACTGGAACCCAAGTATAGAATCAGCCTTGATAGTGAGGGGGTGGTTGAGGTTTCTGAACGGAGTGTTGATATCCTCAAATGAGCATAACGTATTTATATCTGGTAAGGAGGGAAAATGGCTGAAGAAGCTAAGACAATCCAGTGTCACCAGTGCAAGAACAATGAGTGTCTGGCGAGGTACCCTGAGGGAATCCCTGAATATTGCCAGGCACAGAGATTCCTGGACCTGGTCGAAGAGAGTAAGGGGCAATACCTTGAGCCTGATACCGAAAGGTTTCATTTGGCGGCAGCCAAGGTGCTCAAGAAAGGGGGCTATGATTGGTCTCGAGTCCAACAGTGCATTGAATTCGCCAGGGAGCTGGGTGCCAAAAAGGTGGGGTTAGCTGTATGTGTGGGCTTAATCCGCGAGGGCAGGGAATTTGCCCGCTTTCTGGATAGAGCCGGTTTTCAGGTTATCTCTGTAGCTTGTATGGTAGGTGGTCTGAAACCTCAGGAAACGGGAATACCTGACGAATGGGTAAACGCGCTAGGCATAAGCTGTAATCCCATTGCCCAGGCGGAGATTATGAACCGAGAAGGCACGGAGCTGAACTTCATATATGGTCTATGCGTCGGACATGACACTATTTTCATCAAGCGGTCGAAGGCTCCTGTCACCTATGTTGTAGCTAAGGACATGGTCACCGGCAATAATCCAGGCGCTGTCCTCTTGTCTCCATATCATCGCATGAAGTTTGCGGCAATTTATGGGAGAGGTAAATCTGCTGAATCGAGGTGAGAGTACCACATCCCAGCCGCTCTTGTGGAACGACCGCTGATGGGAATACGATGAGTTAGGCAGACCATTCGAGAAGTACGAAATGCCTGAGTCTGCTGTGGATGTCATATGGCAGTTCTTT
>Ga0256868_10000583_pt1 | contig 21100 bp, 21 predicted proteins | sample RVTome_13_FD_187341 | JGI IMG/M metagenome (GOLD analysis project Ga0256868, IMG submission 187341) | Soil microbial communities from uranium-contaminated site in the Upper Colorado River Basin, Wyoming, United States - RVT92D227 HiSeq ...
TAATTATGTTTCTATATGTTTCTATCGTTTTAGATATGCTTACTTCACGTTTTCTTCACGATGCGTTTTTGAGATTCAGAAGGTGCACCTGATTCACAAACAGAGGGGACTCATAGCTCTTATGCCGAATTATTGTATTGACAAAAGGCACACATAAAGGATTATCATAGTATCGTGGTTTTTGATTGGGACAACGACAAAAATGAGCAACTCAAGAGGGAGCGAGGCATTTCATTTGAGCAAATTGTGTTTCTTATTTTAAATGACCGTATACTCGATATCCTGGAACATCCAAACAAGATGAAATACAGTAATCAAAAGCTCTACGTCATTGATGTTGACGACTATGCATATGTAGTCCCCTTCGAAGACAGAAAAGGGGTACGATTTTTAAAGACAATATTCCCAAGCCGCAAATATACCCAGAAATATCTGCGGAGGGAAGGAGAGCAAAAATGAAACTGACAAAAGAAGAAAAAGAATTGATGGAATCGCTTGAGAAAGATGAGTGGAAGACCATTCCCAACCTGAAGGAAGAAATAAAAAGGTCAAAAGCGTACGCAAGAGCGACCATAACAAAAGACCAGCGTATGAACATCCGTATAGCTAAAAAAGACCTTGACGCCTTAAAGGTAAAGGCTATAGAGGAAGGAATACCTTACCAGACACTGGTGTCAAGCATTATACATAAATTTTTATCAGGCAGACTGATCGAGAGGCACTCATGATTATCTTTAAGGCTAATACCGCTTTTCCTTTTTAACTATTGTATATAGGTACCCCTTCAACTACGCACAAGTAATTGTTTGAAATTATTGCTCATAACACAGAGGGGTGCGTATCGCGACAAATTTTGACACCTATCAATTATGAAGAGGAAGTAACACTCTCAGAGCTTGAACATGGTTAAGCAATTCAGCCACAAGTCTTCATGTAAGTACTGCAGGTGTTATTACAGGTCTTTCTGCAGCAGGCATAACGTCCGGTTTGGCAGCTATAGACTCAGTCATTGGAGGTGGAATGGCCGCTGGTGTTGCAGTGGCAGCCTCAATTCCAATTGTCGCCGGAGCTGCTGGATACGCAATAATCAAAGGTGTGAAGTACTTCTTCTCGCAAAAGGTTCTTAACTCTGAATCGATTGATCCCAAATGGGAAAAGCGGCGAAAGAAAAATGCTGTGGGCTCCAACAAGAACAAACGCAAGTAGAAGGATATTACTCACACTGCACTCCTCTCATAGTGCCTTAGATTCAGGGATTAACTTTCAACGGTTAACCCCTTTTCAATGCCTTCCTTCCGATAGATGAATGGTCAAGGGGATGCAGGTGCTCTGGATTATAAGTCGATGAATGCTTTCACACATATAAGTCATCATTCTAAAGAGACACGAACCGTCCTCGCTTCCTTCCTATAATGTTAACTTTCAAAAAATGTAAAAATGATGTAGGTTATACCCAGTAATCTCCATAGAGGATATCGGAAAGATTTATGATAGATTTTTTTCAAAACCTCCATCCTGTGTTACAGGCTCTTATTGCAACTTGTTTCACATGGGTTTTGACTGCCCTTGGTGCAGCAGGCGTGTTTATAGCCAAGGATATAAGCAAAAAGATACTTGATGCGATGCTTGGGTTTGCTGCGGGAGTTATGATTGCTGCAAGTTTTTGGTCACTTCTTGCTCCTGCCATTGTGATGTCAGAGGGAAAAGAAATTCCCGTTTGGGTGCCAGCTGCTACCGGGTTCCTTTTAGGGGGTATATTCTTAAGAGTGATAGATAAAATACTTCCTCATCTGCACCTTGGATTCCCGATAGGAGAAGCTGAGGGAATTAAAACAAGTTGGCAACGGAGCACTCTGCTTATCCTTGCCATCACATTGCATAATATCCCGGAAGGGCTTGCGGTAGGAGTCGCTTTTGGGGCAATCGCTTCAGGTCTTCCCTCTGCTACCTTAGCAGGAGCTGTTGTATTAGCTATTGGTATCGGAATTCAGAATTTTCCAGAGGGTCTTGCGGTATCTCTACCTCTACGCCGTGAGGGGATGTCGCGCTTGAAAAGTTTCTGGTATGGGCAATTGTCTGCAGTAGTAGAACCCATTGCAGGTGTTATTGGAGCAGCAGCTGTTATTATTGCACAGCCTATTCTCCCGTATGCATTGTCTTTTGCAGCTGGCGCCATGATATTTGTTGTAATTGAGGAACTCGTTCCAGAGTCGCAGCGCGGAGGAAATACGGATTTAGCAACTGGGGCGGCAATAGTTGGGTTTGCGGTAATGATGATACTTGATGTGGCTTTTGGTTAAATATGTTTTTTGGGGGAATGTTTTAACCACTAAAATCAAGAAAAGTAGTTGCTACTTTCGGGGTGAAAGACTCATAGGAACCTCAAAATATCAGAAACACACCTACTTCCTGAAATATTCAAAGTGAAATTTTATTGTAATGATGAATGTTTCATGAGATAATCAATAAAAAATAAGGGGGGATAAAGTGTGGAGATAACAAAGTTAGAAGCAAAAGATGTTATGAAAACACCAGTTATTTCTGCAAAGAAGAAGGCCTCCGCAAGAGATAGTGCTTTGCAGTTGGTATCAGGTCGTTTTAGCGGCATGCCAGTTATCGATGAGGAGGAAAGAGTTATCGGTGTCATCACTGAACATGACTTATTAGACCAAGTGCGCGAAGGGAAAGATCTCGGAAAACTCGTAGTAGAAGATGTTATGCAGAAAAATCCTATTACAGTAGATGTCAATACGCCACTTAGTGATGTATTGGATATTATGCTTGAGAATGGGATACTGAGAATACCTGTTACAGATGGTCTCCGCCTTGTGGGAATAATTTCAAGATCTGCTATCCTCCGAATTGCATTGGGCAATACTTGAGTTCGTCTGATTGAATAGCTAATCGAATGCTTCCTTGTCCACACCTGTGATATAATAATTCAAACTACTGGTTAGTACAGTAACCAAATTAGAAATCTTGCAGTAATCCCCCCCACTTGATATCCTTAATGATAGGGTAAAAAGCTCAATGATTACAGTCTGCGAGGCGGTCTATGAGGAGGAACAATGAACTCTATTGAAATGGCAATGAAAATGGAGCAGGAAGCGATCGATTTCTACACAAAGTGCGCTGCGAAAACGAATAATCCTGTCGGAAAGAAGATGTTCCTTAGTATCGTGGAGGATGAAAAATACCATCTCGCCTGCGCAACCAAGGTTACGCAGGGGCAGGAATTTAAACGTGCTGAAACGACGCCTTTGCAAGATATGAAGACGGTCTTTGAACAGAACAAGGAAGCCATGTCGCAGCAAGTGTCTTCGACGACAGATGAACTGGAGGCACTCGATATGGCAATGAAGATGGAGGAAGAAACGATTAAGTTTTACCAAAAAGCTGTTGCCCAGACTACCGAGCCTGTGGAGAAAGCCTTTTTTGAATGTCTTATCAAGGATGAGGAAGAGCACTTTGCCATTTTCCAGAACACTTACTCATTCCTCTCGGACTCCGGCAATTGGTTTATGTGGGATGAGCACAGCATCGTAGAAGGATAATTTGAGTGTATCTCAGACCAAGCATGAAACTATTATTAGTTTCTCCTTGTCGGGATGAGCATCTCCGCTACCCGCATGCTCTTCGAATACCGCAGATTGCACTCAATATTATTGCATCCCTCACACCATCACATTACGATGTAAAGATTGTTGAAGAGGAACTCGAGGAGGTCAATCTTGACGAGGAATGTGATATCGTTGGCATCAGCACAATGACTTCAAATGCTCCAAGAGCTTATCGGATGGCAGCGGAATTCAGAAAGAGAGGGAGAACCGTCGTGATAGGCGGCGTTCATCCGACTGTCCTGCCCGAAGAAGCAATTCAATATTCTGACGCCGTCGTGCTTGGTGAGGCAGAGGACACTTGGGGAACACTTATCGAGGATTTTGAGCATGGGAATCTGCAAAGTTTTTATAAATCGCATCAGCCTGATGTATCCCAGTATCCGCTGCCTCGCCGAGAACTCACACCAAAATCCAGTGGGATATTCAATGTGATGCCGATAGTTACGACGAGAGGTTGTCCGTATGATTGCGAGTTCTGTTGTGTGCCGAAATTCTTTGGAAGGAAACTTCGGTCACTTCCTGTGGAGAAAGTCGTCAGCGATATTGAGGCATCCAAAGGGAAGACATTTCTATTCCTTGATGACAATATCATTGGTAATCCGAAATATGCAAAAGAACTTTTCAGGGCTCTTGAGCCGCTCAAGATACGGTGGGTCGGGCAGGCATCTATGTCGTTTGTGAACGATACTGAACTGATGAGACTTGCTGCTCAGAGCGGCTGTGTAGCTTTGTTCTTCGGATTAGAAACCGTTTCAACAAGCGGACTAAAGCGGATGAGAAAATCCATCAAACAACTCTCAGCGAACGAAGATGCAATCAAAAAAGTGAAAAAGTATGGAATCGTCTTTCATGCATCCATGGTGTTTGGCTTTGATGAGGAAGATAAATCCATATTTGAAGATACCTTAGAATTCTTAGTGAGAAATAAAATCGCAACGGTTTCATTTAATATCCTGACACCCTATCCTGGTACAGAGATTTATGATAGGTTCAAAAAAGAAGGAAGGTTGCTCACGGAGGATTGGAAATACTATGACCACAGCACAGTCGTGTTCAAACCAAAAAACATGACGCCTCAAGAGCTAATGGAAGGTCATCTATGGGTAAGAAGGGAATTCTATAAAATAAGTTCCATTGCAAAAAGGTTGAACGGCGCCTTGTCGCACCCACTACTTTATATGGCAATGAACTTTGGATATCGAAAGAACATAAAGGAGGACGTGAAAAACTTAAAGAACGAGATAACGAGATTACAGGCGATATAAAGCGCTGAGAACATGTCGTGTGGTGTGTCAGAGCAACAGAAGCGGATTGGTTCGGCAGAGTTTCGGAATGAAAAATGGTGAAAAAGGGGACGGTTTTTAAAATGATTCTGCTGCGTCTTATTGATAGCAGCAAGTTGATCCTGCCTTTGAAACAATAACCAATTTTATACATTTCCACAATTTAATCTTAACTACATTATTGACTAATTAGAGTCTGTTTATAAACTCAGGTTTTGTCATCCTCCGGCTTGACCGGGGGATCCAGAAACCGTTGGAAAGACTGGATTCCCCGATCGAGTCGGGGAATGACGAAATAAGTAAAACGTAGTTTATGGACAGACACTAATTATGATTTTGTAGTTAACACGTAGTTAATCATGAGTGTCGTGAGAAAAACATTACAGGAAAACTACATCTATTTTATCAAGGAACTGACCCGCATTGATGAAGAAATCAGTGAACTTCCTATCGGAAGTATTTCTGAAAAAAAATCGGTAAATCAGCGTACTATTATCAACAGTGGAGGGAAGGCAAGAAGGTAAAGTCAGTTTCTTTAGGTACTGAGGTGCCATCTAATCTTTTGGACGGCATCAAAAAAAGACGATTATTAGAAAAGCAACGGAAGGATATTTTAGACAACATAAGAGTTATTGCCAGGGCAATCGATACACAGAAGGTCACTGCAGAAGAAATTGTAAAAATCTTTTCTCAACACGGAATTAAAGCTATTCTTATTGGCTCTTATTGTATCCCAGTCATGAAAGAAGGATTAGGACTTAATTTGCCGACAATTAGAACGCAGGATATCGACTTCCTTGTTACTCTTCCTTATAAAGGAAAGGAGGTTGATGTTGAATCGATTCTTAAAACCATGGGTTTTTCTATCGGATTTAACCCTGATGGATCTACCTGTTTTTCAAACGGCGGAAGGGCAGAATCGTTCTAAGTGCCTGATTTTATTGGCGGTCCCAACGGGATTCGAACCCGTGTTTTAGCCTTGAGAGGGCCACGTCCTAGGCCTCTAGACGATGGGACCTTTCAAAATAGCAAATAGCGCAGAGCAATGAGCAGAGAGCTAAAAAATCTGAGATATGATAAACTCTTAGCTCTCAGCTATGAACTTTCTTTTGGCTGGGGAGAGAGGATTCGAACCCCTGTAAGCAGATCCAGAGTCTGCCGTCCTGCCACTGGACGACTCCCCAGGAGCATTTTTCAAGATAAGTATTATACCATATTATAAACCGCCGCAACCCATCAATAAACAAGGTGAGGGCCATGGTAGGATAATAGAATTCCGGTCATTACAATAAAGAAAAGAGGGAAATTACTAATGCGGTCGTTAGTATGGCGACATAGTTTCGTCTGTTTGTCATTCTCCGGCTCGACCGGTGAATCCAGTGCCTTTCTCTGGATTGCCCGATCAAGTCGGGCAATGACAGTCATGTATCCTTACTTATAGCCGTCTTAGTAAGAGAAGGAAAATCCAAATAGAGAAAGCATATCAGAGGACACAGAGGGGAGGGAATAAAATTTCCTCAATATTGTTGATATTTAAGTGTTTTCTCTGTGTTCTCTGTGGTTAATTGTTAACAATACGATTGCAAAAAAGGGGAGGATTATTTATTCGGTTATCACTTCATCAGGCAGTTCGTCTGTGTCTTCCGGTGTAACCGGGAAATGCTTTGCAAGCAGTTCACCCGATTCCCTGATAGCCTCGCATAAAGTATTACAGGCACGTCCATTCCTGATTCCCTGTGAAACAGTCTCAGCGAATCTGTTCAGGGTCTCCTGCTCAATCTTCTCATAGATGCCCTTGTCTGCAAGAACCCAGACCTTCCTCTCCAGCAATGAGAGGAAGAACAATACACCTGTATTCTTTTTGGTCTTGTACAGTCCTTTTTCATAGAAAGCCCTCACAGCCCTCTGCATGACTGTATATTCCTTTCTTTTCAGTCCGATAAAAGCGGCCTTAAGGACAGGGAATTTCCGAAACAGAAATTTCGACGGAAAGAAGAGGAAGAAACTCAGCGGTATATAGAACCATATGGATGAGTGAAAGAACGGGACGGTCAAAACCAGCGCCAAAAGACCGCCGAGGAATATTCCCCCTATTATTTCTGTCTCGAGATACTGGTCACTGTTGTCGAAGACCATGACAGCGACCTCTCCAATTGTCCGTTGTTCTATGTCGTTGATCGTCTCGCTGATTCGCTTCTTCTCTTGTTCTGAAAAAAAAGTGTCTGCCTTTACGGTGTATTTCATATCAGTTTTTTACCAGCTTCCCGATGCGCCACCTCCTCCGAAACTGCCTCCCCCTCCGCTGAAGCCTCCTCCGCCAAAACCACCGCCGCTGAATCCGCCGCCACCCCAATAGATACCACCTCCCGGCCGGAAACCTCCACTTCTATAATGTCTGTTAGAAGAAAACAACACGGGAATAAACAACCCAACACCCAACCCTAAAACTGCAAGAGCTGCCAATGCAATAATACCAAGAGAGAATCCAGTCAAATGAACAAACAGGGGCAGTCCGACTGCACCCCCTATCCCTCCAAGAATTCGTGAGATACTGCCGAGGAAGAGCAGGAAAATTCCACCAAAAATCAGAAAAGTCATAATTTGTGAAAATCTGTCATGTCTCTGAGGACGGTTATTATCATCAACCTTAAACTCCCCTCTTGTCGCATCAATCAAAGCTGAAATGCCAGCGATAAAACCGCCATCAATATCACCTCTTTTAAACCTCGGCTTTATGACGAGATCGATAATCCTTCCTGCCATTAAATCGGTTAACCTGCCTTCAAGCCCTCGTCCGACTTCGACCCTCATCTTCCTGTCCTGCTGTGCTACAAGAAAAATTACACCATTGTCCTTGACCTTCTGCCCTATCTTCCAAGTGTCAGCCACTTTTATACTGAAGTCTTCGATGACTTCACCTTCAAGAAATGGTATAGTCAGAATAACGATCTGCGTTGAGTCTGTCTGTTCAAAAGCCCTCAACTCGTTTTCCAGTCCGGTCCTGACCTGAGGAGATATCATGTTTGCATAATCGTTGACATAGCCCTGAAGTTTCGGGACATCTATGGCATAGGCAAATGATGATAAAAGAAAGATCCACGATGCAAGATACAGGATACATGATATCAATTTAAATTTTGCTTTTATTCCCCTCTTTGGCAAAGAGGGGTTAGAAGAGATTTTAGGAATCAATATTTTTCCTATCTTTTTTTTAAATCCCCCCTCGCCCCCCTTTTCTAAAGGGGGGGATTCTATGAGATTTTCTATTACCTTACACACAAGGTTCTCTTAAGAATATTTTTCTGCTTATCAAAACTTTACCTGTGGCGCTTTCTCTGCTCCCGGCTCTGCCTTGAACGGCTCTTTAAGTTTCAGATGCAACAGTAGTGAGTTTGTAATGCTGTTTGGAAATATTCTGACCGAGGTATTGAACGTCTCCACTGCCTTGTTATACCGCACCCTTGCTACATTTATCCGGTTTTCCGTGCCTTCGAGCTGATGCTGCAAATCCTGGAAATTCTGGTTTGCCTTCAAGTCAGGATATCTCTCTACGACTACCATGAGTCTCGAGAGCGCACTGCTCATTGCTCCCTGTGCTTCCTGGAACTGCGCAAATGCCTTAGGGTCGTCGATGATATTCTTGGACATCTGTACCGTTCCAACCTTTGCCCTTGCTTCCGTTACCGCTGTGAGTGTTTCTTTTTCATGTTTCGCATATGCCTTGACAACTTCCACAAGGTTTGGAATGAGGTCGTTTCTCCTCTGGTATGCCGCCTCAACATCTCCCCATGAAGCCTTCACAGCTTCTTCATTGGCCTGCATGGTGTTATATCCGCATCCGGAGATACCAAAAACTATCAGGGAGAAAAAAACATAAATCAGCTTTTTCATACATCCTCCTATTATAGTGTCATTCTGTACTCGGTTCATAATCTCTCTTAAGTAATTTCCATACAAGTGATAGCCCCTGAATCAAGGTCAGGGTGACAAACAATCTTATTTATTTTGACATATAACCTGGGCATCCTTCAAAGCCTCTGCATCCAGCCTTTCTCAAGCGGCACGATGCATTCGTACAAATATTTATAACCTTTGCACCCTGAACCGTTGAGACAATTTTGTCTTTTATTTTCTGCTTATTCTTGTTGAGATTACGTCTGGCTCTGATTTCAGTATACCTCGTTTTGTATTCTGCAATATTATCATTATCTTACGCCAGATATAAAGAATTATCACTGCTTTACAGGTGATGTACGTTGTTGACATTAAACGATAAAAGAAGTATTATTTAATTAAACAGAGGGAATAAAATGTTTGAAAAGTTTACAGAGCGCGGAAGAAAGGTAATCATCTATGCGAAGGAAGAAGCTGAGAAACGTCAGAATGATTACCTCGGCACAGAGCATCTCCTGCTAGCGGTTCTGAAAGAGGAAGACGGCCTGCCTATAGCAATCCTTAAGAGGATGGGTATAACACCTGAAGAAGTCCGCCTGGAAGTGGAAAGAAATCTGCCCCAGGGGACTAATCTTATGACCTTCGGTGATATACCTTTTACACCGCGTGCAAAGAAAGTCCTCGAACTCGCCGTTGAAGAGGCTCGGCTTCTCGGTCACAATTATATCGGCAGCGAACACATCTTCCTGGGCCTTATACGGGAAGAGGAAGGCATAGGCGGCAAAATATTACGGAGCTTTGGTGCCAATCTTCTCGGAGCAAGACAACTGACAATCAATTTTTCAATAAGGGCTCATACACAGGTCAAAGATAAAAGGAGTACGACTCCCGCACTAGACGAGTTCGGAAGAGACCTGACTATCCTCGCAAAAGAAGGCAAACTCGATCCCGTGATAAGCAGGGAAGACGAAATAGAGCGTCTAGTTCAGATACTTGGAAGGAGAATCAAGAATAATCCTGTAATTATTGGTGAACCCGGGGTCGGCAAGACAGCTATTGTTGAAGGTCTTGCGCAAAAGATTATAACGGGCAATATTCCCGACAGTCTGCTTGGAAAACGTATTGTCTCTCTCGATCTCGGCGCGTTGATTGCAGGGACAAAATACAGGGGGCAGTTTGAGGAGAGGCTCAAGATCGTCATGAAAGAGATCATCCAGTCGGACAATGTTATCCTCTTCATAGATGAACTGCACACCCTTATCGGAGCGGGCGCAGCAGAAGGTTCCGTAGATGCATCGAGTATGCTTAAGCCTGCCCTCTCCCGCGGCGAAATTCAGTGCATTGGAGCAACAACACCCGACGAATACAGAAAGCATATTGAGAAAGACGGCGCACTTGAACGGAGGTTCCAGCCTATTTATATACAGCCGCCGAATGTTGAAAATACAATAGATATCCTGAATGGTTTGAAGCCAAGATACGAATCCTTCCATAAGGTCAAGATAAGCGAAACTGCCATAGAGGTTGCAGCGAGGTTATCAGACAGATACATCTCAGACAGGTATCTGCCTGACAAGGCAATCGATGTGATAGATGAAACGGGGTCGAGAATCAAGTTAAAGAGATATACGCCTCCACGGGAATTAAAGGAACTCGAGACTGACATACAGAGGTTCTCAAAAGAAAAGAACCTCTACATCAAGCTCCATGACCTTGAAAAGGCCTCATCAATCCGTTTAGAGGAAGAGAAACTCAAACGGCTTCATGAACAGATGCATAAACAGTGGATAGATAATCTAAATAAGGAAATACCTGTCGTCAGCGAAGAAGACATCGAATATACGGTGTCCAAGATGACCGGAATACCGCTTTCAAAGCTCGAAGAAAAGGAATCAGAAAAACTGATCAGGATGGAGGACATTCTCCATAAGAGGATAATCGGGCAGGAGGAAGCCATAAAGGCTGTCTCGAAGGCAATAAGAAGGTCGAGGGCCGGTTTGAAATCGAGCAAGAAACCGATAGGCTCGTTCTTCTTCCTGGGTCCCACAGGCGTCGGGAAAACCGAACTGGCCAAGGCATTGGCCTGGTTCCTGTTCAATGACGAAAGTTCGCTCATAAAGATAGATATGTCGGAATACATGGAGCGGTTCAATGTCTCCAGACTGACAGGAGCGCCTCCGGGCTATGTCGGATATGAAGAAGGTGGGCAGCTGACCGAAAAGATAAGAAAGAAGCCGTATTCTGTGGTACTCTTTGATGAGATAGAAAAGGCACATCCCGATGTCTTCAATATACTCCTCCAGGTGCTTGACGAGGGGATACTGACAGACAGTTTCGGCCGAAAGGTCGATTTCAAGAATACCGTAATCATCATGACTTCGAACCTCGGAGCACGTTTGATCGAGAAAGCAACGCCTCTCGGATTCCAAAGGAACATTTCCGAAATGGTTTATGAAAGGATAAAAGAAAACGTATTGAATGAACTCAAGAAGACATTCAACCCTGAATTTCTGAATCGTGTTGATGAAACTGTCGTTTTTCATCCGCTCGAAAAAGATCATTTGCTGTCTATTATCGATTTGCTCATCGAAGAGACGAACAGGCTTCTCATTGAACAGCAGGAACTGGTCATCGAAGTGTCTCATGAAGTGAAGGAATGGATCATAAAGCATTACTATCAGCCTACATATGGCGCCAGACCAATGAGAAGGGCTGTACAGAAAGTAATCGAGGATCCTCTCTCCGAGGAGATATTAAAGAGCAGGTTTAAGAATATCCATAAGATAAATGTCATCCTTGAAGGTGACAATCCGGCTTTTGTTGAGGCCGAGGAAGCTGTTCCCGTCTTTTCCGGCGCCAATTAGTCGGCAGTGAGAAATAAACCCCTTATCTTCCTGATATTACTAGTCGCGGGGATTATAATCGGTTTCTTTTCAATAAGGTCAACCCATGGCCCAAGGGTGACGACAATTGGAAGTGCCATTCCGGACTTTGAACTTGTAGACTCCGGTAATAATAAAATCAATTTTAATGATATGAAAGGCTCGGTCGTGTTTATCAATTTCTGGGCTACATGGTGTACTTCCTGTGTCGAGGAATTGCCGTCCATCGAGAGGCTTTACAGGCGTCTTTCAGAAAACACTCAGTTCAAAATGGTAACCATTCTTTACAGGGATGACGGATTCAGGGCATCGAATTTCATGAAACAGAATGGATTTTCCTTTCCTTTATATGTAAATCCTGATGGTTCTGCTGCAAAATATTTCGGTATTACCGGAGTTCCCGAAACCTTCATAATAGATAAAAAGGGCTTATTGAGGGACAAGATAATAGGCCCCGCAGAATGGGATACTCCCTATTCTGTTGCGAAACTTCAGACCCTCTTGAATGAACCTTAACCCTTCCTGCAAAAAATTTTTTGCATGTATTGCACGCCCTTCTGAGCGTTTGATACAATTATCTTCTGAGATCCTGAAACTGAAGCAGGATGACAAAACAATCCAAAGCACAAAATCATAATAATATGTATGGGGAAAGCCAGATCTCTTGAATCAGCTCTTCTTTTCGTTGGAACACTCTATTCCGATTCCGGAATATATCATCATACAAAAGGAATCCTTGAAAACGATTTCGGCAGCATCCTTTTCGAAAGTCCTTCCATGCCATGGGATTATTCTGTTTATTACAGGGATGAGCTAGGCTGGCCGATATTCAGACAGTTTATCTTTTTTAAAAACATCATCGACCCCGGAATCCTTGCTGATGTTAAAATAAAAACCAACGAAATTGAAGAAGCAGTGGCTTCTGACGGGAAAAGGCGCATTAATTTAGACCCTGGATACCTCACGCTCTCAAAGATCGTCCTTGCATCCACAAAAAACTATGCCCACCGCATTTATTTGGGAAAAGGGATCTATGCCGAGGTTACGCTCATGTACAGGGACGATACTTTCAAACCCCATCTCTTCACGTACAGTGATTATCAGGATAAGGCATATATTGATATATTTCTGGATATGAGGGCAAAGCTGAAAAACCGGCTGGAATGATAAAAGAGATAGGGAACTTACAGTACCACTAAATTATCCCTGTGTATCGCTTCGTCAGAATATTTATATCCAAGAATCTTTTCAATTTCCGATGTCTTCCTCCCCTTTATCTTGACGATCTCTGAAGAGGAGTAGTTGGTAAGCCCCTTTGCAATACGGTCTCCTTTGGAATCAAGACAGTAGACTGCATCGCCGGTGTCAAAATCTCCGTGAACAGATATAATTCCCGAGGGTAAAAGGCTCTTGCCTCCTTCTATAAGGGCCTTTACTGCACCATCATCTATCGTTATACTTCCTTTTGAACGACTGCCATCTGCAATCCACCCTTTTCTTGAGGATAACTTTTCTTTTTTCGGCCTGAATGTGGTACCGGCCTGTTCACCCCCGATGAGAGACTTCAAGAGACCGTCCTTTCTGCCGCTGATTATATGAACCATAATCCCGTGATTAACAGACCGTTTTGCAGCAAGGAGTTTCGAATACATCCCCCCTGTACTTATTATGCTTCCTGCCCCCCCTGCTCTTTTTTCAAGTTCAGGTGTTATTTCTTCAACGTATTCGATCAGTTTGGCCTTCAGGCTATGTCTGGGGTCCTCTGTATAGAGCCCTTCAACATCTGAAAGGATTATGAGTTTTTCAGCCTCAATGAGGCTTGCAACAAGAGAAGCCAGATGGTCATTATCTCCAAACTTGATTTCATCAGTCGCAACCGTGTCGTTCTCGTTTATTATCGGGACGATCCTGTATGAAAGCAGCGTGAGAAGCGTGTTTTTAGAGTTGATGTATCTCTTCCTGTCTGAAAAATCATCCCGGGTCAGCAATATCTGGGCAACTTTCTTTCCGTAATCTCCGAAGCTCCTCTCATATGCCCACATGAGACTGCTCTGTCCGACTGCTGCAGCAGCCTGCTTGAGTTTTATATCCTTAGGCTTGTCCTTTAAGCCGAGTTTTTTCATCCCTGCAGCAATAGCACCGGATGAGACAATTACTACGTCATAGCCTGCATCCTGCACCTCTGTAACATCCCGAGCTATGGAGGAGACTCTCTTTGTGTCAAGCCCTTCCATTCCGTAAGCGAGTATATTACTGCCTATCTTCACGACAACTCTCTTCATACAAAAGCACCTCTTTATCGTAGATATGCAAAATTATACATTGGCAGCTATTCTGTTGTCATCAGGCAGGATAGGGTACTTTAAATACAGACTGTAAGCGGAGACTGTGGTTTGAAAGCTTACAGCACTTTCAATGCCACTTCAGCTATCTTGGGGTCAAACTGCGTATTGTTGCACCTTTTCAATTCCAGGTAAGCATATTCCTTGCCCTGTGCAGCCCTGTAAGGCCTGTCAGCGGTCATTGATTCAAAAGAGTCGGCTACATGAAGTATTCTTGCGCACACAGGAATTTCTTCACCTTTGAGACCGTCCGGGTAGCCTTTTCCGTCTATCCTCTCATGGTGGTGTCTGATAATGGGGATAATATCCTTTAACTGTTTGACCTTCTGCAGGATAGTAACTCCAAGGAGGGGATGCTTTTTTATTACTTCAAATTCTTCATTTGTCAGTTTTTCCGGTTTATCAGCAAGCTTATCATAGAGAATCTGCCCTATATCATGGAGGAGAGCAGCAAGACGAAGTTTCTCTTTTTCATCATTGCTGAGACCCATTCCCTTCGCTATCTTCAGTGAATAAGACGCCACCCTCTGTGAATGACCTTTATTCCATGGTCTTCGTTCTTCGCAGGTATTAACTATCGCCTTCACAAAGTTGATAAAGAGATTTTCAAGCTGTTTGTATGAGTCATGGACATCATCGATTATGTCCAAAAATATTTCTTTATTTTTTTCGGCATTTTCAGCGCATTGCCGGAGATGCGTCTCTGTCTCGAACAGTTCCTCCATCGCCTGTTTTTTCTTGCTTATATCTTCAACAGTTCCCCTATAGTACAGCAAATGACCGTCTATATCCCGGACAGCGCGTACATTTTCCGAAATCCAGACTTTGCTGCCGTCCCTGCGGAAAACCTGTGATTCTAATCCTGAAATGACATCTATTTTCTGTGTCAGTGATAAAACCTTTGGACGGTGATCAGGCTGGACGTACAGTTGATTTTCGGTTTTATTGAGATCAGTTATGAGTTCATCAGGGGACTCATATCCCAATATTTGTGCCAGCGCATGATTTGCTGTAAGATACCGCTCTTCGTTCGTCATAAGGTAAATGCCTTCGACTGCGTTTTCAAATATGGAACGGTACATTTCTCCTGTTTTCCGCAAGCGCCCGACTTCTATAGCCTTCGATATCTTTGTCATGAGTTCCTCTACATTGAATGGTTTTAAGATATAATCGAAAACATTTATTCCCATAGTTTTTATAGAACTCTGAATGGTCTTCTGATCTGTAATAATAATGCTCATTAAATGAGCGTTTAGCGTCATCGCCCCTCTGAGCAATGCAATACCGTCCATATCGGGCATGCTTACGTCTATCAGGAACAGGTCAAAATCATGCGCCTTCAATGCTTCCAGCGCATTTTCCCACATGGTACAGCTAAAAGCTTGATAACCGGACTTTGCAAGAATATCGCAAAGAGAAGTTATAAACTCGGCATTATCGCCGAAAATCAGTACTTGTCCCAATTCAGACTTTACCATATCATAAGCTCATCTTATCTAAATAACAGAATAACAAAATACAATCTAAAATAATATCGTAGAATATCTATTCTTTTTGTAGTATTTTTACTACAATTTTATTCGATTAGTCCGCATTTCACGGCATAACGTATGACTTCAGCAACGGAATTCATTCCCATTTTTTCCAGAATGCGTGTCTTGTAAGTACTGATTGTCTGTATGCTCAGTAATAGCTCTTCGGCAATTTCTTTCAGCGTCTTGCCGGAAGCAAACATGCACATAACCTGATATTCACGGTCTGAGAGCATTTCATGACGCGGTTTGTCCGTGTAAGGTTCCAGCTCGTAAGCCAGTCTCTCGGCAAGCGAAGCATTCACGAACTTCCCGCCTTTTGAAATCTTTCGTATTGCTGCAATCAACTCATCCGGCGCACTTCCTTTTGTCAGATACCCTGAAGCGCCGGCCCTTAAAGACCTTACCGCATACTGTTCTTCAGGATGAACACTCAACATGAGAATAGGCTGTTTCGGATTTTTTCTTTTTATTTGCTTGAGTACATCGAGTCCACTTTGTCCGGGCATGGCAATATCCAATAAGATTACATCATAGTTATTTTTTTCCATCTTCTGGATTGCTGCAAAACCGCTGTCTGCTTCGGCAGCAACGAGCATGTCCGGTGTTTCGGAAATGATCTCCTTTAATCCCCTCCGGACAATTGCATGATCGTCAGCGATGAGTATTTTAATCATAATTCCGTCTCCTCCTTACACGGGATATTCGCCCTGACCGTAGTCCCCTCTCCCCGTATACCAATAATTTTTATCTCACCCCCCAGGAGATGGGCACGTTCCCGTATCCCGATCAGTCCGAATGATTTTGTTCCTGAAATCTCCTCTTCCGTAATTCCTTTCCCATTGTCCGTAACCATCAGTTCTATCTTGTCAGCGATTCTTCTCAAGCTGACTTTTACAGTCGTCGCATTTGCATGCCTGGCAATATTCGTCAATGCTTCCTGAAGAATACGGTATATTGCCGTAGAACAATCCTGGTCTAAAATAATTTCCTCGGAGTTCACTTTCAGCTTGCAATGAATTCCCGACCTTGTTTGAAACTCTCCTAACTGCCATTCAATTGCAGCAGCAAGTCCAAGGTCATCCAATAATCCCGGCCTCAATTCAGCTGAGATCCTCTGCACTGTCTTGACGGCATTATCGATCAGATCAGACATTGATTTTGTCTTGGCAAGGAGTGTTTTTTGATCCTTGGGTATCTTGCTGTTCAACAAGGATATATCCAGCTTTAATGCCGTCAGCATCTGTCCTAATTCATCGTGAATCTCACGGGCGATATACATCCTCTCCTTCTCCCTAGCGGATTGGAGATGCGCAGAGAGATTGCGCAATTGTTCGCGCGAACTTCTTAACTGATCTTCTGCGTGCTTTCGTTCCATTATATCTTCAATCGTGCCTTCATAATAGAGTATCTTGCCGTTTACATCATGTACGGCATGGGCATTTTCCGAAATCCATATCTTTTTCCCGTCGTTGCGATAGACCTCTGACTCAAATCCTGATATACCGTTATTCTCATGTATCAAACGAATGAACTCTGCATGGCGGTCGGGCTGAACATGCAGTTGACTACCGATGATTGAAATATTTCTGGTCAGATCGTCCGGTGATTCATAGCCGAGGATTCTTGCAAGTGCTGTGTTTGCAGTAATATACTTTCCTTCAGGACTCATCTGGTAAATGCCGCCAACGGCATTTTCAAATATGGAACGATATTTATTTTCTGCCTCCCGCAGACGCCGGACCTCCATTGCACGGAATAAAATCTGCTTCAGCATCCCAAGGTCGATAGGTTTTAATACATAATCGAATGCACCAACCTTCATCGCCTTCACGGCGGACTGAATAGTCCCTTTTCCGGTAATAATGATTCCGAGAATAAACGGGTCTATTTCAAGCGCTTCTCTCAGCAGGGTTATCCCGTCCATTTCGGGCATAACAAGGTCTGTCAGAAGCAGATCGAAATTCTGATCCTTCATTTCCTCAAGGGCATCTTTTCCTGATGTGTATCCTGCTACGAGATACCCGTACTTTGATAGTAAATCGCAAATCGGGGTCAGTGAATCGATATCATCATCAACGACCATTAAGCGTCCATAGTCAGACATTATTAATAACCTCTGTATATAATATAATATATTAAGCACATGCTTCAATATATCTTAATTTATTATATATAATCATTTAAATATTCAATAAATTTTAATTAATATATAGATATAGCAATTGATAAATTATAGGTAATGTCCCCCATCGGTTTATGCCTTTTTTCAGCAAGGTCTGAAACAGCCATTGTGTTGTCTTGTTGTTATAATATATGTAAAAATCCAGCAGATGAAAAAACCGAAAAAGAAAAAACCAAAACACCGCTTACCAATTGAGGCAGTTCTGAAACTCGGAAGCTATCCGGTTACAACCAGAAAAGGGGAGAAAGGATATGACAGAAAGCGATTAAAGAAGCAAACCAGAAAAATCGTCAGAGAAGACATCACTAAAGAAAAGAATTGAATTTATCTGTATTTTTTGGTACATTTATAAAGGTTTCATGATGGAAGACAGAGAAAAAAAATATGCGCTTGAAGCGATTCTCTTTCTTTACGGAGATGTGATTGCAGCCTCTGCGTTAAAGGATGTGATGGAAATCCCGGAGTCGGAAATAAAAAGACTGATGGGAGAGTTAATGGCAGAGTACAGCGAAAGGAATATGGGCATGCTGATCGCCGAGATCGCCGGCGGTTACCAGATGGTGACAAATCCTGATTACGCGGAGTTGGTAAAAAAATTCAAAAGCACGCATATATCGAGCAAACTGTCAATGCCCGCACTCGAAACTCTCGCCATAATAGCGTATAAGCAACCGATAATAAGGGCAGAGATCGAACAGATCAGGGGCGTCAATTCTGACAGCGCTATCAGAACCCTTTATGAAAAGAGGCTTATAAAAATCATGGGCCGTAAGGAAGCACCCGGGAGACCTTTTCTTTACGGCACGACAAGGGATTTCTTGCAGTATTTCGGGTTGAAAGATCTTACAGAACTGCCTACGCTGAAAGACCTTATTCGTGAGGAGGCAGCCTAATGTTAGGAGGTGGCATGAGGAGGTCCATTTTGCTTTTTACTGTTGTCATCGTAACAGTCTTCCTGTTTGCCGGTACCAGTAATGCCGATACGACGTATGTAATAAAAAAGGGCGACAATCCTTACGATATAGCAAAAAAGTTCAAGGTCAAACCGCGGGACATTATTAAAGCGAACAATCTGGCCCCCCGCAACCTCAAACCCGGAGTCAAGATAACCATTCCGTCTAATATGAAGGATTGTTCTCCCCAAAATAAGCATACAAAAGAAAAAGACAAAAAACTTGTCAGTCGTAAAGAGAAATCATCCGTTCATAAAAGCGTCAGACCGGTAAAAATGCATGGGGATTCTTTTGTTCACATCGTAAGGAAGGGTGACACCTTATCAGCTATATCAAAAAAATACTCGGTGCCGGTTGATGAACTCAAGGAAATCAATAACCTCAGGTCGGCAAAACTGAAAATAGGGCAGCAGATTATCGTCAAACAAATCGTTAAACAATATGAGGCAAAGAATTACACAGTAAGAAAAGGCGATACAATCTGGAATATCGCGAGAAGATACGATCTCGGCCCGGATGAACTAATGGAAATCAACAGTCTTGAAACAGATGCTTTGCATATAGGCCAGAAAATCCTTTTAAAGGCAGAAACAGAGACAAAAGAACAGAAAACTTTTGATGCGATACTTTCACAGGCTCCCGATGAACATGAGATGGAAAAAGTTACAGCATCTGAAGAAATCAGCAAAATAGGTACGCAGGACCGGCTCATCCTCTTTGCCAAAAAATTACTGGACATACCTTACCGGTTCGGCGGTAACAGCCTTCTGGGAATCGATTGTTCTGCGTATGTAAAAAAGGTTTACAGCCTGATCGGCATTGATCTGCCCCGTTCTGCAAGACAGCAGTTCGAGGAAGGAATGCCTGTTGATGCAAATGAGCTTTCAATTGGAGACCTTGTATTTTTCAGAACGTATGCATCCTTTCCTTCTCACGTAGGGATTTATCTCGGCAATAACCTTTTTATCCACGCCTCATCAAGGAGTAAGAAAGTAACGATAGACAGCCTTGACACACCATATTATATCAAGAGATTTATCGGAGCAAAAAGACTTCTTGAAGGGAATGAGGCGAAAGATGAACCAGGGGCGGAAGGATAGTTAGTTTTCGAACATCACCTTGCCCATATCTGAAACATCATATCCGCCGAGACCTTTTACCGTCTCCCTGAATTCAATATCTTCCTGAATAATACCTATAAGACGCTGAAGCAGATCTGTTTCGAAAAATTCCTGAGGTATAGCGAGGTCATATCTCTCCTTTGCGACAGGGATAAAGTCCAGGTTCAGTGCCCTTGCAGATGCCAGGATTGCAAGCCCTGTATCGGCAATTCCCGTCAGCACTGCAGAGGCAACACCCATGTGTGTATATTCCTCTCTTTCATACCCTCTTACATCTTCCGCTCTTAATCCCAGGTCTCTCAAGCATTTGTCCGTGAGGAGCCGCGTTCCCGCACCGGACTGTCTGTTCACAAAAATAACATCGTCCCTTGTCAGGTCTTCAAATCCCTTTATGTTCTTGGGATTGCCCCTCGGAACAAGGAGTCCCTGCTCCCTGTAAACAAGGTTTATGAGATAAATCTTTTTATCGGAAAGCAATTTCCTTATGAATGTTATGTTATATTCACCTGTCTCCTCATCGAGGAGGTGAGTTCCTGCCAGATGCGCCTCACCCCTTTTTAAGGCTATCAGGCCTCCCATTGATCCCACATGAGCTGAAGAGAGTGAGGTTCCCGGGTATCTTTTCTTTAAAATATTTGCCAGCAGATCAAGGGCATTGTCATGGCTTCCGATACAGACTATAGTATTCTCGATATCGTCTCTGGATCTCATAAGCTCGACATCTATCAGCGATCCTGCACCCATGCCTTCTGACATTGCCGGTATTCTTACAAAACCATCAGCACGGACAAGAGACATCAATACTCCTGCGCCGCGGCTGATCGGCGTTGCAATAAAATTATCGCCGACCTTTCCGACCTTTAATCTCATGAACTCTTCCTGACCGAGAGGAGATGCAACCTGTCTGGAAAGCTTTGCCCTGAGTATCTCCGGTTCTTCGATCTTAAGCCCCTGCCATCTGTAAAGAAGGGGCATGGCAAATAACGTAAACGTTATATAAGCAGATACAGGATAACCGGGGATACCGATGACGGGTTTTCCCTTTACCCATCCCAGAATAACCGGCTTGCCCGGTTTTATACTGACTCCGTGCAATATCACTTCTCCAAGTTCGCTGATTGCCTGTACGGTGAAGTCTTCTGAGCCGGCAGATGCACCGGCATTAATAACTATCAGGTCTCCCTCATCATGGGCCTTCTGTATTGCCCTTTTCAATTCTTCAAGATTATCTGGAACAATGCCGAACCTGACAGGTTCACCACCCCATTCAGATACGAGCCCGCCGAGG
>Ga0256868_10000584_pt1 | contig 21075 bp, 20 predicted proteins | sample RVTome_13_FD_187341 | JGI IMG/M metagenome (GOLD analysis project Ga0256868, IMG submission 187341) | Soil microbial communities from uranium-contaminated site in the Upper Colorado River Basin, Wyoming, United States - RVT92D227 HiSeq ...
GAACGAGTCAGCCTCGACGCTTGACGCATTCATCAAGAAAGAGGCTCAAGAAAGAAGCGACAATCCCGACGCCCAGCAGCTCGACCGGTGCCTGGCCATGGCTGACCGGACCATCGTCAACGATGGCCCGCTCGAGGAGCTGCACCGCAAACTGGAGGAACTCCTATGACCGCCCCACGCATTTCGAAGGACGAATACTATCTCGGCATCGCCAAGGAGGTCGCCCGCCGAAGCACCTGCTTCCGCCGCTCGATCGGGGCCATCATTGTTCGCCATGACCAGATCATATCCACGGGCTATGTCGGCGCACCACGCAAGACCCGCGACAGCATGGAGCACGGCTTCTGCCTGCGCGACCGGCTCGGCATCCCCCACGGCCAGCGCTACGAGCTCTGCCGCAGCGTCCATGCCGAACAGAACGTCATCATCAACGCCGCGCGCGCCGGCGTGAGCCTCCTCGGCGGGGATATGTATATCTTCGGATCGTCCCCAGAGAGCGGCGCCGCCATTAGCGCCTTCCCCTGCTTCATCTGCAAGAAGATGATCATCAACGCCGGGTTGAACCGTGTTATCTGCTCGACGGCGGACGGGAAGCACCTGGTCTTCACGGTAGAGGATTGGGCCAAGGCCTGGCGCGAAGGAGATATCCTGGATGACACGCACCAGTACGGATAAGGCGCGCACCTTCATCCTTGCTCTTCTTATCATTTCGATCGTCTTTATATCCTTAAAGTCCGCCCGGGCCGGGCAGGACCAGGCTTCGACCCAGGCTGAGGCCAATCTGCTCAAGCTCCTTGGGATCACGGCCTCGCCGGAATCCGTGGATTACGTCGTCAACAAGACCCAGTTCCAGCTCCACACGCTCCTCACCGAGCAGCGCCACCAAAAAACCTGGAGCCTGAGCGAAAAGATCAAGACAGATACCGAGGCTGGACTGCGAATGCTTTTTTCCGTCGATGAGGATATCACAGCGCGTTTGAAGACCCTTGCCGCAGACAAGGCTCTTCTCGAGCAGCTTGTCTCGGAAATCGAGTATGCGATCCTCGCCAAGAGGAAGATCTACGTCTATGGCTGCGGCGCGACCGGACGCCTGGCCAAGCAGATAGAGTCGAGTTTCTGGCGGCCGTTCTGGCGAAGGATCAAGGCTGAGGCCAACCTCTGGTCAAAGGGCAAAAGCCGGATCGACCCGGCGATCGAAGACGCGCTCATCGGCGAGATGACCGGCGCCGACCGGGCGCTTATCAGCTCGCTCGAAGGGTTCGAGGACCTCCAGCTCATCGGTCGCCTCCAGCTGGCGGACCGGGGCGTCAAAAAAGGCGACCTCGTCATCTGCGTGACCGAAGGCGGAGAGACGTCCTCGGTCATCGGCACCGTCCTGGGCGCGCTTGACCAATGGAAGGCCGAAGCTGGATATGCGCCGGCCGAGAGCCGGAAAAAATTGTACTTCGTCTATAACAACCCGGACGACCGACTCAAGCCTTTCGAGCGGAGTCGCAAGGTCATCGAAGAGCCCGGCATCACCAAGATCAACCTGGCTACGGGGCCGCAGGCCATCACGGGCTCGACGCGGATGCAGGCAACGACGATCGAGACGTTCGTCATCGGGAGCGCGATCGAGACCGCGGTCGAGCGGGTTTTAAGGAGAGTCCTTTCCAAGAAAGAAATGTCCCTCGCCGGATTCAAAGAAGAGACAACGCTCGAGAACCGGCTGCGGAAATTCCCGCTTCTCCTTCAGGAGATCAAGAAAGACATTCCCGCCATCGCCAGGCTTACGGACTTCGAAGCTAAGACATACGAAACCGGTCATTTTTCGACTTATTTCGCCGGGGCGGGGCTGATCACGGTCTTTATCGACAGCACGGAGCGGAGCCCGACGTTCAGGCTCTATCCCCTCGACACCGTCAATGAGCCGGAGCGAAAATGCTGGATCCAGGTTTGGACCGAAGCGCCCGACCTGAAGAGTGCTTGGCAGGCTTTTTTGGGCCGGCCCTTCCGCGGGCTGAAGCCGGAGATTTATCAAAAGCCGTTCGAAGAGGAAATCAACGATCCCTATCTCCGGGAGAAGGCCTTGACAAGCCTGACCAAGGCTGGCGACGACCAGCAGCTTCTCTACGATTTCTCGTTGGCCGACTTAAACATCAAGAGCCGGGGGCCAAAACAGGGCGATATCGGCATCACAGTCCTTCTCGGCCCAGAGGTTGAAGAGACTCTTAAGCCAAATCCAAACTCATCTTTTAGCCGGTTCGGAAGTCTCTTCGCCAGCCGCGGAGCCCTCTTGGGGATCATTATTATTCAAGATAAGCCCATCGCCACCGCGCCTGCCGAGCGTTCGGCCATCGGAATCGTCGGAGCCAGCCCCAAAAAGCCCGAGCCGGCCATTGTTCAATTCAGCCTGCCTCCGGACAACGACCCGTTCCGCGTCCAACAGCACATTGCCCTCAAGATGCTGCTCAACGCCCATTCGACGGCGGTCATGGCCAAGCTCGGCAAAGTCATCGGCAACACCATGACCAACGTCAGCCCCTCGAACCTCAAGCTTATCGGCCGGGCGACCTACCTCATCCAGCTTCATGTGAATGACGTGTTAGGCAATCCGGCGTGGGTCCGTCAGTACGGCACGCGCCGGCCGATCTCCTACGGCGAGGCGAACGCCGTGCTGTTCGACTCGATCGCCTTCATGAAGGAACGTCCTGAAGATCTCGGCCAGGCAGCGGAAGTGCCGCTCTCCGTCATCCGTATTTTGGAGTCATTGAGACAAAGACGGGGAGTCACACCCGAAGAAGCGCTGGAGATCGTCAAGACGACGGGATTGGCCGCCACCTTGGCAAACTTGAAATAGAAAGAAGGGGGACACACTTTTGTGTCCCCTTGTCTTTTCTATCCGATGGGCGGGGCGTTGGTCACACCATAGCAGGGTGTCACGAACGGCTGCTTTTCCTTCCTCGACCTCTTCTTCTGGCCCGACTGGGGCTGCGGGTAGGCGTAAATCTCGCCCGCGTAGTTCCGCATGACGACTTGCTCATCGTTGATGGTCTGGACGTATTTCGGCAAAACGGGGATTTTACCGCCGCCGCCAGGGGCGTCGATGACATAGTACGGCACAGCCAGCCCCGAGGTCCAGCCCCGCAGGGCGTCCATGATCTCGAGGCCCTTCTCGACCGTCGTCCGGAGATGGTCGGTCCCCTGGACGTAGTCCGCCTGGTAGATATAATACGGCCGGACGCGCACGAACAGGAGCTTCTGCATGAGCCGGCGCATGACCGCCGGGTCGTCGTTGACGCCCTTCAAGAGAACGGTCTGGTTGCCCAGCGGGATGCCCGCGTCGGCCAGCAGCCCGAGGGCCTTCGCCGCTTCGGGCGTGATCTCGTCCGGATGGTTGAAGTGAACGTTGACGTAGAGCGGGTGATATGTCTTGAGCATGGCCGCAAGCTTCGGCGTCACACGCTGGGGCAGGAAGCACGGCACGCGCGTCCCGATGCGCAGGATCTCGAGGTGCGGGATGGCGCGGAGCTCCTTCAAAATATATTCGAGCCGGGCGTCGCTGAGCATCAGCGGATCGCCGCCGGAAACGATGACGTCGCGAATCTCTGGATGGCTGCGGATGTAATCCAGGCCGTCCTCGATGTAGCGCGGATGGATCTTGCTCGGGTCGCCCACTTTCCGTTTTCTCGTGCAAAACCGGCAGTACGAGGCGCAGCAGTGCGAGACGAGAAACAGGAGGCGGTCCGGGTAGCGATGGATAACGCTCGGGACGGGCGAATCCTCGTCCTCGTTCAACGGATCGGCGAGGCCGGTGTTCCGCTCGAGCTCGGCGGCATCGGGCACCACCTGGCGGTAGAGAGGATCGCCTTTGTGCTTGATCAGGCCCGCATAATACGGCGTGATCTGTGTCTTAAAAGCGCGGGCAACCTTGCGGATCTCGTCTTTGTTCAAGCCGAAGTGCGCGGCGATCTCGTCCGGCGTCCGCAGGCTGCCCCTCAATATTTGCGGCCATTCGTCCATCTTCCTAATCTCCTTTTTCCTTTAAGCCTAGCTGCTTAATATATATGACCCGGTCATCGCCGGGCTGGTAAAAGTCCGGGATGCGGGCAATCTCTCGATAATTCAAGCCTGAATAAAACCGGCGGGTCGGATCGTATTTGGGCATCGAGGAGGTCTCGACGATAATCATCCGGCCCTTGAGCTCTGCGATCTTCGCCTCGAGCCATTCGACGAGCTTTTTACCGTACCCTTTCCCCTGGTGCTTCGGGGAAACGGCCATCCAGTAAAGATCATAAGTTCCGACCGTAAGCGCCGTCGGGCCCCATGTCATGTAGCCGGCGACCTCGTGCTCTTCGCTTTCGATAACCACGACCTCGTAGTCCTTTTGATCCGGATGATTGAGGTAGATGTCGACGAGCTCTTCGGCGCTGTGGAGTTCATCGGGACGGAAGAAGTTTGTTGCTTCGATCAACTCCATGACGACGGTCTTATCGGATCTTGCCATGGACCGGATCATTTCTTCGCCTTCCTCGCCTGGGCCTTCTCGATCATCCTCTGCCAGAAGATCTTGTACTCGATGCCGGCCGCCCCGAGGGCCCGCGCGTATCCCGCGTTGAGGCTGATGTCCGGATTGGGATTGACCTCGAGGATATAGAGCTTTCCTTTTTTGTCCATCCGGAAATCGATGCGCGCGTAGTCGCGGCATCCGACGGCCTGAAACGCATTGACCGCCGTCTCCTGCAATTTCGCTTTCAAAGCGTCATCGATCTGGGCCGGGCACACGGGAAGGGTGCTGGTGTAGAGGACATCGTCCGTCAGCCATTTGGCCTGATAGCACAGGATATGGGCCCGGCCTTCCGGCATCTTGGAAAAATCGATCTCCGAGACGGGGAGCGCTTCGGGCTTGCCGTTGTCGAAGACGGCCACGTTGAATTCCCGGCCTTCGATGAACGCCTCCACGAGGGCCGGCTGCTCATAGACGTCGAGGATCCGCTGGACCTGCTTCTGCAGCCCTTCCTGGTCACTGACCACGGAATCCGGAACAATGCCCAGGCTGGCATCCTCGGTGTTGGGCTTCACGATCACAGGAAACGGGATGTCCAATTTCGCCTCGGGAGAATCGACGAGTTTCGCCGGCGGCGTCGGCAATCCGCAATGCTTCAGGACGGCCTTCGTCTTGAACTTGTTCAGGCAGAGGGCTAGGGTCCGGGAGTCGTTCCCGGTGAAAGCGATGTCGAGCAGCTCGAATGCCGCAGCCACGTTAGCCTCGAGCTGGGGATATCCCGCGAACGCCTCGCAGAGGTTGATGATCACGTCGGCGTTGAGGTCCTTGAGCCGGTTCAGGAAGCTCATGAAGCTCCGGTGCAGGGGCAGGATGAAGGCCGTATAGCCGAGTTCGGTGATGGCGGTCAGGGCCTCTTTGGCTGTCTGTTCGACGGACTCCTCCGAGGGCCGTTCGACCTTCCGGCTGGTCAGCGGGTCGTACGCATCATAGGCGATGCCGACCAGGATGTTCTTTTCCTTTACTCGGCCCATCGGCAGTCCACCGTTCGTTCGTCGTTTTTCTTCATCTTCTTCTCGGGCGTTTTTTCGTTCTTTGTTCCGCCGCCGAAGCCGTAGCGGATTAAAGCCTCGTCCACAACCCTCAAGATGAGTTCGTTATAGGTGTATCCGGCCGTCCGCGCCGCCTTGGGCAGGCACGAGTTGTCCTCGGGTTTGGGAAGGATTCCCGGCAGGGGGTTGATCTCAAGGATGTTCGGCTCGCTGTTTTCATCAAGGCGGACATCAATGCGGCACCAGTCCCTGATTCGGAGGACCCGGCAGGTCTTTGTGACGATCTTCTCGATCTTCGCCCGGACCTCGACCGGGATCCGCGCCGGGCACTTGAAGATCTCGAGCGGGTTCTCGGGCGTGTCCCAGATCCACTTGGCTTCGTAGGAATAAATCGGCCGCGCGCCCTGAGGCAGCAGGCTGTGGTCGATCTCGACGATCGGCAGAATCTCGAGGTGGGGGAAGTTCCCGAGCACTCCCACGGTAAATTCCCGGCCGTTGAGAAAACGTTCGATGATGACCGGCTGTTTGTAGAGGGACATCACTTCGCGGACGCGGGCGCATAGGATGTCCCGGTCGTCCACGACCGAATTGTCCTTGATGCCTTTGCTCGACCCTTCGTAGAGCGGCTTCACGATCGCCGGCAGTTTGATGTCCGACGGCACGGGAGCGCCCGGCTCAACGATCCGGAATTCGGGATTCGGGATCCTGTGGAACGAGAGAATCTCCTTCGCCCGGGACTTGTCGAGGCAGATGCTCAACGTCAGCGGGTCCGAACCGGTAAAGGGAATGTCCAGGATCTCGCAGAGCGTGGGAATGTGCGATTCACGGTTGGGGCCGAACAACCGCTCGGCGATATTGAAGACAAGGTCGGGCTTCGCTTTTCTCAGCCGGTCGAAGGCCCGCTCATCGGATTCGATGGGGATGACATCGTAGCGCGTGCGGAGAGCGCCCGCGACGGCTGTTATGGTTTCATCGGAATCACACTCGGCGAGAAAATCGGGTGGAGGTTCGTCGTCCTCTTCTCTTTTATCTTCAGCGAAACGTCGATTCAACGTTGAGCCCATTCCTGCTTTTGAGCTGTAGAGCAAGCCAATCTTCATCGCAGCTTTTCTCGGCTTCGCCTCAGGTTCTCGAATGTCCCCCGGATCGTGATCATGTCAGCTCGAATATCTCTCATCCAATTTTTTGGTCTGTTCACTTTTTATATATATATCATTTTCACCAAATGTCAATACTTTTTCGTAAAAAAAATACCATCTGTGGTGGAAAAATCGTTTATGACCCCCAAGCCATTGAGCTGTAAAATTCTTTGACATGTTAGAGCATAAATGCGGGAAAGAGATAGTAGGTCCTGAAATCGAGTTTATGACGTTTGGCCCGAAGCTCAAAAGGCCGCTGGGGCGACCGGTAATCGCTCGGCGGCGTTTGAAAAAGGACGAACGCTCCGGCTTCGAAGATATCTTCGAGCCAGGCAATATTCAGCGGGCTTTCGATACGGAGAACGATGTTGGCATCATGTTCGCGCGCGGTCCGCACGGAATCGCAGAGAAGAACGGCATCGTCGTCCCGCTCGAGGCTTCGGCCGGACATGTGAATCCACGCACCTTGGCGGGCAAGGTCTACCAGCGCCGGGTCGAGCGGCCCGTGATGATAAACCACAAATCGGCCGCCGCTCTTCGCGCAGGCACAGGCCAGCTCTTCGAGCGCGGGGAACTCGCGTTTGAGGCGTCCGTTGGAGACATAGAGACATATCCCGCTCCGGCCCATCTCTTTGAGAGACGTGAACGAAATGGTTTTTTCTTTTTCTTCGAGGACGAAGGGACCGTGGTGGAAATAGGCGATGACGGCACCGCCTTTTTTTGCGGCGTTGTTTGCCAGAACGAACTCTCGATAGTCCTGCCGGGCGAGGTCGGAGGTGTAAAGGTCGGCGCCCGCCCTCGCCAGCTCTTCGAGCTCGATGGGGGCGAGCCTTCCAGAATCGATGAACTTCAGACGGTTTCCGCTCTTTCGGCAGGCTTTCACAGAATCAAGGAGGGAATAAAAATCGAACTGATCGTCGCGGACGATGACGCCTCCCGCGTCAGCGGGACTTCCTGAACCTGTATCGCCTTGCGTGTCCATCGAAAAATAATCTTTTCACTCTTCGTCTCATGGAAATTTTATCGCAGAGTTAGCTTAAGTGTAGCGCTGTGGTACGCATATGTCAAGACATCGGCAAAAAAAATTTATTGAATTGAAGGAAAGAAACCGCTATAAGAATGATTCGGAAGAATATGGACATGAATCACCGACTGAAAAGGCTTGTGAACTCCGCGGCCGACGAACGCCGGTTCCTCGTCCTCGCCGAACTCGTCCCCCTTCCAGGGCACGACCTGAGCAATTTCGAAAAATTCCTAAGAGGATACGCAGAGAAGAAATCCGGCCTGCCCGAGGACGTGCGCTTCGCCGGCATCACGATTCCCCAGAGCCCCAACGGCGTCGCTTCGATGAGCCCGGCCGATGTTTTTTCGCTCCTCAAGATGAAGAACCTCTGGGCTGATCTCGACGTCATCCCCCATGTGACGGCCAAAGACCACAACATCGAAGCCATAAAGACATATCTCATCGGACTGGAGAAGCTCGGCCTTGAATCCGTCCTGGCCCTGACCGGGGACAAGCCATCCGCGGGGAAAGGCGTCTTCGAGGTCGATTCCGTCGGGCTCATCGATTTGATCAAAGACATGACCAACGAATCCTTCCAGCGGGCCGCGCCGGGTGATTTCGACCGGACCCATCAATTTTATGTCCTCGCCGCCGTGTCGCCTTTCAAATACACGGAAGCCTCCCAGATGCAGCAGTATGCCAAGATGCGAAAGAAGATCCGGGCCGGAGCCGACGCCCTGATCACCCAAATGGGCTGGGACTGGCGCAAAAGCGAAGAGCTCTTCCGGTATCTTCAGGACGAAAATATTGAAGCGCCCGTTTTCGGCAACGTCTATCTTCTGTCCACGATGACGCCCGCCCCGCGCCTAATGCACGAAGGAAAGCTTCCGGGATGTTTGGTCACAAAAGATCTCTTTGAAAAAGTATCCAGGGAATCCGTCCGCGAACATATCGAGCGGGCCGCCGAGCAGGTGGCCATGTACTGGGACCTCGGCGCCGCCGGCGTCGATATCGGAGGCCTCTGGGACTTTGAGACGCTCGTGAAAATCATAAAGAGGGCCAAGGACATCGGCGGCGGCTGGAGACAATTCCAGGACAACCTGGACTTCGCCATAAAGAAGCTTCCGGACGGAAAATCGGGATTCTATCTATATGATGACAGCGGCCAGCGGAGAGAGCCCTCGCGGCCGAGACCAGATTTCCAAAAGAAGTTCTTCGACGTCACGCATCGGACTCTCCTGACGCCGGGCCAGGGCCTCGAACCCGCCGTTAAAAAATTCCTCGGCCTCAGTTCTTCGCTGCGCCAAGGAAAAGGCGCTCCCTACAAAATCTTTTTCGCTGGGGAGAAAGCCCTGAAGACCGTCCTTTTCGACTGCGAGGAATGCGGCGATTGTTTCCTGCCCGAGAACTTCGGCCGCTGCACGCTCGGCGAATGCGCGAAAGGGCTGCCGAACCCTCCCTGCGGGGACGCGAATGCCGAAGGCATGTGCAGCCACGACACAGGGCGGCGGTGCGTCGGAGAGCTCATTTACGAGGCGGCCGCGAGCGAAGGCCCGCATGGATTAAAGAAATTGGAGAGAACGATCAATCCCCGCCGCATCCCGGCGCTCGACGGGACGGCGTCTCTTTTAAACTACCTCTTCGAAAAAGACCACACCAAAAAAATCGGCCTGATCCAGATCGGGGAAAGTGTCCATGCGAGCATCGCAAGGCCTGCGGCGGCGATGAAAGAGCTTCTCCGGCTTGGCCAAGGCGCATGGGAAAAAGCGAGCGGGGCCCGGGACTACATCATCTCCCTTGTCAAAGCCCAGGTCAAACACGGCGCGGATTACATCGAAGTGAACGTGGATGCTTTTGGAGAAAAAAACCCGGAGCTGACGGTCCGGATGATCCGCGACTATGTCCGGCTCATCCGCCAACACAGTGACGGTGTTCCGGTTTGTGTGGACAGCGGCTCTCCGGAGGTCCTCATCGCCGGTCTCGAAGCGTGGTATGAGGATGCTGCGTCCTCTGTTCCCGCGCCTCTCCTGAATTCGGTCAAGACGTACACAATGGATCGTCTGCTGTCTCTCCGGGCCAAATATCCCTTCAAGTTCATCGGGCTGCTCGTGGACATCCAGTCCACGGGTTCGGAAGGCTCCTACTACGGCATCGACGAACTCTGCGGCATGGCCCGGACGATCTTCCGGGCTGCAACCCGAACGCACGGCTTTAAGCCGGAGGACATTTTCTTCGACTCGACGGTATTCCCGCTGGCCATCGACATGCCGATGACGCCGGACACGCCGGGATACACCTACCGGGCTTTCGAGACGATCCGCCGGATCAAAAAAGACCCGGCGATGAAGGGAGTCCACCTCTCGCTGGGAATCACCAACGCCGTCCGGGACCTCCCGGGCCGGAGGACCGGCGTCTGCCGCGCATACCTGGCCAAAGCGCAAGAATACGGCCTGGACGCGGCGATTGTTAACGTGATGCACGATTACGGAAAACGGCCGCCGGCTCCGGACCTCCTGGAATTCGTGGAGGCCTTCGTCCATCAGGACGGCTCGGCCGAAGCCGGACAGCGCGCCATCAACGCCATGATGAATTTCTGCCGGGCCAACCGGAAAGTCAAGGACCCCGTCTGCGGGTAAGCCAATTATTGATTCCTTTTTAAAACAAAGCCTCCCGCCGCTCAATTTCTCGGCCTGTACCCCTCCGCTTCGACCCGTCTCGTCTCTTATCCGCCATGGCGAAATAAAACCAGAACCTTAGAACTTTCCATTTTATGTCTTACAATATAAAATATCGTAAGACGATTTATCTATTGACCTACTATATATTTTATGTTATACATATATTGTCATCAGGAGGATAAAATGACCACCACGATCGTCACAACAAAGGGGCAGATCGTCATCCCATCACGCATTCGCCGCAAGTTGAACATAAAAAAGGGGACCAAGCTCTATATTGAGGACCGAGAACAAGAAATCGTTCTAAGACCGGTCACGCCTGCTTACTTCGAAAAAATCGCGGGGGTTCTGCCGACGAAAGGAAGGCTGGCAAGGGCGCTCATAAAAGAAAGAGCCCGAGATAAGAAAAGGGAAGAATAGGCATGACGAGGATCCTTGATGCCCATGCTTTAATGCTCTATTTGGAAAAAGAGCCGGGCCATGAAAAAGTGGCGTCTCTTTTCGTCTCCGCCGTCGAGAAAGACGAATGCCTGCTGATGACCTCGGTCAACTACGGCGAGATATATTACATAATTTTAAGAGAATGCGGCCGGGAAAAAATCAATGAAATTGAAAGCATAATCCGCACTTTGCCCATCGAAATTATTGATGTCGATATTCATCTTGCGAGAGAAGCGGCAAGATTCAAAGCTGCGAAAAAAATATCTTATGCGGATTGTTTTGCCGCAGCATTAACCAAGATCCGCAAGGGCGAACTTATAACGGGAGATAAAGAATTCAAAATTATTGATCGTGAAATAAAGATTTTATGGATTTAATATTAAAAGGCGAGCGGATCTATGGGTAAAAGCCTTGTCCTATTCTCCGGAGGGATCGATTCCACGACCGCGCTCTATTGGGCGCTCGCCAAAGGCCGGGACCTCCAGGCCCTGACGTTCGATTACGGCCAGCGGCATAACGTTGAAGTTCGCCTGGCCCGGCGCACCGCACGGAAGGCCGGCGTTCCGCAGACGGTCCTGAAGATCGACCTGGGCCAGGTCGGAGGCTCTGCGCTCACGGATAAAGCGATCGAGCTCACCCGCTATAAAAAATTGGCCGAGATGAAGCCCGGCCCGCCGGCCACATACGTCCCGTTCCGCAACGGCATCCTCCTCGCCCTGGCCGCGGCCTGGGCCGAAGCCCGCGGCATCCCTGAGATCGTCTGCGGATTCAACATCATCGACTCTCCGGACTATCCCGACACCCGGCGGAGCTTCGTCCGGGCGATGGAAAAAGCGGTCAACGCCGGGACAAAAGCCGCCTTCGGCGGAGAAAAGATAAAGATCACAGCCCCCTTCGTCCAGATGAAGAAATCCGAAATCATCCGGCTGGGTCTTTCGCTCGGAGCGGATTATTCCCATTCGGTCTCGTGCTACGCCGGGGGCGAAATTCCCTGCGGGGCATGCTCGTCGTGCCTGTTGCGCGAGCGTGCGTTTGCCGAGGCGGGGGTGCCCGACCCCTTAATCCAAAGATTCAGAAAGGAGGGACGCCGATGAGCTGGGTTCTGCGCGTCCGCGATAAATTTCAAGCCGCCCATTTTCTCAAGGAATACAAGGGCAAATGCGAAAAAATCCACGGCCACTCGTTCCAGGTCGAAGTGGCGATCGAAATCCAGGAGCTTGACTCGGCCGGCCTCGGGATCGATTTCACCGTGATCAAGCAGAAGCTGGCCGCAGCGCTTCCCGATCATACGCTGCTCAACGAGGTCTATGATTTTAATCCCTCGGCCGAGAACCTCGCCCGCCGGCTTTTCATCGAGCTAAAAAAGTCGTTCCCCGTCAAGGAAGTGACCGTCTGGGAATCCGAGGATGCCGCAGCCACATACACTGAAGATCGCTGAGATCTTCCCCTCCATCCAGGGCGAAGGTCTGCGGCAGGGCGAGCCCACGATTTTTATCCGGCTCGCGGGCTGCAACCTCCGCTGCTCCTTCTGCGATACCAAATACGCCTGGCAGGGCGGACGCCGTGTGTCCGTCGACCTAGTTTTGAAAAGAACCCGAGACATTCGGAAGCGTTTTCCCTCCGGCTGGGTCTCGATGACAGGCGGAGAGCCGTACCTTCAGGACCTCGCAGCCCTTATCCTTGGGCTTAAAAAGGACGGCCTGAAGGTCCAAGTCGAAACGAATGGCACGGTCTTTCAGCCCTTGGCCGCAGACTGGATCACGGTCTCGCCCAAGCCGAATAATTATGCCTGCCATCCGCGGTTCCGACGGAAAGCCAGAGAAGTAAAGCTCGTCGTCACTAAGGCCCTGAGATTCGAGACCGTGAAAAGACTGCGCGAGGAATTTCCCGAGGCTACGCCGCTTCTCCTCCAGCCAGAGACAAACGCTCCCTGGAGCAGGGCCAAGAGCCTGCGGCTGCTGGGCCACTCCCTGCGGCAGGGCCTTAAGAACGTCAGGGTCTCCTTCCAGCTCCATAAGATCTATAACATTCGCTGAAATATCGTCACCCCGGCGGATGAGGCAACGGAAGGAAATTCACCCTGAAAATCACCGGAGGGGGGATTGAAGGACGGCTCGGCCGGCCGCGCTGGCGCTCACTCAGGCTGGCCCTTCATGAAAAACCTATAACCCGCCCGCGTCAGATAGACCCCTGCCAGGATGACGACTGCTCCGAGGACCTGGCTGGAATGAATCTTATCCTGAAGCAGGATCGCGGCGAAAACGGCAGTGAAGACGGGCGTCAGGTTGTTATAGATCGCTGTCTTGGCGTTGCCCACTTTCTTGACCGAATAGTACCAGATGATGTACCCGAAGACGAACCCGAAGAGCGACGAGAGAACAAGAAAGGCCCAGGCTTTAAAAGAGATCGCGGCCCAGGGAATGGCCAGGACGTCCCTGGCCGTGAGAGGGAGATAAAACAAGGCCCCGAACGACACGGTCACGGCCGAGAACTTGAGCGGCGAAAGCTTTTCGAGAAAGGGCTTGGAAAAGACCGTGTAGGAGGACCACAGGATTGTCCCGAAGAAAATGGACAGGTCGCCCTTAAAATTCGCCGCCGAGAAATGGAGGCCGCCGTTCTGCTCGGTGATGATCAGATACAGGCCGATGAACGAGATCAGGATCCCCATCCAGGCGGCCCAGTGGATCCGTTCGATGCCGAGCAGCGCGGACAAGAGGGCGACGAAGATGGGCGACATCGAAAGGATGAGCGACGTGTTCGAGGCCGAGGTCAGGCTCACCCCCCGGATGAAAAAGACCTGATAGAGCGTGTTCCCGGCGACACCGATGAGCAAAAGCCTCCAGGCGTCCTTTTTTTCGAGACGAAATCCCTGCCCCGAGATCGCAAGAAGGCCCAGGAAAATGACCGCTGTCACCAGCAGGCGCAGGCCGTTAAACCCGCCCGGCGTCAATTCTCGGAGGGCGATCTTGATGAGGCTGAAATTGATGCCCCACATCACGATGGCTAGGAGCATCCAGGCGTCGCTCGCGCCGAAGGCGGCGTTGGCGTTGTTTCTGGTATTCATTCGACGGCTCGTTATTGAACGGTTTTCTTCTGGGATGAAACAGGCGGGAATCCGATGAAAGACAGGCGCGGGCCGGTCTAGCCGGACAGCCTCCGGGAGCGGGGATAGCGCGCTTCGATCACGGACTTGATGCCTCCTCTCGGGTTGAACTCTCCGGCGACCGACGCCCGGACGGGCCGGCAGGCCTTGACCACATCCTCGAGGATACGGTTCACGACATTTTCATAAAAGATGCCCAGGTTCCGATAGGCCAGGATGTAATCTTTAAGGGATTTCAATTCCAGACAGCGCGCCCGGGGCACGTAGCGGATCACGATCGTCCCGAAATCCGGGAGGCCCGTCTTGGGGCAAACGGACGTGAACTCGGGGATCTCGATCTTGATCTCGTAGTCGGGAAACTGGTTGGAGAAGGTCTCGATCGCCGGAAGCCGGGCGTCGAGGCCCGCCTTCGCTTCTTTTTCGGAATAGCGGCTCATCTGTCTTCCTCTCTGTCTAAATTTAGGATATAGTATAATTTTAACATCAAAAAATATCCAGCGTGCCGAAGTTCACAAGACATCAGGAGGTTTCCTTTGAGAGAATGTCGGATCCAGAAGAATTTTAGGCAATGCAACTGCAGCTATGAGCCCTGCGGCCGCAAGGGCATATGCTGCGAATGCCTGGCCTATCACTGGACGAACAAGGAACTGCCAGCCTGCCTTTTCCCGGATGCCGTCGAGCGGACCTATGACCGGTCGCTGGCCCGGTTCATCCAAACCTATAAGAAATAGAAGAATGGCCCCCGCGAAACCAACGGGCAATGACAATCATCATCTCTATGGGCCCGTCCCCTCCCGCCGCCTGGGTTTTTCTCTGGGCGTCGACATCCTGCCGTTCAAAACGTGCTCCATGAACTGCGTTTACTGCCAGCTCGGCTCCCAGCCGAAAACGACTGTTCGGAGGAGGGAGTTTTTTCCTGCAAAGGACATTCTGACCCAGATTAGGGTTGCTCTCCAGGGCCCGCAGAGAATCGACGCCGTCACATTTTCGGGCTCGGGCGAGCCGACTCTCCATTCCGGCATCAGAAAAATCATCCGAGGAATAAAAAGGACCACGGACATCCCGGTCGTGATATTGACCAACAGCTCGTGCCTCATAAATAAAAAGGGGCGGGAGGCGCTGCTCGAAGCGGACATCGTCGTGCCCTCCCTGGACGCGGTGACCCGGCCGGTCTTCGAAAAGATCAATCGACCGCACCCCAGTCTGAGCGTCGAAAAGATCATCGAGGGCTTGGTTCGGTTCCGCCGGGAATACAAAGGTCGGATCTGGCTCGAGATCATGCTGGTCAGGGGGATGAATGACGGACCGTCCCACCTCAAGAAGATGAAGGAAGCTGTCGCCCGCATCCATCCGGATAAAGTCCAGCTCAACACCGTCGTCCGGCCGCCCGCCGAGACATCCGCCCGGCCCCTGAGCCGGCCCGAACTCGACCGGATCAAGGCCTATTTCGGGGAAAGCGCGGAGATCATCGCCGATTTCAAGGCCAAGGACCAGAGCGCGGCGGCCGGTGACATTTCGGAGGCCATCCTCTCCACGGCCGGCCGGAGGCCGGCCACCGCGCGCGAAATTTCCGTATCGCTGGGAAAGCCGGTCGGAATGATTTCCAAACATCTCTTGCGTCTTTTAAGAGAAGGAAAAGTGAGGTCGGTCCTGCACAAGGGGTCAACCTATTATGAAAAAAACGGGAGATAGGCCTGCGGCCTATTTCCCGATGAGGACGAATGAAAAGGACGCGACCTGTAGCCAAGAGGAGATCATCAAACGGAAAATGGCTCACGTCCGTGAATGACTGAGGCCGAGAAGCCGCTGATCAATAACGTCTAAGCCAGACGTCCCCTTAACGTTCGAAGAGGAGGATCCTGTCCAAAAAATATATTATTTTCCATTTTTCAAAATTTTAGATATAATTTCATACCTTTAAGGAATTCCTGTGATCCAATCAAGGGGCTTTTTGAAGAAGATTAGCACCTACAAGCCGGGCCGGCCCATAGAAGAAGTGGCCCGGGAGCTGAATTTGAAGGGCGAGATCATCAAGCTCGCCTCAAACGAAAATCCCTTGGGAGCCTCCCCCCTGGCCCTTCGGGCCATAAGGAAGGCCTTGAAGGAATCCTTCCTCTACCCCGATGACAGCTGTTACTACTTCAGAAAAAAATTGACCGAACGATTCAGGGTTGAGCCTGAAAATATCTTCGTCGGCAATGGATCGGTTGAGATCCTTCCTCTTGCCACCTTGGCCTATCTTGATCCAGAGCACAGTGCGATCGGAAGCGAAGGCGCCTTCATCTGGTTTAAAATCGCGGCCAATATCGCCGCGGCGGAATTGATTGAAGTGCCGCTGAGAAACTACACCCACGACCTCAAGGCGATGCTGAAGGCTATTAAAAAGAATACCCGGATGATCTACATCGCCAATCCGAATAATCCCACCGGGACCATCGCCACCAAGGAGGAGGTCGAAGAATTTTTCGAGCAAGTTCCCGGGGATATCCTTGTCGTCATGGATGAAGCCTACTTTGAATACATTGATGATCCCCACTATCCAAATTCCTTCAAATATTTTCGGGAAGGGAAAAACATCCTCATCCTGCGCACCTTTTCCAAGATCTACGGCCTGGCGGGTGTTCGCCTCGGCTATGGAATCGGGTCCAAGGAGATCATCGCGAGCCTGGCCAAGCTCCGCATCTCCTTCAATGTGAACCGCCTTTCTCAAATCGCCGGGATGGCCGCCCTCGATGATGATCGGCATGTTCATAAGGGCAAGGCCGTCAACGAGGCCGGGAAAGAATATCTCTACGACGCCTATAAAAAATTGGGCCTTTTTTATCTCCCCACGTATGCGAATTTCATTTTTGTCGACTTCGCGAGAGACAGCCAGATTGTTTTTGAAGCCCTCCAAAGAGAAGGAATCATCACCCGAACGATCAAAGAATACGGGTTTCCTCATGCCCTGCGCATCACCATCGGCACCGAAGAACAGAACCAAAGATTGATCAGGGCCTTGAAAAAAGTTCTCTAAGATATTTTTACATATAAAGGAGGTTTAGGATGATCATAAAGTTATCGAATGGGAAGGAACTGCCCGTCGAGATGCATAAGGCAAGGATGGTTCAGAAAATCACGCTCACGCCTGCTGAAGAAAGGCTCAAGGCCATTCAAGAAGCAGGGTACAACACCTTCCTGCTCAAAACAAAAGATATCTACCTGGATATGCTCACAGACAGCGGCGTCAATGCGATGAGTGACAATCAATTCGCGGGTTTTATGAACGCCGACGACGCCTATGCCGGGAGCATGACTTTTTATGAATTTGCCGATGCCGTTAAGGATGTTTTGGGCTACCAGTACGTGATGAACGTCCACCAAGGACGGGCGGCTGAACATTTATTGTCCAAGATATTCGGAAAACCGGGCGGCGCTGTCATCACCAATTATCATTTCACCACAACCAAGGGCCATATTGAATTGACCGGCGGGTCTGCCTGCCTGGAGCTCTATGCGGACGAAGCTTTGAAAACCAAGAGCACGCATCCCTTTAAAGGGAACATGGATATCCAGAGACTCACGGATGCGATAAAAAAATGGGGACGGGAAAAGATCGGCTATGTGCGCATGGAAGCAACGACCAATCTCCTCGGCGGGCAGCCGTTCTCGATGGAAAACCTCAAAGAGGTCAGGAAGATATGCGATCAACACAACCTCCTCCTCGTCATGGACGGCAGCTTGATCTCGGAGAATGCCTATTTTATCTGGAAGAGGGAGAAGGGATACGGGAACAAGACCATCGCCGAAATCGTCAAAGAAATGACCGGCTTGGCCGATATCTTCTATCTCAGTGGAAGAAAAAATACGTGCGTCAGAGGCGGATTGATCGCTTCCAATAAAAAAGATTTGATGGAAAAGCTAGAACCCTGGCTGCCGTTCTATGAAGGATTCTACACGTATGGCGGCATGTCGATGAGGGAGATTGGAGCCATGACTGTGGGATTGAGAGAAATGGTCGACCCCTCGGTCGCCGGATGTTCCATTGAGCAGATCAAATATTTCGTCGAAAAGCTTGATGGGATGGGCATTCCTGTGGTCACTCCTCCGGGGGGGCTGGCTTGCCATGTCGATGCCAGGAAATTTGTGTCTCATATCCCCAAAGAGCAATATATCGCCGGAGCTTTAACCGCAGCGCTCTACATTACCTCCGGGGTAAGAGCGATGGAGAGAGGCACCATTTCCACGGACCGCGATAAAGACGGGAAGGAAGTCTATGCCGATTTAGAGCTGACCAGGATCGCCCTCCCGAGAAGAGTCTATACGATATCCCATATCGAATATATCATCGACCGGCTCCAATGGCTATACAACAATCGTGAACTGATCCAAGGATTGAAGTTTGTCTCCGAGCCGCCCGTGCTCAGATTCTTCCTGGGCAAGTTGGATGCTCTTAACAATTGGGGCAGAAAACTGAGCGATGCCTTTAAAAAGGACTTCGGAGGAAATTGGTAGAAAGAAATCTATAAAGGAGCCTGTGACCGGCAGCAAAGGAGATGGCTTTTTCTTTTAATTTCAGCCCTATAGGCATTGTCCGCTCGCCGTTCAAGACTAAAGACGACATCCCCCTCGAACGAAACGCCGCTCCGAATGGCTTTGATGACGTCAAGGGCAAGATCGAAATTTTCGAGGAATTCTCAGCCGGCCTCAAGGACATCGACGAATTTTCCCACCTCATCGTGATCTTCGCCTTCCATCAAGCCGGAGAGGGCAAGCTTCTCTCCCAGCCGCCGTTCGATGACCGGCTCCGCGGCGCTTTCGCCTCCCGGTCGCCCCACCGTCCCAATGCGCTCGGGATGACGATCGTCCGGCTGCGCGGCCGGAACGGAAATACGCTCAAGATCTCCGGCCTCGACATGATCGAGGGAACGCCGGTTCTGGACATCAAGCCCTACACGCGGAAGGACCGGAAATCGGACATCAAGACAGGATGGATGGAAAAATATGAGAAATAAAAAGGCGATGGTTCAATCTTTCTCTTAAATAAAAATAGGACCGTCCCCTTTTTACGATTTTTTGGGGGACAGAGACGTATGTCCCCATATTCCTAAGAAAGGAGTTTTCATCCATGCCTAAGTTCATTGCCTTGGCCCTGTCCGCCGTCCTGCTCCTCGCGATCCCGCTCGAGTCGCAAAAGACAAAGGTTTTCCCCTTCGAATACAAAATCGAGGAGCTGGAAAACGGGCTCAAAGTCGTCACTATTCCCCTTAACAACCCGAACATCATCTCTTACTACACCATCGTCCGCTCGGGATCTCGCAACGAGATCGAGCCTGGAAAATCGGGCTTCGCTCACTTCTTCGAACACATGATGTTCAAAGGCACGAAGGAGGTCCCCAGCGCCGCCTACGACGAGTTCCTGACCCAGCTCGGCGCCGGGACGAACGGCTTCACGACCGATGATTTTACCTGCTACTTTGTCGTATTTGCCGGACGGGACAACCTGGAAAAGGTCGTCAAGATCGAAGCCGACCGGTTCATCAACCTCTATTACACCGAAGAGATGATCAGGACCGAAGCCCCGGTCATCGAAGGCGAGTATTACTCGAGCGTCTCCAATCCCGACCGGCGGCTCTCCGAACTCCTCCGCGGCACGGCGTTCGAAAAGCATTCCTATAAACACACAACCCTCGGCTACCTCAAAGACATCCAGGATATGCCCAACCAGTACGAGTACAGCCTCCTCTACAAAAATCGCTTTTACGCGCCCGACAACACGATCCTCCTCGTCGCGGGAGATTTCGACCATGCCCAGCTCATGACGCTCGTGAAGAAATACTACAGCGGCTGGGAAAAATCGAACTACGCGCTCCAGACGCCGGTCGAGCCGCCGCAGACCCAGCCCAAACGAGCCCACTATGACTGGCCGACGAAGACCCTGGCCCGGCTCGCCATCGGCTTTCACGGCCCGGCCTACTCCGATGAGGCGATCGACAAGGCCGCCCTCAACCTGCTCGCCGAGGTCTCGTTCTCGCCCTCCTCGCCCCTCTATCAGAGGCTCGTCAACGAAGAGCAGAAATGCGCGTCGCTCGGCGCGAACTTCAGCGACAACCGCGATCCTCACCTTCTCGTTTTCAATGCCGTCGTCAAGAACGACGACGACCTGGCCTACGTGGAAAGCGAAGTCCTCAAAGAACTGGAAAGGATCAAGAACGAGCCGGCCTCGGCGTCGAAGCTTGCCGACATCAAGTCCAACATAAAATACTCGATGGCCGACGCCCTCGGAACGACGGACGGCGTCGCCGGCACGCTGGCCCGATACCTCGAACTGGCCGCCGACCCCGGCACCGTGAATAAGCTGTTCGACCTCTACGAAAGAATCACGCCCAAGGATATCCAGGACATGGCCAAAATATATTTCAAGCCGGCGAACAGCACGGTCGTCACTTTGACGGGAGGGAAAGCGAAATGAGAGCCTCAATCAAAACGTATCTCATCGGCATTCTTTTGATCGGAATCTCGGCCCTTCTGACGTCCTGCGGCAACAAAGTCGACTTGAACAAGCTCACCTCCGAGCTCCTGCCCGTGGACGGCAATCCGCTCGTGAGCTTTCGCGTGCTCGTGAAAGTCGGCTCGGCCAACGACCCGTCGGGGAAAGAAGGGCTCTGCCAGCTCGTCTGGAGCATGCTCGCCAATGGCGGGTCCAAGACCATGACCATTAAGGACATCACGGAGAAGTTCTACCCCATGGCGGCGAGCGTTTCCCTGATCATGGACAAGGAGATGGCCGTGTTCTCCGGGACGATCCACAAGGACAACCTGGAAAAATATTACGCCATCTTCAAGGACATGCTCCTCGACCCGGGCTTCCGCGAGGAAGATTTCAACCGCCTCAAGACCAACCAGCTCAATTTCATCGAAAAGACGCTGATCAACAACATGGACGAGCAGTTCGGGAAGGAGATCCTGAACCTGATGCTCTACGAGGGCCATCCGTATGGACACCACGAAGCCGGCACAGGGGAGTCGGTGAAAGGATTGACGCTCGACGATGTCAAGACTTTTTACAGGCAGCATTTCGTCCAGGGCAACATCGTCATCGGGCTCGCGGGCGGCTATCCTGCGGATTTTCCGGCCAAGATCCCGGCGGACTTCGCGAAGCTTCCGGAAAGCTTCACGCCGCGTTTGAGCCTTCCC
>Ga0256868_10000585_pt1 | contig 21063 bp, 22 predicted proteins | sample RVTome_13_FD_187341 | JGI IMG/M metagenome (GOLD analysis project Ga0256868, IMG submission 187341) | Soil microbial communities from uranium-contaminated site in the Upper Colorado River Basin, Wyoming, United States - RVT92D227 HiSeq ...
ACCGCGAAGGACGCGGTGAAGCTGGACCAGATGTGGCCTGCGGGCGACCCGCAGTGCCTGGTGATGCAGCTGGACGTGCAGCCCGCGGGAAGCGCCGCGGCGCTGGGCGCTCTGCTGGATCGCGTTGCCGTTGCGGCACGTGGAACCCTCAACCGAAGGGCGGCAGGTCCGCCTGCGAGACCATCATGACCGAGAGGACGAGCGTTATCCGGCCCGAGAGGCAGTTCCTGGGCGACGAGCACCCGTTCGAGGCGATGATGTCGCGGTTCGACTATGCCGCGCAGCTGCTCAACCTCGACCGCGGGCTGTACAAGGTGCTGCGTAACCCCGACCGCCAGATCATCGTCTCGATCCCCGTGCTGATGGACAGCGGCGAGGTCGAGGTGTTCACCGGCTACCGTGTGCTCTACAACAACTCGCGCGGCCCGGGCAAGGGCGGCATCCGGTTCGCCAAGAACGTCACGCTCGATGAGGTCAAGGCGCTCGCCGCATGGATGACCTGGAAGTGCGCCGTCGTGAACATCCCGTTCGGTGGGGCCAAGGGCGGCGTCGTCTGTGACCCGAACGACCTGTCGATCGGCGAGCTGGAGCGACTGACCCGGCGCTACACGGCGGGCATCATCGAGCTGCTCGGCCCCGACACAGACGTCCCGGCGCCCGACGTCAACACCAATGAGCGGATCATGGCGTGGGTGATGGACACGTACTCCATGCACCACCGCCACACGGTCACCGCCGTGGTCACCGGCAAACCGGTCGAGATGGGCGGCTCCCTCGGGCGCCGCGAGGCGACGGGGCGCGGATGCATGCTCGTGACGAAGGAGGCGCTCGAGCACCTCGGCATGCCGATCAAGGGGGCGCGGGTCGCCGTCCAGGGATTCGGCAACGTGGGCTCGGTCGCGGCCGACCTGCTGCAGAAGGAGGGGTTCACGATCGTAGCCGTGAGCGACGTCTCGGGCGGCGTGTACAACCCGAAGGGCCTCGACGTGCGGGACCTCATTGCCTGGCGGGAGACGAACCGGTACCTCCCGGGGTACCCGAAGGCCGAGACGATCACGAACGAGCAGCTGCTGTCCCTTGATTGCGAGGTTCTGCTCCCCGCGGCGCTCGAGAACGTGATCACCGCGCGCAACGCCGGCGACATCGCGGCGAAGGTGATCGTCGAGGGTGCGAACGGCCCGACGGCGGCGGGGGCCGACGAGATCCTCGACCGCAAGGGGACCTTCGTGGTGCCCGACATCCTGGCCAACGCTGGTGGCGTCACGGTCAGCTACTTCGAGTGGGTCCAGGACCGCAGCGGGTACTTCTGGGACGAGGAGACGGTCAACCGCCGCCTGACCAACATCATGGTCCACTCGTTCCAGCACGTGCTCGAGGTTTCCAAGCGCTACAATGTCAACATGCGGATCGCCGCCTATACCCTGGCGATCGATCGGGTGGCCGCGGTGCACCGCTTGCGGGGTATGTACGCCTGACCGAGTTCCTGCCGCCTGAGCACGCGGCGCGGCTGCACGCGCTGGCGCACGCGAGCGTCGTCGCGTGGGCGCGAGGGGAGCGCGCGCCTGCGCTCCCGGAGCTTCCCGGCGACGTGCGGGCGGGGGTGTTCGTGACGCTTTACCAACGGGGCGAGCTGCGCGGCTGCCTGGGGCATCTCGAGGGGGACCGGCCGGTGCGCGAGCTGGTGCTGCAGATGGCGATAGCCTCGGCGCGCGACGACCAGCGCTTCCCGCCCGTTGGTCCCGACGAGCTGGACGACCTCACGGTCGAGGTCTCGCTGCTCACGACTCCGGTGCCGGCGCGGGCGGAAGAGGTCGAGCCCGGACGCCACGGCGTCATCGTCCGGCGGGGGCGGCAGCAGGGAGTGCTGCTGCCGAAGGTGGCCAGCGAGATGGGGTGGGGCCGCGAGCAGCTGCTCGCGGGCGTGTGCCGGAAGGCCGGGTTGCCGCGCGACGCGTGGCGCGAGAGCGGCACGCAGCTCCTCGTGTTCGAGGCCCAGGTCATCGGCGCCCCGGCTGACCCGTGAGCGAGTGGTTCGAGCGCTGGTTCGGCGAGGAGTACCTCAGCCTCTACCCGCACCGCGACGAACAGGAAGCCGAGCGCCTGGTGGCACTGCTGGAGGCGCGCGGGATCGTGCGGGTGGGGCTGCACATCCTCGACCTCGCCTGCGGGGCCGGCCGGCATGCGGCGGCACTGGAGCGGCGCGGCGCCGCGGTGGTCGGCCTCGACCTGTCCATGCCGCTGCTGGTCTCGGCGCAGCACCGCGCCGCGGGGGCGCTCGCGCGCGGCGACATGCGCGCGCTCCCGTTCCGGGCCGCCACCTTCGACGCGGTGCTCAACCTCTTCACCAGCTTCGGGTACTTCGAGGATGACCGCGAGCACGAGCAGGTCCTGCGCGACGTGGCGCGCGTGCTGCGGCCGCGGGGACGGTTCGTGCTCGACTTCCTGAACGCGCCGGCCGTGCGCGCGCGGTTGGTGCCGCTGGACGAGCGCACCGTGGGCGGCCGCGTGGTCGTGCAGGAGCGCACGCTCTCCGAGGACGGCCGGTTCGTCGTCAAGCGCATCCACCTCCGCGGCGACGGGCGCAGCTTCCTGGAGCGCGTCCGACTCTACGAGCGCGTGGAGCTGGAGCGGATGCTCGGCGCCTGCGGCCTCGCGCCGCTGGAGACGCTGGGCGACTACGACGGCGGCGTGCACGGCGCGGCCAGCCCGCGACTGCTGATCCTGGCGGCACGCTCGTGACCATCCGCTTCGCGGCGACGCCGCTGGGCGCCCTGCGCGTGGGCGGCCTCGAGGGAGTGGTGCGTGCCCAGCGGGGCCGGGCGCTACCCGCCGCCGCCGCGCCGGCGCTGCTCGCCACCGGGCGCGCCGCGGAGGGGCTGCACGCGCTCCGGGGTGGCTCGGCGCTGGCCGTCACGACGGGCCAGCAGGCGGGACTGTTCACCGGACCGCTCTACGCGTTTCAGAAGGCGCTTGGCACGGCGGCGCTCGCGGAGGCGCTCACTCAGCGGCACGGCACGCCGGTGGTGCCGGTCTTCTGGGTCGCCGGCGACGACCACGACTTCGCCGAGATCAACCACTGCGACGTCCTCGGCGCCGACGGCCGGCTGGCGCGCATCGTCCTGCGGGAGCGGACCGCCGACGCGCCGATGCTGCCCGCCTACCGCGAGGCGGTGGGGGCGCAGGGCGTCGTGGCGCTCGCGCAGCTCGAGCAGGCCCTGCCACCCAGCGAGTTCCGCGGCGAGACGCTCGCCTGGCTCGGCCGCACCTACCGGCCCGACCACTCCCTCGCCGAGGCCTTCGCGCAGGCGCTGGCCGAGGCGCTGGGCAGGTTCGGGGTGGTCGTATGCCGCGGCTGGGATCCGGCGATCAAGCTCGCGGCGGCGCCCGTGCTGCTCGGAGCGCTCCGCAACGCCGCGTCGCTGGATCGGGCGCTGGCGGCGGAGGCGCAGCGGCTGCGCGGCGCGGGGCACGAGGCGCCGGTCGCGGTGGGCGAGGGGATGACCCTGGTGATGCTCGAGGGCCGCGCCGGGCGCGACCGGCTCCGCATCGCCGGCGACGGAGGCTTCCAGGCGCGCCGCGGTGGCGAGCAGCTCACCCTCGCCGACCTCGAGCGCGTGCTGGCCACCGAGCCGGGGCGTCTGTCGGGCAACGTCCTGCTCAGGCCGGCCGTCGAGGCGTTCCTTCTCCCAACGGTGGCATACCTCGGCGGCCCTGGCGAGCTGGCGTACCTCGCGCAGACGGGACCGGTTTTCGACGCACTGGGCGTGCCGCGGCCGGCCTCGCTGCCGCGCCTCTCCGGGCTCCTCATCGAGGCCAAAGTGGACAAGGTACTCGAGAAGCACCGGCTGACGGCCCAGGACCTCGCCCGGCCGGAGGGTGACCTGGCCGCGGCGCTGGCGCGGGAGGACCTGCCGACCGGCGCCGTGGCGGCGCTGGAGGCCGCGCGCGGGGCGCTCGCAGAGCGCTACGCGGCGCTCCAGGCCGAGGCGGTGGCGATCGAGAAGACGCTCGAGAAGCCGGTCGAGAACGCCCGCAACCAGGCGCTGCACGGCCTCCAGGAGATCGAGAAGAAGCTCGTTGCCGCCCTGAGGCGCCAGAACGAGACCGCGCTCCAGCAGGTGGCGCGGGCCCGGGAGCAGCTGTATCCCGCGGGGAAGCCGCAGGAACGCGTGCTGTGCGTCGCGTCGTTCCTGTCACGCCACGGGGCGGCGGTGCTGGACGTCATGTACGAGGCAGCGCGCGCCCACGCGCACCGGCTCCTTGAAGGGGCCTCCCGGGAAGCCTAGGTTTCGGCCTATGGTGTGGCTCGTCATCCTCATCGCGCTCATGATCCCGCTCACGGCGGTGGTGCTGGACTCGCCCGTCGTGCGCGCGTGGGTGGACCGCCGCAGCGGGGGTGGCGGCGACGTGCCGGCCGACGTGAGGGAGCTCGCCAAGCGGGTCGGCGTGCTCGAGACCGAACTGGAGGCGTTGGCGAAGCAGCTCGGCCAGCTCCAGGAAGAGCACCAGTTCGTGCAGCGGCTGCTCGAGAACCCCGACCGCGCGGCCGAGCAGAAGTCCCTGCCCAAGCCCGAACGCTAGATGGCGCGCTCGGCGGGGCGCTCCGCGGCGCTCGTCGCCGCCGGGATCCTGCTGAGCCGCATCGCCGGTCTGGTCCGCCAGCGGGTCTTCGCCCACTACCTCGGGCTCTGGGATGCGGCCGATGCCCTCTCGGCCGCGTTTCGCATCCCGAACCTGCTCCAGAACCTGTTCGGCGAAGGCGTGCTGTCGGCGTCCTTCATCCCCGTCTACGCGCGGCTCGTGGGGCAGGGAAAGACCGAGGACGCGGGCCGCGTGGCGGGAGCGGTAGCCGGGCTGCTCGGCCTCGTGGTGGCCGCGATCGTCCTCGCCGGCGTCCTCGCCACGCCGTTCGTCGTGGACCTGCTCGCGCCGGGCTTCACCGGCGACAAGCGGCTCCTCACCATCACCCTGGTGCGCATCCTCTTCCCGGCGACCGGCATCCTCGTCGTCTCGGCGTGGTGCCTCGGGATCCTCAACAGCCACGGGAAGTTCTTCCTGTCGTACGCGGCGCCGGTGGTGTGGAACCTCGCCATCATCGTCGCGACGATCGTCGCCGGGCGGCACGCGGGGGCCGAGCGGCTGGTCGTCGTCATCGCCTGGGCGGCCGTCGCGGGCAGCGCGCTGCAGGTGCTGGTGCAACTCCCGTCGGTCGTGGGGCTCACCCGGACGCTGCGGGTCTCGACCGACACCACGAGCCCCGACGTGCGCACCGTGATCGGCAACTTCGGGCCGGCGCTCGTGGGTCGCGGCGTCAACCAGATCAGCGCGTACGTGGACGGCGTGATCGCCAGCCTGCTCGGCACCGGGGCAGTGGCCGGCATCACCAACGCGCAGCTCCTCTACACGCTGCCGGTCAGCCTGTTCGGCATGTCGGTTTCCGCCGCTGAGCTTCCCGCGATGTCGGCGGTGCAGGGGAGCGAAGCGGAGCGTCACGAGGCGCTGCGCCAGCGGCTCGAGGACGGGCTGCACCGCATCGCCTTCTTCATCGTGCCGTGCGCCGTCGCCTTCCTCGCCCTCGGGCACGTGGTCGTGGGCGCAGTGTTCCAGACCGGGCAGTTCTCGGGCGCCGACAGCCGCTACGTCTGGGCGATTCTCGCCGGGTCGGCGGTGGGCCTGCTCGCCTCCACGCTGAGCCGCCTGTCGTCGTCCACCTTCTATGCGCTCGGCGACACGCGGACGCCGCTGCGCTACGCGCTGGTGCGGGTGGGCCTGACGACCGCGCTCGGGTTCGCGGCGTCGCTGCTGCTGCCGCCGCTGTTCGGCATCGAGCGGAAGTGGGGTGCGGTCGGCCTTACGGCGACGGCGGGCTTCTCGGGCTGGGTGGAGTTCGTCCTGCTGCGCCGCCGGCTCGCCGCGCGCATCGGGCCTGCGCGCCTCGCGCCGGGCTACCTCGCGAGACTGTGGGGCGCCGCGGGTGTGGCCGCTGCCGCCGGCTGGGGGGCCCTGCTCGCCACCGGCAGGAGCGGCCCCGTCGCGCAGGCCGCGCTGGTCCTGGCACCGTTCTGCCTGGCGTACGGCGGCATGACCCTGCTGCTGCGCGTGCCGATGGCGCAGGCGCTGCTCCGGCGCGGGCTGTGGCGTGACTGACGACGCGCTGCAACGGAAGCTGGAGGGCCTTCCCGACGCCCCCGGCGTCTACCTCTGGAAGGACGCCGAAGGCACCGTGCTGTACGTCGGCAAGGCCAAGAGCCTGCGCGCGCGGGTGCGCTGGTACTTCGGCGACGACGTCGAGGCGAACCCCCGCCTCATGCTCCTCCGGAAGCGCATCGCCGACCTCGACACGATCGTCCTCAAGAGCGAGGCCCAGGCGCTGCTCCTCGAGAACAACCTGATCAAGGAGCACCAGCCGCGGTACAACGTGAACCTGCGCGACGACAAGCGGTATCCGTGGCTTGCCGTGACCCTCCAGGAGCCGTTTGCCCGCATCCTGGTGACGCGCCAGGCGGCTGACGACGGGGCGCGCTACTTCGGGCCGTACACCGACGTCGGCGCGCTGCGCCAGACGCTGCGCGTGATCCGCCGGATCTTCACCGTCCGCTCGTGCCACTACGCGCTGCCCGGCGATGCACCGGAGCGCCCGTGCCTCGACTTCCACATCGGCAAGTGCCGGGCACCGTGCGTGGGCCTGGAGAGCCGCGAGGAATACCGGCGCATGATCCAGGACGTGATCCTGTTTCTCGAGGGAAAGACGCTCGAGGTGCGCACCCGGCTGCGCGAGCGGATGCAGCGGGCCGCGACGGACCTCGACTTCGAGCTGGCGGCGGAGCTGCGCGACGTGCTCGCACGCCTCGACCAGATCGAGGAGCCCCAGACCGTGGAGCGCGTCGGTGGCGGGAACTGCGACGCCGTGGCCCTGGCGCGCGACGAGGACGACGCCTGCGCGGTCGTGATGCGGATCAGGGAAGGGAAGGTGATCGGCCGCGAGCACACCTTCCTCGTCGGCGTCGAGGGCGTCCCGGAAGGCGAGGTGCTGACGGCGTTTCTCGTCCGCTACTACCTGCCGCGGCCGTGGCGCGCGCGGTTGGCCGTTCTCCCGTGCCCGCCCGCGGACGAGGACGCCCTGCGCGAAGCGTTCGGCGACGCGCAGTACGCCGTACCGCAGCGGGGGCTCTACCGCCGCCTCGCCGACCTCGCCGACCAGAACGCGATCCACCTCCTCGAGACGCTGCGGCTCGAGACCTTCGAGGGCGCGGAGCGGGCTGAGGATCCCGTCTACGCGCTCGGGCGCGACCTCGGCTTGGCGGCGGTCCCGCGCACGCTGGTGTGCGCCGACATCAGCACGGCGCAGGGGCGGGATACGGTAGGCTCCACGGTGTGGTTCGAGAACGGCCGGCCCAAGCGCGGTGAGTACCGCACGTACCGGATGAAGACCATCGAGGGGCAGGACGACTTCGCGTCGATGAAGGAGATGGTCGGCAGGTTCCTGGCGCGCCGCCTCGTCGAAGAAAAGCCGCTGCCGGACCTGTTCGTCGTGGACGGGGGCAAGGGGCAGCTGAACGCCGCGCTCGAGGCGGCGCAGGAGGCGGGCGTCACGGCGCTCCCGTTCGCGAGCCTGGCCAAGCGCGAGGAAGAGATCTTCCTGCCCGGAAGAAGTGAACCGCTGCGCCTCTCGCGCCGCAGCCCGTCGCTGCGGCTGCTCCAGCGCGCGCGCGACGAGGCGCACCGCGTTGCCGTCACGTTCAACCGGAAGCGGCGCACCGCGCGCACGATCACGTCGGCGCTGCTCGAGATCCCGGGCGTCGGCCCGTCGCGGCGCCGCGCGCTGCTGGAACGTCTCGGGTCGCTCGCCGGCGTGAAGTCGGCCAGCGTAGAGGAGCTGAAGCAGATCCCCGGCATCTCGGACGCCATGGCGCAGCGCATCTTCGAGCACGTCCACCGCACCGACTAACCTTCGACGTTCAACCCTTCACCGCTTCGACCGCCATTATGGATTGGTCCCTCGAATGCTCCGGCTGCCGCCAGGCGGCGTCCGCGGACGGACTGCGCACCGTCTGCCCCGACTGCGGCTCGCCATGGCTCGTCCGTTACGCGCGCACCGTGCCGCGCCAGGCCCGCGAGTCCCTCGTCGCGCGCGGCCACGCTATGTGGCGCTACCGCGAGTTCCTCCCGCTCGCCGGTGGCGAGGAACCGGTCACCCTCGGGGAGGGCGGGACACCGCTGCTCCGCTCGCACCGGCTCGCCGAGCGGCTCGGCGTCGAGGACTTGTGGATCAAGGATGAGGCCGCCAACCCGACGGGGTCGTTCAAGGCCCGCGGCCTCGCCGCCGCCGTCACCCGCGCGGTGCTCGCCGGGGCGACACGCTTCGTTCTGCCGACCGCCGGGAACGCCGGCGTGGCGGCGGCGGCCTACGGCGCGCGCGCCGGTGCGACCGTCCGCGTGTACGCGCCGAAGACGACGCCCCGACCGCTGCTCGGCCAGATCGCCGCGTACGGCGCCGAGCTGATCACCATCGACGGCCACATCGGCGACTGCGGCAAGCTGTCTCGTGCGTACGCCTCCCAGACGCAGGCGTTCGACCTCTCGACGCTCCGCGAGCCCTACCGCATCGAGGGCAAGAAAACCCTCGGCCTGGAGATCGCCGAGCAGCTCGCCTGGCGGCTCCCGGGCGCCGTCATCTACCCGACGGGAGGCGGGACCGGGCTGATCGGCATGTGGAAGGTCTTCCGCGAGCTGATCGACGCGGACTGGGTGAGCGGACCGATGCCCCGCCTGTTCTCGGTACAGTCCAGCGGGTGTGCGCCGGTCGTGAAGGCGTTCGAGGCCGGCTCGAGCGCGTGCGAGCCATGGCCGGACCCCCGGACGGTGGCCAGCGGCCTCCGGGTGCCGGGACCGCTCGGCGGTGCCCTCATGCTGCGCGCGCTCCGGGAGAGCGGCGGCGGGGCGGTGTCGGTGACCGACGATGAGCTCACCGCCGATGCCGACCTCCTGGCCTCACTCGAGGGCGTGGATGCCTGCCCGGAAGGGGGCGCAGCCGTCGCTGCGGTTCGTCGCCTGGTGGAACGGGGTACAATTGCCAGGGACGAGCGCGTCGTAGTGTTCAATACCGGTGCCGGAGTACTGTACGGGAGGGACTTCAAGTAACCTGTTGACGTAGCACGGTAACTCATGGAGATTATTGCACTTCGGCGGCACAGCTAAAGGTGGCTGGCACGCCTGAACGATCCCGGTTCAAGGAGAGCTTGAGCATGAGTTTGCGGAGCGTGGTCTGGGGCGCGCCAGCAGCGGCGCTGTTCCTTGTCGTGGGCACCGCCGCGGCCCAGCAGCCGCCGCAGTGCCGGAGCCTGAGCTTCCGGAGCAACTTCCGGCTCAACGGCGCGCAGCAGTACCTCGAGCGCGCCAACCGGACGAACCTCGAGGCGGACCGGCAGCGCGAGGTCAACGACGCGCTGCGGAACCTCACTGCGGCCTTGACGGACCGCGGCGTCGACCAGCTGACGCTGTGGTACTTCTTCGCTCGCGCCTACGCCTTCCGCCGCGACTGGGTCGGTGCCGACTCGGCGTGGACCAAGGCCGAGCAGCTCGCCGACCCCGAATGCCGGCGCGAGATAGCCCTGCGGCGGCGCAACGAGTGGGTGCCCCTCTACAACCAGGCCGTTGAGGCGCTGAACACGCAGAACAACGACTCGGCGCTCGCCATCTTCCGGCGTGCCAACCTGGTCTTCCGCGGCGAGCCCGTCGTGTACGCGAGCATGGCCACCATCTTCGTCCAGCAGGACAACAGCGACAGCGCGATCGTGTACTTCCAGCTCGCGGCGCGGGCCGGGGACGATCCACGCCAGGCCGAAGCGCGCGCGACGGCGATGCTGAACGCCGCTCGGCTGCTGCACCGGGCGGAGCGGTTCGCCGCCGCCGAATCGACATACCGTGCGTACCTCGTCATGAAGCCGCTCGACACGGCGGCGCGCACCAACCTCGCGGCGGTGCTCACGCGCCAGAACCGGACACAGGAAGCCTCGGCCATCTACGACTCGCTGCTCCAGAACACCGACTCGGTCGAGTCGTTCGATTTGTTCGAGACGGGCGTGGCGCTGTTCCAGCAGGCCGACGCGCTGCCGCGCGCGGACACGGCGCAGCGGGCGCAGAAGTACCGGCTCGCGGCGCGGGCCTTCGACCTAGGCCTCGTGAAGAACCCGTTCTTCCGCGACGCGCTGTTCAACCTCACGAACGCCTACATCGCGGCGAACGACGGCCCGAGCTCTCTGAGCGCCGCGCGCCGCCTGCTGGCGGTGGATTCCCTCAACCTCCAGTCATGGACGCTGCTCGCGGGCTCGTACCAGCGTGTCGCCCTGCTGTACCGCGCGCGCGACTCGATCCTGCGGGCGCGCCGGGATTCGTTGCCGGCCGCCGACGGGTACGTGGCGGGCTTCCGCGCCTACGCGGACTCGACGGTCTGGGCGCTGCAGCGACGTGACTCGCTGCCGCTGGAGGTAAGCGTGCAGCGCTTCGAGCCGCGCGATTCAACCGCGGTGTTCCGTGGCGTGGTGCAGAACCTCCTGGGGCACGAGCGGCCGGCGCTCAGTCTGACGCTGGAGTTCCTGAACGCGGCCGGTGATGTGGTCGCGCGGCAGGTCGTCGAGGTACCGGCCCTCAGTGCCACGGGGCAGCCGGGGAGCTTGTACGATTTCAATCTGACCGCGACCGGACGGGGCATCATTGCCTACCGGTACAAGGTGAACTGAGCATGCTTGACACGAGGCGGAGGAATCCTACATTCCGCCTCGCACGCGGGCGTAATTCAGCGGTAGAATGCCAGCTTCCCAAGCTGGACGTCGTGGGTTCGACTCCCATCGCCCGCTCCTGCGACGAGGCCCCGGCTCCTTCGGCCGGGGCTTCGTCATTCGGGCCTGGCGATCTCCTCGAGAGCGCGGAGGACCACCCCGGTTGTGTGGGCCGGATCCCGCGCGTTGTTGAGGTGGGCGGCGAGGAGGAACCGAAGGTCCGGGTCAGACAGCAACGAGCCGGCGCGGGCCCGAACGAACTCGCGCAGTTCCGTTGGCGCGGCGGCGACTTCACCGGCGAGCCCAGGCCGAGAAGCGAGCAGGGCCAGGATGTCCTCGAGATCGTGACTCGTCAGCGGGTCCGTCTGGCCACGGTCCTCGTGAGCCGCCCACTTGAGGGCTAGGAACGCGGGTGCGCTGGCGTGCCGGATGGCAAGCCCGGGTGCGAGTTCCGCGGTCAGCGCGGTAGTGATCGCGACCGTGTCCCAACTGCTCCAGCTCCCCCCCAGGTGCTCCCCAGCCGGTACAAGGTCGAAGGGGATTCCGTCGGGGCTGATCCAGCGATACATGTGCCTGCGACCGGAGGGGTCCTCCCGGAACCCGGCCTGACGCAGGGAGACTCCAATCTCATGCATCCGCTGGTAGGAGGTTGTCGCGAGCACAGCGTCCACGTCTGATGTAGCACGGGCTTGGGCAAAAGGAGGCTGCTGCTGCAGCAGGGGCGCGATGGCCCCTCCGATGAAGACCACTCTATCACGGAGGGGGCCGAGGGCGCGCGCGACGCGCAGCAGGTCGTCAAGCGCCCGGCGCGGTGCCGCGCTCACGCGTTGCCTTGGGACCCAGACGTGCCTCGAGCGTATAGGAGGCGAGCTTCCGCTCCCGCACTCGGCCCACCCGCAGCGCGTCAGCCAGGGTGAGCAACTCGTACAGACTTGGACAGCGCTCAGGAAGCTCAACCGCCTGTGGATAGAGCGGGGCAATCGCCTCGCCCTCGCCCAGGCCGTTAGGCTTCGGCCACACGTAGACGTCGTCCGGTGCCGCGCGGATGTGGTCGCGAAGGGGTGGGCCGGCATGTGACGTCGGCACTCCGCGCGTCCGGACTCCCGGCCGGGCGGGGAAGACGTAGCGCAGCCCGTGGCTCAGAAACTCCCTGAGCAGGAGCCAGTTGACGGTCCGGGACTCGGGAAGCAGCAGGGCCGCGTACTGCAGACGCCGCACGGCCGCGTGAGCCGTGCTCGAGCTGATGCCGAGGTCGGCAGCAAGCTCGGAGTACTTCGCTTCAGGCTTCTCTGCCAGCCGAAGTGCCACCGGCACGTCCACAGGCTTCAGCGGTTCGGATTTGGCGGCGACCACGTGAGCCTCCACATGACTGATATTCGCTATTCGCGAATATAGAATGGCACGGCTGAGCTGTCAAGGGCTCGCGAGACTGGCTTGACAGGCATCTTTGCTGTCGCCGTCCGCCGAGCTCCGGGACTTCATCACGCAAGCAGCGCCGATGAGTTCCGGCAGCTAAAGGCCGAGACCTACAGGACGCTGCTGCGGGTGGTGACCGGCCGACCGATGATCGCGCTTGCCGAGCGGATCCTCGATTTGGGGAGAGACCGTTGAGGGCGAAGCGACGGGGCAGGGTTCTCCTCGCTGAGGCTCAAGGCGTTCCGTGCGGCGGTGCGCGAGCTTGCGCGCCAGATTGGCGTCAGTCACAAGCGGGTCACCATCCGGCAGATGACCCGCAAGTGGGTTCGTGTTCCAGGGCCGGCAGGCTGACCTTCTCCCGGGAGCTTATCTCTCGCCCGCCGGCGTTTCGCCAATTCGTGATCCTCCATGAACTGCTGCATCTGCGCGTCCGCAATCACGGAAAGCTGTTCAAGGCCTACCTCACAGCGTACCAGCCGGACTGGAGAGTCCAAGCCGCCTCTCGGCGGGCCTCACCCGGCTTCGAAGCGTAGAGCGAACGCCTCCAAGGGCTTGCGAGGCCGCTTGAGGTCGCGCGCAGAAAGCATTGTGCGCGAACGCTTTACACGCTATCATTTCGCGTTCAATGTTGCGCGTCGCCGCCATCGCTCCCGCATCGCTGGGGGCCGAGCTCGGGCTCGGCTCCGGCGATGAGCTGCTCGCCATCAATGGGCGGGAGCTGGTGGACTTCCTGGACTGGGAGTTCCTGGCAGCCGACGACGCGTTCGTGCTCGACGTCAAGACCGCCGCCGGCGAGCGCATCGAGTTCGACATCGAGCGCCCCGAGGATCTGCCCCTCGGCATAACGCTTGAACCCCCGAAGATCCGGCGCTGCGCCAACCGCTGCGACTTCTGCTTCGTGGACGGCAACCCCGGGACCGCCCGCAAGACGTTGTTCATCCGTGACGATGACTACCGGCTCTCATTCCAGCATGGGAACTTCGCCACGCTTTCCAACCTGAAGGACAGGGACGTCCGGCGGATCCTCGAGTACCGGCTCTCGCCGCTCTACGTCTCGGTGCACGCGACCGACGCGGACGTTCGCCGCCGCCTGCTGCGCAACCCGAAGGCGCCGGCGATTCTCGAGCAGCTGGCGATGTTCGCGGCCGGCGGGATCCGGTTCCACGCGCAGGTCGTGCTCGTCCCGGGGGTGAACGACGGCGCCGTGCTCGAGCGCTCGCTCGCGGACCTGTACGGCATGGGCGAGTCCATCGTCACGGTGTCGGTGGTGCCGGTGGCGCTCACGACTTTCTCGCGCCACGAGCTGGTGCGTAGCCCGACGGCCGGGGAGGCGCTGGTCGCCGTGGAAGCCGTGCGGCGCTGGGAGCGGAGGGCGAGAGGGGAAAGGGCAGGCGGCTGGGTGTACGGCTCGGACGAGCTGTACATGCTCGCCGGCGAGCCGTTCCCCCCCGCCGGGGCCTACGACGGCTTCCCGCAGGTGGAGAACGGCGTCGGCGCGGTGCGGTACCTGGAAGAGCTGGTCGCCGCGGAGATCGCGACGCTGCCCACGCTGGCGGGCCGGCGCGTGCTGGTGTGCACCGGCACGGCGATGGGCAGGCTGATGCCCGAAGTCCTGCCGGCGCTCGTGGCGGCGACCGGCGCGACCTTCGAGCTCGCGGTGCTCGAAAACACGTACTTCGGGTCCGCCGTGACGACGGCCGGCCTCCTGCCGGGCGCCGACTTCCGGCGCGTGCTGGCGGACCGGGGCGACTGCAGCCTCGCACTCCTGCCCGCCGAGTCGGTCAACGACAACGGGATCTTCGTGGACGACGTGCCGCTCGCGACGCTCGTCGCCGAGGCGCCGATGCCGGTGAGGCTCTCCTACCACTTCACCGACGCGCTGGGGGCGGCAGCATGAGCGCGAAGGCGGCCACCGTCGCGATCATCGGCCGGCCCAACGTCGGCAAGTCCACCCTGTTCAACCGCGTGGTCGGCGCGCATGCGGCGATCGTGGACGAGCGCCCGGGCTCGACGCGCGACCGGCACTACGGCAAGGCGGAGTGGAACGGCCGCGTCTTCTGGCTCGTGGACACCGGCGGCTTCCTGCCGCGCTCGAACGAGCCGATGGACGCGGCGATCCGCTCCCAGGTGCAGCTCGCGGTGGACGCGGCGGACGTGGTGCTGTTCCTCGTGGACGTCGAGACCGGCCCCGTGCCGGGCGACCAGGAGATCGTCGACTACGTGCGCACGCGCGGCAAGCCGGTCGTGCTCGCTGCCAACAAGGCCGACGACCTCGCGCGCGAAAAACGCCACCTCGATTTCTACGAGTTGGGCCTGGGCGACCCGCTCGCGGTCTCGGCGGGCACGGGCAAGGGCACCGGCGACCTCCTCGACGCCGTCGTGGCGGCACTCCCGCCGGCGCCGGCGCCCGCCGGCGAGGACGAGATCCAGGTGGCGGTCATCGGGCGCCCCAACGTCGGCAAGTCGAGCTTGGTGAACCGGCTCCTCGGCGAGGACCGGCTGATCGTGGCCGACACACCGGGCACGACGCGCGACGCGATCGACACGCCGCTCCGCTTCAAGGCCAGGGTCCTGAACTTCATCGACACCGCGGGCCTGCGGAAGCGCGGCAAGATCGACGAGGCGGTCGAGTTCTACGCGTTCCTGCGCACCGCGCGCGCCGTCGAGCGCGCCGAAGTCTGTGTGATCGTCGTGGATGCGGCCGAAGGCCTGACCGCGATGGACATCAAGATCGCGGGACAGTCGTGGGAGGCGGGCACCGGGCTCGTCATCGCGGTGAACAAGTGGGACCTTGTCGAGAAGGACCACACGACCGCCGACGCGGGCCGCAAGCAGTCGCTCGAACGCGCGCCGTTCCTCGAGGCGGTGCCGTTCCTCTACGTCTCGGCCAAGACCGGGCTGCGCGCCCAACGGGTGCTCGACGCCGTCGTGGAGGTCGCCGAGGCGCGGCAGCGCCGCATCCAGACGGCGGAGGTCAACCGCGCGATCAAGGAGCTGGTCGCCGAGCGCCAGCCGCCGCAGGCGGGCGGCGCCGAGGTCAAGCTGCTCTACGGCTCCCAGATCGGCACGGCGCCGCCGACGTTCGCGATCGTCAGCAGCCGGCCCGACGCGATCCCCGACCACTACCGCCGGTTCCTCGTCAACGGGCTGCGCGAGCGGTTCGGCTTCCGCGGCGCGCCGATCCGGGTGCGGTTCACGGGCCGCCGCCGCTCGAGGGCCAAGGGATGAGCGGCCTCGGGTGGGGCTCGCTGCCGTGGATCGTCGGCGCCTACCTGCTCGGCGCGATCCCGACGTCGTACCTCGTGGCGAGGGCCGCGGCCGGCACGGACCTGCGGACCTTCGGCAGTAAGAACCTCGGCGCGACGAACCTGTACCGGCTGCTCGGCTGGAAGGCCGCGGTCCCAGTCGGGCTGTTCGACGTGCTCAAGGGCACATGTCCGGTGCTGCTCGCCCAGCGTTTCGCGGCGGGACCCGCGTGGTGGCCGCTCGTGGTGGGGCTCGCGGCGGTGTGTGGGCACGTGTTCTCACCGTTCGTCGGCTTCAAGGGGGGCAAGGGCGTCGCCACGGCGGCGGGCGTGTTCCTGGCGCTCGCGCCGGGCTCGCTGGGCGTCGCGCTGGTGGCGTGGGCGATCATCGTGCGGCTCTCCGGCTACGTGTCGCTCGGCTCGATCCTCGCCGCGGGCGCGTTCCTCGCCAGCGTGCCGCTGCTGTATCCGGGCCGGCACGCGACGCTGTGGGCGGCCCTCGCAGTGTTCGCGTTCATCGTCTTCACCCACCGCACCAACATCCGCCGCCTGCTCGCCGGGACCGAGGCGCGCTTCGGCCAGCGGCGCGCGGAACAGAAGGCCTGATGCGCGTCGCGGTGGTGGGCGGCGGCGCCTGGGGCACGGCCCTGGCGGACCTCCTGGCGGCCAAGGGCGAGGATGTCGTGCTCTGGGCGTACGAGCCCGAGGTGGCCGAGGAGATCAACCGCCGCCACCGCAACGACCTGTTCCTCCCCGAGGCGCCGCTGACGCCGTCGCTCCGGGCGACCAATGACGCGGTCCAGGCGGTGGCCGACGCGGAGCTCGTCGTCTCGGTGGCGCCGTCGCATGCCGTGCGTTCCGTCATGAGCGCGGCCGCGCCGGGGCTTGGCCCGGGCGCCCTCGTCGTGAGCGCCTCGAAGGGGCTCGAGGCGCGGGGCCTGAAGCGCATGAGCGAAGTGCTGGCCGAAGTCCTCCCGAAAGGCACAGCGGTCGTCGCGCTCTCCGGGCCGACGTTCGCGCGCGAAGTCTACGAGCGGCAGCCCAGCGCCGTCACCGCGGCGAGCGTGGATCCCGATGCGGCCGCGCGCGCGCAGCGCGCGATGAGCGCGCCGACGTTTCGCGTCTACACCAACGACGACCCGATCGGCGTGGAGCTAGGCGGCGCGCTCAAGAACGTCATCGCCATCGCCGCGGGCATCCTGGACGGCCTCGGGCTCGGCAGCAACGTGCGGGCAGCGCTCATCACGCGCGGGCTCGCCGAGATCACGCGGCTCGGCGTGGCGATGGGGGCGAAGCCCATGACCTTCGCCGGGCTTGCGGGCGTGGGCGACCTGGTCCTCACCGCCACCGGGCCGCTGTCCCGCAACCGCAGCCTCGGCGTCGAGCTGGGCAAGGGGCGCACGCTCGAGGAGGTCATGGCGCGGCGCCTCTCGGTCGCCGAGGGGGTGGGAACCGCGCGCGCCGCCGTCGCGCTCGCCGCCAAGGTCGGCGTCGAGCTGCCGATCGCGAGCCAGGTCCACGGCGTGCTGTTCGAAGGCAAGCCGCCACGCCAGGCCATCGGTGAGCTGATGGAGCGTGCCCTCACGAGCGAGAGCTGGGGTTGACGGTGGCCGCCGGACCGCCCGTGCAGGAGTTCTTCTCGATCGGCGAGGTCTGCACCCTCACCGACCTGAAGCCGCACGTGCTGCGGTACTGGGAGAGCCAGTTCCGGTTCCTGAACCCCGCCAAGAACCGCTCGGGCAACCGCGTGTACCAGCGGCGCGAGATCGAGCTGATCATGCTCGTCAAGCACCTGCTGTACACGGAGAAGTACACCATCGAGGGGGCGCGCCAGCGGATCGAGCACTTCCGTCGGACGGGCGAGCTCAAGCCGGCCGCGCGCGACGCGCTGGCGGTCGAGTTGGTGCGCGACCTCAGGCACGAGCTCGAGCAGGTGATGAAGATCCTCAACGGCGAGAAGGTCGTGCCGCGGACCGATGAGTGAGACGCCGCCCCGCGGCCCGGAGGTGGCGCTGGTGATACCGGCCTTCCAGGCCGCGCGCACGCTCCCCGACGTGCTGGCGCGCGCCCGGCGCGCCGTGCCCGGGGCCCAGCTCCTCGTCGTGGACGACGGCTCGGACGACGACACCGCGGGGATCGCCCACGCGTGCGGCGCCGCCGTGGCGAGCCACGAGCGCAACCTCGGCAAGGGCAGAGCCCTGGCGACCGGCCTCGCCGGCGCCGAGGCGCTCGGCGTCCCGTACGTCGTCACGCTCGACGCCGACGGCCAGCACCCGCCGGAGGAGATCCCGATGCTGCTGGCCCCGCTGGTCGCGGACCGTGCCGACCTCGTGGTCGGCGCGCGGCGGCGCGACGGGTCCGCCATGCCACCCGGCCGCCGGTTTACCAACTGGCTCTCGAGCACCCTGGTCTCGCGCGCCGTGGGCGCGAGCGTCCCCGACTCGCAGTCCGGCTTCCGCGCGATGCGCGCCGCCGTCGTCGCCACGGTGAGGCCCGCCGGGCGGCGCTACGAGTTCGAGACCGAATTCCTGTTCCTCGCCGCCGAGCACGGCTTCCGCATCACCGCGGTGCACGTCCCGACCGTGTACGGGGGCGAGCGCAGCCACTTCCGCTACGTCGCCGACACGCTGCGCCTGGCCGGCGTCTTCGCGCGGCACTGGCGCCGCATCCTCGCGGGCCCGCAACCGACATGAGAATCCTGTGCACCAACGACGACGGGCTGCGCGCCCGTGGCCTCGAGCTCGCGGTCGAGCTCTGCTCGACGATCGCCGAGGTGGACGTCGTGGCACCGGACCGCGAGCAGTCGGCCACCAGCCATTCGCTCACCCTCTACAAGCCCCTGCGGCCGACCCAGCGCGGACCGCGCCGCTGGGAGGTGGACGGGACCCCGACGGACTGCGTCCTCCTCGCCCTGGGCGCCCTGCTCGCTGAGAAGCCGGACTTCGTCGTCTCGGGCGTGAACCACGGCCCCAACATGGGCGAGGACGTGCTCTACTCGGGCACCGTCGCCGCCGCCATGGAGGGACTGTCGCTCGGCATCCCCGCGGTCGCGCTCTCGCTCGCCTCGCGCGACCAGGACCTCCTGCCAACGTACCGCGATCCCCTCGAGCGCCTGCTGCGCGCTATCCTCACCGCGAACGCGTTCCCCCCGGACACGCTGCTCAACGTGAACCTGCCGCCGATTCCCGGTGACCAGGTGCAGGGCGTCCGCGTCACCGCGCTCGGCAGCCGCGTCTACCAGGAATCGCTCCAGCGCATGAAGGATCCCTGGGGCCGAGACCTCTTCTGGATCGGCGGCGGCCACATCGACTGGACGGGCGGCGCCGATTCCGACTTCCACGCCATCCACGCCGGGTTCATCTCGGTGACGCCGCTCCACCTCGACCTCACCAGTTACTCGCACCTCGACGCCGTGCGGGCCTGGAAGCTCGAGATCTGACGTGCCCCGCAGCGACTCGTACGCCGGCTACCGGGCGAAGCTCGTCGAAGCGGTCCGCCAGAACGGGATCCGCGACCTGGCCGTGCTGCGCGCCGTGGGTGAGGTGCCGCGTCACCTGTTCGTGCCGCCCGCGCTCCAGCGCCAGGCGTACGAGGACACCGCGCTCCCTATCGGCAGCGGCCAGACGATCAGCCAGCCCTCGACACAGGCACGCGCGCTCGAAGCCCTGCGGCTCACCGGGCGCGAGAAGGTGCTCGAGGTCGGCACGGGATCGGGCTACCAGACGGCCCTGCTGGCGATGGTCGCCGGGCAGGTGTTCTCGGTGGAGCGCGTCGCGGCCCTGGCCGAGCGCGCCCGCGCCGCCCTCGCCGAGGCGGGCATCGGCAACGTGTCGGTCATGGTCGGCGACGGCACGCTCGGCTGGCGTGCCTACGCACCTTACGAGGCGATGGTCGTCGCCGCCGCGACCCGCGAAGTGCCGCGGCCGCTCCTCGAGCAGCTCGCCCCGGGCGGGCGCATCCTCCTGCCGCTCGGCCCACGCGAGAGCCAGGTCCTCACGCTCGTCACGGTGAACGCCGACGGCACCACGAACGCACAGCCGCTCGCCGGCGCACGGTTCGTCCCGCTGCGCGGCACCCACGGATTCACCGATGCTTGAGCAGCTCGGTTTCTGGCTCGTGGACACCATCGGCCGGCTTGGCTACAGCGGCATCGTCCTCCTCATGGCGATGGAGTCGTCCGTCCTGCCCGTGCCGTCGGAGCTGGTGATGCCGCCGGCGGGCTACCTCGTGTACCACGGTGAGATGAACCTCTGGGTGGCGTTGCTGTGCGGGACCGTCGGGAGCCTCGCCGGCGCGTACGCCAACTACTGGGTCGCCTCGAAGGTCGGCCGGTGGGTCTTCGTCCGCTACGGGAAGTGGGTCCTCCTCACCGAGAAGTCGCTCGAGCGGACGGAGCGCTTCTTCAACCGGCACGGCGAGATCGCGACGTTCATCGGACGCCTGTTCCCGGTCATCCGGCACCTCATCAGCATCCCAGCCGGCCTGGCACGGATGCGGCTCGACCGGTTCTTCCTGTACACCGGCGCGGGCGCCGCGCTCTGGTGCGCGGTGCTGCTCGGCGTCGGGTGGATCATCGGCCGCGCGGGTGGCGTGTTGTCGCGGGAGGTGCTGAGCGACTACGCCCACCGTGCCGCGCTCTGGATGTTGCCGTTCGTCATCGCCCTGGTCGCGGCGTACGTCATGCGGCTCCGGGCACGGCGGGGCAGGGACGCGTCCGCCGCGGGGGCGGAGGACGATGCCGGGGCCTGAGAAGATCCGCGCGCTGCGCTGGGTCGCGGAGGGCAGCGTGCAGGGAGTCGGCTTCCGCTGGTACGTCCTGAACCGCGCCCGCGATCTGGGGGTGCGCGGCTGGGTGCGCAACCGGGAGGACGGCGCCGTCGAGGTCGTCGGCCTGGCCACCGCAGCCACGCTCGAGGAGCTGGACGCGATCGTGCGCGCGGGCCCGCCGCTCGCCCGCGTGACCCGCGTCACGACGCAAGAGGTTCCACACGAGATTGTGGACGCTAAGTCGTTCGTCGTCAAGCACTAAGGCGACATCGTTCACACCATGTCAGAGGATCCCATGTCGGAAACCCTCTACCGGCTCGTTCGCGACGTCCCGGACTTCCCGCGCCCTGGGATCCTGTTCCGGGACATCACGCCGATCCTCCTTAACCCGCTCGCGCTGGTGGAGGCGGTGGAGCTGCTGGCCAGGCCGTTGAGGCCACTCAACGTGACGCGGGTGGTGGCCATCGAGTCTCGCGGGTTCCTGCTGGGTGCGCCCGTCGCGCTGGCTCTCGGGGTGGGCCTGGCGATCATCCGAAAGCCGGGCAAGCTCCCGGTGGACAAACACCGGGTGGAGTACGCGCTCGAGTACGGCAGCGACGCGCTCGAGCTGCACACCGATGCGCTGCGGGCGGGGGACCGCGCCGTGATCGTGGATGATGTGCTGGCGACGGGCGGCACGGCCGCCGCCGCGGCCGAGCTCGTCGAGCTGAGCGGCGCGACGGTGGCGGGCTTCGGTTTCCTCATCGAGCTGGCGGATCTCGACGGGCGCCGTCTGCTGGGCGATCGGCCGGTGTACCCGGTGCTGCGCTACCCGAGGCCGGAGGGACAGTGGCAGCCTTGAGAAAGGGCCGCCGGCT
>Ga0256868_10000586_pt1 | contig 21012 bp, 15 predicted proteins | sample RVTome_13_FD_187341 | JGI IMG/M metagenome (GOLD analysis project Ga0256868, IMG submission 187341) | Soil microbial communities from uranium-contaminated site in the Upper Colorado River Basin, Wyoming, United States - RVT92D227 HiSeq ...
TTAAAAGCACTCCCCACGACCATTGGATCGTCTCCTTCTATAATGATGACTTCCCGTCCCAGACCTCTTACACGAGAAATAAGAACACCATTAACCTTTATAATCGAAGAGAGTCTTTGTTTCTCCCGGATTTCATTATCGATTGGCATTTGCCCTGATGGGACTACATGAAAATGGAAGTGGTCCGGTGCAGAAGCGCCACATTTTGGTCCATTGTAGAGGATTGCCCACCCGGACCCAAAATCAGTAATGAGTTGGAGAAGGGTGTCAAAATGTTCCTCAATAGCCTGAGTCCGATGGTCTAAATGGGAGATTATGAAGTGAGAAGAGAAAACAGGCATTGGATTGCAGAGGATCAGGTAATCACCTCGGTTGAGGATCCCTTTCTGGCCCTCAGGCAGATGATCCAGACAGAGGAAACATCGTCGCTCATTTGAATTTTTTTTGTCCACATCTGCCAGACTGCTTTTTATTCTTCTGGGATTGTACTGGAGGAGGACAGAAAATCCCTTACAGGGTAAATCCCGTTCTTTGACGTTCTTAAGCAATTCATAGCCCTCTTGGAGATCCGGCCACGCATTTTTCTGCTCTGCTAAGAGATTAAGACAAAGTTCGGGGAGTTTTTCCCCCCTATCAAAGGTTGCATAAGTCTTCTGAGTAAGCAACCTGTTACTTCCTAATTTCTTGTAACCAATGAGATGGCTTAACGTAGTATTTCCCATTGTGAAAGGTTCTTCTTGGACAAATAGAAAGCCCACCTTCCTGTAGAAACTGAGGGCCCGCTTGTTTTTCACCATCACGCCAATCCAGAGTTCATGGAGATGCTTTTCTTCGGCATATCTTTCTGCGGCCTCAAGAAGCCTCCTGCCGATAGCCCACCCCTGAAAACCTGGAAGAACATATAGTGAGGGGGCATAAAGACGATTTTCATCCTTGTTGAAGAACAGTCGTGCATAACCCGTGATGTCCTCATTCACCTCAGCAACAAAACCGTGAATAAATGAATTGTTGAACATATTGAGGAAAGCCGCTTCTGTGTAGTGAATATCGAAATAGAACTTGAGGTCACTTTCAGGAATGAAGACCGAATATGTAGACATCCAGGACTGCCAGGTAATCCTGCGGATAGAAGCAATATCACTTTCCTGCCAGGGTCGAATAACGATTCCCATAGTTTTCAGTCATCCTCTTCAAAAGAATTAATATTTCAATTATTTAGTGTCCTGAGGCAATAATTGATTGATAAGTTATTATGGGTATCATTCCCACGAAAGTGGGAATCCAGAAAGGAAAAACTGGATTCCTGCTTCCGGAGGAATGACATTTTTAGTAAACGAATTCCTAACTCATTATACTAGGAGTGCTTTGATTCATCTTCTGTCGGGCGAGAATTTCATCGGTACGAATTTTGTCTTTGAAAGCGTTGTTTTGATTAGCCTTTTCGATACTGAGAGCTGCATCCGTGTTGCCTGACCAGCGTCTGCACAGGTACAAGCTTTCATAGATCCTCCCGATCCGGTATTCCCGACAGATTCTGAGGGCTGCCGCGTAATCCTCACCATAACTCACATTGAGAAATCCGATTTTGCGCATCAAGGCTGTGTTGAAAACCCGTGGTGCACCCAGACCATTGATGCGCAACGCATTGTTGTAACCGTTCTCATTAGTCCATTCGCGATGGTCGATAAGGCCCGGTGGAATCTCTTGTAAATTAAAATCGACGAGGGTATAAGAACCAATCACCATGGCATAGTTACCCTGACGAAGCATATTGATCATTGTCTGTAGAGTGTGTTTGTTGTTGTAAAGATCATCCGAATCCAGTTGAACAGCATAGCGCCCACAAGCTTTGTGAGAAAGGGCTTCATTCCAACAGCCACCAATACCAAGATCGGTCCTCCTTGGAATGATATGTCTTAAAGAAGAATATTGTTTGGCGAGGTCAGCGAGGACGACCGGTGTTCCATCTGTCGAGTGATTGTCTACGACGATGACGTTGAATAGAAAGTCTGTTTCCTGCGATAGTGCGCTTTTCACAGCTTCGACAATCGTTTCTTTCCGGTTCCGCACAGGAATGACAACAGATGCCTCCACCGGAAAAGATTCAGATGTTTGCTCGGCCTCCCTGAGGTGAGAACTTGGCAAATATGCTCCAATCTTATTCAAGTAATCCGTGAAGACCATCTCCATTTCTTTCTGGATGACTTCATTACGGGGATCAACATAAATAAATATATTTTCATTATTTGGAGGTTCCTTTGTCTCAATCACGGTATAGAGTGGTTCCTTTAAATGATACACAGAGTGGTTGATTGAGACCTTTAGGCGAAGATCGTAAAGGCCGGCATATTTAACCGCGGGTATCAAGGCATTTTTTTTTAGAGTGTTTTGTATTGCATGTATTGAAAAGAGGATCATAGCCCCGAAGTTGAAATCATCTCGGACACTCCCTAATTGGTAATCATTTAGTGGATGAAGGGTTTTCCCGAATTCTTTTCCATCATAGAAATCCGAATAGACCAGGCCTGCTTCTATAGACTCAGCCTTACTCAGGAATTTCTCCAGAGTTTCAGGCTCAATCATAATTTGTTTAGCCCCCGGTAAGAAAATAATAAATTTCGTTCGGACCCCGGCCAGAATCAGGTTGAGTGTTTCAGATGATGTAAGGGGTCCAGCAGTCAGAACATGGCACTTAGGGATTTTCAGATGGACCGACTCTTGACTGACGATAACAACATCTTCAACCAAACCTGACTTTGTCAGAGAAGAGAGGGTTTCCTCAAAAAGAGGTTCTGGACTGTGAGTGATAACAACAGTGAGAGGTTTCATTCTGATTGATAAATTTTGGCTTTCCATGTTAACCATCATGGGCAGACTTTTAAACAACAATTATGGCCTGTAATATACACCAAATTTAGAATTATTGGAAGGCCAGGGGAGAAGATATTTATTGACAGATTTATCGCAGTTTGATAATTAATAAAACCATCAATTTTCATTATATTTCATATGAAAGGAGGCCAATATGAAAAAAGTATCTTTGATCTTTATTCTCATTTTCCTTGCATTCATGGTGGCGTATCCGGTTTATAGTGGAAACACAGCACAAGAGGAAATCAATAAAAAAAATGTGGTGGAGTTTTATAAGGCAATGATTAACCAAAAGGATTTTGAGGCTGCATCAAAATATGTTGGTTCGCGCTATATCCAGCATAACCCAATGGGGGCTGATAATCTGGAAGGGATAAAGAACTTTATCCAGTTCCTGCGCGAAAAATTGCCTGATGCACAATGGGAACAAAAACGAGTGTTCGCCGATGGCGACTATGTAATAACCCACGGACACACGGTGTCAAAACCCGGGGATCGAGGGATGGCCGCCATGGATATCTTTAGACTTGAGAATGGCAAGATTGTTGAACATTGGGACGCAGTACAACCCATTCCAGAGAAGGCAATGAACACAAATACTATGTTTTAGTCCTGCGACATGTGCGATAGTGAATTGTTCCACAAAATTTTTACTACTCCAGCTTTTTTTAAGGGAGCCTGTATAGGCTCCCCTTCATTAAAGCAAAATCTTATCATTTCTTCAGCATGTTCTTATTAAATCATGAACAATACACTTGACTATATTAGAATGTTTTTGCAGTTTCCGATCGCGTTGCGACGTCTCTTGAAGCACACGATGACACTGGATAACGCGTGCCGTATCGTGCGCGAACGGATGGAACATCGTGAAGAAAATTTCTTACGAATTGTAAAAAGAAGCGTCTACGGCTATCCATGCAGTCCCTACCTTGCCTTACTCAAAATGGTGGGGTGTGAGTTTGAGGACTTGAGTGCATTGGTCAAACAACGTGGATTAGAGGGCGCGCTGTGTAAGTTACGCGAAGAAGGCTTTTATGTGACGTTTGAGGAATTCAAGGGGCGCAAACCTATCATTCGATTTGGCAAAACGATTCCTGTCGAGGCACGCGATTTTGATAATCCCTTTGCACAGCGCGATTATACCTCACAAACCAGTGGCTCCACCGGCTTGGCGACCTACGTCGCGCTCAACCTGGACTATTTTGTCGATAAGTTGCCCCATCAAATGTTCATTCTCAGTGCCTACGGCATAATGGGCGTACCCACAGCATACTGGCTGTCTATTTTGCCCGGCAACGGACTTCAGGCTATTCTTCAACGGACAGACTTGCGAGAGCCATTGCATCACTGGTTCTCCTACCTCGGTTGGCGCGAATCGAAATACTGGCTCAAGTATGACGTAGCCACGCTTTACATGTTTTTTTGGCTACACACATTGGGTGCATGTGTACCCTTCCCCAAGATTGTCAATCTCAATCAACCGTTGGTGATCGCGCGTTGGATCCACGATACCCTCAAAACGCATTCACGCTGTGTGCTTAACACACTCCCAAGCCACGCTCTACGGGTTGCTGTCGCTGCACAGGAATCAGGGTTCGACTTGACGGGTGCGACGGTCCGAATCGCTGGAGAGCCAGTGACACCTGCCAAGGTGGCGGAGATGCGGCGCGTGGGGCTTCGCGTGGTGCCCATTTATGCCATGACGGAGACGTGCAACATCGCGCTCGGTTGCGTAAATCCTACTGCGGCGGACGATATGCATCTATTTAAAGATGCTTTCGCACTGATCACATATCCCTACCCGGTTGAAGGATCTGGCATTACTGTTCCTGCATTCAACCTGAGCACACTGCTTGATAGCACGTCCAAGCTCATGCTCAATGTTCAGATAGACGATTATGGTATTGTCGAAGAACGTACTTGTGGCTGCGAATTAGAGACGTACGGATATACAACCCATTTACGCGAAATCCACAGCTACAGCAAATTGGTCGGCGAGGGTGTAACCCTAATCGAGAATGAAATGCTGCGAATCCTCGAAGAAATTTTGCCAGCGCGTTTTGGCGGAAGCTCACTCGACTATCAATTGGTGGAGCAAGAAGATAAACAGGGGTTTACGCGTCTTTATCTGCTCATCCATCCACGCATCGAGATCGTCGACGAGCAGGCGGTAATCGAGGCAGTGCTGAAGGGGCTGCGAGGATCATCGCCGATGGCGGATGCGGCGCGCACGGTGTGGCAGCAGGCGCATACGCTTCGGATCATGCGCCAAGAACCGGTGGTGACGGCGGCTGGTAAATTGCTGCCATTGCATATTCAGCGTTACATAAAAACATAGTACTATAATTTCATAAGTTCAGTGTGAAAAAGTAAAGAGGTCCTCTAAAGCGGGCATTAAGAAGGCACAAGCCAGGCTGGTATCACCCCTCTCCAACTCAAATAGTTATAATCGAGGTCTTTATCTATTTTTTTAATGGATTATATCTTAGGACTCAGAAACTCATGAACCTTTTTCAGCCATTCTGGGATAGAGGTCTTCTGGGGACATTTTTCGATGCATTTTTCACATGCAATGCATTTATCGGCACGCTGTTCCGGTTTTAGACCGAACCGCCCAGCATAAAACATCCTGGCGATTATTGGGTCATCATACATTATCGCATCATTATATAATTCAAAGATACGTGGTATTTCCACACTATTAGGACAAGGCAAGCAATATCCGCAACCGGTGCAAGGTACGGGGCTCAATTGACGATAGGCTTGGCTTACTTTATCCACCACCGCTAATTCGTCAGAGGTCAATACTCCAGGGCCACAGCGGTCAGCCACAGCAAGGTTTTCGGCTATTTGTTGCATTGAAGACATTCCGCTGAGGACTACTGAGACTTCGGGATGCTCCCATACCCAGAGCAAGGCCCACTCTGTCGGACTACGATGTGTCGCAACGCTGGCCCACAGTTTTGCCACCTCTGGAGGAGGCTCTTTACTCAGACGTCCACCCCGCAAAGGCTCCATAACAACAACTCCCAGTCCTCTGTCAACGGCATATTTTAACCCCTGGGAACCAGCCTGGTAACTTTCATCCATATAGTTATACTGAATCTGGCAAAAAGTCCAACCAGTATAAGCATCTACTATTTCTTTAAAGACCTCAAACTTGTCATGAAAAGAAAAACCCAGATTCCCAATATATCCGGCAGCCACCTTTTCCTCAGCCCAACGCAAAACCTTCAGCTCTTGCATCCTATTCCATGAAATATTATTCAATCCGTGAAGCAGATAGAAATCAATTATGTCAGTTTGAAGTCGTATAAGTTGTTCATTGAAAATGCGGTCGAAGTCTTCAGCCTTTTGAATAAAATTACAGGGCAATTTGGTGGCAATCTTCACTTTTTCCCGATAGCCATCTTGTAATGCTCGTCCGACGATCACCTCACTTCTCCCATCGTGATAAAAATATGCCGAGTCCAAGTAGTTTATGCCATTATCAATGGCATAGCGAATCATCTTGATTGATTCCGGCTCTATAACATTGGCCGGGTTATTATCGGTAAACGGCAGCCTCATGGCACCGAAGCCCAAGATCGAAACGTCAAAATCCAGCTTCCCAAATTTCCGATATTTCAAAGTCCATTCCTTCCGTCATCATTAAGATCAAAAATAATTTTAATATTTTGTCAGAGATTGAGCAACTTGATTCGCCTGGTCATTTCATGTCAATTATCACTAATATTGACAAAGCCAGATCAATTGCATTAATTTTGTAAATCTCTACGGATAATTTTGTTATATATCAAATTTAAATAGGAGGAAAACAATGAAGATATTGGGTCTTTCTTGCAGTCCGAGACGTGAAGGAAACACTGAGATTTTAATAAGTGAGGCACTTAAGGGAGCAAAACAGGAAGGGGCTGAAGTTGAACTTTATAGCGTATCAGACAAAGATATTAAACCCTGTGATGGCTGTGGAACTTGTATGGAGACAGGAGAATGTCACATCAAGGACGATATGCAGACCCTCTATCATAAGCTATTAGAAACAGATGGCATCATCTTTGGTACTCCGATTTACTTCTACGCCATGACAGCTCAGGCCAAAACGGTCATTGACCGAACAATTGCTTTGAACCGTCCTGAGAGAAGCTTAGCTAACAAAGTTGGCGGTATAGTTGTCGTAGGGGGCAGTCTGGGACTTATCGATGCAGTTAAAGATTTATATTTCTATATAGTAACGCGCCAGATGCTTCCAGCCAACTTTGTAGCAGCTTATGGTGGTCCCAAAGGTGATGTCAGAAAGTTGGAGCAGTGCATGAAGGTGACTGGAGAACTGGGACGGCAGATGGTCCAGATAGTCGCAAAGAAGTTTGAGTACCCTAAAGAATTTCGTAAGGCCAGCTTCGGCTATGGAACACACACCCGTTAATTGGAGAACTGAATTTTAAAAAATGAAGCCCCAAGTTTAGGCTATCGTAAACCCACCATCTACAGGTAGGCAAACACCGTTTACATAGGACGATTTATCGGAGCATAGCCAGAACACTACACTCGCTATTTCCTCCGGTTTAGCCAAACGCCCCAAAGGCTGGTTATCAATCATATCCTTGAATGTTTCCGGGGAATCCCTTACTGATCCTTCGGTTAGTGGAGTCATTGTTACCGAAGGACAAACCGCATTTACACGAATACCGAATTTGGCATATTCTAAGGCAGTGACTTTGGTTAATTGGTTAATCCCACCCTTAGAAGCCCCATATGCAGCCAAGCCTGGACCACCTATTAGTCCCCCAATTGACGACATGTTCACAATTACACCAGAACCCTGTTTCATCATTTGCGGGAGCTCGTACTTCATGCAAAGCCAAATACCTTTAAGATTGACGGAAATTACTTGTTCCCACATTTCTTCTGGTATTTCATGAGTTAAGGAGGTTTTATGGCCAATGCCAGCATTATTTAAGGCAAAGTCCAATCTTCCATAAACTTCTATTGCTCGGTTAATCATAACCTCAACTTCATGAGCTTTGGAGACATCTGTGGGAACGAAAGTAGCCTTACCGCCCATCTGTATAATCTCCTGGACAGTTTGCTGTCCACCTTCCTGAGAAACGTCTGCAATTACTACTTTGGCTCCCTCCCGGGCAAACAATACGGCAGTGGCCTTGCCTATTCCTGAAGCCCCACCGGTTACAAGAAATACTTTATCTTGAGATCTCGCAACCATTTTCCCTCCTCATTTAGAGAGTTTACCTTGCAGTTGATAAAAACATTCCCATAAGGTGGTTGGGTGTGCTGGAAAACCTTTATAGCGGCACCTTTAAGGGTTTTTCTGCCCAGTTTCCAAGCCTATTACAAAGATCACCTTAGGTGATATCAGATGTTACCCATAAAATAGGTCAAAAACCCGCTTGGTAAAGGTTTGGAAGTATACCCAACCACCTTCTCAATGCAACATTAAGGTTTATCCAGCACTTTCCAGAAAACCCCGTCCCGCTAACGGCGGGACTGCGGGGATGAACCCAGCACTTTTAGAAAAGTGCTGGGTGAACCCTCGCACTATAAAATAGTGCGGGGGTGGATGGCATAGAATAATCTTCCTACAGGGTTCAATACCCAGCAGAAAGGTGCTGGATTTATTTAAAAGCCTGTAAATTTGACCTAATCTTCTGATCCCTACAATAAACTCTCAAATAAAGAGAGGCATTCCTCATATTTGTATTCTCTTGGATTACCTTCTGCAGCAAAGTCATTGGAATACTGGAATTTGACGATATGGGCGCAATCCTCTTTCGTCAAGCCGAATTGTTTATTCAAATTTCCGGTTTGGATATCCAAGTCCTTGAGCAATCTTTCTACTTCGTCAAACCATTTGTCAGATGCCTGCATTTTAGTCATACCTCTGGTATCTACTCCCATAGCTCTGGCCATATCGGCAAATTTGTCAGGGCATACATCCTGATTGTATCTTTCCATTGGTACGGCTAAAACTGCATTAGCCAGACCGTGATGAACACCACGTAAGGCTGAAATCCCATGACCTAATCCGTGCACGATGCCAACTCCCCCACCCATGCACAATCCTAAAGCCGCCAAAGATGAAGCCCAGCAAATATTTTCACAGGCCTTTTGGTTCATCCGGTTGTAAGAGAATTCTCTCAGATTTTCTGCAATTAGCTTAATTGCTCCCAAGGCTAAAAATGCACTGGGTGGGGTTTTAACCCTGGCCACATACGCCTCAAAGGCATGGGCAAAGGCATCGAATGCTGTTTGGGCAGCAATATTTTGTGGTTGTAATCGGGCTAACAAAGGGTCAATAATAGCTAAGACCGGAGCTAAACCGGGTATTATAATTAGTTGCTTAGCTTTAATTTTAGTATTGGTGACAGCGGCTCCACCAGTACTTTCTCCTCCGGTACCTGCAGTAGTATTAACAGTGATTTGTGGTATATTAGTTGGTTTATACTTTTGCATTTCTTGCATCCAGGGTGGATCAATAAGGGCTGCCATGTCACAAACATATATCCCCTTGTTGGCGGCTATCGCCCGTACTCCCTTGGCGCAATCGTGTGAGCTGCCACCACCAATAGAGACTACTCCATCACGCTGGGTATCCATGAAAATCTTATAAGCTTCTGCGACCTCGTAATCTTTTGGATTAGATGTCACCTTGTCATAGATTTCTGTGGAAATTCCGTTATAGTTTAAAATTCCCTTGATTTCTTCCACAATTCCGGTTCCCTTGAGACCTGTAGTAACAATTAGAGCCTTCTTAATACCTGCCGCTTTACATCCATCTGCCACTGTCTCATGGGCTCCCCAACCAAAAGCAATCTTTCCTATCACGAATGGGTTGACATAGTTGATAGGGAATTGAGAGATTTGTTTGTTAATCATCGTTTTCCTCCTTTCGTACTACCTCCATTTTTATTTGTATTTGTATAAAAAACTTTATTTATATAGTGCCCTTTTATAGCACTTTTCATCATTCACGTAAAGTATTGCTTAGAAGTTTGACATAATCAAACTATGAACTCATGTGTGCAAACAAAGTGAAGTGTAATGCAAACTAATTCAGAAATAATCTTATGAAACCCTGTCATGTTTTATTGCCAATTTTTTTTGACATACTTCTCCCTTTTTCGTATATTCAACATGTTTTAAATTGAGATCTCATGGAGGTGTAAACAATGAACATTAGAAGATTAGAAAATAAAATAGCCCTTATTACCGGTGGAGGAAGTGGAATCGGTGCTGCCATTGTCAGGAGATTTGTTGAAGAGGGTGCTCATGTTTGCATAGTCGATCGTCAAAAGAGTTCTCTCGAAGCAGTTGCGGATAGTCTCCCTAAGGGGTCAGTAACGACCTGCGTAGGTAATGTAAGTAATGCGAATGATGTGGAACGTATGATCCGTACGGCCCTCACCGTAGAAGGAAAACTTCACATACTTGTGAATGATGCAGCCATTAATTCTTCAGGTGCTATTACAGATATCAGTCCGGCTCATTGGGGGGAAGTTCTTGGGGTAAACCTCACCGGTCCATTTCTAATGATGCGGGAAGCTATTCCGCATCTTATTAAATCTGGCGGAGGTTCCATTATCAACATTGCCTCACTGGGAGGACTTAGATGCCCTCCTACAAGTGTGGCTTATTGTACCTCCAAAGCAGGACTCATCATGCTCACTCAGGCGGCGGCGGTGGATTACGGGCCCAAGGGAATACGCTGTAACGTCATATGTCCTGGCTGGGTGCGCACACCCATGAGCGATGAAGGATTAGACCGATTGGCGTTGTTGCTCAATACAAACCGGGATGGTGCCTATGCAAGGGTAGCAAGGGATATTCCCCTTGGAAAAGTAGCCAAACCAGAGGAGATCGCACCCTTGTGCGCTTTTCTGGCAAGTGATGAGTCATCCTACATGACAGGTGCAGTCCTTGTCCTAGATGGCGGAAGCGCTGTGGTAGATGCTGGAACAATATCGCTGAAAAATTGACAACAATCAGGCCAAGGGAATGAGAACAGTATGGGTTGAAATAAGTGATGAAATAGATTAAGTGCAGGATAGACTTATTGATCCTCAATTTGTCAATCCAAAAATTTAAGGATAAAGGTTAATTCCTATAGTAATTTCTGGGTTAAATATTATTTTCTTAGGAGGCAATATAGATGAGAAGTAAGGTTTTCAATACCTTTTTAGAGGCAGTGGCTGATATTCCGGATGGGGCCACTATTATGATTGGTGGTTTCGGTCACGCCATTGACAAACCACAGAATCTCATTAGGGCTTTGAAGGAGCATGGAGCAAAGAACCTTACGATCATTGTAAATGGTGCAGGTGTAACTGGAAAACTCGGAATTGGTTCTCTCGGCGGAAAACCATTTATTGATGAAGAGATTTTATTAGAGAATAGACAGATAAAGAAAGCGATTTGCAGTGTTCCGGCTTCTTTGGTTATGTCCAAACCAAGTACCTTTGAGAGGCAATATTTAGCGGGGGAGGTAGAGTTGGAATATGTTCCTCAAGGAACATTAGCAGAGAGAATAAGGGCAGGAGGAGCTGGCTTGGGTGGATTCTTTACACCAACTGGTGTCGGAACACTTATTGAAAAAGGCAAGGAAAAGAGGATCATAGATGGCAAGGAGATGCTGTTAGAGTTTGCGCTGAGAGCCGACTATTCTTTCATCAAGGCCTACCGTGCCGACACCATGGGAAACCTTACCTATTGTGGAATCATGAGGTCATTTAATGCGGTTATGGCTACAGCAGCAAACGTGTCAATCGCAGAGGTTGAACAGATAGTAAAAACTGGGGAACTTGACCCTGAAGTCATTGTTACCCCTGGGATATTCTTAAATCGTATTATCGAAATACCAAAGGAGAGGAATCAATGAAACCGCGTCTTGACAGACAAACGATTGCCCTTAGGGTAGCTAAAGAATTTTATGATGGGGCAGTGGTAAATTTGGGGGGAGGCATCCCTACACTGGCGGCGAACTTTGTGCCAGAAGGCAGAACCGTAATCTTCCATACTGAGAATGGGGCTTTAGGGTTTGGTGGCGTCCCTAGCAATGAAAAGGACGAGAATCCTTATTTTATGGGTGCTAATGGAGTACCTTTTACCCCCTTGCCTGGCATGTGTTTATTCCACCATGCTGATTCATTTGCGATGATCAGGGGAGGACACATCGATATCACTGTGTTGGGAGCTCTGCAAGTATCAGAGAAGGGAGACCTGGCCAACTGGACATTCCCGGAAAGGGGAATAGGTAACATTGGGGGAGCTATGGATCTTGCAATTGGCTGCAACAGGGTCATCGTGGCCATGGAACATACAACACCTAAGGGGCAACTTAAGATTCTTAAGGAGTGCAACTATCCACTTACTGCTTCGCAATGTGTGGACCTCATTGTTACTGACATAGCTGTTATACAGGTAACGCGGGAAGGTCTTGTCCTTAAGGAAGTTGGTCCTGGTTGGACGGATAAAGAAGTCCAAGCCCTCACTGAGCCAGAATTAATAATATCAGGTGATCTGAAGGAGATAGAGTTATAAAGATTAGGTTTAATGAGTTTAAGCAAACAATATATTTCTTAAAAGCATAGTTTCCCGGGATTCAATATATTGTTTGGGTCAAAAATTCCTTTTACCTTTCGAATGCCTATGGTTGATTGGGTATCTTTGCGATAAGCAAAGCTGGCCCAGGGACCGTATGGACGAGAGAAAAAACCTCCCCCGTTTGCCAGAGGATCAAAAGCTGATGTTGATAACTCACGAACCGCATTTGATTCTATAGGATTATTCGAATTAAAAAACAGATTATACTCGCAGTGATAACAAACGCCTTGTACCAAAGGCTGAATGTAAATCCCCATATCCAAAACAGGGTAGTCATTCTTCGTTGTGAGATTTCTCATAATGCCATTAAGATTGGAAAGCCTATCACAGGTTGTAAGGAAGAATATATCAAAGCATGACCCTTTAGGCTGAAGTTTCCAATAAGAACCATTCGGCGGCTTATGTAATATTCTAATAATATCAAAAGCAGTGGCTTCACCAATCTGCCTTACCGTTTCGAGATTGAGTGACTTGGCATGGTCTGAAGAGTCTTGAATCTGATATTTTACTTTCTCTTCCGGGAAATATTTTGCTCCAGATATGGTATAGAATAAGATCCATTTGGGAAGAGAAGCCTTTATGCTTTCATAATCTTTAGACCCCCTCTGTCCGATGATATAAGCGAGATTTGTATTATTCAAAACCAGACAATCATCAACAAGTCTGGCATTAACCAGAAGACGAATCAAATCCAGAAGATTGTCGAGATTTGAGGAACCGACAAGGAAAGGTTCTTCCAAAACCGGCAATTGCTCGCATCTAACGGATGCCCATGTGACAATACCCATTGTTCCTTGAGCACCTTGAATGAGTCTGGAAAAATCTGCCTGCACCGGCCCGGACGCTTCATTTTGAGCTGCACCCACTTCCCACTGCTCTTCAAGGGTCCCAGGACCGGCTGCAGAGCCGGTTCGAAACAGGTCGCCGCTGCCATAAATAACCTCGGTACAAGCCAACGGATCAGTGAGGTCCCAATGATATCTGGGCATAATGACTGGCTCTCTTTCGAGTAAGCTGCCTATTACGGATTTAGAACTGCGTGGAAGGAGCGGCATATTAAGCCTTAGATTATTATTCTTTAACCTTGGTATTAGCTCGCTAAAAGTGACGCCGGGCTCAACTATTGCTATTCTGTTTTCGGAATCAATCCTTATAATCCTTTTCATTCCCCTCAGATCTACAACGACTGCACCACCAATGCTGGGAACTGTATCGCCCCTGAAATGAGGTGCCCCGGAGCTAACAGGTATCAGGGGAGTACCTGTTTCGTTGGCCCATTTCACTAATTTTTGCACTTCATTCGAACTGTTAGTTTTAACAATATATCTTGGCCTAATTGGATTAACAAAGCTTTCATCTTTAGAAAATTCATCGAGGTGTTCTGTCGAATCGAAGACATTTTCCTTCCCGACAATTTCTTCCAGACCTCTTTTACCATTCATTTTCCACCTCTTTTTTCCCTCATTCTTCCCCTCTCCCTTGAGGGGAGAGGGCGGGGTGAGGGGGACATCCTTTGCAGAGATATACATCGCCGGCTCTGAGACGCCCTTAGGATCGAATGCCTTCTTAATTTTACGAAGCCATAAATGATAATTGCACAAATGCGGCCCCCATTTATCATGGGCCATATCCCCCCAAACGGTGACAGGAGCCGGAAATTTTTCTTTTATCGCCATATCTTCACACCGGCTTGAATATTCCATCACCGCGCCCCATGATTCACCCGTGGGATGAATCTGGACAAGTGATTCCGCATGTCCATTATGTCCAAATTCAATTGGTGTCCCCCAGATGCAGTCCAAACCCTCGTCGCCGCGTATCTTTCCTTTCTCCTGAAATTGTCTCTTTAATGGCATTCCTGCCAGCATCATCTTAAAGGAAGTCAAGAGCATGGAAGAGTCCCCAATTGATCCCAGAAATCTTCCAGTACCCCGGAAAACCTCTCTTATGGCGATAGTAGACCTGGTTATCGCCCATATATATTCTCTCTTGATGTCTTCATTTTCAAAATAATCGATAAAGCTGCCCTTTTTTTCAGCAACGATTTGGCGTAATACCTTCTCCCGATACTTGAGTTCAGCTTCTGAATTTCCAGTCGTAATGAGACAGAAGCCAGGTCTATTCTTAATCTGTGCCTGAAGTTTTACGAGTAAGTCTGCTCCCTCGTCATTGTTACCTGAAAGTCCCTGTGCCAGCATTGGCGGTGCCAACCTGGTCTGGGCAAAACAAATTTCAGCCTTGGCAATTTCGATGATGGCTTCAATAAATAGGTCCCAGTCCGGGAAAACCACATAATGAAGATCCATATTTTTAGGTCTTTCTTTGAATCGGTAATAGGGCGACTTACCTTCAATCTCGGGCTGTGCAGGACCAGGCCATGGATATATCTTCGTCGCTGCTTTTGTAAAAACACCCAATCCTCCCATCACTGTTTGGGGACCTCTTAAAATCCCACGTAAAGATGGACCAGGGCCATCGCCACAAAACCAGCCCGCACCAGAACCCACAGAACCGATCTTCAGAATATCTCCGTCAGGTAAAACCCATTCTACACCCAGAAGATTTCTGGGTCCATAACTTGTGCTGAGTGAGGTATGTCCCAAGCCTTGATGGGCGGCAACGGGAAACGCAGTGCAATTGGCTCCAGCTCCAATAATATTTAAATTAAAGCCTTTCTTCATCAACTCGGCTTGAAGTTGAGCGCTGGTCACATAGGGTTCCACGACTGCATACATGCTCTTCTCATTGATTTCTATGATTCGATTCATCCTTCTTAAATCCATCTGTATCGCCGTGTCATCAAGACCCAATGCACTATAAAATCCCCAACCCGTGCTAAACGCCTTATAGCGAACATTATACTTGTTGCATACCCTCACGATGCTCTGTACTTCCTGAGTGCTCCCAGGAAGGACCACAGCCCCGGCTCTTGGAAGATAGGGTGTATTCGTAAATAGTTCCGCTCCCCATTGATAGGCGTAAGAATCCAGGACTGCGGGGTGCTCAGATATATTTTCAGACGAGACGATGTCTTCCAGTGCCTTGTAGGCATCTCTTTTTTTTAAGGCCATTTCTTTTACCTCCTCAGTCTCAAATGGATTGTTCAAAAAGCTCTACAACATCATATATTTTCATGGTTCCATCAGTCTCCTTGATTGCGTCTCTGAAGTTCCGCACACACCATGGGCAGGAAGTAACCATCGCTTGGGCGCCCGTGTTTTTAGCTTCTAAAATCCTCTCATGTCCCGTCCACAAACTGAAATCCGGAAAAGCGTCTATCACCCCTCCTCCCGCGCCACAACACCAACTGTATTCTTTGATTCTGTCCATTTCGACAAGCTTTAACCCGGGGATACTCTTCAGAACATTACGTGGCGTTTCATAAATTCCGTTTGTGCCTTTACGCCATTCTTTTTTGGGTTCATGCATTATTCGCTTATTCGGATCGGTGATGATCTTTCCCTTCCATGGTATCCAGGGTTCCCCTAATCGCCCAAGATGGCAGGGATCATGATAGGTTACGGTGGTGTCAATATTTTTTTGTGGTTTAAGTTTACCCTGGTCAATCAAATTGCTAAGATACTCCGTAATATGATAAACCTTCATATTATTTTCCAAGCCGATTTTTTTATAAAGCACTTTGAAAGCGTGATAACAATCAGAACAACTCGTAATTATCGTCTTTACGCCTGCTTTCTGGAGTTTTTCCAGATGGTTTGGGGCATATTTCATGAATTCTTCAACATAACCTAATTCATAGGCTCGGCCCCCGCAGCATGCTTCATTTTTACCCGCAATGCCAAGATCAACACCAGCCTTCTTTAAAATGTTCACGGATCCCCTGGCAGCTGACCATAAATCCTTATCATAGCTATACAGGCATCCGGCATGATAATAAACTTCCGCCCTCTGTTCTATGATATTCTTAACTTCTAAACCTTCGGCCCATTCCCCGCGCTCGATAGCGGGCTTTTGCAACATATTGCCTTCCTTTCTCAGTGCATCCATCACTTTCCTGTGAGCCTCAGGCACCTGCCCATTTGTAACACACTTCGTTCTCAGCTCATATATGGGTTCGAGTATTTCCAGGTCAAGTCCGTATTTACATGAGATGTCGCATCCCCCACACACTTGACATTTATAAATGATATTCATTAATTCTTCGTCTATCTCCACCCTTCCTTCAAGTAATGAAAGGGCAGTCACTAACCTGCCGCCGCCAGAATATGCATGAAAATTGTATCGGCTTATACTGGGACAGATGTTAGCATAATGATATCCCTTTAATACGGCATGCGGGACAAATTTACAGTTTGAACATCTGGCACACCGAATCATATATTCCCGATAATCTTCTAACATTTTATGATCTCCTTATAATTTCTATCCTTAGAATGCTCTACGCACAATGTCATTCTTACACATTTAAGTCTGAGAATTTATCCCCAATACTTGAATTGGGCTTGCCCTGAACACCATGCGGTGCAGGGCTTGGCTTTACTTCAATCTTATCCTAAACCTAAACCTTAACCTAAACCTTAACCTTAACCTTGGATTGTTAGTCATTAATCCTCTACTATTTCCCTATCATCATGTTAGGGAGCCAGAGACTTATCTGGGGAAAGGCTATTATTATAACCAGAAAGATCAGCAGGATAACGAAGAAGGGAAACACGCCGCGCAGTAGATCGCCGGTCGGGATTTTAAAAACATTCGTCACGGCAAATAAATCAATTCCCAGCGGCGGCGTAATGAGTCCCAGTTGCGTGTTTACCGTGAACACTATCCCAAACCAGACGGGGTCAAACCCAAGGCTTACAATTAAAGGAAAGAAGATGGGTATGGTCACAAATGTGACCGTCAACTCGTCTAAGGGACAACATAAAATCAGATAAATAATGTTTATAGCAATCATTATCCACCATCGGGATAATCCTGATGAGTGAACGAAATTCAATAGATACTTAGCTACATTTGTACTTCCCAACACGTAAGTGAAGAGTGAAGCCCCAACAAAGATAAATAGAATCATGCCATTGATGGTTGCGGCGTCTATTAAAGCACGGCGTATGCCATCCCAGCGAAGGCCAAAGAATAAAACGCCTATAAGCAGGACAGCAACACACCCGACTCCTGCCGATTCGGTAGCGGTCGCCACCCCAAGGTAAATCACACCAAGAACACACACCATGACAAGAATGATTGCCCAGATTTTTTTTAGGGAGGCAAACCTCTCGCGCCAGCTGAATCTTCCTGCGGGGGGACCATAATGAGGCCTCTTCCAGCAAATCAGTATGGCGGGTATTACGAGCATTACAGTTAAAAGGATACCCGGTACTATCCCGGCGATGAAGAGATGACCTAGAGACGTGTCTGTCAGAACGGCATAAATAATAAACGTGGCGCTGGGTGGGATTAATGGGCCAAGGACACCACCGGCGAGCAGCGCACCAAAGCTGAACGCCTTGTTATAGTGGTATCTCTCAAATTCCTGCTCTGCCACTTTACCCATGACAATGATGGTGGCGGCACTGGTTCCCAGTGCCGCTGACATAATGGCTTCGCCCACGATGCCGGAAGCGATGAGTCCTCCGGGGACACGGGATAGCCATTTCGACGCCGCTTTGAAAAGGTCCTCACCCATGGTTGTTTCTGCAATTAAAGAGCCCATCAGCACAAACAGAGGCAGCGGGGTCCAGGCTAAGTTAAACAACATGGAAAAGGGGGCCCATCCCACTTTGGGTAAAACACTGGGTCCATATCCAATGAGCCCACAGACTACGGCGGCGATTCCCAGCGAATAGACGACGGGTACTCCCAACAACATAATGAAAATAAAGATAGCAACGCACAAAACACTTATTACCCACGGTTCCATAAGAACACGATATCCTCCCGAAAGAAATGAGGGGGGTGCCACGCTCAGCGCTATCGTCTCGCCTTTTTTATCCTCTGAACTAATGAGGTGACACCACGGCTAAGTTGAGCCAACAGCACCAGGCAGAGCAGGCCCATGCCGATGGGCACTACTAACTTCGTCGGAAACAATGGTTCTTCCCAACTCGATTGACTCGTTTCGTGTATTAGAAATGAGTACAGGGTGGCAATCCAGCTCTGCCAGGCAATGATGCCAATGTAAAAGAAAGCTATGATAGGGCCTACAATGTCTGTAATAATGGCTTGTGTACCTTGAGAAAAACGGTTAGAAAGGAAATCAGCTCTAAGATGCTTTCCTTGCCTTTGCAGATATGCTATGGATAAAACAACACAGGCCAGTAACATGGAGGTACTGATTTCATAGGAATAGGGTTCTGGGTTGTTGAGCAAATATCGCCTGGCCACGCCGTAGGTACTGAGCAATGACATCACCAGTATCAGGACGCCACTGACCAGCAAGCCGTAATTGGCAGCACGATCGATAGCGCGATCCAAAGCCAGCATTACTCTTTTAAACAATAGTACACCTTTCTTACAGGTGCGACACCAGCTTTAAGATCGCCGCACCTATTTTCAATCACCCCCACCCTACCCTCCCCTTCAAGGGGGGAGGGTGAGGGCGTGTTATCTTAGAACCGGATTTACCGCCTCAGAAATAATGCCCCGCTGGAATTTCTAACGAGATTTATTTGTAGGGATACTTAGTGTTGACTTCCTTTGCTACCTTCATCACCTCTTTGCCGAAATCATCCATCCCCTTTAATAGTGAATCGCTATACGGGCGGACTTTCTCGATCCATTTATCGCGCTCGGCCTTAGGCAGGTTATAGACTTCCACTCCCAACTTGGTGAGTGTGCCGGTATTTGCTTGTGCCACCCCGATGAAGTAATCATTGGCCTCTTTTTGCTGCTTCTTGCCCGCTTCAACTAATGCATTCTGGACGTCCTTGGGCATCTTCTTAAAGGCATCCATATTGACTGCTATAATGATGCTGGCGGGAATGAGATAGCCGCGGGTAACGTATTTGCCAACCTCGTTAAGTTTAAACATGATCATCATCGAAGATGATTGCATGGTGGCCGCTACTACTTTCTTCTGAATTGCATCATATCCCTCAGGGAACGGTAAGGGGACTGCGGACCCACCTATTTGTTCAATAAATTTTGCCGACTGCGGTGACACAGAATGTACCAGAAGGCCCTTCCAGTCGGCTACAGTCTTTACCGGTTTGGTGCTCAATATGTCCAGGGCCAGACAGGTAAATGAAAATATTGCCTTCGAGTTAAATTTCGTTTCCATGAATTGGCTGTAAAGGGGCATCAAAGCCACCTGCATGGCAGCATCCCCTTCCACGTTGTTGACGAGGAAAGGTATTTCTGCGGCTGCAAACCTTCGATCCAAACTGGCGAACACACCGATCGGCCAACCCGTCATCTCGGAAGCCCCCGTTCTTACTGCATCGATGCTTTCCATGACTTTTACCAGTTCTTCGCCAGGGTGAACCTCTACTACATACTTACCAGCAGCCTGCTTATTAAATTTGTCCGCAAAAGCCTGAAGCTGCAGCGTGACGGGATCAAGAGGAGGCCAGAGCCCTGCCAACCTCAAAACGGCGCCCTTTGTAGGTTTAGTTTCTGCGCTGTAAGAAATAGTAGAAGCAATAAGAACTGATAACACAATGAGACCCATGAGTACTAATGATCGTCTTTTCATTTCTCCTTCCTCCTTTATGTGTTTTATTTTCCAGTATCAAACTGGATGTTATCCCTTTTTATGGCTCATGATATTTCAAGCCTCATTGAAATGTCAAACTTTCTTTGGAAGATACTTATATGACTATAAAGACTTTGTCAACTATTAATTCACATACGCAATTGTCAGGTTCTCTGTGTAAAAAGGAAAGAGGAGATTTCTTGGCATTTAGAATTCAAGTATGAATGTTGGGGGATTTAGTTCACAATTATCACACTTACCGATCCTCTTCGGAGTTCTTCCTCCTGATCGCAAACTCAATGGCCGAAGTCCCCGCCCTCAATCTCTTCGCCATCTCAGCCACCAAGATCCCCATCTCTTGCAGTACTGAGTTGCCGTTGCCTGACCCCACTGGACTCAAAGCTTCCTGTGCCGCCTTGATCTTCGGTAGGGAGTACAAAACAGTCTGTTAGGCTTCATTCTTCCTTTTGACCATCGGGAACTCGACCATGGACGTACTCAGCATACCAGCAACTATCTGATTTGTACGCCCCATAACCACATAGGCTTCATACACAAGCTGCTTAATGTCCGAAGGGAGAGAAGCTACTGATCCTTCTTGCATTGCCCGATTGGATTCATCTGTGCGGAATAAACAGCCCCATGATAGAGACTCACCCTTTTTTGGAGCTTCTGTTACAACTATGTTGAATTCTTTTTCATCAATAAGCGAAGAGAGCCGGTGTATCGGGATAAGAATATGAAGGTTAGCTTGGGTCGGACCAGGCTACTCGGTTGATATTCAAGAATTGTTGCTCAAAGAGTAACCGTTTTCAGGGCTTAGAACATCATTTTCATGGCCCAAAATGCCCTTATAAGGCATCGCCGCAAAT
>Ga0256868_10000587_pt1 | contig 20991 bp, 22 predicted proteins | sample RVTome_13_FD_187341 | JGI IMG/M metagenome (GOLD analysis project Ga0256868, IMG submission 187341) | Soil microbial communities from uranium-contaminated site in the Upper Colorado River Basin, Wyoming, United States - RVT92D227 HiSeq ...
CGGCATACCCATCCCCTCCCTGGTTGCTGAAGTGATCGAAACGGGCGCCGAAGAAGAGGACCGGTTTCCCCCGGGCAGCCTGGACGCACTGACGCACATTGGTGGCTATCTTGGTCCTGCGGGCCAGGACACCTAGGTAAACGGTCTCCAGGTGGGCAAAGCTCGCCGCCGGTCCCTCAATGTTCATGACGGTCTCGTAGGGTTCCAGCTCATCCCCATCTTGCAATGCCGTGATCTTCAGCTGGTCGAACTCGTTTGCCCAGATGGAATCCAGCTCATCCTCCACCTCGAACCTCTCCTCCATTAGGGAGATGAAGCGCTCTTCGTCGGTGTATCTGCTCTTGCGCAGTTCCGTCTTGATGCCCATCAGCCGGTCGAAGAGTTGATAGGCCTTGCTCAGATCGGTATAGTGCCCAGTCCCCACCTGGAGGATGGCAATCGCTTCATCGATGCCGCACAGGAGCACATGTTTTTTTTGGAAGACCTGCATGGTGACGACGGGATTGTAGTGATCTCTCTCCAGGATCAGCTTTTCGCGCCAGAAGTAGACATCGGAGCGATATCCCCGCCTGATCTCCTGGATGGGGAGGTCGAAGATATAGAAGGGGAGCCTGGTTACAGGTCCCCTTCGTTTGTTTCCTTTAGAGCCAGTGCTCATCGCGCGAAATCCGTTCCTCCAGGTCTATGTGATAAAAGTCCTGGAGGGGGATTAACAGCTCCCTGTTTCTTTCATAGACGGTCCTGATCGCCGCTCTCACTATGGCCGCGGCCTTGGGGGTCATACGCCCCAAAGGAGGCCGACAGGGGCCGGCAGGCAGCCCCAGCCCCCGCATCAGGGTCTTAATGGCAGAGGGGTTGCGGAACTTGCAGGGGACCTGAAAGCCCTCGTACTCCTCGATGGTCTTGACGGTGACGATCTTAAAAAGGGGGTCCAGGGCCTCGGCGAGTTTTTCCCCTTTCGTTATGTCACCCCTGCTGAATGCAGCGGTCATCTCGGCTACGGCGTCGGGGCATATATTAGAGATGACTGAGACCACCCCTTGGGCCTTGATATCCTCCCTGGTCATCATCGCCACGGTCATATCGTCGTCCCCGGAGAGGATATCAAACGCATCCCCGAGCAACCGTCTGGTCTTGGCCATGCGCTCGAGATCGCCGGTTGCCTCTTTGACTGCCCGAACGTTTTTATACCTGCGGTGCAGGATGGCCAGATCCTCTACCTCCAGTTGAGTGCCGGTCCTGGCCGGGATAATATAGGGTGTGATGATGGTCTTGGGGAACTCCTTGGCGACCACCTCGTAGTATTCCGTCCTGAGCTCGAGGGTGGAGGGCCCGTTATAGTAGCAGTCCATCAGCAGGGCTGCCTCCGCCCCTACCTCGACCGCATGTTTCGTGCCTCTCAAGGCCTCTTGCGTGGAGTTGCTGCCGGTGCCGGCCATGACATACGTCCTCCCCTTGGCCAGCTTCACCACCTCCTCGATGATCTGGTTGTGTTCCTTCCAGTCTACTGTTGGGGACTCACCCGTGGTCCCTGTGGGAACCAGTTTAGATCTCCCTTCAATCTGAAAGTTTACGTTCCGGCGCAGGCCTTTCAGATCCAACGCGCCCTTCTCTGTAAAGGGGGTAATGAGGGCTGTCCAACACCCCTCTAATCGCTCCAATGACATGATTGCTCTCCCTGACATGCAGATTACTTGAGATCAGTCAAAAAAAGTAAAGCAAAGGTGGGGAAATGTCAAGTTCAGAAAGGAAGCGATCTATTAATGTGGATTATGTTTCCTCTGCCGAATGACCTCGTAGAGGATGATGGAGCCGGCCACAGAGGCATTGAGCGAGTTGACCTTGCCCTGCATGGGTATCGACACGAGGAAATCACATTCCCTCTTGATCAACGGCCTGATCCCTCTGCCTTCCCCGCCGATGACTACGGCCAGGGGGCTCGTCAGGTCTTGACGAAAGAGATCCAGTTCCGCCTCGGCAGCGGCGCCTACTACCCATATCCCTCTCTCTTTGATCTTTTTCAAGATAGTGGGGATATTGGCGACACGGACAACGGGGATGTGAAAGATCGCGCCGGCAGAGCTCTTTGCCACAGCAGGGGTGATGCCGGCTGCCCTGTCCTTGGGAATGATCACCCCCCAGACCCCGCCAGCGGCAGCGGTGCGGATAAGGGCTCCTAGATTTCTGGGGTCCTCAATACCATCGAGGACCAAGAGAAAGGGTATGCCATCGCCCTTCTCGAGGACAGCGTCAAGGTCTGCATAATTAAATTGATCAATGAGACCCACTATCCCCTGATGCGGGGCGTTTACAGTAAGGGAGTCAAGTTTAGAATGCTCCACCTGACTGATAGGGACCCCCCTGGATTCGGCCATGTCGATAATCCCCTTGAGTCGTGTGAGATCCCTCCCCTTTGCCAGCCAGACCTTGGTGGTGCGGCAGCTCTCCGATCGCAAGGCCTCAACGACGGGGTTTATCCCGTAGATGTAAAATTGCTTCATAGTCTTTCCAGAGCTCTGGCAATGGTATCGTGAAAGTTACGCCCTTGCAAGGGCTTTGCCGGGCTTTTCTTGACACATATGGTTCCATTACAGTACATTATAGGCAACGTCCTCAGTTAGTTACTGAGACTTATGGGAGTTGTTCCCTGTCAATAACCTTATAATGTTATAAGACAATATTCACATGGCAGAAAGAATAATCTCTTTTTTAGAGAATTTAAAAGAAAGGCAGCTCGTCTTATCCCTCCTGGGGATCGCTTTTGGACTAAGGCTTTACGCTGTTTTAATGGCCAAAGGGATCGCGATTGATAGCGCCGTCTACGGCTTTATGGCACGGGATTTTTTAAAGGGAGATTTTATCAAGGGCTTGTCTCCGACATTGCATCCGCTTTATCCGATTCTTATCTCGTTGCTCTCTCCTGATGCAAGGCATGTGGAAATTGTCGGAAGGTTTATCTCGCTATTCTGGGGGACCTTTACCCTGATCCCGGTATATTATTTGGTAAAAGAGGCGATCGGACAGAGAGAGGCCATTTTTACTGCCATTTTCTATACTTTCCATCCCTATTTGGTTACCTACTCAGGAATGCTTCTAACCGAAGCCACCTATTGGGGCTTGCTGGTCTTATCTGTGTACTTCTTCTGGACGGGGCTGAAGGAAGAGAAGGTATGGAGGATCGCCTTATCAGGATCCTTGCTTAGCCTTGCCTATCTTACCAGGCCAGAAGGGATTGGGTATATCTTGGTGTACCTGGGCTGGATCGTCGTGGACGGCGTTCTTAAAAAGAAATGGTTTAAAAAACTCGCCTTCATGGGAGTTTTGATTTCGAGCGCTTTTATTTTTGTGGTTCCCTACGTCATCTATATCCATCAAGAAACAGGCCAATGGCTGATCAGTAAAAAGTTCGTTGGAATACAATCTCAATTGTTGCGACGGGGTGGAGGAGAGGCTGATTCCCCGAAAGTCATGGAGCAGGTAAAGCCAGAAAAAAATAATTCTAGAATTATCATGATCATCAAAAACATGATCAAAGGCCTCCCACGCGTGGGCTACTATTATGTGATGGCGTATCACTTTACGTTGTGGCCCTTTTTAATTTTTGGGTTAATAAGGGTTAGGCAAAAGATCATCCCCTATGAGTTGTTCATCGCCTCTTTGGTGCTCTTTCACCTGCTTTCTTTGTCTACCTTTAACCCTGCCACGCTTAACCCTTATACCCGCTTTTCGGTTCCGGTAGTCCCCCTCTCTCTGCTATGGGCTGGTACAGGGGTTTTCGAGATTAAAAGGCGGTTAGAAAGATTCAGCGTAGTGAATCAAAAACAAGGGATCGCCTGGTTAATCATCCTCGCCCTCCTGATCCAGTTACCGCAGAGTTTCACACCGGAACGGGCACACCGCGCCTATCAGAAAGAAATAGGCCTTTGGTTAAAGAAGAACACGCCGAGCAACGCGAGCATCATGAGTAATAGCCCTATCGAGACATTCTATGCGGAAAGGGAGTTTATTACATTACCCCAAGGAATTCCCGCGACCGGGAACCCCGGCACATCCTATGGAGAAATTATCCGTTATGCGAGACAGCGGGCGGTTCGTTTTATCTTGGTCAACCAGGACACCCCGGTGGCAAATCCAGATTTTATCCCCTCTATCAAGAAGTCCGATCTCAAGGAGTTTTATAGATACCAAGAAGAGGGGAAGAAATTCACTATTGTCTACGAGGTGGTCTCTTGAAATTTTTAATCATTAAAACTGGATTTGTCAGGCAAACAGTATTGATGTTTATTGGCATCTCTCTCTTCAACTTTCTCTACAATCTTTTCATGGTGAGATATCTTTCACCTATTGATTATGGCCATCTAAACGCCGTAGCGGCCTTATTTTAAAAAATGAAAAAATCACGGATTACCACTGAAATGGGTAGAAGGAATTATCGCGTAGCGGAGTTCGAAAGAAGAAGACTGCAAATTAAGCCGCTTGCGGCAAGGCGGCATGACCTCCATGTAAATGCGATCCTTCCTTTGGGAAAAGTATCCGCCTATCACCCTAAAATTTATGCCGTTGCCGAGCAAATCTTAAGAGCAAGAAACAAAGGGAGGGCCGTTATTCTTATGATGGGCGGGCATGTGATTCGCTCTGGAGTTCAAAAATATATCATTGATCTTATGGAACATGACTTGATCTCCTGTCTTGCCATGAATGGATCGGGGGTCATTCACGATTTTGAATTCGCTCTCATCGGAGCGACGACGGAAAATGTCGCTCACTATGTGAAAGAGGGGCAATTTGGGTTGTGGGAGGAGACAGGACGGATCAACGATATTATCAACCAGGCTCACAAAAACAATTTAGGCTTGGGAGAAGCCATTGGAAAAGCCATTTGGGAGGGATCCTTCCCGCACAAAAATATTAGCCTCTTGGCAGCTGGATTTCGACTCCAGATTCCCATTACCGTGCATGTGTCCATCGGGTACGACATTATTCACGAGCATCCCAATTGTGATGGAGCCGCTACCGGTGCTACCTCGTACCGCGATTTTTTGCGGTTCGCGAAAATCGTTGAAAGTCTAGAGGAGGGAGTGGTGATGAATTTCGGGAGCGCGGTCATGGCTCCCGAAGTTTTTTTGAAAGCCCTGAGCATGGCCAGAAACGTGGCCCATCAAAACGGGAAGGCGATCCATCATTTTACGACGCTGGTATGTGATCTGTACAAACTCTCAGATGATTATAGCAAGGAAGCGGATAAAGAAAGTCCGGAATACTTTTTCCGCCCCTGGAAAACTTTTCTGGTGAGAACTGTTGCCGGGGGCGGACAAAGTTTCTATGTCCAAGCGATGCATTCCTATACCATTCCCGTCCTTTGGTCAGCCTTGCAGGATCTTAAAGCCTCGGAACGGTCTGGAGGTTAAAAACAGATGGTGGAAACGAAGATTTTAAATCTGCAAGAACTGGCTGAACTAGTGGGACGGTTGAGATCCGAGGGGAAAAAGATTGTTCATTGCCATGGAAACTTCGACTTGATGCATCCTGGACATATCAAATATTTCCAGGCTTCCAAGAAAATGGGAGATTGTCTCATTGTCACCGTGACCCCGGATCGTTATGTTGATAAAGGGGAAGGACGGCCCGTATTCAATGAGGTTTTGAGAGCCGAATCCATTGCTGCATTACAGTGCGTGGACTTTGTAGCGATCAATCAATGGCCAACCGCTGTTGAAACACTACGCTTATTAAAACCCCATATCTATGTGAAAGGTCAAGAATTCGAAAATCTTGAGGATAAGACGGGAAAAATTCAGAGGGAATTCGACGTGACGCGGCAAATTGGGTGCGAAATGAGATTTACCCATGAAATAGTCTTTTCCTCCACTCAACTACTGAGTAAATATTTAAAGGACGAAGGATCAATCGATGAAGGAAAAAATCAAAAATAAGATTCTACTTCTAGAAGATCTAGCAAAGAAAGTTGCGGATCACAAGAAAGCAGGGAAAATCGTTGTTCAGAGCCACGGGATCTTTGATCTCATTCATCCGGGGATTATCAAACACCTCAATATGGCGAAAAGCCAGGGAGATATTCTTCTCGTAACTGTCATCAAAGACAAAGATGTCCGCCGTGGACCGGGACGGCCTATCTTTCCCGAGAATTTCCGGGTGGAAAGTGTTGCGTCCTTGGAGCAGGTGGATTATGCTTGTTTGGTCGATGATGAGACCCCCTTTGAATGCGTACGAAGAATCAAACCCGATATATTTGCCCAAGGGCAGGCATACAAGGAACGGGATAGAAAAATTCACGACAAGATCTATGAAGAAGAAAAGGAATTCTACTTCGGGAAAAGCAAGATCTATGAAACGGGAGGCTTCTCTTTCAGCTCCTCTCAAATCATAAATAACTTTTTAGATATTTATCCGGAAGAGACAAGTGGTTTTCTGAAAAGTTTCGCCCAAAAATACAGCTTTGATGTGATTCTGGATCAGTTGAATCACCTCAAGAAACTGAAGGTCCTGCTGATTGGGGACGGTATCATCGATGAATACCATTATTGTGAATCCATGGGGAAATCCGCCAAAGCGCCCCTAGTGGTTCACAAATACACGGCGCACGAAATTTTTACGGGGGGAGCGTTCATCATTGCTAACCATGTTGCCGGATTATGCGAAAAGGTTCATCTCGTGACTTTGCTCGGCAAAGAAGACTCCAAAGAAGAACTTATTCGGGGTGCCCTTAGACCCAATGTGGATTTGAAATTTTTTTATCGCGAAGACGGCCCCACGATTTGCAAGAAAAGATATATCAACCAGTATTCGAATCAAAAATTGTTTGAAATCAATTACTTGAATGATAATTATATTGATGAGGATTGTGAATTGAACATTACCAACTATTTAAATTCAGCGATTTCGGAATATGATCTTGTTCTGATTTCTGACTTCGGTCATGGCTTCATTACAAAAAAAATAATCCAGGTGATTGAAAAATCTGCAAAAATATTTGCAGTGAATACACAGACGAATGCAGCCAATGCGGGTTATAATTTGATAACGAAATACAATCGACCGAATTTTGTATGTCTGGATGAAACTGAAGCCCGGTTGGCAACCCAGGACAGGTTTAGTAATATCGAAGATATTGCCAAGAATATTTCCAGAATTTTAAACTCGGATTACTTTATTATTACCCTGGGGAAGAAAGGGTCCATCGGCGTCAGCCGCAATCAAGAGGTGAATCTGACCCCTGTTTTTTCCACCAAAGTGGTGGATACGGTAGGGGCGGGGGATGCCTTTTTTGCCTTTACGGCTCCATGTTTCGCTCAAGGGATGCCGTTAGATCTGGTTTCTTTTATTGGCAATGCCGCTGGAGCCTTAGCTGTTCAGATTGTTGGCAATAAAAAACCTGTTGAGAAATATGAACTCATCGAATTCATTCATACTATTTTAAAATAAGGAGCATCCATGTCAAATCTTGCCGAAAAATATTATGAGAACCTCTATACCCTGATGCGTTCCATTCAGGTTAGCAATCAAGACGGTCACGAAATGAATTTTCATCGGGGAATCGAATGGACATGCAACCTGATCCTCGCTCAGGCCAAAGAAGGTCGCAAACTAATTTTCATCGGGAATGGAGGCAGTGCCGCTATTTCCAGCCATCTAGCTACGGACTTCTGGAAAACGGGAGGAATTAAAGCCTTGGCTTTTAATGATAGCTCCCTGTTAACCTGTATCGGCAATGACTACGGTTATGAACATGTTTTTGCCAAACCCATCTCGATGTTCGCTGATTCAGGAGACATTCTCATGGCGATTAGTAGTAGCGGACAATCGCCCAATATTTTGAACGGCGTCAAGGCGGCTCGGGAAAAGAATTGTCAGGTGATTACATTTTCTGGTTTTCGTCCGCATTCCCCCCTACGCTCTTTAGGGAACCTGAATTATTATGTTCCGGCTGAGGCCTATGGACCCGTTGAAGTTCTGCACCATTCCATTTGTCACTGCATCCTTGACATCCTGCAAAGCATTAGGCATGATGAAAAATTAGAATAAATTAAGGATATTTTTTATGATTATGAAGAAAAAAATTTTTTTAACGGGCGGCGCCGGGTATGTGGGTGCAGTTTTAGTCCCCAAGCTTCTTGCCAAAGGATACCAGGTGAAAGTGCTTGATCTATATATGTTCGGGGAAGACGTGCTATCTAGCGAAAAAGATCATCCTGGATTGATTCAAATTAAAGGGGATATTCGTAATCGCAGGCTCTTGGAACAAGAAATCACAGGCTATGATACCGTTATCCACCTGGCCTGTATTTCCAATGACCCAAGCTTTGAAATGGATCCAGCCCTGGCGAAATCCATTAACTACGATGCTTTTCTCGATTTAGTCGATGTCTCCAAAAAGGCCAGAGTAAAAAATTTTATCTATGCCTCTAGCTCCAGCGTCTATGGCATAAAAGAAGAACCCGATGTCACCGAGGATCTCCCGCTCGAACCTCTCACAGATTATTCGAAATACAAGGCGGAGTGTGAAAAGGTATTGATGGCTGCCGCCGATAAAGATTTCATTATTACCATTGTGCGACCTTCGACGGTTTGCGGTTATTCTCCACGTATGCGACTGGATTTAACCGTTAACATCTTAACCAATCAAGCTGTGAATAAGGGTAAGATCACTGTCTTTGGGGGTGAGCAAAAACGCCCGAATCTTCATATTCAGGATATGTGCGACGCCTACTTGTTTTTGCTCGAGCAGCCGAATGAGAAGATCCATAAGAAAATTTATAACATTGGCTTTCAAAATTTAAAAGTCAAAGAGATTGCCGAGATGGTTCGAAAGACCATCGATCAGAAAATCCCAATCGAGAAAAGCCACACCAACGACTTACGCTCCTACCACGTATCCTCGAAGAAAATCAAGGAGGAACTGGGCTTTGAGGCCAAACACACGGTTGAAGAGGCAGTCCTGGACCTGAAAAGGGCCTTTGAAGAAGGGAAAATTCCCAATGCGCTCACGGATATCCGCTACGTTAATATCAAGACGATGGAAGCCATCAAGCTAAAATAGGTTCTACTAGGAGAACCGATATATGCGTGTGAAATATTCTTATCTCGAAGAGCAGTTTAAGGACTATCAAAAGATTTTTAAGAAAATCGCCGAAGTCGTCGAGACCGGAGATTTTACCTTGGGGAAAGCAGTCCAGGAGTTCGAGGAAAAATTCGCCAAACTCCTCGGCGCTCGGTATGGGGTAGGAGTGAATTCGGGAACAGATGCCCTGTTTTTGTCTTTAAAAGTCATTGGCGTCGGTCCTGGTGATGAAGTGATCACTGCCCCCAATACTTTTATTGCCACAGTCGGAGCCATTGTTGCCTCCGGCGCACGACCTGTATTCGTGGACGTCACGGATGAGTACGTGGTCAACCCGGAACTGATCCAGAAGGCCATTACCTCCAGAACCAAAGCCATCATGCCCGTTCACTATGCCGGAGTTCCTGCGGATATGGATGAGATTATGGCGATTGCAGATAAACATGGAGTTCCAGTCATCGAGGATGCCTGTCAGGCCATCAGTGCCTCTTTAAATGGTAAATGCGCCGGTACTTTCGGGACCGCGGGAGGCTTTAGCCTCCATCCCCTGAAGAACCTGAATGTTTGGGGAGATTCGGGAATTATTATTACGAATTCCGAAGCGATTCGGGATCGCTTGGTCTTGTTGCGCAACCACGGCTTGAGAAATCGAGACGAGGTGGACTTGTTCGGTTACAACAGCCGGTTGGATTCGGTCCAGGCAGTTGTCGGAAACCACCTGATCAAAGATATTAACTGGATCACTGAAACTCGGATCAAGTGGGCTCAAGAATTCGATTCCGCTTTGAGGGAACTTTCTGACTGGATTACGGTTTCCAAGCGTCGCCCGAATAAACGATATGTTCATCATTTATATATGATTAAGGCCAAAGATCGTGACAAACTCTTGAACTTCCTGAATCAAAACGGTATCGAAGCCAAGGTCCACTATCCGATTCCATTGCACCTGCAGCGTTGTTCATCTTCCCTTGGATATCAGGAAGGAGATTTCCCAGTTACCGAGGCCCAAGCAAAGTCGATTATCACGTTACCGGTTCATCAACACTTAAAAGAAGAACAAGTTCATTACATGATTGATAAAATAAAAGAATTTTACAAAAAATATGGGCGACATGAAAGTAAAATATCTGGATCTTCCAAAACAGTTTAAAGATGAAGCTCTCTGGCGGGAAATCAAAAAGATTTTTGAAACCTGCCAATTCATTCAAGGTCCTGAGGTAGAGCGTTTTGAGTCTAAATTTGCAAATCTTTGCGGGACACATTACGCTCTTGGATTGAATTCAGGTACCGACGCAATCTTCCTCGCTTTAAAAGCTTTGAACATTGGTCCTGGAGATGAGGTCATAACTGTACCGAATAGCTTTGTCTCAACGGCCGGAGCGATTATCGCCGCGGGTGCCAGACCGGTATTTGTTGATGTTGCCGCAGACTACAACATGGATGTAACCCGGATTGAAGAGGCGATAACTCCGCGAACCAAGGCTATCTTACCTGTCCATTTGACCGGGAATCCGGCCGACATGATAAAGATCACGGAGATCGCAAAAAAGAAAGATTTGTCTATAATCGAGGACGCTGCTCAGGCGATCATGGCTTCGATCAACGGCAAGCGGGTGGGGTCTTTCAGCGATGCAGGTTGTTTTAGTCTTCATCCCTTGAAGAACTTAAACATCTGTGGCGATGGTGGGGTTCTTACAACTCAATCTCAAGCAATTAACGAGAAAGTCAAGTCCTTGCGGAACCACGGCCTGAAAAGCCGGAATGAAATCGAATTTTTTGGGTATAACAGCCGTTTGGATACCATTCAGGCCGTTGTCGCCGAATACGGGATGCAAAATCTCAAAGCAATAAAAGAAAAGCGGCAGAAACATGCTCGGATCTATGACCGGGGGCTGAAAGATCTGGATGGCTTTGTAACTATTCCTCCGCGTCGGGAAAAAGTGGATCAGGTGTTTCATACCTATGTCATTCGGGTCCAAAAAAGAGCCGAATTAATTCGTTATTTGGAAGAGAATGGGGTCGAGAGCAAGATTCATTACCCGATTCCGATCCACCTGCAAAAACCTTGTCAGGCATTGGGCTACAAGAAGGGAGATTTTCCCGCATGTGAAAAGCAGTCAGAAGAAATATTAAGTTTGCCGATCCATCAGTACTTGGAAAAAGAACAACTTAATTATGTAGTCGATCGAATTAAGAAATTTTATAATCGACTTTAGGACCGTATTAATTTCATTCGGCTGTCGGTTATTGTTATGAAAAGACTTCGAAAATTAACCAATCAGCAACTCGTTAAAAAGGCAAATCAAATTCGCAAGGATTTGGTGGAAATTGCGGTCAAAAACGGAGCGGGCCATATTGCGCCTTCCCTTTCCAGCGTCGATATTTTAACTGCCCTTTATTACCGCATCATGAACCTGTCTCCTGATCCCGAATGGGAAGGAAGAGATCGTCTTATTTTCTCCAAAGCACATGGCTGTTATGCGCTTTATGTGATCCTCAGCGATTTAGGTTTTATCCCGAGAGAAAACTGGGAAAATTTCTATAATGGAAGTTGTTTAGCCGGATGCATGGAACGACAGACGAATCAGGGTCTAGAGGCCAGTTGTGGTTCTCTGGGGCACGGACTTCCCATCGCTGTGGGCACGGCTTTTGGAGCAAAATTTCAAAATAAAAAATATCGAACTTACTGTATTGTCGGCGACGGAGAGATGCAGGAAGGTTCGAATTGGGAAGCAATTCAATTTGCAGTAAAATATCAGCTCTCTAATTTGACTGTGATCATTGATCACAATAGGCTTCAGGCGATGGATTTCCTGAAAAATATCTTAACTCCAAACCGCCGAAACGATTTGCAAAAAAAGATGCGAGCCTTTGGATTTCTGGTCAAAACCTGTAATGGACATCATATGGGAGATATCCTTACCGTAATGGGAGAGTGGTTGAACAACCTAAAAAACCTCTCGTCGCCCCAGGTGATTATCGCCAATACGATTAAAGGATATGGGGTGCTCTGTATGGAAAATGTTCCCAAATTTCATTTTCGTATTCCCACAAAAGAGGAATTGAAAATAGGCAAGCGATATGAATAATCAAGAGGTTGGTTTCTTTCGAAAAGCTATTGTTGATAAAATTCTTCCTTATGCTCAAAAGGACAAACGGATAATCCTCCTAGTTTGTGATATGGGATTTGGGGTTACGGATAAGTTTAAAACAGAGTTTCCCGATCGATTCATTAATATGGGTATTATGGAACAAGGAACGGTTGGGATTGCTGCAGGCATGGCCATGACGGGTTTAATTCCCATTGTTTATTCTATCGTGAATTTTCTAGTCTTTCGCGCCCTTGAACAAGTGCGCAATGATGTGGTAATGCAGAATTTGAATGTTAAATTTATTGCCACTGGGGTGAATAACTATTTTCGATTTTTAGGATATTCTCACTGCTGTGACGAGGATGATAAAAAAATCATGGAATTAGTTGGTTTAAAAATATATGATCCCTACGCTGTCCAAAATGTCGATTTTGATCAAATGGTCGAAGAATGGATTCAGGATAAAAAGGCCGGATACATTCGGGTATAAAAAATGACTGCCCGCGCCCCGCGCTTTGCGGCCAACATCCTAACAAAATGATAATGGAAAAATTATTTTTGAGTGTGATCATGCCGGCCTTGAATGAGGAGAGAAATATATTGCCGGCCATACGGAGTACGTTGAAAGCTTTTAAGGATTTAAACATTAGGGGAGAAATCATCGTTGTCAATGACGGCAGCACCGATCATACGGAGGCCCTGATTCAGAAGATGATGACTCAAGATCCCCGAGTTAGGTTACTTAAGCATGAGAAACCCGAGGGAATTGGGGCATCATTTTGGGATGGGGTGCAATCTGCACAAGGAAATATTGTCACTATGTTTTCGGGAGATAATGAAAACATTCCCTACGAAGCTCTCCGTTATATCGATCTTCTCCAGGATGTCGATATTATAGTTCCTTTTGTTTACAATCGGGGAAACAGGGAAAAATTTCGTGAGTTCCTCTCGTCTCTTTTTCGAACTATTATTAACTTGTCTTTTCGAATGAATCTAAATTACACCAACGGCACTGTCCTTTATCGAAAATCCATCCTCGAGGGTTTACATTTGCAGAGTAAAGGGTTTCTATATCAGGCGGAAATATTAGTCAAGATGATCCGTAAAGGCTATCTTTTTGCTGAAGTTCCATATTCTATTGGGAAACGAAATGCGGGGACATCAAAAGCAATATCCTTTCATTCCTTCATCAATGTAGTCAAAAGTTATTTCCTTTTACTGCTCGCTATCTATGGGCCGGGATCGAAGAGTCGCCAAGATAGCGCGGTTCATGATTCAGCCACATTTATCCGATGTAAAAGGATGATGAAGGGGAAAAATCATTCTTGATGGGCACAAGCTTGTCTGGCATAAAGACTTAGTGGGGCCTGACTGAAGGGGGAGATTGCTCCTATTACTATTGATCGTGCACTGACGTGGGCGTGCATTAATGATCTCCTGAAGATTCTACCCGAAAGTCATAAGCTTGATTTAAGGACAGGGTCTCTTAAAAAAATACGCGGCAACCTATGATCAAAAAACTATTAATCGGAATTGCAGTTAGCACGATTTTTTTCTATCTTACCCTTAAGGGGGTGGATCTGAAAGTGGTTCTTGCTGAGCTTCGCAATAAAAGTTATGAATTTCTCTTGCCGGTAGCTGCAGTTTTCATTTTGACACAAATCATTCGCTCGCTTCGCTGGGGGGTCCTCCTTTCCCCTATTAAAGCCATTAACCAGCGGGCCCTTTTCCCAATTACATCCGTTGGCTTTATGGCCATTATTGTCGCCCCGATGCGTTTAGGGGAGATTGTGCGCCCCTATTTGATAAACGTTAAGCAATCAGTTCCGCTCGGTTCCGGGATCGCAACGATTTTCATCGAAAGGATCATGGATCTCTTGATGTTGCTCTTCTTTCTCTCTGTTATACTTCACGAGACCGCTCTTCCCGATTGGATCGCCAGAAGTGGAACCGTCCTTCTGGGGATCATACTCCTCGCGTTCCTGTTCATCATTCTGTTCGTGGCATTCCCTGAAAAGATAAAGAAATTTCTTTTTCCTATAACAAAACGGTTTCCCAGAAGGGTGGCCAAAGGGTTCGAGGCATTTATTGAAAATATCGCTGCTGGATTTCGCGTTATTTCAAGTATAAGCAAATTTACTAAAGTTTTTTTGTTGTCTTTTATCGTTTGGCTCCTTTCGACGCTTGCTGTGTATCTCCTTTTTTCTTTTTATAAATTGCCCTTAGGTATCCTGGCAGCCTTTGCTGTTACAACCATAACTGCCCTGGGGATCAGCTTGCCGGCTGCTCCGGGATTTATCGGCAATTTTCAGTTTGCCTGTATCGTTGCCTTGTCTTTTTATGGAGTTAGCAAGAACGAAGCCTTCGCGTTTGCGATGGTTTACTATTTCACGGGTGTCGGCATCAACATTGTTCTCGGTCTAATATTTCTGCCCTTTATGAATATTCCCTTTCGGGAAATGTTTAAAAATCAAGGAGAGAAAAAACCCAATGTTTCAATCTCCAAGTGAGTTGATACAAGCATGGACAGTTTTTGAATGTTCTAAGATACATTTTATTTAGTGAGGCAAATATCCAAAGTAAGTATAATTGTCGTCAATTATAACGGAGGGAAAACAATCCTCACGCGGTCTCGTCTATCCGCCACCCAGACTTCATTGATGCGGCAGCGGTCCGATCGCAGGGCCTCAGAGAGGGGATTTATTCCGTAGATGTAGAATTGCTTCATAGTCTTTCCAGGGCTCTGGCAATGGTATCGTGAAAGCTACGCCCGTGCAAGGGCTTTCATCTGACGCTACTTGCTAAAAAAAATTTTTTGTGCTAATTTCGCCATACAACTCACATAGATAGAAGGCGTATTTGGCCAGAGACCTTAGTGGCGAAACGCTGAGCTTTTAGGACCTAGGTTACTATTCCATAGACGGTGCAGTCGACTCCAAGATCGACTGCCGGGGGGGAAAATGATCTGTGCCGTCATATTGGCTGGCGGTAAAGGGACGAGGTTTTGGCCTCTCAGCAGGGAAAACTGCCCCAAGCAGATGCTCCATATCGTGGGGGAGGATACGCTTCTTCAGCAGACGATCAAGAGATTAAATGGTTGTATCCCGCTGGATAATGTATGGATTATTACGACGGATATCTTGACTCAAGATATCCGTTTTCACTTGAAATCTTTGGGAAAAGATGCAGAGAGAATCCACTTTATCATAGAGCCATTAGGCCGAAATACCGCTCCTGCCATCGCCCTTGCTGCCATTACTCTCAATAGACTCGCATCCGATTCTGTAATGGTCGTGATGCCTTCGGACCATATCATCAGGGATACAAAGCAATTTCAGGATAAAGTCCGATTGGCTGTTGAGGCTGCGCAAGAGGGGTATTTAGTTACCTTTGGAATTGTACCCACCAGACCCGAAACCGTTTATGGTTATATCAAATCAGGCCGACTTTTTAAAGACTCCTCCGATGGGATCTTTCACGCCGAAGGATTTTTTGAAAAACCCGATGTGAAAACCGCAGAGACCTTTCTCCGTGAGGGAGGCTATTACTGGAATAGCGGCATCTTCGTATGGCAAACCGCAAAGATCCTCAAAGAGATTAAAAGCCACCTCCCCTCGGTTTACGAGGGAGTGAAGAAGATCGGTGAAATGAATGATGTGAGAAATGAGACTTTTAAGGAGCTTTATTGCTCTCTTGAAAATATCTCCATAGATCACGGTGTAATGGAGAAAAGCCGAGATGTCTTAGTAATACCCGCTGATCTTGGATGGTGTGATTTGGGAAACTGGACAGCCTTGGGCGATGTCCTGGCAAAGGACGAAAGAGGGAACATCCTCCAGGGAAACGCAATTGATATTGGAAGTGAAAATTGTACCGTGATCGCGAGCGATCGTGTACTCGCAACTATCGGGCTTAAGGATATGGTGGTCATCGATACCGCCGATGCAACCCTTGTGTCATCAAAAGAAATGGTCCCAGAAGTGAGGAAGGTTGTCGAGACGTTAAAAAGGAATAATCGGGAAGAGCACCTGGTGCATCGGACCGTGGAGAGACCATGGGGAAGCTATACCGTGTTGGAGAAAGGCAAGCGATATAAAATCAAGAGGATCGTCCTGCATCCAAAGGCCAGATTGAGCCTCCAGCTCCACCGTCGTCGAAGTGAGCATTGGGTGGTTGTCTCTGGAACGGCCAGGGTGACGAGGGGTGAAGAGGTTTTCGATGTCCACACTAATGAGAGCACCTTCATACCGATTGCGGTGAAACACCGTTTAGAAAATCTGGACCCTATCCCCCTTCAGATCATCGAGGTTCAAAGCGGCGATTATCTTGAGGAGGATGATATTGAAAGATTGGACGATGACTATCAAAGGATAAAAAAAGGTGAACGTTGAGACGTATGAATTCCCGTATCCGACATTATATAGACTTAATAACAATACTGACCCAGAAGGAGATGAAGGTCAGATATAAAAGCACCTTTTTCGGGTATGTCTGGTCAATAGCCCATCCTCTGGCCTTCGCCCTTGTCTTCTTTATGGCCTTCAAGGTGGTCATGCGGATCAAGATGGAAGGATATGCGGTCTTTCTTATCGCCGGCCTCTTCCCCTGGCAGTGGCTGTCGAATTCCGTCAATGCCGCGCCGATGGCCTTTTTACTCAATGCTTCTCTCATTAAAAAGGTCAGCCTTCCGAGAAATATACTACCATTGGCAACGGTGCTCCAAGATATGATACATTTCCTCCTTTCGATACCCGTCATAGTGTTCTTTCTCTTCATCTTCCACAAATCACCGACACTCTCTTGGCTCTATGGAATCCCCCTGCTCTTAATCATCCAGCTTCTGATGACGTATGGTCTCTCCCTTACGATCGCATCGATCAACCTCTTTGTCAGGGACCTTGAACGATTGACAGGTATATTCATGACCCTGCTTTTCTATTTTACTCCGATCATTTATCCTGAGACCATGATACCGGAAAAATATAAATCGCTGGTGCTCTTTCTCAATCCACTTTCATCGTTGATGGTAAGCTGGAGAAATCTCTTTTTAATCGGCACGCTCGAGTTCTCATTGGTGGCGGCTAGTTTTGCCTATAGCCTTTTTGCGCTTATGCTTGGTTATGCGGTTTATACCAGACTTTCATGGAGATTCGCCGAGGTCTTATGAGAGTGCCGATAATCGTTTTTGACCATGTGCGCAAAAGTTATCCGCTCTATCATCACATTACCGGAGGAACAAAGAATCTTCTTATTCATCTTCCTAAGGCCCTGAGCGCAATAAGAAATTCAAGGTATGAAGCGCTAAGAGATGTCTCCTTCGAGATAAAAAAGGGGGAGGTCTTCGGCATAATAGGTAAAAACGGTGCGGGTAAAAGCACTATATTGGGTCTTATTGCCGGGGTATTAAAACCAACAGAAGGGCGAGTTATTGTAAAGGGAAAAGTTGTGGCGCTGCTTGAACTTGGCGCAGGATTTCACCCGGAGCTGACAGGCAAAGAAAATATCATGCTCAACGGCATCATTCTGGGACTGACGAAGGCAGAGGTCTTACGGAAACTGGATGAGATAATAGAATTTTCCGGGCTAGAAGAATTTATTGACCAGCCGATCAGAGTATACTCGACTGGGATGCTTGCCAGGCTTGGATTTTCTGTGGTGGCACATCTTGATCCTGCTATCTTGTTGATCGATGAGATATTGGCTGTGGGGGACCTGGAGTTCCAAAAAAAGTGTATAGAGAAAATGACCAGTTTTAAGAAAAAGGGGGTCACTATAATTTTTGTTTCCCATTCAATGCCTGATGTAAAAAGGATATGTGACAGAGTAGCATGGATCGACAACCACACAATCAAAATGATCGGAAGTACCGGTGCTGTTGTTTTTAAATATACTCAGAAATAAGGCACAGATTGAAATTAATTTTTAATGTCATAATAGATAAAGAGCATAAGTTAATTACGGGGGGAATATCCATGAAAGATTTAAAAGGCACTAATGTCTTGGTAGACGGCTATAACTTGGAGCTGCCGGACGGCACTGGCTTAAAGACCTACGGCATTACGCTCATTCAAGCCTTAAAGATCCTTGGGTCAAATGTTGGTGTATTAACGAGTAAGAAATGTTTTAATAATTCATTTCTTAATGACGTTCTATTGTACAATGTTAGCAAAGGATCCTTTAATAAACTGGGTCTGCTTAAGGACGTGATCAGAGCGGCGAGTGGCGTCTTGTACAAAGCGCAAAAGATGGGCCCATTTGATGAGAGCGTTATCAAAAAAAGAGTTACTGATAACTTTCCAAATTATATTGGAGATTCTGAAGAGCTCTTTAATCTTCCCCAATGTTACTTGGTAGCTAATTTTCTGTATAATACTTTCGGGTACACAACAAAGATTACTGTTCCCGGGAAAGTAGATATATGGCATGCTACATATCCCCTTCCTGTAAAGATCAAAAAGACAAAAAAGATAACTACACTTGCCGATTTGATTCCATTAATACTCCCCCATACTACGCTGGATGATAAGAAGGTCTACTGGAAGAAAATTAAAGATTCGATTAAAACATCTGCCATTATTATAACGATCTCCGAACATTCAAAAAAAGACCTTATAGATATGTTTGATGTGATGCCGGACAAGATCTTTGTTACGTATCCACCCATCCAGCTACAGCCGTTAGCAAGTGGGAAAGAGGAAATATCCTTATTCCTTAAAAAGTATAACCTCGAGTTTAGAAACTACATTTTCTTTGTTGGGGCCATAGAACCCAGGAAGAATGTTGGCAGGTTGATAGATGCATATTCCATGATCGACACTTCTATGCCCCTTGTTATAGTCGGCAAAAAGGCGTGGTTATATGAAGACGAGCTTGCTAGAAATTTACAAAATGTCCGCCTGCTTGGACATGTTCCTGCCGATGATTTGAGATACCTATACAGCGGAGCATACTGCTTTGTTTTCCCATCACTTTATGAAGGTTTTGGCCTACCACCACTTGAAGCGATGTCATTTGGGTGCCCCGTAATAACTTCCAATGTATCATCTTTACCAGAAGTCTGCGGAGATGCCGCCTTATATCTTGACCCTTATGACATAAATGATATCTCTGAAAAAATAAAGGAATTGCTAGATGACCAAAAACTAAGAACTGAATTTGCGGAGGCGGGCAAGGAACGAGCCAAAATATTCAACATGGAAAATTACGTCAAACAAGTATATAAAGCTTATAATAAAGTTGCTTGAATTGATTTAAGGGAACTTCTAAAAATTAATAAAAATGGTTAACCTGTTCTTGCTAGTCGATAAAAAGTAGATCAAAGATGCATCCAAGAGAAGGAATGGAAGAAATTGGCTATAGTTTTCTGAAGCATATTTCAAAAGAGATGAGGCCGGTATTGGCGAATGAAGTATTCGCTGCTTTTTCAAGCCGCAAAGACCTAATGAAAGGTTACCTCTGACTTGCCGCAAATCATTTCTTTTTTGAAGGAGATGCATGCAGTTTAAAAAAGAGATAGGAAGCGCATTTTCTGGCCTTATTGGTCGCGCTCTTGGCAAGCTGAAACGACTCAGCGCAAGGATCGGCGGCCCCGTCTCTCAAGGGCTGCTCTTTCTCTTAAAGGCTCTTAAAGACAAGGCTGTAGAGAGGGATATGGTCTACCTTGGGAACAATAGGGCTCTAACGAGGACGGTTTGGGGTCACAAAATGTTTCTCGACACACGGGATGTTTCGCTGACGCCTCATCTCTTGCTTGATGGGTATTGGGAAATGTGGATAACGAAGTTCTTTATGGGGATCATACGAGAGGGGATGACCATCGTGGAGGTGGGCTCAAACATAGGTTATTACACCCTCCTCGCGGCTTCCCGTGTCGGTGTACACGGAAAGGTGTATGTCTTTGAGGCGAATCCGTCGGTTTTTGAGATTCTATACCGAAATATGGAAATCAACGGTTTTCTTGACAGGGTAAGCTTGGTCAATAAGGCCGTGATGGATAAATCGGGATGCGTAAAATTTCATCGGCGGAAATATCATCAAGGGAGTGGAAGTATCGTCCCTTATTCGGATAATTTTTTGAGAGAAATAAGAGATGAAAGCGAAACGATCGAAGTGGAAGCAATCTCCTTAGATGAGTACTTTGCAGATCAAAATTTTAAAATAGATGTGATCAAGATAGACGCCGAAGGAGTAGAACCATCCATATTTAAGGGAATGAAGGGGCTTTTGTCTAGGAATCGTGATATAAAAATCATATGTGAGTTTACTCCTACACTCTATGCCTTACAAGGCCATGATCCGCTGGTTTTTTTGAATGATATCAGGGACCAAGGTTTTAAAGCAAGGTATATCAATTCAAAATCGGAGCTCGAAGATATCAGTATCGTGAGCTCATTAGAGCTTGTTGTGTGTGATGTATTTATTGAAAGATAAGGAGAAAGTTCAGACAAGCAAGGAATGGATGATCCCGGTCCGGATCTTGTTAGCGGAGTGGGAATTGGCGAGGGAGAGATGCAGAAGCGTGGAGCACGAGAAAAGGAAAGGTCACCATCTAGAATATGGCAGATAGTCCAATGACATTTCCAAGTCATGACAAATACCGGGTGGATACCGCGAAGTTTGTAGAAGCTCATCTTCGGGCTGGAGAAAGATTAATAACACCCTCTTTGTTTGGGACAAAATTTCCTGGGGAAAATTTGCTCTACTCGTCATCTCTTATTGAACATAATTACCAATGGGCAATAATTCATAAAGGGATGTTGGAAATAATTGGCTATCATTTATTAAAAGGTGTCATTAAAAAATTTAAGCCCGCATTTGCCA
>Ga0256868_10000588_pt1 | contig 20991 bp, 20 predicted proteins | sample RVTome_13_FD_187341 | JGI IMG/M metagenome (GOLD analysis project Ga0256868, IMG submission 187341) | Soil microbial communities from uranium-contaminated site in the Upper Colorado River Basin, Wyoming, United States - RVT92D227 HiSeq ...
ATTTGGAAACTTCGGGCTGGCCACTTGCTATGACTTAAGATTTCCAGAATTATTCAGGAAGATGCTCGATCAAGGGGCTGAATTCTTTCTGATCGCCTCCGCCTGGCCCGCTCCTCGTCTGGAGCATTGGCTTCTTCTGAATCGAACAAGAGCCTTGGAGAATCTCTCCTGCCTCATTTCATCCAATGGCGTAGGGATGAATCGGGGAACACAGTTTATCGGGCACAGCCTGGTCGTCGATCCAATGGGTCAAATCATAACCGGAAGTAATGAGGAGGAGTGTGTGGTCTGGGCAGAGGTGAATCGAGATATCGTTCAGAAGGCCCGAGCGGAATTCCCTGCCTTAAAAGATCGAGTCTTCAAAATTTAACCTTAATGTCGCATTGGAAAGGCGGTTGGCTATGCTTCCAAACCTTTACAAGCGGCTCTTTACTTTATTTATGAGTAACATGCGATATCGCCTAATGTGACTTCTGTAACGGGTTTGGAAACACAGTAGCAAACCGCCAAAAGGTTCCGCCGTAAAGCTTTGTCAGCACACCCAACCGCCTTTTTGAAATCTTATTATTCAACTGTAAGGTTAAGTTATTGAGTGAATGGGTTTTAAAGCAATGGGATTAATATTGTCTTTACGCGATGCGCTATGCCCTATGCCTGCGGCAAGGCTTATGGAGGCGGGCGCTATGCGTATATCAGCCGCAGTCTGAATATCCGCAGTAACACTTTACACAACCCTCTTCAAAGATAAGAGGTCCTCCACATTCAGGGCATGCCCCTCTTTGAAAGACCATACCTAAACTCCGTTGAAAAGATCCCCCCTCTTCTTGGCAAGGATGTTTTGGAATGGACATTCTTATTTCGAGCCCGGTCTTAATTCTTCCCTCCTTCTCTTGGAGGTGCCATTCGATGGCCTTGCCTATGGCATCAGAGCAAGAGAGAACTTTTCCTTCACGGTACCAGACCGGCGTATGACAGCTGATGCCTTTCAGCTGTCGAATGATATCTTCGGGTTCAATTCCCGATCGAAAAGCCAGAGAGACCAGGCGGCCGATTGCCTCGGATTGAGAGGCGACACACCCCCCCGCCTTTCCTATCTGATTAAAAATCTCAAAAAGCCTTCCCTCCTCATCCTCATTCACCGTCACATAGAGGTTCCCGCAACCGGTTCGGATCTTTCGGGTAGACCCGTGAATCACATCCTGGCGGGCCCTCGGCTTCCTCTCTTCCTCGCGAAATTCCTCCTCCTTCGATCGATCCCTGCTCACGGAATCCGTTCCTTTATATAGGACTTGTTTTGTTCGACTCCTGTCCCGGTAGATGGTTACTCCCTTACAATCCAGTTCGTAAGCCAATTTATAGACCTTGGCCACGTCATCGACGGTCGCCTCGTGAGGAAAATTGACGGTTTTCGAAACGGCGTTGTCTGTATATTTTTGAAAAGCCGCCTGCATCCGGATATGATCCTCCGGGGTGATATCATGGGCCGTCACAAAGAGTTTCCGGATGTTCTCTGGAACTTCTTTAACGTTCTGGATATTCCCGCTGTAAGCGATCTTCCTCATCAGTTCTTCTGAATGGAATCCTTCCTGCTTTGCCAAGGTCTCAAAGTATGGATTGGCTTCTAAAAGTTCCTTGCCTTCCAAGACATGTCGGATAAACGCCAGAGCAAATATGGGTTCGATTCCCGAGGAGGTGCCTGCGATAATGGAAATGGTCCCGGCAGGAGCAATCGTCGTGACCGTCGCATTTCTCATCGCATCCCATCGGCCCTCCAAGGTACTTCCATCGAAATTCGGGAAAGACCCTCTCTTCAGAGCCAACTCCCTGGAGGCCTCTCTCGCCCTCTTCTGAATAAAGGCCATTACCTTTCCCCCGATCTCTAAGGCTTTTGGGCTGTTGTAGGGAATTCCTAACAGAATGAGAAGATCAGCAAATCCCATCACACCCAGACCGATCTTTCGATTCGCCTTGGTCATCGCTTCAATCTGGGGAAGGGTATAGCGATTCATGTCGATCACGTTATCTAAAAAATGGACAGCCTTTTCAGTCGCCGAACCCAGTCTTTCCCAATCGATGGCTCCGTTCCGAACCATATTGGAAAGATTGATGGAACCAAGGTTGCAGGACTCGTAAGGAAGGAGAGGTTGTTCCCCGCAAGGGTTGGTGCTCTCGATCTGTCCGACTTGAGGAGTGGGGTTGTCTTGATTGATCCGATCGATAAAGATGATTCCTGGGTCCCCGTTCTTCCAGGCGTAGTGGACCATCTTCTCAAAAACTCCACGGGCATCGAGCGTATCAATGATTTCTTTGGTCCTTGGATTCCGAAGAGCATACTCCTTCCCTGATTCCACGGCCTCCATGAATTCATCGGTAGCGGCCACCGAGATATTGAAATTGTTGAAGTGATGGTCGCCCTCTTTGCATTGGACGAAATGAAGAATGTCAGGGTGGTCCACGCGGAGGATGCCCATATTCGCACCCCTACGCGTTCCTCCTTGCTTGATTGTCTCGGTGGCTGTATCAAAAACGCTCATGAAAGAGACCGGGCCGCTTGAAACTCCCTGGGTGGAACCCACGACATCATTTTTCGGCCTGATCCGTGAGAAAGAGAAACCCGTGCCGCCACCGCTTTTTTGAATCAAGGCCATCTGTTTCACGGCATCGAAAATTTCATCCATGGAATCTCCGACAGGAAGAACAAAGCAGGCAGAGAGTTGTTGAAGCTCTCTCCCCGCATTCATCAACGTGGGAGAATTGGGAAGGAAGTCCAAGGAAGCCATCAAAGAATAGAATTCGTCTTCAACGGGAGAGAGATCGATCTCGGGACGATAGAACCGGTCCGCTTGAGCAATATTCTTTGCGACGCGCCGAAAAAGCTCTTCGGGTGTTTCGGTAATATTTCCCTCCGGATCTTTTTGTAAGTAACGCTTCTTCAGTACGGTCATGGCATTTTGCGTCAATTGGCCCAACTCCATCTTTTCCCTCCTCCACTAAATACAAGCAGTAATAGAATTCTTACCACAATATTTTGTGTTGTCAAGGGAAATTTTCGGTGGAGGAGATTTATGATGTGAGAGCTCTGATCCCAAAAATCTTCGCCGATCACAAAGAGCACACGGACAGCGTCTTTTTCCCCTTCTCCAAAGGTGAAAAGGATAAAAAAGGGAGCAATAAAAATCTGTTAATCAGGAAGCTTTGATTCGACGGCGATAGGCATCGGTTTGATAAACTTCAGGGTTGACCGTGTTAGGAGCTTGCTCCTTTTTCAACATAGCGAGGGCATTGGTCGCGGCCATGGTGGCCATTTTATCCCGAGTTTCTCGGGAAGCACTTCCCAGATGGGGAAGGAGCACCACATTCTCACATTCCATCAACCCTGGAGCTAAGTCCGGCTCGTTTTCATAAACATCCAGCCCCGCGCCGGCAATTCTCTTCTCCCTGAGAGCCTTTACCAGAGCTTTTTCATCAATGATAGGTCCCCTCGATGTGTTGATGAGAAAAGCGGTTGGTTTCATCATGGAGAATTCCCTCTCACCGATCAGATGACGGTTTTTTTCAGAAAGCGAGGCGTGAAGGCTAATAAAATCACTTTCTCGCAAAAGGTCGGGCAATTCTCGATATTCTACACCTTCTGTTTTCTCAACGGTTTCTTTCTGGAAAGGATCATAAGCAAGAACCCACATATCAAAGCCCTTCGAGCGTTTAAAAACCGCCTGCCCGATTCGTCCGAATCCAATGATGCCCAGGGTCTTCGGTTTTCCGGTTCCTCCAGGGCTCACATCCATTCCAAGAAGAAGTTTGGGTCTCCAGATTTTAAAACGCCCTTCTTTCACATATTGGTGTCCTTGGACAACGTTCCGCGCCACAGACATGATCAAAGCCCATGTGAGATCTGCCGTGGTATCGGTTAAAACTCCTGGCGTATTGGTGACAGGAATACCCAATTGGATGGCTGTCTCCACATCGATGTTGTTATATCCTACAGCTTGATCGGCAATGCCAAGGAGTTTGGGGTTAGCTTCCATGACGGCACGATCGATCTCTTCCGTAAGAAGACAGAGGAGAACATCAGCCCTCTTGACTCCATGAATGATCTCCTCTTTCGACGGTGTTTCATCTTCGGGACCGGGCCAAACTTTCACCTCTGCCTCTTTTCTTAGCAGAGCCAGTCCTACTTCCGAAATCAAACGGGTAACGAAAACATGCATAGTTTCTAATCCCCCTTCATCCCCTTTTACAAAAGGGGGAATCGTTTACCTCCTCCTTTTCTTAAATGGTTCGGCATGCTCACCATCCTGAGCTCGTCGAAGGAGGGATGCCGGGAGGGATTACGGTTTGCGGTGAGAAACGAGCCCTTTTATCTTCCAGAACAGACTCGAAAGATCACAGAGCCTTCTTCCCCAGAAAGGGGTTGATGATTTTCTGGCCTCTGGATGGATAAAGCAAAAATGGCGGCACTTGATCTTCTGCAGTGCCTCCTCAAATCCCTTCTCGTCTTTTTCCTCCCCGAAATAATCCGGAATCCAATATCCCAAAGAAGAAAAAGCGCTCTTGTCTCCAGAATGGTAATGGTAAAAATCCATAAAATGATGAAGTGAGGTTTTCACCCCATATTCCTCGGGATCAAGATGCCAGGGCGAGCCCGGTTCCATCTCGATGGTAAACGTGCGAATCCCTCTCACGTTGGAATACCGCTCTCGAATCATCTTTTGGAGTTGAATCGTCTGTACAATATCTGCTTCCTTCTCAAAGGGTACCCCGAGGGTGAAGAAAAGATCACAGAAGACTCCGTTGGCCTCCATCTGGTCAAGCGTCTTCATCAGAGCCTGATTGGAATAGGCATATCCTTTATGAATCTTTCTTCTTGTTTCCGACCCGACTTCAGGAGAGAGAGCGATCAGGGATTTGGGCCCGGGAAAGGTTGCTTTAAAAGACTTGATAAAATGGATGCTGGGGAGTCCAAAGCATTCAAAGAAACATTCCATCTTGATCTTTTCTTCCCGGAGGCGGGAGAAAAGATCAAGAAAATATTGAGGCCTTTGGGGATAAGGATCGAAGCAGATATGGAATGTCTCATAACCATAAGAGACGGCTTCTTTAATGGATTGAAGAACGCGCTCCACGCTTCGAAAGGTCACTTCCTTTCTGCCCGTGATGGTCTCCAGAGAGGAACGACCGCCGCCGCACCAGGTGCATTGGACAGGACATCCTCTGCCCACGGTGAGATGATAGATGGGCGACTTGAGAGAATACATCCAGAAATTCTTCTCCTTGGAAACTCCCTTGACATAGAAGGGCTGACCGATATAACGGATATAGGTGGGATAATTCTTCAATAAAGGGAAGTTCGTGAAGGAGATGTTATTTAGCTCTTTCTCCGAGGCGACGTAGGAGAGAGGATTGATAAGAATTCTCCCTTTCCTTCTCCAGGTGAGGTTGGGGATGGAAAAAAGATCTCCCTTTCCTTGGGACAGTGCGTTCGCCAATTCCAAAATGGGCACCTCTGCCTCGCCGCGAATGATTCCATCGACCCCGTCGAAGTTGTTCATGATCTCTTCATGAAAAAAACTGGCGGTATAGCCCCCGAGAAGAACATAAACGGAAGGCATGGCAGCTTTCACCTTCTTGACGACTTCGATGACATCGTAGCTCTGATGGTGCCAGTGGAGGTCGATCGCAACAATCCGGGGAGCCTTCTCTCTGATATAGTCGATGACAGAAAAATGGCGATCTTCAATCCACTCCACCCCCGTGTGCACGACCTCAGTAGAAATGCCATGGCGTTGGAGAAGGTCGGCCAATCCGAGAAGCCCCATGGGCAGGAAGTTGATCCAGATAAAATCATTGATCGGCCGGTAATAGTTGGTCAGCTTGGGGACATGGAGAAAAATAAAGTCAACCCTTCGGCTCCCCGGCCTGAGGGATGGGGTTTGCCTTCGACCCGAGACTTCGGCGAGCTCAGTCGAGCCGCTCAGGCCGAGGGGCTCAGGGTTGACCCTGAGCGGTGCATTCTTTTCCGTTCTAAGGCATGGGGCTTGGATGCTGTCGAAGGGGTCAAGTTTTCCCATTGAGGGAATTGTAAGATGCTCACACGTGATATTTCAACTTTATCGTAAAACTGGCATTGGGGGTAGGGGACGGCTTCAAACCGTTCCCGGCAGAAATCTGTGATTTGAAATTTTTAACGCCATGCTCGATGCAGCTTTTTAAGGATGATTCTGGCGGCAATGAAGCCCGAAAGACTTGCGCCCACAATGCCGTGAGAGGGTCGGGTATAGTGGCCGACCTGAAAGAGGCCCGGGATAGGGGTCTGATGGGGAGGTCTTAAATTCCCGACCTGCTGTGGTGTGGAGGCCAGGCCGTACATCGCACCCATTTCATTTCCCGTATATCGCTCTAAGGTCAATGGCGTGGCGGCTTCATGAAAGAGGAGATGGTCTCTCAGACCGGGGATTAACTTTGATTCCAATTGGTGGAGGACCTTCTGGGAAAAATCTTCTTTAATCTGGCGATACTTTTCAACATCCCCTCCTCCCCATTTCCCCTGATAATGATAGGGAACATTGATCAGAACGCTTAAAATGTGTTGCCCAGGAGGAGCCAACGAAGGATCCAACGTCGTGGGGATGGATACCATCATGGTTGGGTTGTGGGGAATCTCACCCCTTCGCAAGATCCGATCTTCTTCCTCCAAATCGGATAGAAAACGGAGATAAGTAAAATACGGAAGATCCATTCCTCTAAGATCCAAATCGGTGGCGACATAAAGGATAAAGCAGGAGAGGGAATATTCGAGGCGGCCCCACTTTTTGGCGAAAAATTTCCGAAATTCGAGGGGAAGCATTTTGACGGAGAGATTCGGATTGATATTGGATATCACCAATGGGGCTTGAAATATTTCTCCATCCTTTGTCAGCACCCCTTCGGCCTTGCCATCTTTAATCAGAATTTGATCCGCCTCTGTTTTAAGATGAATCTCCCCGCCAGAACGGAGAAAGGCGTTGGCCATAGCTTCTGAAATTTTTCCCATCCCACCCTTTGGATAAAAAACACCTTCTATCAAGGCTTTGTTAATCATGACAGCGAGGAAGAGAAAAGAAAGTCTCGAGGGAGGCTCGGTGACCGGAAGCGAATGGAGAGCCATCTTGATTTCCCCTCCCCTGAAAAGATTGTCCAAAATCGTCTGGTGACTGGATCGGTGAAACCGAACCAGATTTCGGAAATAGAAGGGGAAGAAGATCCTTTGGAGCGTCGTTATCTCTGAGTATGATTTTATTTCCTCCCCAATTCGTTTGACCATAGAGAGATAGGTTTCTAACCCTTTCTCCTCCTGAGGGAAGAGGTCGAAGAGCGCTTCGGTATAGGAATGAAATCCATCCGGGTGGAGTTGAACCTCAAATCCAGGATAGATGTTTCGGACATGGTGGATAGGAATGAATTCAATCTCCTGATGTGCACCGATCTCATTAAGGATTTGATAAAATTCTCCCCCCTCGTGACACCCCCCGACAAAGGCGCCTGTCGCGTCGAAGTTGAAACCATGCCTTTTGAAGGAGACGACATAACCTCCAACCTGGTCCTCCTTTTCGAGGAGAAGAGTCTTTAATCCCTTCTTCGCCAACAGGGCTGCGGCCGTCAATCCTCCCATGCCGGCCCCAATGACGATCACATCGTATCTCTCAGCACTTCCCATCTTTCTCCCTCGGAAAGATTAATAAACGCGAAAGGATTATAACAGATTCATCGGAGATATGTAACCGTCAAAAGGTAAGCAAAAATGGACATTGAAAAAGACAAACCCCGAAAACTCTCCTTCCCTCGGTTTCGAGTCAGAACGACTGGCGGGAGGGAAGGTGTGAAAAAATTGCCTCCCGTGCAACGGGCGGGCAGGGATGTCGGAAAAGTTTTACAGCGGTACCTCTTCACGTTGACTACTTACAATGAACAACTCTACAAAATATTGACCACTTACAGGTTTTTGTTACCCTTACTCTCTCAGGTAACCGCATTTGTAAAACTTTGGAGATATTCTTGCCCGCCCGGCTCCCCGACTTTTTTTCACAGCTTAAGGGGATGAAGGGGAGGGGGATAAAAAAGGTGATAATGCACCCTTACCCCAGTCCTCTCCCCTGCCTTCGCCGAAGAGGCTTCGCGCAGGCAGGCATCAAGGGAGAGGGAGAACTGGAACGAGTCAATGTCTATTAGGAGACCACAGGTACGAGGAGATGCGAATCGAACTTCCCTCCTGTGCGGAGGATGTGTTCACCCCGGTTGCGCAGTTCGGGCGGTATGATGCCTGGGAGTGGAACCGGCGTCAGGTTGTAGCCTGCCACGATGAGGCGCAGTTGGCCAAATTCTCCCCTTGTGGTTTTGTATGGTTTTTGAATATAATCGGCTTGATGAAAATGCCTGCTTTCCTCGAATGAAATCCGGACGCGAGGGATACTCATGCACATCCTTGAAGGAATCAGGGTAATCGACATCACACAGTTCATCGCCGGTTCGCGCTGCACCCAGCTACTCGCCGATATGGGCGCCGAGGTCGTGAAGGTGGAACCACCCGAGGGGGATACGCTTCGGGTGATGTTCAATTTGACTCCCGGTGCAGAGCGCAACTATTCTGTGTTAAACCGTAACAAGTACGGCCTTGCCGTCAACATGCGCGAGCCCGAAGGCCGGGAAATCATTCTGAAGCTCGCGACCCTGTCGGACATTTTCGTCCATAACCTGATACCCGGCACCCTCGAGAAGCAGGGCCTGGGCTATGAGGATATCAGATCCCTGAGGAACGACATCATTTACGCCGCCATCTCAGGATTCGGTGCCGTCGGCGTGGCACCCGAGCGGGCCGCCTTCGACATCATCGCCCAGGCGACCGGCGGCCAGTTCTGGAATAGCCAGGAGACATTCCTCATGCCGGACAATTACTGGGGCGACCTGATGACCGGCGCGTACGCCGCTCTTTCGATACTGCTCGCCCTCATACACCGGATGAAGACCGGCCAAGGGCAGTACATCGACATTTCCATGCAAGACATCATGTACTACAACAATTACCGCGCCATGATGGATAAAGCGCTCAAACCCATAGTGGCGGACGTCGAAAAACAATTGGGCAGGAAACCGAGAGACGTCCTGAACTCCCCGGACCGGATGCCCTTCTACGGGTTCTTTAAAGCACGCGACGGCAAGGTGGCCATCGTGTCCACCACCGCCCGGCAGTGGAAAGACCTGACGGAAATCATCGGACGCCCGGGCATGGCTACGGACCCCAAATTCTCCAACCTCATTGTGCAGATTCACAACCATGAAGAGGCCGTGCGCCTCATTGAGGAATGGACCACGGCGCACACCTCGCAGGAGATACTATCCATTCTGGAAAGCAAAAAAATACCCTGCGGCATCGCATACACCATCGAGCAGGTCACTGACGACGAGAACCTGAAACAGCGCGGGATGTTTCAGAAGGTCCATCATGAAAAATATGGCGATATCGATATCCCCGGATTTCCCTTCAAGTTTTCTGACGCCGCGGGGAGCATCTGCATGCCGGCGCCAGGCCTGGGTGAGCACAGCAGGTTCATCTTGGAGCAGTGGCTCGGGTATACTTCGGGTGAGGTGCAGAAACTTTATGAGAAAAAAATTATAGCATAAAAATTGTCATAAGCGTGAAATAAAGGGGACATTGGTTCTAAAAGAGTTTAAGATGTTTCTTCAAATCCGTTATTGCGTCTTGTCAGTCATGAAGCGGTGTCGGGCAGAGGTAATTCACATCATTTTCCTTGAGTGCTATGCTTGGTGTGCTGGGCATATGATGAGCCTATCTATTCAACCAAGTTATTTAACACGCTCCCTACAAATTTAACTACGTGCCACCCCCTAACTGCAATCTGGTTTGTCGTTCCATGATGACCCTTTATCACAACTCGTCATTCTTATGCAGTCACTATTTTCATCGACAACCTTTCATCTCCTCCCCGGAGAACTCTCCTTTGACACGAGACTAATCATGTGATACATTTTCTTCCTAAGGGAGGAAATCAGAATGAAACGAAGCGCTGCAAAAAGCACGATTGGATTGCTTCAGAAGATTGAGAATATTGAGAAGGAAGTGATGGGTTTAAAGTTGACTCTTCTCAAAAACCTTACTCCCTCTGGTAAGAAAGTGATCTCCCTAAAAGGCATTTTGAAAGGCTGTGAGATTACTGAAGATGACATGTCTTCTGCAAAGAAATCTCTTTATAGCAAAATAGGAGCATAAAGACTCCATGAATTTTGTAACAGATACACATGCACTCCTTTGGTGGTTCGTAGACAGTCAAAAATAAGCTCAAAAGCAATTGAAATCTTCGAGAAATGCGAATCTGGCGAGAACATCATCTTTATCCCGTCCATCGTTTTAGCAGAAGCTCTCAGCATCTTCGAAAAGAAGCGTATTCCTTTTGATTTTAGAAAACTCTTCAAACGAATTGAGGATAGTGAAAACTTTGCCATCATCCCTCTTGACTACCCGATTCTCCAGAAAATGATAGAACTTAAAGATGTCCCGGAACTGCACGATAAAATCATTGTTTCGACAGCAAAATATCTTAACGTACCCCTCATCACAAAAGACAGAAGCATTCAAAATCTGCCTTTTGTTAAAGCCATTTGGTAGTTAAGTTCCAAGGAATCTGACCAATACCGATCAATTACTGTTATACACCCGTCTCATCCTTAATGGGTTTTCGACAGCATAGATTCCCATTTCGGCAGGCCGACCCTCTGTGAAATCCACCTCAATCCCCCTTTTAAAAAGGGGGATGATAATAGGCTCTCCCCTTTAGTAAAGTCGGTACGACTCGAAACCGAGGGGAGTCAGAGGGGATTTGTCGAGAATTGTGGCTCAATCGGGGTTATACAGTCACTATTTTGATCAACGTCTCATGAACGCCCCCTCTCCCTCATGGCGGAGAGGGAGGAGGTGAGGGGGATTAATTGGTGCCTGTCCGCCGAACCTGCCTCCGCCCCGCAAGGCGGGGCTTCGCGCAGGCAGGAAAGTGCTTGGACATCAGGGGAGGGGATTCACCCTGTTAGATAGAAGATTTCTTGATTTCCACTCGCATCATAGAGATATTCTATGACCGCTCCGTATCCATATTCAGCAATAAAGAACAAAACGATAACTGCGATACTGATTGATAGTCCATGTGTGTTATTCTTGATGGCATTTTATTTTCCCTCCGGCTCGCCAACAAAGGATTTAAGAAATTCATCCGCCATTCTTACAAATTTCTGACTTACTTAATCTTGTTGAATGTTGGAACCTGACCTCTCCCCTTGGGCACTTCCCTTTCAAGAACTATTTGGGCAACATCCCGCCAAGACCCGACACCCTCACTTTTCATAATTAGCCCTTGTCCAGCTCTCTGGTGCTGGTGTGATATACTTTTTCCCGTCCCATACTATTAACCAACCCCACTCGGTTCCTAATGCCATAGCCACTTCGATAACGTCATATTTTTTGTTCACATTTTCTATGACGTACTTGGCCCCGGGTTCCAGGCACAAAAATACCCTGTCATGGGGGAATGAAAACTTTTCCATATACTCGACTGTAATAATGTCATTCTTTATTGTCAAAATGCTTATAAACAACGATTCCTCATTGAATGGACCGTCGTATTTGCCAGCGATAGCATAATCATCATGCCCATCTTTATTAAAGTCTCCTTTAACTACAAAGGAACATCCTTCCATTTCGTACTTTTCATAGTCTCTCTTTATGTCATCAATTGTTAAGAGTCTTGGGTTTTTGACTTTAGTTAGGTGTTTCTTGAGAAAAGAATTATCAATGGTTATTGCCTCACCTGCTCTACCGATGGTAGCAGCTGTTACAAGAACAATTAAGGTAAGTAGTCCGATCCACAGTATTATATTAGTCTTATAGGGTGAATCACACGTCCTGCTTGAATTTGGAATGTTTTGTGTAGATTTCAAATAACCATCCATAACTGCCCTCCGTTCACATTATGCAATGAAAAAGGGACGACTACTTTCGAACTCACTTAATCTTGTTGAATGTTGAGACCTCACCCCTGTGGTTTCTCCTCTTCCTCATTTGGGCAACAGCCCGTAAAGATTCAACCCCATCTCCCCTGTTGTGGAATTCTATTGCTCCATCACACACTGGGCGTATTCATAACCCCCGCTTTCCTTCTTGACGAAGTAATAGGCAATCCCTCCACCCCTCACGAGTTTGCCCGGTGTTTGTTTAGGCGAAAAACGTACAACGACGTAACCGTGTATTGTGTAGACTTTGACATCCATATTATCTAAGTCACGCCTGCCTATCTTGCTCTCACTTTCAATTTTCTTCGCCAGGGATATCAAATAGTCTTTATCTTTCATAAGATTCTCATCTTCCGCACGAACCATCGCTATCGGGAACACAAATTGGGCAGCGAGCGCGAATACTACTAATGTTACCAAAATATTATTCCGATTATTAATAATAACCGTATTGATAAAAGCTGTGTGCATAACACAACCCTCCTATTTTGTCATGACTCAGGGTGTTAGGTCTTTACGGGCCCTTACCCAAGTAACTTTTGAAAGCATTATACATACAGTATATAAGGATGGCAATACAACTTTATTGGATGTTTTGATGAGATCTCGGACTCCTCCGAAGACGGGGGAGAGGGAGGGACTCGGGGCAAAAGATCATAGAACCCTGTAGATCAGACCCTTCAGATTTTCTCTTTCGGGATGGCATGGATTGATGAGATGATCCGAGGGATGTCCCCTTTTTCTAAAGGGGCGAGGGGGGATTAGCGGTTTTTCCCGCCAAGTGTGGAATTCTTGGATGACGCATCCGTCATCATCGATTCACTCCTTCCCTTCATTTAAATACTTTCCAAGGAGTTCACGGCTGTGTTCATCATCGTGGCAATAAACACATAGGTTTTCCCAGTTGGATCCATCGGGAGGATTATTCAGGTGATTTCCATCTTTGTGGTGGACAGTCAGGAGATGCCTCGTGTTTTCATCGAATTCCCTCCCGCATTTGGCGCAGATCAGGCCATGTATCTTGAGGGAGCGTTCTCGATAATCACTCCGTGGAGGCTCGGTTTTCTTCAGTTTCTGAAGCGTCTCATCAATGGATTGATAGTCTCCTGTCTTTTGAGGGGGCGGCTTACGATGAATTCGATAAGGTCTGTTTTTCATGTACGAAACCTACTCACCCTCCCCCTCTCCCCCGTTGGGGAGAGGGAAGGGGTGAGGGGGATGAAAATGTTACGGAGAAACCTGAACCTGGTCTCCGAAACGTTCTGACAAGGCAGATGAAAGCGCCTCAACATCCTTTTGGTCGGTAAACTCCACCAAGAGTTCTCCTCCCTCGCCGATGACCAACCGACCATGTTTTTTAACCACTTCAGCCACCTCCTTGGGTTCCACGGTCCACCAACCACGGGTACGAAGGAGCAATTCTTCCCCCTTCAACGGTTGAGGAGTGACCAAATCTATACTCCGAAACCATGCTTCCCATCCGATCTGCGCCGGAGCGCGAAGCACAGGGCTTACGGGATCGTGGTAGATACGGCAGCGGCCAAATAAGCGCAAGCGGATCATAATCGCTCTTTTTTTAGAAAACGGATGATCTTCTCATCCCTTGGCAGTAACTCGTTGGGAACTTCAATGCCGACTGAATCGAGCGTTCGTGCCAGACAGCAGATATAGAGTGGGACGGTATCCTTCTCATTCAGAACAATCCCCTGCCGAATGGCCAAAGGCCAGGCCTGCTCAAAGAGTTTTAGAGCTTGTTCGCGGCTACGGCGAAGCCTCGGGTCGAAGGGGGAGATATTCAGGTGTCTCAATAATTCTTCCTGGGCTGCTTCCATTAATGAAAAGACCCGCCGCATACTTTGAACGGAGGGGTCGTGACCCCATTCATCTTGAGGAGACATTTTTCTGATCTTTATACTGCTCAAAAAATAAGTTTCAAATCCCCCCTCACCCCCCTTTTCTAAAGGGGGGTGAGGGGGGATTTGGGTGATAAATTCATCATAAATAACTTACTCAGTAACGATGTCGACCGTCATTTCGATTCTGTCATTTGGATTATCGTTACCATCTCTGGGTTGGGATACAATTTTATCCACTACCTCTATCCCCTTCAGCACCTCACCAAACGCGGTATATTGGCCATCCAGAAAAGAGCTATCGGCCACACAGATGAAAAACTGCGAACCGGCGCTGTCCGGGTGGGCAGACCTGGCCATGGAGAGCGTGCCTCGCCGATGAGGTTTTTTGTTGAACTCAGCCTTGACTTGATAGCCCGGGCCTCCCATACCATGTTTTGAGCGGTCCGGGTTTTTTGAGTTGGGATCCCCTCCTTGAATGACGAACTTGGGCACGACTCTGTGGAAGATCGTCCCATTGTAAAAACCTTTTTTAGCCAGTTCGATGAAGTTATTCACGTGGTTGGGCGCGACTTCGGGGAAAAACTTTAAAGTAATATCTCCTAATTTTGTGCGGATGATCGCTTGCTGTTCAGACATCTTCTTGACCTCCTCGGACGAGAATTTTTTGTATCGCACTTCTTGTGAAAAAGATTCAAACATCAATAGCGTTAGGGAAAGCACAAAACATACCAGGATGAGCACAAGTGTTTTCATTTGATCGCCTCTCTTTTTCTTTCGGATTTAAACTCCAGTCGCAGGGTCAAACGAAAAAATGAATATCAATTAAACTTAACAAACGAAAACCCCAAAATCAACCCAAAGCTCCCCTCACCCTATCCCTCTCCCTGAAGGGAGTGTGTCGTAATCGAATGGAAGTAGGTAAAAACGGAACAAACAGCCGGATTCCAAAGCTTTAGAATGCGCACGTTTAAGGTTAGAGGTCATTGTGGCCGCCACAAGAAAGTCAATTCTTTGATGTCCTTGAATTCCCTGAGTCTCATGGTTCAAAGGTTGCGCCCTAAAGCTTTCTCACCCGTCTGTATGTCCCGTTTTTTAGAATTTCTGCCACTTATCTCCATTACGACGCCGTTCCCAAGGGGAGAGGGGAGGGTGAGAGGCTTATGGAAGATAAAAATCGCTTGTTTACGTATGAAAATTTTGGTATCTATAATATTTGAGAGTGGAAGGTGGAAGGTGGAGAGTGGTATTTCAAGATCGACTCTCCACTTTCTACATTCGACCTTCCAAAACGAAGGAGGTGGTTGGTCGTGATTAGTGTTCCAGCCCATAAAGTACGACAGTTTGGAGTGGAGTTTTATCAAACCTCTTTTACATCCGGCGACATCCAAAAGTTGGTTCAATTTGAGGTGTTAAATTATCCAACCCTTAGGGAGGAGGAGAAGCCGCGAAAGGCCGGGAAGACCTCAGCCATCAACTGGGAATTGCTGGAAAGACGGATCGGAAAGAGTGAGGCGGCCTTTCAGAGGCCGATGATTCGGAAGAAGATTCGTGAATTGGTTCAATATTATTCGGATTGTCAGGAGGCACGCAATCTGCCCGCCATTCCGGGCGCGGTCATTATGATTACAGAAAAACGGCTCAAATTTTCACCCATCGGGAAGAACCCCAACCTGGGGATGCTTCAGATCCCGGAAGAAACCGGAATCTTGAGGTGTCTGGATGGTCAGCACCGACTGTTAGCGCTCAGCGCTCAAACCGAAAAAGATGTGGAGATTGATGTTCCTGCCGTCCTTTTTGACAGCTTGGATCCTCGTCAGACGGTCGAGCTTTTTGTCACGATCAATGCCAAACATACCCGGCTCAATCCCTCTCATCTGATTTCGTTGGCGGGTCGAAGGCTTTACGCAGACCGGTATCAAGCCTTGGCTCATGACATCATTCGTGAGCTCAATGAGGAGGAGAGTTCTCCCTTACGGGGGGAGGTCAAAATATTGGGTGTCGGGAAGGGCAGAGTTTCCCAGGCCTCTCTGGCCGATGAGATGGTAGACCTTTTTAGTAACATTGAGAAACTTGGAGGAAAGGAGCGATTTAAGGATTTCGAGCAGAACGGGAGGCGATTTTTTCTGAACTACATGAAGGCCATTTTAGCGGTCTTCTCAAAGGCCTGGTCAGGCAGAAAATATAGCATTAAAACCGGAGCAGCCCTCCGGGCCTTCGTTCGCGTGAGCCCTGATGTCATGGCACGATCGAAGGAGTTAAAAAATGATTCCTTCGACTATTTTGGCATACGGGAGGCGATCAAACCCTGGGGCGAGAGGATTGGAGAAGGCCGGTTCGAGACAGAGGGAGAGTGGCGGAAGAAACTGGCAGGAGGGACAAGAGGGACGGTAGAACTTCTCAGCAGGGAACTCCGGGATGGCTTGAAGGTCTCTTGAAAAAACGTTCCGGCATTTACCGAAACACACCATTATTAATAAATTCGGACACGAGACACGAAACACGGGCACGGTATTTTTCCAGTAGAGGGGATTGTGGATGAAACGATATCTCATCATCGGGAACGGAGTAGCGGGTGCAAGAGCAGCGGTCAAGATCAGAGAGGCGGATCGAAAAGGGGAAATCCACATTTTCACGGAAGAGGCTTATCCATTTTACTACCGCGTACGATTTCCTGAATTTGTCGCAGGGGAAATAACCATTCAGAACCTCACCATCCATACCAAGGAATGGTATCAAAGCAAAGGGATATCCATCCATTTAGAAGAACCCATCACAGAGGTCAATGTCCAAAAAAATGAGGTTACCAGTCAGCAAGGAAAGAGCTATGCTTACGACCTCCTACTCATGGCAACGGGTGGCAATCCCTTCGTCCCCCCAATCAAAGGGAGGGAAAAGAAAGGTGTCTTCACCCTTCGGACAGTGGAGGATGCCATCCGTATGAAGGAATTTTCAGGAGGGGTGAAGAAGGCAATCCTTATCGGTGGAGGGCTTGTGGGGTTGGAGACAGGAGGGGCTTTGTTGAGGCGAGGTATAAAAGTGGCCGTGATTGAGCATAATCCAAGAATCCTTCCCAGACAGATGGATCCTGAAGGAGCTGAAATTTTACAAAAGAAAATGGAGTCAATGGGGTTTTCCTTTTTCCTGAATGGTCAATCTGAGGGAATTCTTGGGAAGGAAACGGTGGAGGGAGTTAGCCTCAAAGACGGGAGGACGGTCGAAGGCCAGATGGTCATCGTCTCAGCCGGTGTGAAACCAAATGTTAAGTTGGCCCAAGCCATGGGCCTGGAAACAAAGAATGGAATTTTGGTCAATGATCGTTTGGAAACGAAGAGCAAGGGTATCTTTGCAGCAGGAGACGTCGCAGAACATCGAGGCCGTTGTTACGGCATCTGGCCAGCCGCCCAGAGACAAGGGGAGACGGCTGGGGTCAATATGGCAGGAGGAAATGCGCTCTACGAAGGAACAGTTGTTTCAAATACGTTGAAGGTAGTGGGCATTGATCTGACCGCTGCGGGGGAGATCGATGCAGAAGGGAAATTAGACTGTGTCGTGAGAAGTGATCGTGAAAAGTGTATTTACTGCAAAGTGGCTTTTAAAGAAGATAAGATCGTTGGTTGTATCGTTCTTGGAGATGTCGAGGAGAGGTCAGAGATACTCGGTGCTGTTGAAAAAAGTGTCAATATCGAACAAATAAAGAGATCACTTCTTAAGGAAGGGTCCGATTTTAAAAATCTGAAATGAAGTTAAAGGATTTTTAGGTGAACATGGCCAATAAAAAATCCACCGAACTCAATGAGCTCGATGGATTTTTTGTGAAAAAGGGTTAATGAGGAGGAAAGAGTTTTTTTCTATTCTTGATAACAACTATACACCATTCACATTAAAAGAAGATTAAAATAAGGTTAAAACTTTCTAATCTTTCACCCCTGCCTGCCACGCCCTCGGTCGGGACCGGGGCCAGTAGGCAGGCCCTTTTTTTACCCCTTGGGAGAGGGTCGTTAGGAATGGAGGTGGCCTATGGAAGAGGAAAGGAAGCTGACGGAAGAGGAATTTGTTCTCCAGGCAATCAAAAAGTTGAGAAAAGAGCCGTTCCGAGGTATTCACAGTGTCTACAGTGGTTTTAACGAGGCCTTCAGAAAATATTTCGGAACAAACCCGGTGGAGGCCACTTCCAGATTGGCGGCTGAAGGGAAGATAGAAACAAGGCTTTTTAAAGGGGGAGTGATGTTTTTCCTTCCCGGAGAGGCCCCGAAAAGAGCTTCAGCGGATGAAATCGTTCAATTGATATCGGATTCCGGGAACCGATCTCTTTCCGACGAGGAGTTTGTCGTCGAGGGGATAAAAAAGTTAAGAAGGGAACCTTACAAGGGGATCCACAGTGTCTTCAGCGGGCTCAATGAGGCCTTCCGAAAACATTTCAACAGAGACCCTGTTGAATTCACAGGCAAATTGGCTTCAGCCGGAAAGATTGAAATCATCCCAATAAAAAGTGGCAAAGGGGTGATGCTCTATCTGCCTGGTGAAGGGCCGAGAGGAAAAAAGACCGACGAAGCCCTGAAGAAGATTTTAGGGTAAGTCTTAAGCGGGGATCGTTCGTTCTTTGGCCCATTCTCGGAGAGAGGAAATCTCTTCTTGCTTCAACAGGGCAAGGGGTTTTGTTAAGCCTATTTGTTCAAGGATAAGAGTTGTCGAGACAGGTTCCTTTTTGCTCGATGCTCGATAAAGAGCCGAGATAATAGCCTGTTCAATCTCTGCCCCGCTGAAATCCGCGGCTTTTTCAGCCAATAACTTACAATCGAATTTCTCAGGGTTTTGACCCCGTTTCCGGAGATGAATGATGAAAAGGGACATTCTTATTTCTTGATCCGGCAGATCAACAAAAAATATCTCATCAAAGCGTCCTTTTCTTAGAAATTCCGGGGGCAGGCGAAAAATGTCATTGGCTGTGGCAGCCAAAAAACACTTGGATTTTCGCTCCTGCATCCAGGTCAGAAATGTTCCGAGAACCCTTTGCGAAACCCCTCCGTCCGATTCTCCTGCCGACGCCGCAAAGCCTTTCTCGATTTCATCGACCCACAGGCACAGTGGAGAAAGCTTATCGACCGTGGCTAAGGCTCTTCTGAGATTCTGTTCTGTCTGCCCGATGTATTGACTGTAGAGTCTTCCGATGTCGAGCCGGTAAAGAGGCAACCCCAATTCCTTGGCGACTGCCTTGATAGCCAGGCTTTTGCCACACCCTTGTACCCCCATGAGGAGGACACCCCGGGGAGGGGGGAGGGATGAAGGCGTCCCGATGAAGCTCTCCTTGCGCTCATTTAGCCAGCGTTTTAAGTTGTCGAAATTTGCGATGTTCTCTTTATCCTCGGTGATGCAAAATTCGAGCATTCCCTCCTGATCAAACAGCTTCTTCTTATAGGACTCGACGGTTTTCAGGTCTTTGATATCGATGAGGCGATCGTCGACAAAACATTGGTGGACGACATTTCTAATCTGTTGGATGGATAACCCTTTCAGAGATTTGATGATTTTCTGTATCTCATCGACGGTCAAGGAGATCCTTCCTTTCTCGTCCTTAACTAACTCATTAAACATGCCTTTCAGCACGGAGGCGATTTCCTGCTCGTCGGGATACCCGCCCACGATGTGAGCTGCATCGGGCTCGATATCCTTTGGAAGATTATACTCGGGACCAAGAAGAACGATCGTGTTTTTTGTGTTCTTGATCAGATTCACTAAATCCTTAAACAACCTCAGAATGATCGAATTTTCAAGGTGCTTATCAAAATCTTTAAAAACGAATAACCCCGCTTCAGATCGATCCGATTTGATCAAGGAAAGAACGGTCATGATCATTTTTCCCGGATCGCCTGTTTGATAGTAGGGATTCTCATTAAAACCTCTCTGAAGGCCCCCGGTCACGGACCACTGATAAAAAATCACGCCCAGCTGGCTCGTGATCTGCCTGAGCTGGTTGACCACATATTCCTCGTCGATCGATTCTACAAAAATGACCGGATATTTTGACTTGATTAGGAGAGCAAGCTCATCGTTTGCAAGCATTTTTCGTTCCCTTAAGAGAGAGAATTTGTTTCAGCGAGTGGCCATTTCCTTCAAGGATTCTTTATAAACGTCAAACGTCCTTGAATCGAAGAGCACAAATCGAACGAGTTTGATTTCGGGATGGTCTTTCAGGTAATCCGTCACGGTCTTTAAAGCAATTCTTGAGGCCTCCTCCACAGGGTATCCATAAATTCCTGTACTGATAGAAGGGAAAGCAATCGATGAAATCTTGTGCTGGGTGCACAATTCCAGGCTTTTTCGATAGGCACTGGACAAGAGTTCAGGATCTTTGGGTGCCCCTGAATATCTTGGGCCGACGGCGTGGATGACATATTTGGCCTTGAGAGTCCCACCTCCTGTGATCACCGCTGAACCCGTCGGGCACCCCTTATACTTTGCTCTCAATTCCGACATAATAGAAGGCCCACCTGCCCTGTGGATGGCGCCGTCCACTCCACCCCCTCCTGCGAGCGCAGAATTGGCAGCATTACCAATGGCTTCGGTGTCCTGCTGAGTGATATCGCCCTGTACCACTTCTAAAGTTGATTGATGGATGGTTGCTTTCATATTTGGTCACCTCTCCTTTGAAACCTTGCCTATCCATACCAAAAACGGTTGACATCGTCAATATCATGGAGTTAGATTCTTACAGATTAAATCTGAGAATTTTCTTCTAACATTCTTACTCTGACCCCGTCATTCCCTCCCTCTCCCCTGAGAGACTGTGTCGCAATGGGCGGAAGGTGAGAACGAACCAGGCAAACGGATTCCAAAGCTTTAGAATGCGGAGTATTTTGGAAGGGAATGGGTAAGTGTCCATGGTGCTTGAAGCGCAATGTTTTCAGGGTGTTGGGGCTTTTGAAGTTCACCTTTTAAAGGTTTCCGCTCTAAAGCTTTTTCACCCGTCTGCCTGTTCCGTTTTTCAGAACTTGAGCCACTTTTCCCTATTACGACAAAATCTCTGAGGGGAGAGGGAGGGGGGGAGGGATTTAAGTTAAGGCTGGAAGCGATGAAAGCGATCAAT
>Ga0256868_10000589_pt1 | contig 20954 bp, 21 predicted proteins | sample RVTome_13_FD_187341 | JGI IMG/M metagenome (GOLD analysis project Ga0256868, IMG submission 187341) | Soil microbial communities from uranium-contaminated site in the Upper Colorado River Basin, Wyoming, United States - RVT92D227 HiSeq ...
CCCAATAGTTCGTCCATGCTTCCCGGCCTGTAACCTTCGAGGTCTAAGGTAATATATTCAAATTTCATTTTTTTAAAATTATTAATTATTTTTTCTCTGGTACTTCGTTGGAGCATCCCGGGGATTTCTTCTTTTCCAATTTCTATTCTGGCAATAGGATAGTGGTATCTTACTCTTATCTGGCTGAAACCCAGGGAATGAAGGAAACTTTCAGCTTTTTCAATTTTTTTTAATTTAGATTTTGAAATTTCTTCACCATACGGAAATCTGGATGATAGACAGGCTAAGGCCGGCTTATTCCAGGTCGCAAGGCCTAATAACCTGGAGTATTTCCTTATTTCCTCTTTGGTCAGTCCGGCATCAGCAAGGGGACTTCTTATTTTCAGTTCTTTTAAAGCCTTCAGTCCAGGGCGAAATGTATTTAAATCGTCATAATTGGTTCCATCAGCAATAAAATTGAATTTGTGTTTTTTTTTGATAGAAATTATTTTTTGGAAGAGCTCCCTTTTACAATAATAACATCTGTCTCTAGGGTTATTTCTGAATTCTTCTATTTCTAATTCGTTAGAACTAACAATTATATGCCTGAAGCCCATGCTCTTTGCGATTTTTTTGGCTTCTTTAAATTCATTTTTTGGATAGGTCGGTGACGTTGCTGTAACCGCAATAACGTTTTTACCCAGTACTTTTTTTGCAACCTTTAAAAGGAAACTGCTGTCCACCCCGCCTGAAAATGCTATAATTACAGATCCCATATCTTTGAGGATCTTTTCCAGCTTATTAATTTTTTTACTGCTTATTATCATTTTGTTTTTTACCCTGAATATTTCTTAAAATATATAAAATGCTATCTTTTTGCAATAGTCTTATTATAATGATATTTTGAAAATAAAATAATTTTAACTTTAAATTTATTTAAAGCATAAGAATTTTTAAGAAATTTAAACGTTCCGGAGATAAAAGGTATGAAAAAAATTCTATACATTGATTGTTTTTCAGGGATAAGCGGCGATATGATGGTTGGCGCATTACTCGACCTGGGGATCGATTTTTCTTTGTTAAAAAGTGAGCTAAAGAAGCTAAATATTGCCGGGTATAACATAACCTGCAGGGAAATAAAAGTAGGTTCGCTCAGAGCAAAAAAATTTGATGTAGAGGTAACAGGACGGCAACCCGGCAGAAGTTATAAGGATATAAAAGGAATAATTGGTGAAAGTACCCTTGGTGCGGGGATTAAAAAGATATCTCTGAATGTTTTTAAACTGATTGCAGAAGCAGAAGCGAGGATACATGGCTTTGATATAGATAAAATACATTTTCATGAAATTGGAGCCGTAGATTCCATAATTGATATTGTAAGTACCGCGATATGTATAAAAAGCCTGGGAATTGAGTCATACTATAGCAGTATTGTTCCACTGGGCAGCGGGTTCGTAGACAGTTCACAAGGGAAATTACCTGTGCCGGCTCCGGCTGCAGTTGAGATATTAAAAAAAGTACCGGTTTATGGAGGCAATTTTGATTTTGAAGTAACAACTCCTACAGGTGCTGCTATAATAAAAGCCCTGGCAGCAGAATTTGGTGAAATTCCCCGTATGGAAATTGAAAGAGTTGGTTACGGGGCAGGCAGCAGTGTAAAAAAAGAAATCCCCGATGTTTTAAGAATCCTTAAAGGGACCGCAAGTGACGAATATAAACCTGAAGAAGAAAATCTCGTTATGCTTTCCGCGAATATTGATGACAGTACTCCTGAGATTATGGGGTACCTGCAGGAAAAACTGCTTAAAAATAAAGTTCTGGATGTATGGACCGAGCCTATATATATGAAAAAAAACAGGCCCTCCTTTAAACTCTGTGTTTTATGCAACAGGGAATCAGAGCTTGAAATAATTGATATAATATTATTAGAATCCACAACGCTGGGGATAAGAAGAAAAGAAGTTAAAAGGTTTTCAATTAACAGAAAGATTGTAACTGTTAAATTACCTTATGGAGAAGTCAAGATAAAAATCGGTACTCATAAGGGTAAGGAAATAAATATTTCACCTGAATTCGAGTCTTGTAGTAAGCTGGCAAAAAAAACAGGAAAACCTCTTAAAGAAATATTTCAGGATGCTATCTTATTTTTTTCCAGAAGATAATACCTTAGTATTTCCTGCAAAATAGCCACAGTAGGTACGGCAATTATAAGTCCCCATATGCCAAAAAGGGCGCCACCTGCCATAAGCGAAAAGATTGTAATACCGGGATGAACTCCTACCTGATACTTTAATATATTTGGAGAAATCACGTAGTTATCTATTTGTTGAACAGCAACAAAAAGAAGGATTACCAGCAAAGCTTTAAGTGGTGAAATAAAAAGTGCAGTCAATGCAGCCGGTATGGCTCCTATTATAGGGCCAAGAAGAGGGATCATGTTGAGCAGGCCAGCTGTAAAACCAAGCAGTACTGCAAAATCTACTTTTAATACCAGAAGCACAATGGTGCACAGTATTCCAACAATAATGGATATTAATATTTGCCCCCTTATATACCCTCCGGCGACTTTGTTAATCCTGTCTAAAATAATAGCGGTCTGATTTTTAAATTTCCCTGGTATTATTCTCATGAATGTGGTTTTTATCTTATCTGTATAATTAAGTATATATATACCCAGAAGCGGCCCTACTACAAGGTATAGAACTATATTAATTACAGATCTCCCGAGAGTTGTAGCTCTCTGAAAAATATCAATTTCTTCTAAATTAAGCCTGCTTATAAGATACTGGGTAATACCACTGGCATCTTTTGGTATTATTTCTTTACCGATTATATTTTCAGCATTTTTAATAATAATGCTGTTTTGCAAAAAGTTGTTTATTACTTTGGTTAAATTTTGCATATATAACGGTAGTTTATCTATGAATGTCTGGAATTGATCAATCATTATGGGAATAATAAAGAAAAATGTAGTAAAAACAATACCGATAAAAATGAAATAGGTTATCGTAACTGCAAATATTCTACGCATTTTCTTTTGCATTAAAGTTACGACCGGGGTTAAGAGATAAGAAATAGCAATAGCAATGATTAATGGTATGATTGCTAACCTAATCAAATATATAATATAAAAGATAAGAGATACGATTATGAGAAAGCCAATTATCGACCAGGAAAAAATTCCGATATTTTTTATTGTTTTGTTGCTGTTTGATAGTTTTTTTATTCTCATCTTGAATCATTATATTATATTTTTTTAAAAAATATAAATTATAAATTAAATAATGGGGGATGGTATAAAAATCATTCCGTTTTGACTTATTAAATGATTTAAAATAAAATATTTATCTTTTAAAATAACAGCTAGATTAAGGAGGAAATAACAATGAAGTATGGTTATTTTGACGATAAGAAAAAGGAATATATTATTACCAATCCCAAAACACCGGTTAAATGGATAAATTATATCGGGACCTTAAATTTCGGTGGTTTTGTAGATCATACCGGCGGTGCTTTGATATGTAAAGGCGATCCATCTCTTAACAGGATCGTTAAGTATATTCAGCAGATGCCCTCGTCCGATTTTAAAGGTGAGACCTTATACCTCCGGTTAAAACAGGGAGAAGGTTTTAAATTATTTTCTCCTTTTTTTGTTCCCACGCTGGATCAATATGATCTCTACCAGTGCCATGTCGGTCTTGGCTATACCCGTATAATCTCCGAATTTTACGGCATCAGGACAGAGTGTACTATTTTCATTCCTATTAATGACATAAGGGAGATCAGGGAAGTAAAAATCACCAATAAGACAGGTGAAGAACTGGAAATCGATGCCATTAGCGTGGTCGAATACACACACTTTGACGCTGTAAAACAGTTTAATAACGCTGATTGGGTTCCCCAGACGATGCAGTCCCGCTGCATCCGGGAAGAGGATGGACTGCTGACCCTGATCCAATATGCTTTTATGCGCAGGGAAACCAATGTGAATTTTTTTACCTCGAATCATCCAATTTCTTCTTTCGAGTCGGATAGAAAGCGATTTCTTGGAGATAATGAATATGGTACCTGGTCGAACCCGCTTTCTCTTCAAAAAGAAGAACTGGGTAGTTATGAGACACACCGGGGGGATAATATAGGCGCTCTTCTGCACCATCTGGGGAGCTTAAAATCCGGAGAGACAAAAAGCTTTATCACCCAGCTGGGTCAGGAGCAGAGTTTCGAAAAGGCTCGCGGCGGTATTGAGAAATTTAGAGATCCGGATACCGTTAAGAAAGCATATGATGAGTTGAATGGTTTCTGGGAAGAATTTTTATCCAGAATGCAGGTGGAGACACCTGATCCGGCTATGAACAGTATGTTAAATATCCATAATCCACGGCAGTGTTTTATTGCCAAAAACTGGTCCCGTTATCTTTCGTATTACCAGCTGGGAATGGGTACCCGGGGTATCGGTTTCCGCGACAGCTGCCAGGATGTGATGGGAGTGATCAGCCACATACCGGAAGAATCGAAAGAACTGTTAAAAAAAATGATGATGGTTCAAAGAGTAAACGGCAGCGCGATGCACAGTTTTAATCCTTTAACCATGGAAGGATCGAAGGGAGAAACGGGTGATTCGCCCGATAGGCCACAGTATTACGGTGATGATCATCTATGGATTGTTCTGGCTGTGACCACTTACCTGAAGGAAACCGGAGATATGGAGTTTTTAGAAGAAATTATTCCCTATTATGATGAGAAAAAGGAAAGCCGGCTGCAGGAGAGCGGAACGGTTCTGGATCATATGAAAAAAGCTCTGGATTTTACCAGAAATGATAAGGGCAAGCACAGCCTTCCCCATCTCGGTTTTGCAGATTGGAATGACTCTGTTAACCTTAGAACAGGTGCGGAATCTCTTTTTAATACCCATCTTTATGGTAAAGACCTTCTGGAAATGATCGAGCTCTGCGATTATCTGGGGGACACTACAGGGATTAAATTCTATCAGGCCGAGTATGATGAAATGAAAGAGATGTTTAACCGGACAAGCTGGGACGGTGAGTGGTACGTCCGTTATTTTGATTCGGACGGCACTCCGCTGGGATCCCATAAAAATAAGAATGGAAAGATATACATCAACGCTCAACCATGGTCTTTGATATCCGGAATGGCGCTTCCCGAAAGGGCAGAAAAAGCTCTTGATTCCCTGAACAGACTTCTTAATACCTCCAAAGGAATTAAAATCAGCTGGCCTGGTTTTGACGGTTATGACCGGAATAAAGGCGGGGTTACAACATATCCACCCGGGGCAAAGGAAAACGGCGGTATTTTTCTGCACACAAATCCGTGGGTGGTGATAGCCGAGACCATAAGGGGGAACGGAGAGCGGGCTTATGAGTATTACAGTCAGATAAATCCGGCTGCCAAAAACGATATTATAGACGAGTATGAATGCGAGCCATACGTTTATGCCCAGAATATTTTGAGTAATGAGCACCCTCAGTTCGGTCTTGGACGAAACAGCTGGCTCACCGGGACAGCTTCGTGGATGTATCAGGCTGGCACCAGATTTATACTGGGTATACGGCCGGATTATAACGGTCTTGTAATCGATCCCTGTATTCCCAAAAAATGGGACGGCTTTAAAGTAACACGTAAGTATAAGAACGCTGTTTATAATATAGAAGTAAAAAACCCAAAGCATGTAAGTAGGGGGGTATACAGGCTTAAAGCGGATGGTAAAGAAATAAACGGTAATATAGTTCCAGTTTTTGAGGACGGTAAAACCCATTCCATAGAGGCAGTGATGGGATAGTGTTTTTTGATAACCTTAAAATATTCAAATTTAAAAGTGAAAAATATAAATTATTAAACTGGTGGGTGTTATTAATTGAAGTAGCATTGTAATTGTGATAAAGTTTAAATTCAAAAATAGCAAAAAATAGAAAGATATAAACAGGAAATTACAATGCCGGAAGAATCCATTGCTGCTTATGTTAATAACATTATAGCTTTTACCCTTTTTATAGCCGTAATAGCTTTTATATTTTCTATGCTTTTTTTACTGTCACGCATTTTAGTCCGCCGGACAGGGAGAAAAGATAATATGGAATTAAAAAAAGAAATTTTTTCTGCCAGGTCACAGGATCAATTCAGTTATAAAAAAGATCCCTATCGGTTAAAGAATATTTTTATCCTGGGTACAGTATTTGTAATTATAATTATTTTTATATTCTTTATTTTTGCTGTTTTTAATTACAGCAGAGATCCGGTATCGGGTTTAAATCTATATTTAATCATAGGCATAGTATTTTATCTTATATTAATGATCATATATCTGATTAAATCGAAAATAATAAGTTAGGAGTTATTTGAATGCCTTCTATTATTAAAAGCAACTTTAATATAATGATTACAGGGTTTGGTTGTTGTAAACAGGAAATATTTGCAACTCAGGGCGCTTTATATGATATTCAAAGATTAGGGGTAAATTTTGTCAGCACTGCGGAGGATGCAGATATATTGGTAGTTCAGGGTTTTTATAATAAAGAGGGTATAATCAGGGTTCTAAATATTTATGACAGGATGAATTCCCCAAAAGGAATAATTGCAGTAGGAAGCTGTGTCCTGAACGAAAATTTATTTAATCTGGAAAGCAAGCTTTTAAGCCAATTCCGTGAGGAGGTAGGGATAAATATGTATATTCCAGGCTGTCCGCCCAGACCGGAAGCATTTATACATGCGATTTTAGGATTTTTAGGCAGAGGTTTGTAATAATAAAATAGGTAATAATTTTTATATTTTGCTTATTCAAATGAAATGACTAATGATATTTATAATAAAATCTATTCCTCTCCAAAGGTTGTGTTTATAGAGGAGACAGGCAAGAATCTAGAATTTATTTTAAAGGATAAAATAAAATATATTTTTAAGGCTGGCATGGATTTATTGATAGGAGTTTCCAAAGCTAATTTTTACGAGGTCCTAAAAGAGCTAAAAGAAAATCCCGAACTTGAAGTATCGAGCTTTCAGAGTATAGCTGCTTATAAAAGTGGTAAAAAAAATTTTCTAATCATTAATCTGAAATCACCTGTTAACAATTTTTCTATCCTGTTAAAAATAGAAATATCTCAGAGAGAAATAGAAAAAGACTGCACAGAAATTGTTGATATAATGGAAAAATTTTACAAAGCAGTTAAGTTTTATAAGTATAGAAGTAAAATAATTTCTGAGAATTCTGATATAAAGATCTTTGCTCAGAGCCTGGATGGTTTAGACTGTTTTGATCTGGATATTCATACAGAAGGTGATGTAGTTAAGGAAGCTTATGTTGATACCGGCATTGCCAGGGTTGTTGGTGATAATTATTATAAAGATTTGGAGATTTATAATCTTATAGCTTATATAAGTAGATTTGATTGGAAGTCAGGTATATTCCCGGAAGTTTGTCTCTGTAGCGCTTTTGAAGAATTGTTGCAGCTAAAAGTTCCTGAAAGAGCTCAGTATATAAGGATGCTTCTCTGTGAGTTATATAGAATATCAAATCATGCTTATTTTATTTCAAATATCTGTAATGTTTTACAGCATGACATTGCCTATAATCTCTCTCTTCTGGAGAGGGAGAGGGTTTTAAGGATTATAGAGGCCATTACCGGTTCCAGAATTGTACCCAATTTTATAAGAATAGGAGGAGTAAAGAAGGATATAAGTGAAGAGATTGTAATTAATATTCGAAAAAACCTGTCAGTTTTGTTAAAAAATATAAGAAGAATTGAAAGAATAATAATGAATGACTCTCTGGCTGTTGAGAGATTGAGGAATATTGGAATTATCGAAAAAGAATCTGCTTTAGAATATGGTGTATCAGGCCCAAATTTAAGAGCCTCGGGTATTAGATATGATTTACGGAAAGATAAGGACCCTATTTTATATAAAGACTTCTCATTTACGGTACCTATAGGAAAGACAGGGGATTGTCTGGATAGGATTTTAATTAGATTCAACGAAATATTCCAATCTTTAAGGATAATAAGTCAGATTATTAACAAATTTCCTTCCGGAGCTTTTATAAAGAAAATAAATTTATCCCATTTAGAGTTTCAATCAGGGGCTGTATCATGTGGTATTGAATGTCCACATGGTCTTTTTAAAATTTATATTGAGGTTGAAAAAAGTAATATAAATTCCCTGGTAGTAAAGGGGCCTTCAATTAACAGCCTTATTTTAAGTGAGGAAATATTAAAAGAAAACAGAATAGAGGATATTGATTTAATTTTATTGAGCCTGGATATAAGTCCAGGAGAAATAATGAACGCATAACGGCGGGGTATTATGTTATTTGTCCTCAAAAAAATGTTTTATATTCTTGCGTTAATATTAGTTAATTTATATATATGTGAGTATATAAATAATAAACTTACAGCCCGCATGGAACTAAGAAGAGGATATAGAATAACCAGGGTAAGGGGTGCCGGTTTTCCCCTGGTTAGATTCTTTAGATATTTATCAAGAGACTATAAAATAAATATCTGGATTTTTTTTATCTTTTTACTCTCTTTCTTGATATGGAGTGCGGTTCCCATTACTGCAAATTTAGTTTTGATAGAAATGGACTACAGCCTTTTAGTTGCAGTGACTTTCTATATCGTACTGATAATTATGTTATTTTTTAATTCAAGCAGGTCCTCTTACAGTGCCATAGTTAGTGAAACCGGTAAAAAAGTATTGATTTTACTTTCTTTTTTACTCCCTGTTCTATTTAGCATTGTAAGTATTGTTTTAATAAGTAAGACATTAAGCTTAAAAGAAATTGTAAATTCCCAGTATCAGTACTGGTATATAATTTTACAGCCTCTGGGTTTTATAACATTCTTTATTTCAATGTTTTTACAATTAAAGTTATTGGGCCTAAGCAGGAGGAGCTACCTGTCAACCGGAATTAATATAGGTAAAGAAGGAGCAGGTTTAGGGAAAATTATCGAAAGGTTTGCAGTTTACATGATTGTTTTTTTCTTAATTATAATTTTAAACATATTGTATTTGGGAGGCTGGAATAGTATATATTTTGTAAGGGGAGAGATAATAATTGCTATTAAATTTTATTTTATTTTTGTATTATTGTTACTGCTGGACAAGGCTGTTGGCAGAATAGATAATTATAAACTTTTAATCAGGATTAATTGGAAATTTCTGATTCCGGTGTCGCTTTTTAATTTCATAATTACCCTTGGATTTTTCATAGCCAGGAATATATATGATTTGATTTAACTTGTATATTTTATTCATATGTTAGGAATATTAAAGAATTTTTTTATTGTTTTAGGAAATATTTTTAGGAGACCCAGGACTATTGTTTACCCGAGGGATAAAATAATAATTCCTGATGGCAGCAGAGGTGTTATTCATTTAAAATTGGACCTGGATTCCCTGGAAGTTATTTGTAATGGTTGTGGAGTATGCAATATAATTTGCCCGCAGAATTGTATAGACGTAAAAAAGAGAACTGAAAATAACGGTAGAGAAGTTCTGGATGAATTTCGTCTGGATTTAAGCAAATGTATTTTTTGTGGAAATTGTATTGAATTCTGTAAAATGAATGCCATTGATATGTCTTATAAATATCAACTTGCGGAGTTTAATAGAAAAAATTTGAGATTGGAAAAAATTGAGTTAATAAAACCATCGAGTACAATAAGAGATTTCTGGTAAAAAATTATGTCATTTATAAGTCAATTAATAATAATGATAATGCACTACGCAAGTATTTTCGGACTCTTAATATCTGGATTATTATCACTTATCCTGCCCGATAAGAGAAAGAAAATACTGTTTTTATTCATCTCCTTTTTATTTGTAGGAATCTTAAGTTTTGTTTATTATTCCGGTATTTTATTTTTTATAGTTGGAATTCTTATGGTATTCTTTTTTATATCGTTATATTTATTTGTTTTCCAGATGGAAATATTTGGAAACAAAACGGGACTGGATGAAAATAAAAAATTGAATGGGAGAGTTAAAAATACACTTCTTAATATTATCATTCCGCTTTTATTTTGTGCGACGGCAGGTTATTTTATCTATAATTATACATTTGATTTTCTAAGAAGCGTAAGTGGCAGTGGAAATATTTTCATTGCCGGGCTGGGCGATATTAGCAAACAATTTTTTACCGATTATAGTTTAATTTTAGTAATTATAGTTGCGTCATTATTCATGTCATTTTTATGGTTTATTATTATCAGCCAGGGTGAAGAATGAATTTTCAATTTATTGTCTTTTTTAACTTCCTGATTTTCCTGATGGGAGTGTTTGGCATATTTTACAGTAAGGATATTATATCGGTTTTTGTTTCTTTTCAGTTTATAATAATTTCCGCTGTTATCAATTTTTTAAGCTTTTCACAGTTTTTATACCAGAGTTCCTTATGGGGTGAAATATTTGTTATTTTAGGAATTACATCCATATATTTTTTAATGTTTTGTATTGTTTACCATGTTCATATTTATTTAAAAATGGATTCTTTAGATAGGGAGGCTCTTTTTAGGGAGTTTAAATTATTTAAGATAACCAAAAGTGACTGGTGGGGAGAAGATAATATATAAGTTATGAACATTGTACTTTCTATTAATGAAAAAATAAGCCCTCTTCAAAGTGTAATTATCTTATCTATTGTTATTCTTATTTCATCCTTTTTCGCAATCTCTAAAAGTAAGACTATCAAGAGATTACTGATAATACTGGCTTCGGTTTCTCTTATTATGGCTTTTTATCTTAATATTTATAGTTTTATTTCCATGGGCAGTTTTTCCAATTTCCTTCTGTCTTTTGAGTATATGCAAATGATAGAGGTAAGCATTATTATATTTAGTGCCTTAAATCTGTTATTTTTTATTTCCATATACAACGTGGATAGCAGTCATTTTATAAAAATCATGATTCTCTTTTTATTCTCAACCATATGTGCCGTTTTTATAGTATTAGCAAGAAATTCTCTTTTTATATTCACCAGTTTTGCTATATTCATATTAACCATATTTCAATTGGTGACTTCTCTTAATTTAAAGATGGATAAAAGCAGGCCTTATATATTTGGATATTTTTTAAGGCCAACCCTAACAGTGATTTTATTCTTTTTTGGATTTTCATTGTTTTACGTTGCTACGGATTTTAAGGATTTTAATCAAATTATGCAATCGGAATACATTTCAAACCCGCTGATTATTTTAGGTTTGATTGTTTTTGGAATTGCCGTATACATTTATTTTTTCTTATTTCCTTTTCAAAGCCCATATATGAAACTAATAAAGAGAAGTGATTATTCATCGAATGCTGTAATATGGTTTTCTTATTTTCCGGTAGGAATTTTTATGTTTTCAAAGTTAGATGGATTATTTAGTTTTTTTATAGAAAAAAATAATCTTTATTTATCTATATTTTTTATAGCAATAACTTTTTTATGCGTACTTGCCAGCAGTATTGGAGCATTTAAAACCAATAGTATAAGAAGGATTGTATCATTTTTATTTTTATTTTTTATCGGTATTTTTATACTAAACATTTCCATGCTCTCTGCGGGAATTATCACCCGGATTTCAATGAGTTGGTTTAATATTTCAAATATCATCATGGTACTGTTAAGTTTCATACCTATATACAGCATTATTAGCAGTATTGAAAAAAGTACAGGCAGCGATTCTATTAACAATATAAGGGGGTTTGGAAGAAGCAATATTTATATGTGTATAAGTTTGATAGTGATATTTTTATCCTGGTTCGGATTTGCCTATCATATTAATCCCTTTATTAAATATTTCGGCAGTGTAAATTTCTTAAAAATGGGGATTATTAATATGATACTGCTGCTTGCGGTGGCAATTGCTTTTATATTTCTCTTAATAAATATTTTTAGAATTATTTTCCAGTTTTTCAGGAAACCTCTTACAGGTGCAGTGGAAAAAATTGTATTTCCCAAATTTTTATATATCTATGTTACCTTATATGCTTTAGTTATATTAGCTATTGCTGTAATAGGTGTGCTGGAAATATTAAATATTAATATTGAGTTTATAAATTTTAAAATAACTCAAGTTTAATTTTTAAAATATCTCTGGTTAATATTTAAACTTCTTTGAAACCTTGGAAAGACATAAAAAAAGATTTAACATTAAGCATTTTTTAATTATTATATTATTTCTGGTTATAATAATAGCGGTGATTATAAGCATAAATAAATTCTCTTTTAAAGAGGAGTATGAACCGGGCACCGCACTTGCAAGTGAACTACCCAGATATAGACTAATAGATATGGATAATATTGGCATTAAGGGAGATGCAGATAATGATGGCATTAATAATCAGAAGGATATTATTCTTGGTGCGAAAAAACAACTGGAAAAGCCAGCTAAAAATATTTTCCTGGAAGAAGGAGAAACCAATTATTACCAGGGTGGAGATCCGCCCGAGAATCTGGCAATAAGTACAGATATCATAGCCAGAGCTTTTCTGGAAGCTGGTTTTAATTTAAGGGAAATGGTATACGAAGATATAAAGGATAATTTTGACAAGTATCCGATAAGAGAAATCTGGGGACAGACAGTCTGCGACCCTAATATTGATTACCGTAGAATCCAGAATTTAGAGATTTTCTTTAAGAGAAATGCAAAAGCTTCCGGTATTTTATTTAATTCTTCAGATAATGACAATTTAAACTCATGGCTTCCGGGAGATGTGATTTTTTTTGATATGGATAAAGATGGATTTAGCGATAATGTCGGAATTATTTCAGATAACACAACAAGGGATGGAACCCCAAAGGTTATTTATAATTATATTGACCCCGGATACACAATTGAAAAAAACATTCTAAAAGAAAAGATTATCACCGGTCATTATAGATTTCCGGAATAAGCATAAGCGTAGCAGTGAGTAAAATTAAGACTGCTTATGTTTACTTTTTTTAAATAGCGCTTTTTAAAAAAGTTGCTAATTTTTAGCTTAAATTTAGGCCAGAACCCCTCACTATATTTGGTAGAAAAGTCATAAGCGGCATCTGCAAGGCCTATATCTTTTCCATATTTTTCCCTCAGGTAATATTTATGGCCGTTTATCCATACATATAAATCAGATTTGGTTCGGTTGGGAAAGTTTTTAATTATCTTATATTTATCAATAATATTTATTGCAGGAAGGTATATGTTATCGTGCCAGTTTATGGCGGCTTCTTCAAAAGTAATTTTTTTCTCATTTATTTTTTTATCTTTATTTAAATTGTACATATTATTATTGATTTGTTCTAGAAGATAATCATATTTGCCTGGCACCGTAATCCTTATTTTGATATCGGGTCGGTTTTCTTTAAGTTTGGTCAAGTTCAGGAATTTCTCTCTTTCTGCCAGTAGGAACACATCTATGGGGTCCATTTCTCTGCTTACCGGAATTTTTGTTATAAATTCTGTCACCTCAGCATCTATATATTTCATACCAATTCTCTTGGCTACGCTTACCCTATGATTTCCATCCAGTACAAAATAGATATTGCCAACTTTATATAATCTCACTAACGGAAGATTAATATTTTTTTTGTATGCGCTGTAGATATTCGACCACCTATGTTCGAGATGAGCTTTTTTGGGAAGGAAATGCCTGTCAAAATCCTTATACCTATCTATGCTGCCTACTATGTCATTCAAGGCAACTGTTTTTACACCTAGATACCTTTGATTGTATAAATTCAAGCCTTTGCTGATTTCTTCAAATGATAATAACTCATTTTCCCTGCCTGAAGTAAAAGATCTTAGATTATTGAGCAGTGAAATGAATCTAGCTCTTTCAAACTTATCTTTTGCTTCAGTATAAATATTGTTCATAGTTCCAAAATTCTAAAACCATAAGCATTTATAATTTTTGTACTGCCCACTTCTGTTACCAAGTTATTATTTATTCCATATACATGAATATGTCCGTGTATAAATAATTTTGGGTTGTAACTTTTAATAAACATATTGAAACACCTAAATCCCCTGTGAGTTAAATCATCCTTGTCATGGATTTTATATGGGGGTGCATGTGTTATAAGAATATCAATATATCTTTTTTTAAGAATCTTATTAAGGTATAGTCTTGGCTTCATCCGGTTGATTTTCATACACATTTGATAATCTGTATATTGGTATTTTCCATTGCTGTAGCGCATAGATCCTTCCAATCCACCGATAAGTACTCCATTATATTCTATTATTCTGTTGTCCAAATTTATACAGCCCTCGGGACCACCTTCTTTAATTCCATTTTCATTATAGATAATATCTATATGATGATTTCCAAAAACATAAAATAATGGTTTATTTAGTGTAGAGACTATAAACTCTAAGTAATCGTTTGGAAGATCGCCACAAGAAACAATGAAATCTATATCCTTCATTCTTTCTGCAATGGAGGAAGTGTAAATAATCTCGACTATTTTATCACTTATTGCTAGTATTTTCATTTTGGTAAAAATAATAATAGTTACTTTTTTTAAATTTGCAAATAGTGCAAATGTTCATTTTTAAACACCCGACCATTATTCTTTTATAATATTGTTTAAAGATATGTGAAATTAATTAATTCTATAAAAATATATATAAATATAATAGAATTGTTTTTTAGTAAGATAATTAAATTTGCGGTTTTATTATTTCTTTTATTCTAATTTATAAAAAAAGAGAAAAATAAATTAACTTAAAGTGTATAAAAAAAATATTTTAAAAAAATTAAGGGCTTTAAAAATAATTTTATTTAAGAGAACTGTGCTTACAGCAGTTGTTATTTTAATTTTGATCTTTTTGCCACTGGTTTCACCCAAAGAGGCAGAGGCAATTACATTAAAAGAACTGGGGAATGCAATTGCCAAACTTAGCCAGGATGAGGAGAGCTTGCTGGAAGAAATACTTGCATCTGAGACAGAGGTTGAAAATAAAAGAAATAAACTTGAATCGTTAAATGGAGAGCTTGAAGTATTGGAAAATCAGCTTGATGAACTCAATATAGCAAGAAAAGATTTAATTAAAAGCATTGAAAATAAAAAGGAAGCTCTGGAAGAAAAAATAATCTTTTCGTATAAGTATGGAAATGATGATGTGGCAAAACTTATTATAAGTGCCAGAGATTTAAATGAAGTTATAAACAACATTTACTTTTTTAAAAATATTATGAGCAGAGAAGCTGAAATCATAGAACAGCTCCGCTTTGAAAAGGAAGAATACGATAGAATTTCCCGGAAATCTGAAGAGAAAATGAAAGAAATCGAAGATACTAGAGATAATATTAAAATCGAAGAGCAACAGCTACAGAAAAGTATAGAGGAAAATAAAGTTCTGCTGGATAGAGTGAAGGGTGAAAAACAAGAAATCCAGGATATATTAAGTGAAATAAAAAAAAGAATAGCCGAGGTTCAGCCTCCCGGCCTTACCCTGGTTGGAGAATGGGATATGACAGCCACAGCATATTATGCTTTTGGAAGGGGAGGTAATGACATAAATGGAGACGGGATAACGGCCATAGGACTACGAGCTCGTAAGGGAATAATTGCTGTGGATCCCAGAGTTATACCTCTGGGCACAAAACTTTATGTACCCGGTTATGGTGAAGCTCTGGCTGCAGATACCGGAGGCTGGATAAAAGGCAGCAGGATTGACCTGTGCTTTGAAACTTTACAGGAATGCTATATGTATGGTAGAAGGAAAATAAAAATATATCTGGTTGAAGATTAAAACCCTTAAATTATTTTTAAGAATTTAGATAGAGACTCGAAGTCCTTTCTATATCTTTCTGCAGTAACAGTACCGCTTATAACAACATCCCGGGGATCAAAAAAAGGCACAAGTTTAAACGATGGATTTTCAAATATCCTCATATGTATCTTTTCTATATTTCTATATTTTTTATCTATAGAAAAAAATTTCTCAAGGATAATGTTGGATACATCGAGTCCTAGAGAGATAATTATATGAGGAGTGATTATAGAGATTTCCTTGCTGAGGAATGAGATACAATTATTTATGTGTTTTTTCAGCGGTCGGGTAATTTCTACTGAAGTATTATCCCCTCTTTTTTTGGTTCTTCTTGGAGTACATTTAATAAGGTAGGTAATATAGGTATCTTTAGCAAGAGATAACCTGGTTTCATCAAATATTTTTCTTATGAATTTACCCTGGTCATCACCGCTGAAAGGAACGCCTATTTCTTCAGCCCCATTGGGCTGGGGGTAATTACCAACTACCATTATATTTGCTTTAGGCGCGCCAGTACCAGGGACGGGTTTTTTTCGGGTTTTTACTAAATCTAAGCACTTTCTACAGTTACTGACTTCTTTGTTTAATTTATTTATGCTTTCTTTAGCACTTATTGGCATAGAAATTAAAAATTGTTTCCAGGAAAATGCTTAATACTGTATTTACATTGTTTTAAAAGTATACAACATAAAAAAAGTTGAGTAAACAAAAATTCACATATTCTTTATTTTTTTATATATTCTGTTAAGATATTAAAATGTTTAGCTATGATGAGTAAAAGTTTATATAAAAGCGGAAAGAAGTTACTATGTCAAGATATCAAAACCTGGCAGATTCCATCATCAAAGGAGATAATATAAGAAGCAGTGATATTGCACAGAAATTGATAAAGGATGGGGTACCTGCAATAGATATATTAAATAATGGACTGGTTCCAGGTATGGATGTAGTGGGAAAAAAGTTTGAAGCAAATGAGTTTTACCTGCCTGAAGTATTGCTGGCAGCAAGAGCTATGAAAGCTGCAATGGAAATAATAAAACCTCTGCTTTCAGAATCCGGTGCAGAAACTAAAGGTACTATAATAATAGGGACGGTAAAGGGAGACATTCATGAAATCGGGAAAAATCTGGTTGGTATGATGCTTGAAGGTGGGGGATATACTGTAATTGATTTAGGAGTTGATGTTCCTCCGGAAAAGTTTGTAGAGGAAATAAAGAAGAACAGTGTTAAATTAATAGGCATGTCAGCACTTCTTACTACTACTATGATGGGTATGAAAACGGTAATTGATATGATTAAAACTGATGAAAAAACTGCCAATGTAAAAGTTATGGTTGGCGGTGCGCCATTGAACCAGGAATTTGCTGATTCGATTGGTGCCCACGGTTATGCTCCCGATGCGTCCGGTGTGGTTGGTCTGGCTGCAAGGCTTCTGGGTTAAGACTTATAGCATGTCCTATAGTCAGTCTTATAATAGAAATCCGATAGGAAAGACCTGTTAAAAAAAAGAAGCAAAAAAGTAAATCAAAAAATGCTTTTTTAGAAAATTAAAAATATTATTATTTTCTTAATAATTGCTTAACTTTTTATATTTTCATCTCTCTAAATAAATTTGCCATTTCAATTGCACTTAGTGCGGCTTCCCAGCCTTTATTTCCTCTTTTGGTCCCAGCTCTTTCAATTGCCTGTTCCAGGCTGTCGGGAGTTATAACCCCAAATGCAACCGGGATATTTAATTCTAAACTGATTTTGGCTGCCCCTTTGATAGTTTCACTGGCAATATATTGGTTATGTGATGAATCTCCCTTTATGACTGCACCCAGACAGATAATGGCGTCATATTTTTTTGATTCTGCCATTATTTTTGCTGCTGACGGGATCTCAAATGCTCCCGGTACCCAGGCTACATTGATATTATCATCCTCACATCGGTGCCTGTGCAGGCAGTCAAGTGCTCCATCCAGTAGTTTTGAGGTTATGAAATCATTATACCTGCTTACCACTATTCCAAATTTTAGTTTTTTTGCATCCAGATTGCCTTCAAATTTTTTCATGATTTTTTCCTTTCTTTCTTTTGGTCATAACATATGATTTAATTTAGTTTTTTTGGTTGATAAGTATCTTTTATTGTCTTTATTGGGAGGTATGGCAATAGGTATTCTTTTGGTTATTTTAAGCCCATACCCTTCCAGGCCCACTATTTTTTTTGGATTGTTGGTCATAAGGTGTATGGTAGAAAGGCCGAGATCGGAAAGTATCTGGGCCCCTATGCCGTAGTCTCTCAGGTCGGCATCAAAACCCAGGTAGAGATTAGCTTCAACTGTATCCAGGCCTTTTTCCTGAAGTTCATAGGCTTTCATTTTATTGCAAAGTCCTATTCCTCTTCCTTCCTGGGCCATATAAAGCAGCACTCCTGAACCTTTTTCATTTATCTTTTTAAATGCACTATCCAGCTGCTGCCCACAGTCACATCTCATAGAACCAAAGGTGTCTCCGGTTAAACATTGTGAATGTACTCTTACCAGAACATCTTTTTTATCCATGACTTTTCCTTTTACAAAAGCGATGTGAAATTCTGGTTTTATGATTGACTTGTATGTAATAGCTTTATACTCACCCCATCTAGTAGGCAGATTGACTTCAGCAACTTTTTCAATTAGCTTTTCTTTTCTTTTTCTATATTTTATAAGTTCTTCTATAGTTATTATCTTTAAACCAAATTTTTGGGAGCTTTCTATCAGGTCAGGGAGATGTGCTACTTCACCGTCTTCTCTAATAATCTCACAGATAATTCCTGCAGGATATAGTCCGGCTATTTTTGCCAGGTCTACTGCTGCCTCTGTATGGCCGGCTCTGGTAAGAATACCTCCATTATATGAACGAAGGGGGAAAATATGACCGGGTATAGATATATCTTCCGGTCTGGTATCAGGATTAATAAAGATTTTTATAGTCTTTACCCTATCTACAGCCGATATCCCACTGCCGTTTATCGATTTTGCATCTATGGATACGGCAAGGGCCCTAACATTGGGAGAAGTGGGTTCATTTTCATAACTTATCATCGGTATTTTTAATGACTTAAGTCTTTTTTGTTCGCAGGGCAGAAATATCAAACCCCTGGCATGTGTTATGAAAAAATTAATCGATGCCGGAGTCACTTTTTCTGCAGCCTGGAAAAATACTCCTTCATTTTTTAATGACTTATCATCCACAATAATTATTATTTTCCCCTGTCTTATGTCGTCGATAATATTCTCTATAGAGTAAAAATGTTTATTCTTATTTTGTAAATCCATGTTTTTCAAGCTTCTCCTTAAGTATTTCATCTTTTAATTTCCGGGAATAAGTATCGTCAATATTTCTGGACTGCAGAAAATTTACCGTATAGCGGGCAATCATATCCACTTCAATATTGACTATATCACCCGGTTTCCTGTGTGAAAGATTTGTATTTTTATAAGTGTAGGGAATTATAACCACGCTGAAGTTATCGTTTTTAACTTCAGATACAGTAAGGCTGATTCCATCTATGGCTATAGAACCCTTTAAGGCTACAAAATCGCGAATATTGGCAGGAAGTTCCAGGTTAAATATATAAGACCTGCCGATTCCGGATATTTTTAAAATTTTTACTGTACAGTCCACATGACCGTTTACAAAATGCCCCCCCAGCTTACCGGATGTAGTTAGTGAGCTTTCCAGGTTGATTATATCTCCGGTGTTAATATACTTTAAAGAAGTAGTATTTAAAGTATTAAAGGATATGTCACAGGAGAAGCCTTCATTGTCAAGACCTGTAACTGTGAGGCATACTCCATTTACTGATATAGAATCGCCTGTATCCAGATCCTCTAAAATTTTACGGCATTGAATTTTAATTTCTATATCCCCGTTTCTGTCTATTATTTTTCTTATCCTGCCGGTTTCTTTTATAATGCCTGTAAACATAAAAGCTCCATTTATTATTTATTATTTTTTTAAAGGATAGGCGGTAATAACAATATCACTGCCTATCCTTTTTACATTTTCAAATCTTAAGCTTACCAGGTCCTTTATTTTATTTATCTTTAGGTCTGTAAACATATCATAATTGCTGCCCCCACCAATAATCTTGGGAGCAAAATAAAAAATAAACTTATCGATTAAATCTATCTTTAAAAAAGAACTAATAAGAGTCGGGCCGCATTCTAAAAGTATGGAAGTTATTTCATATTTCTGGTAAAGAATTTTAAGTATTTTGAAGATATCAAGGCCCCTGCCTTCTACTGAATCTTGATTAACTGTCAGTACATCAATATTATTTTCCTGTAATTTTTTAATTTTACCGGTGTGTTTGAAAAGTTTTTTCTTGTCTGTGAAAATAATGGTTTTTGCCAGATTGGAAGTTTTTACAATGATGGAATTCAAGCTGATCCTGAGATTGCTGTCAAGAATAACCCTGTAGAATTTTTTACTGCTGATTGTGTTAATGTTTTTAAAAGATTCATTAAGGATTTTTCTGGGAAAAAGATAAGGATCATCAATTAGGATAGTATTTATCCCGGTCAATATACAGCCGTAATCTTTCCGGATGCCTTGTACATGCATTTTTGATTTTTCCGATGTTATCCATTTAGAATCGGAAGACTTTGTAGCCAGTTTACCATCAATGCTGGAAGCGATTTTGCAGCAGACAAACGGAACGCCGGTTTTGATTTGTTTGAAAAAAACTTCATTCTGAAGCTCTATTTTATCTTTTAAAAGTCCGATTTTTACTTTCATTCCTGCTTTTCTTAAAAAATTTATTCCTCTGCCGTTGACTCTGGGATTTGGATCAATGCATCCAATAACTATTTCCTTAAATTTATATTTTATAATCTCATTGACACAGGGTGATGTTTTTCCCTGAAAGGTACATGGTTCAAGTGTTACATACATTGTAGAGTTTTCAAGAGGTTGGCTGGAATTATTTATAGCTTCTATTTCAGCATGGGGAAATCCTGCTTTTTTGTGATAACCTGACGAAATTACCTTTCCATTTTTTACAATAACTACCCCAACCATAGGATTGGGACTGGTATCTCCTCTCCCTTTCCCGGCAAGTTTTATGGCCTGTTCCATGTACCTTATATCTTCTTTTGTAAAAATATTTTCGCCTTTATTTAAATCATTCATATTCCGTAAGTATTTTGCTTATTAAAATATATCCATAGAATAAAAAAACCATGGAGAAAATCCATG
>Ga0256868_10000590_pt1 | contig 20944 bp, 21 predicted proteins | sample RVTome_13_FD_187341 | JGI IMG/M metagenome (GOLD analysis project Ga0256868, IMG submission 187341) | Soil microbial communities from uranium-contaminated site in the Upper Colorado River Basin, Wyoming, United States - RVT92D227 HiSeq ...
ACAGGAATCTCTTGTGTCAAATGCCGCTGGCGCGCAGGTCGCCACTGCGAAGACTACCCCTTTTGCTTCAGAATCGTTGCGCATCTGCTAGTCTTAGCCAAAAGTGCACTCTGAGCAGGCCACCACTTCCAAGACTATGCTTTTCCTGACCCAATTTCCCAGGGCATCAAATACTTTCGCCGTGACTGTGACATCACGCACCGCATCCGGAGCCATCCATGAGACAATAGAACCCTCACCGGAGATCTCACCACCTGTGCATGACCATTCGTAAGTCAGTTCGCCACTTGTGTTCGAAGAAGCAACGCACTCAATACTGTAATTGTATGCCATCGCCACCTTGTACCCGGCACTACTCTCCTTCAAATATTTGTGCTCGGCAGTAACAATCAGGTCTTCAATTATTGGTGGCGGACCAATCGATGCGATGAGAGTTATTGATGCGTCGTCTTGTCTATCCTGGCTGTCGCTAACCACAACTGTGACGTCGTACATACCAACATCCTCAGGAGCAATCCAGTCTACAATCGAACCTGTCCCGTTAATACTGCCCCCGCTGGTTGACCACTCATAGCTCAAGTCGCCGCCATCGGAACCTGAGGTAATACAAGTCACCCTGATGCTACCCAGAGGAGCAGTCCATTCTGCCTCAGCCTCCAGACTGGTGATAAACAATCCCGCGCAAGAAGAACTCGAGACCAGCACCAATGCCGCCACAATTAGTAGGCATTTTCCTGTCTTCATCTGTGTTCCTATCCTGAAACGTTCTCCATCCAAGTTCACGGTCAGAGCATCAGCTAATATATTAACACTTTCCTCTTGAAAATGTTCAGAGTGGCAATGACCACAACAGAGTGCCTGGCGTCACGACAGGGAGGCGCTCAGGATGGCAAATGCCGTCTAGACGTCAATGCGCGTGTCTGCATTATTGAAGAAGAAAGCCTTGCCGAACGTTCGGGCCAGCATGGTGGCTAGTGGCAAGCCCGTGCAGTGAGACACCCCCAGTCTCTGGATTCCGAAACTCAACAATTCGGCAATCGTCAAATCCACTCTCTGCGGTGAAGCACTAACAAGGTGAGTGCCACCGATGACTGCGTAAATTTGCTCCATCCCGGTCAATTTCTGGGCATATTTTATGGTATTAATTATGCCCCGATGGACACAACCCAGGATGATAATCAAGCCCTTCTCAGATTTTATGAAAAGCGCCTGGTCGTCCCACAGCGGATCGGGCTTAAGTTCACCTTTCTCCTTGACATAAAGCATGGAATCAATCTTTTCGTATTCGTTAATCATGGGGATTTCGCCGCTGGTAACGATATTTTCGCTGATCCACACTGGCTCTCTGGTCAAGTTGAAGGAGGCCCCAAGCGTTTCCGCCGATTCCTTGGGAAAAGGCACTCCAATGTATTCCATTGTCCGATCAGGACGCCCAACGTACTTGAGCCCCCAGATGTCGGGGTGGGCAACTATCTCAACCTTGCCCCTCACCATCTTAAGGATGTGTAGCAAGCCGCCCGTGTGGTCTAAATGGCCATGGCTGAAGACAATCTTGTCAATCCTTGATAAGTCTATTCCCAAAGTAATGGCATTATAAACTGCTGAGAAACTCTGCCCCGTATCCAGGAGAATCTGGTAGCCGTCTGCCTCTATCAAGATACTGAGCCCCCATTCAGCAAGAAGGCTCAACCTAGCGGCAGTATTTTCGCTTAGCGTGGTGATTTGGATTGGCATTTTTGATGTCTTCTCACTATGCCGCTGAAGTCACTCTTATTTCGTCCCCCACTATTGCGCCCAGAAAATCGCAAGCGCTTCCGTCTCTTAGCGACACTTCAAGATAACCGCTGCTGCCCATGATAGCCATTATCCCTTCTCTCTGCGCATAGTAGTCGCTAATACCTTGAATGCAGTGACCAGCCACCTCAATCCTGACATCTTTCCCGGGCAAATCATTATTTTTGACATTGGTAACCAACGTGCCAAAGCGGTCAACATGTAAGACCCGGCCAACTAAATTACTCTCCGAATCAAGGGACGGTTTTGGTATAGGAAGGATATGCAGGGAGTTGATTTTTTCCCCGAATTCATAAGGGGAAATGCCTAGGGAGAGGCCGGCGGCCACCGGGGCAAAAATATCCCTTCCATGGAAGGTAGGGCTGACTGGATGTCGCCAGAACCGAGGGTCCGTAATAGCTGCAGCTTCAAGACCTTTCTTAAATACTACCTCTGTGGTCGCCTGATTTGTCAGGCTTTGCCCGATAGAATGGGCAACTACATTGGCAAATAAATCATCAACTATGTAGCTCAGGATGCCATTGTCGGGAGCAACAAAGACAGCCGAAGGTGCCTTCAGTATTATTCCCCGGCGCTCACTACCTACGCCGGGGTCAACGATAGCCACATGAACTGTCTGCTTAGGGAAGTAACGGTAAGCAACGCTAAGTACAAAGGCAGCTTGGAGGATATTCTGCGGCTTGATAGAATGGCTGACGTCTATAATATTAGCTTCAGGGTTAATGCTTAAGATAGCGCCTTTCACAGCAGCAACGTAAGCATCATCATAGCCAAAGTCGGTAGTCAGGGTTATTATGGAACTCATCTATAGATACTAAGACTGGGCAGCGATTAAAGTAGCAAGGACAACCAGCACGACGGCTAAGATTATGGTAAGCTTAAAAAGGGTGCTTTCTATCCCACGCCGAGTTCGATACACTGAGTCAGCTTGCCCGAAGATGCCCCCTATGCCTCCACCGCGTAATTGAAACAGCACAGCAGCAACCAAGGATATTGATACTAGTATCTGAGCGACTAAAAGATAAGTAGGCAATTCATTTACCTCCTAGCTCCTGTATAATAATCTCTCGCACCACGCCCGGATTAGCCCTTCCCTTTGTGGCTTTCATTACTTGCCCTATGATGAACGTCAAAACTTGCTGTTTGCCAGAGGCATAATCTGCTACTGCCCCGCTATTATTGGCCAGCACTTGTTTTATCACCCCTCTTATTTCGTCGGCATCGCTAATCTGGCTGAGTTTCTTTTCTGTCACGACGTCGCTAGCTCTCTTGCCAGTGCGAAACATCTCCTCAAGCACTACCTTGGCCGCCGGTCCGCCTATAGCGCCACTATCCACCAGGCCAAGCATTTCTGCCAGACGTTTCGGACTTATTCTAACATTTTCAACCTCAGTGTTGGTAGCGTTAAGGAGCCGGCTGAAATCCCCCAGAAGCCAGTTACTAACAGCCTTTGCCTTGCTGGAACCCATTAGCTTGACACAGTCTTCAAAATAATCCGCCATCGGCCTGGAGGTAGTTAGAAGACTAGCATCGTACAAGGACAACCCATATTGGGTCATAACTCGGTCTCTGCGTGCTTCGGGTAATTCAGGGAGTCTGGCTCTGATTTCCTCTATCCAGGCCCGGTCCAGAACCAGGGGTGGTAAATCAGGCTCGGGAAAATATCGGTAATCCTCAGCATACTCCTTAGTCCTCTGTAGCACTGTTACACCTGTTTCCTCTGTCCAACCTCTGGTCTCCTGCACCAGTTCACCACCTTCGTCAAGTACATCTCCTTGTCTCTTCGCCTCATACTCTAGTGCCTGGTAGACTGCTTTGAAGCTGTTCATATTTTTGACTTCTACTTTGGGTAAGAGTGTCTTACTATTTGACGGACGTATGCTTATGTTGGCATCGCATCTGAAGCTTCCTTCCTCCATATTTGCGGTGGACACCTCCAGATAACGTAGGATATTGTGTAACCTGACAAGATAATCCCGAGCCTCTTCGGGGCTGCTTATTTCAGGCTCGCTGACAATCTCCATCAAAGGCACCCCAGAGCGATTGACGTCTATCAGGCTGTGGTCCCCCCTGTGCAGCAACTTGGCCGTATCTTCTTCGAGATGCACCCTGGTGATATTGATTGTTCTGCTGTTACCGTTGCTACCAATGGCCAGCCAACCTCCTTTTCCGATGGGAGCATCATACTGGGAAATCTGGTAACCCTTCATCAGATCAGGATAAAAGTAGTTCTTGCGGTCGAATTTGGTATATTCGGGCATGGTGCAATTCAAAGCCAGGGCAGTCATTACTGTATATTCTATTGCCTTTTGGTTGATTACGGGGAGAACACCGGGCATGCCCAGGCAAACGGGGCAGACATGGGTATTGGGAGGCGTGCTGGCATAATCAGCGCTGCAGCTACAGAACATCTTACTTTTGGTTAGTAGCTGGGTATGAACCTCCAGGCCGATGACAATTTCATAGGTCATAGCTTTCGTCCAGTATAGCAGTGTTATCACACAGAGGCAAGAAGCAGCCTTCATTCGACACCTTAGTGACACTCGTCTCTTGTCATTGCGAGGAGCGATAGCGACGAAGCAATCTCTGAGGAGGTCTCTCAGTCCAACTATCGCAGGTTCCAGCTTCGCAATGGGATTGCCGCGCCCCGACAAGTCGGGGCTCGCAACGACACGGAACGTTGTTACTCGATGTTACAAATATCTGAATAGCCACTCGCATATCTGAGCTATATCAGAGCAGCCGAATTGACCGTGACCTGGAGTATTGCTAAAATTGAATTTGGGGATATAGCTCAGTTGGGAGAGCACTGCGTTCGCATCGCAGGGGTCGGGGGTTCGAATCCCCCTATCTCCACCATGAAACTCGGGAAACACGAGCTTTATGGTAGTGGCGTGCCCCTGTAGCTCAGATGGATAGAGCAGCGGTTTCCTAAACCGCGTGTCGGGCGTTCGAGTCGCCCCAGGGGTATTTTTGATATAATTGCGCTGATACAGGGGCGTAGCTCAGTTTGGCTAGAGCAGCGGTCTCCAAAACCGCAGGTCGCGGGTTCGAGTCCTGCCGCCCCTGCCAGGCCGGGGTGGTGGAATAGGCAGACACGCCATCTTGAGGGGGTGGTGGGCGCAAGCCCGTGGGAGTTCAAATCTCCCCCTCGGCACCATGGTCAATCCGCCTCTCGAAAATCTTGCGACTTTCGCAGAAACTGTGTTTACTTTAATCGAAATCGCTCGAGAATTCCCAGAATATCTTGCGACTTTTTTGGGTGACACTTGCTTGCCATAACCAGAAAAAGACGGTAAAATCTCTTTAGCGCGGAAGTAGTTCAGCGGTAGAACGCCTCCTTGCCAAGGAGGAGGTCGCGGGTTCGAATCCCGTCTTCCGCTCCAGTAAACATACTGGCTGTGGCGGTGTAGCCAAGAGGTTAAGGCAGGGGTCTGCAAAACCCCGATGCGGCGGTTCGAATCCGCCCGCCGCCTTTTTTCCTATTAAGTGCCGAGCCGAGGTGGCGGAATGGTAGACGCGGCGGACTTAAAATCCGCTTCCCTCACGGGAGTGTGGGTTCGAGTCCCTCCCTCGGCAGTAAACCCACCCCACGGAAATTCAGAAGTCAAAAGCCAAAAACTGCATTTCAATGACAAATGACAAAGCCCAAATGACACATCAAAACGCAAAATGTAGCACGAGGCTTTAGCCTCGTGCTAGACCGGCACTGCACGACCTTAAAAGGTCGCACTACAGTTGTGTCTAAGGTCTGGCAAACAGGATTGCCACGCCTGCACTGGATTCATAACCCCCTGGAGTCCCCCTTATCTTAAGGGGGAGGTTTGGCATTTGGGAATTCGGAATTTGCTTGTTATTTGGATTTGTTTACAGCTTGGAAACTAGGACCCAGTATTTACCCGCATAGATTGCCACGCGCCTTTCAGGTGCTCGCAATGACACCCCTTCTCTGTCATTGCGAGGAGCACTAGCGACGAAGCAATCTCAATAGGGTTGGTGAGTATGCAGATTGCCACGCTCCGCTCGCAATGACAGAAGGAAAAACGCTCAGTATGACAAAGAAGGGAGGGCCTCGCACTGACAAAAAGTAGAAGCGCTCGCAACAACAAAATGCGAAAAGTTCACAAAGGTAGTACCTTCCTCTCATTGACTTCTGCAATGCTGGGAATTATACTTTTTCTGAATACGTGAACGGAGGCAATATATGGCTGAAGTAAATAAGGCGGAAAAGGCAAAAGAAGACCCTAAGGCCGCAAGTGGCATGTTAGATAATGAGATAGCGATAAAACTGGTGGCTGAAATGCTGGCCGGCAGGATTGTTAACATTAAACCCCAGTATGATTTCACCACTGAGATGGGCTACACCTATCCAGCCGTTGAGCAAACACTAAACGTCAAAGGCAAGGAAGCTTTGGCAATTATGGAATCTCTGGCTGCCAAGGACATCGTGAACAAGAGTTTCTTCGACAGGCTCCTCCGTTGTTCCCGGTGCCAATCAGTAAATTTGAGACCGAGCACACACTGCCCTAAATGCGGCTCAGGGCATATTGCCCGAGGCCGAATCCTCGAGCACTTCGCCTGCAAATATGTCGGGGTCGAAGATGAATTTACAGCTAAGGGCAGATATATATGTCCCAGGTGCAAAATGGAGCTGCGCACTATAGGGGCCGACTACCGCAGCCAGGGGGTGCTATACAAATGCCGTGATTGCAGCGAGATATTCAATGTGCCGTTTCTAAAGTGGCGCTGTATGAAATGTTCCTCTCTTCTCAGTGAGGATGAGGTTGGCGAGATAGTTATCTACGCCTATAGCTTTGATGAATCGAAGAGAAACTGGCTGGAATTTGAGCTTCAGCCCAAGGTACGGTTCGTTGAGTTCTTAAAGCAGCACGGCTACAAGGTAACGGAAAATGCCAGAGTGAAGGGCAGGTCAGGGGCGGAACATTACATAGATATACTGGCGACCAGAGATGACGGCGTCATTACCCATACCGTGGCAATAGGGATTGAGATTGCCAGGGAGAGGATAGGACTGGACAGGATACTGGATTTTGATGTCAAAGCCTACGACAGCGGCATTCACGACAAAATACTTATCATCATTCCTGAGCTGGGCGAAGAGGCGAGGAAGTTCGCCACCTACCAGAGAATAAAGGTGCTTGAACCCAAGGACATGGAGATATTGCTGACGGGTAAGCCCCAGCCGAGCCCGGAAGGAGTGAAGGAGCCCTTCGAGTTTCAGTCCAGATCACAGCTTATGCAGTACCTGGAGAAACAGGGCTACAAGATAAAGGAAAACGCTGAAGTCAAAGGCCGGTCTGGCGCTGTCCATAGCATAGACATACTGGCCACCAGGGATGAGGGCATTATCACTCATCGTATTGCCATTAGCGTCGAGAAGGACGAGAAGCCTATGGGGCTGGACAGGGTATTTGACTTCGATGATAAGGCTTATGATGCCGGTATTCTGGACAAGGTCTTTATTGCTGTTCCCGGGCTCACCAGGGAAGCCATGCAGTTTGCCAGGCGCCAGGGAATAAAGGTCTTTGAGGTCAAGCAACTGTAGCCGACATGAGAGGCAATCCTTCAATCCTAATGTCGAAATAATGACAAATGACAAAGCCCAAATGTCAAATGAAGTTCAAAATCCCAATGGCAAAAAGAAGTACAACCTTGAAGAACGGACCGCACAATTCGGTGAAGCAATTATTGAACTCGTAAAGACTTTCCCTCAAGACCCTATCAATAGTCCACTCATCAGCCAGATAGTAAGAGCAGGAACCGGTATTGGGGCGAACTATATGGAAGCCGATGGAGCAGAATCCAAAAAGGATTTCCAACATAAAATCTCTATCTGCAAAAAAGAGTCAAAGGAAACAAAGCACTGGCTCAGAATGATTGACAAGGCGAACCCCAACAGGCGAGACGAGTGTCAGAAGTTATCGAAGGAAGCCCAAGAGCTTACTTTGATATTCTCTTCAATTCTCTTATCTAACAAATAGCATCAGTATTTGACCTGCCCGCCAAGAGTCGGCAGGCGCGGCGTGTCGATTTCACTTGTCATTTGAACTTTGGCATTTGGGTTTGATTTGTCATTTGGATTTTGGAATTTGGCATTCCTGGTGGAGCAAGGTGCTGAGGTTGGTACTACACTCCCATTACTGATGGGTGATTGACGGCTACGCAGGCTGCGCTATAATCAATACCATCCAAATTATGACTCAATGAATTACTGGAGCTACATCCAGAAGAACGTAAAGGAGGTGAGACAGGGTCACGATACAATAGAGAGTACAAAAGAGCTCACTGGAGCTAAATCCAGAAACCAAAAGAACGAAAAAAGGAGGTAAAAAGGAAAAAATAATGGAAAAACTTATGAAAGGGATGCACCGTGGAGAGAAGGGCTTCACCCTGATTGAACTACTTATCGTGATTGCCATTCTGGGCATTATCGCCGCCGTGGTTATCCCCAACATCGCTGGATTTATGATTTCAGGGCAACTGGCCGCAGCCAACTCTGAGGTAGAGCAAATAAAGACAGCGGAGCTGGGTTTCTTCGGTGACTTCGGTTACTGGCCCACGGATTCAGGGGACCTGTCGCCCACTTACATCTCAGGAACGCTTAAGGCCACCTATTACTTCGACGAACTCTATGGGTGGGCAGTAAATGCAACTGCCGTTCCGGTAACTGGTTGGACCACAATCGTGTTTTCTCCGGGTGTAGAAGGCCCGACCGGGACTCACGGCAAGTGGGTGAGACCGTAAGAATCATCAGGAATGATGTAGTCAAGTGATATTGACTAACTTACCGGCGGAGTCAGCAACTCTGACTCCGCCGGTAGTCTTTTTGTACACGAGTAGCTAGGGGACAGTAGTCAGGGGTCAGGGTTAGGGGTAAGCATTCAGCAGAAGACGATCTAAGGCCTAAGCATCAAATCCCGAATCCCGCACAATGTCAAATGACAAAGCCAAGCCATGACAAAATCCAAATGTCAAAGCTCAAGGTTGAAATCAGAGAACTCACTTTCACAGAAGCTTCTTGAACTCCCTGGTGCTGAGACCAGCATCCTTCACAATTCCAGCCATGGTGAAGGCATTGATGGGATTAGCCCGCGGAATGGTAATAACACGCTAGCCGTCAGTCATAGTGACATGCTTACCCTGGCGTGCAATCCGAAACCCTGCCTTTTCAAACGCCTTGATCGCCTGCTGGTGGTTTACGCCGGGAAGCCTGGGCATATCTTACCCTACTTCTACGTAGCGGCACTCTTTGTCCCTGGTTAACTCCTGAACTGTTTCCAGGTAAGCCTCGATGGCATCTCTTATGTTCCCCAGTGCCTCTTCTTCTGTTTCTCCCTGTGACCAACAACCAGGCAATCCAGGACACCAAACAGCATAGCCCTCGTCGGTCTTCCTAACACTCACCTTGTATCTCATAGCACACCTCACGACCTACATTACTGTCTGCCTTTACTATCATACCACAGACGACACTCGTAGGCGACACCTTGTGGCTAGAATCCGGATGCGAGGGCAATGACAAAGCCCAAGCTCTGAATAATGGCAAACTACAAAGCTCAAAGGTCAAACGAAGCTCAAGGGTTAAATGACAAATCAAGTTCAAAATACCAATGACCAACACAGGGGATTGCCACGCTTCGCTCGCAATGACACCATCCCACTTCGCCATGGCAGGGCTGGCCAAGTCAGCCGGAGCAACCTCTGGTACAATGGAGGTAGCGAGCAAGCAGTACTATGTTTACATAATGACCAATAAGAGGAACACCGTGCTTTACGTCGGCGTCACCAACGATTTGATAAGAAGGATCTACCAGCACAAGGAAAAGCTGGCCGACGGATTCACCACAAAATATAACATCGTTAAACTCGTATATTACGAGGTTTTTGAGGACATACAAAATGCCATCGTGAGGGAGAAGCAGATAAAAGCCGGCTCCAGGCAAAAGAAGGTTCAGTTAGTCAATGGCATAAACAAGGAATGGCGTGACCTGTATGATGCACTATGAGATTGCCGCGCACCTTTCAGGTGCTCGCAATCACATACCCGGTTCTGCCGTTGCGAGGTACTTCTTCCTCCTGTCATTATGAGGCATCTTTTTCTTCTGTCATTGCGAGGCCGACGCAGTCAGCCGAAGCAATCTCACCGTGACCGTCTCCACCGTCGAGAGCGATGAGACCCTTAGCTCACCAGTGGAACAGTTTCCTTTGACAATGCTTGCTGGCCTATACTACAATTCATCCAGAGGTTAGTTATGCTAACAGAATATATTGAAACAGCCATGAGGAAGGCAAAATACGAAATCCTCAGCGATGACCATACATTTTATGGATATATCCCTGGATTTGATGGTGTTTACGCCAATGCTGAGGACCTGGAGACATGCCGCAGCGAACTGAAAGAGGTCCTGGAGGAATGGATTATGCTTGGCATATCTCGCCATCTAGCGTTGCCAACTGTTGATGGAATTAGACTGGTAGTAGGGGAAGCGGTTTAGTGCCCCTCCTTGGGCCCATAAAAAGAGCTGAGCTAGTCAGATATCTGCAAATCCTGGGTTTTGAAGGCCCCTATTCCGGTGGAAAACACCAATTCATGCTCAAAGGCATCATTCGGCTGCGCCTTCCCAATCCGCACCGGAGAGACGTGGGAAGGGAGTTGCTCTCGAGGATTCTCAGGCAGGCAGGAATAGACAAGGATAGCTGGGAAAAGCTATAGGCTGGCCGTATCTCTGCGGCGACCCCGTCTTCTTTTGTCGTTGCGAGGCACGACAGTGCCGAAGCAATCCCAGTGGGAAGGTCACAATGGGATTGCCGCGCTTCCCCTTCACTATGCTCAGGGCTTTGGCTCGCCGCAATGACACCCTCTCTTACGTCATTGCGAGGAGCGAGATTCCTCGCTTACTCTCCGCAACAGGCTCTGTAATCTCGCAGCGCGGGGAGAAGGCAATCACCCGCCCACCAGGTTAATAGTCCAGAAAAACTTCCCCCAAAAGTACTGGCAGGCAAGGGATTTTCTCTTTTCTGACGACTAATAATATTACAAAGGTAATAGTCCGTTAGTCCTATCATGAAGATAGAAAGCTTTGCCGGGAATGAGCAGCGAGTGCTAACGTCGCCAGAAGGGGGAGATTGTACCTCGCTTGCAGTGATACCCGCCTTTGTCATTATGGGGCTGGCCAGGCCGGAGGAAGCAATCTCGCCATTCCGCCGCTGCCAGCGCCGCAGCAATGAGTCAGCCTCGACGAGGGAATGGGATCGCCACGTACCTTTTGAGTGCTCGTAACGACACCGCTCTCTGTCATCGCGAGGCACCCTTCTCTTTGTCATTGCGAGGAGTGAGATTCCTCGCTTCCGCTCGGAACAGGCTCCGCAATCTCGGCGGGGCGATGAGATTGCCACGCCCCGGTCGACTCGGGGCTCGAGTGAAAGTGCAAGAAATGTACTGCGAGGCTTTGGCCTCGTGCAAGGCCGGGACCGCAAGACCTTAAAAAGTCGCACTACAATCGTGCTCGGGATTCATGAGCGCCCCAATTTCGTCAATCTTTCCCACAGATTCACCCTCTTAAGATAAGAGGGGATAGGGGAGTTATGATAATTATGGAAATAACCCCCTTCAATCCCCCTTACTCTAAGGGGGAGATTTGAGACAAGAGGGTAGTTTTGACATTTGGGCATTCCGGAGTCAATTGTCATTTGGATTTTGATATTTGGAATTTACCCGCATAGATTGCCACACCTTTGGCACGTTACCCTTACCTTGATCCTCTCCCGTTAAGGGAGAGGAAATGCGGCTCCCAATCACGATACCAATAGACGCTTGACAGCAAGGAAGGACTGTGCTATACTCCATCATTTACGATTAAATCGCTGGTTATGAATCTCAAACGAGATGCTAAGGAGGTAAAAAATGGGAAGACTTATGAAAAGGGCACACCGTGGACAGAAGGGCTTCACCCTGATTGAACTACTTATCGTGATTGCCATTCTGGGCATTATCGCCGCCGTGGTTATCCCCAACATCGCTGGCTTTATGATTTCAGGGCAGCTGGCCGCAGCCAACTCCGAAGTGGAACAGCTAAAAACAGCGGAGCTGGGTTTCTTTGGTGACCATGGCGTGTGGCCCACGACCTCAGGCAACCTGACGCCCACTTACATTTCGGGAACCATGAAGGCTGTCTATACGTTCGACCCGAATTATGGGTGGGCAATAAACGCCACTCCCACTGACCTAGGGGCAGGTTTGTGGACCGGAATCGTGTTTCAAGCGGGTGTAGAAGGCCCGACCGGGACTCACGGCAAGTGGGTGAGAGACTGAAGAAGAAGCTGGCCGGGTGACTTGACATAACTTACCGGCGGACTCAGCGTTAGCTGGCTCCGCCGATGGTGTTTTCATACATAGATAGCCAGCAGTCAGCAGTCAGCGGTCAGCGCATTCGTTCTGTCGTTGCGACGGCCTCCTTCTTTGTCATTGCGAGGAGCATAGCGACGAAGCAATCTCGGTGGGGCGACGGAGGTTGCCACGCCTCGGCAGGGCAGGGCTGGCAATCAGACCAGGGAAAGAGTTCACAATGACAAATAACAAAGCTCAAATGACGAATCAATGACTAAGCCCCAATGATAAACGGCAGCAGCAAGCATCTCCCCTGGCGGGAGAGACCGCCAGTGAGGGGGAAGAGTCGCCCTCACCTTAGTCCTCTCCCATCAAGGGAGAGGAGCCTGGTCGATTTCCCCCTTGTCAAACTGGCGTGGAAAGCGCACGTCCCTGAAGGGTCGCACTACAAAGGGGCATGGACGTAGTGCGAGGCTTTAGCCTCGTGCACGACGGTCTGTACCGGGGCAATCCGTCGCACAAAGTCGTTTCTATTTCTGCGGTTGTTTCATTTGTCAGGCATGGCTGAGATTCTTCGCTTCGCTCAGAATGACAAGGACGGGGAAAAGGCCCCCCTCTTAAGATAAGAGGGGCAAGGCCTGCCCGCCAGGGCTTGGCAGGCGGGGGAGTTTATGGAAATAACCCCCTTCAATCCCCCTTACTTTAAGGGGGAGATCCAGGGAAAAACGTGATTTTGGCATTTAACCCTACCCGCCGTATGACTCTGGCAGGCGGGTCATTTGGATTTTGACATTCGGAATCTGGAATTCAGGGGATGAGATTGCCGCGCACCAACAAGCTTCATAACCCCCTTTGTCCCCCTTACCTTAAGGAGGAGTCTCAAGGGTACGGCCAGTTTGGGCATTAGGGCATTTGGATTTCAATTGTCATTTGGGCTTTGAAATTTGGACTTTACTTGGGCTTTGGATTTGGGAATTTGGATCTTATTTGCGTCTACAGCTTTACCTTGCCGACGAGCTTTTCCACTTCCGTGCGGTCGTTGCAGAAATCAAGCACGCTTTTGCCGGTGATGAGTCCCTTAAGATACAGGTTGACCAGGGCTTCGTCCAGCGAAATCATGCCCATTTCCCGATGGGTACGGATGACATTGGGCAGCTGGTAGATTTTACCTTCACGGATGAGGTTCTTCGCGGCCGGATTGCCGAGCATAATTTCTACGGCTGCTACTCTTCCTGAGCCATCAGCCCGGGGCACAAGCACCTGACACAACGCGGCAACGAGCAGAGAAGCCAGCCGTGTCTGAGCCAGGTGGCGCTGATGGGGCGGAAACAGGTCTATTATTCTCTCCATTGCCTGAGTCGCGCTGGGGGCATGGCCGGTAGTCAATATGAAGTGCCCGGTCTCAGCCACGGTAAGGACAGCGTCGGCAGTCTCCGGGTCTCTCATTTCCCCGACCAGAATCACATCCGGGTCCTGTCTTAAGATATGCTTTAGGGCATTGTCAAATGACAGGGTATCAGCGCCCAACTGACGCTGGGTCACAGAACACTTGATGCTGGGGTGAATATATTCAATGGGGTCCTCAATGGTAACCACATGGCGAGTCTCATGAGTATTCAAGTGCTGAATCATAGCTGCTATGGTCGTACTTTTGCCACTGCCGGTAGGTCCGGTAATTATCACCAGCCCCCTTGGCTTCACGGCGAGCTCTTTACATATATGAGGCAGCTGCAGCTCGTCTATGGTGGGGATTTTAGGCGGCAGCAGACGCACGGCAAGGCTGATAGACCCGCGCTGCTGAGCAGCATTGCAGCGGAGACGACCGACATCGGGTAAGGTATACCCAAAGTCAAGCTCGAGCTGGCGGTGGAAATGTTCTCTTTCTTCGGGCGTGGTCAACTGGAGAAAAGCTTCGTTTATATCCTCGGGACTTAACGTAGCCACACCGTTGGCCGGGGTCAGGGAGCCGTCAATGCGGAACGCTGCCGGGCTCCCGGCAACCATATGCAAATCGCTCGCCCGTCTCGATTTACCAGTCCGCAGCAGTGCAAAAACATCCATATCTTTTCTCTTTTGCGGTCAGTTCTCCAAATCCCAACCTGGTTTCGCCATATTATGCTCCCACCTTCGCTGACTCATAGTATATTTAAGTATATTTATAATATAGTGTAAGCTTCCCCTATCGCTATTGTCAATATGCCGATAGTAATGGCGATAAAGTCCTACAAGATTTATAGGCAGGGGGTGCCCGCCCAGGAGATTGCTTCGGCACTGTCGTGCCTCGCAATGACAGAAGGGACATGCTAGGCAATGACGGAAGGAGGGATTCCTGGCGATGACAGAAGGAAGGGTGCCATGCAATGGTAAAGGGAAATGTCATTGCGAGCGAACTGCCCGCCGGACAGCTCTGACAAGCGGGAGTGCGGTAATCTCATCCGGCAAATTCCACACTGTTGTAGTGCGACCTTTTGAGGTCATGCAGTCCCGCCCGGGCACGAGGCTGAAGCCTCGCACTACATTTTTGCCTTATGATTTGCTATTTGAGCTTTGAACTTGATTTGACATTTGGGCTTTGTAATTTGATATTGTTTAGGGTTTAGAAATTAGGATTTAGAGTCTCTTCTTCAGGGCTCGGCATCTGGGATCTCGTACGTTCTGAGCGAGCTTATTTTGACACGACGAAGTCGAAATTAAATGCCCCGCTACTTCCACCGACAGAGGAAACCCAGACCCTCGAGAATCTCGGGCTGTTTCTTAAATCACGGGCATAACTGTAGCCGAGTCCCACATTTGAAGCCGTCGCGCTCACGCTTATTGAGCCGCCCGTATGATCGAACTTGGTGATGGTTACCTTCCCCGCTGCCAGGTTTACAATTTCCCGCAAATCCAGATACATGGTCGCGCGCCCCTGGTCCATAGCGGCAGATTTGGCATTAAGCTCGCTGGCAGCGTTCTCAGCCGACTTAATCTGCAGTCTCAATATGGCTATTTCCCTTTGCTGATTGGTAACGCCGGTCTCAGCCACCGTCACCTGGGACTGCAGCGTCGCAATTTGGGCGCGACTACTCAAGATAAGAATTACAGCCAGGGCAATCAAGCCGATACCGACGATGGTGCCGACAGGGACAAGCACTCGCGCTATAGAGAAGCGCGCCGGTATATAGGACCGGGGCAGGGCATTGAAATTCACTAACGAGAAGTTAGCGCCTTCCTTTTCCACCAGCAGTTCCTTGAGAGCCAGCCCCATATTGACCATGAATTCGTTGGGATTGAAGCCCTCGGGAGCTTCCACTGGCGATGGCAGCGGTGATACCGAATATCCTGCGCGGCTGACCACTGACTCCCAGGTGTCCGGCATTTCCGCCAGGTCGCCGCAGACATACACAGGAACATCTGTGTCTAAAGGCTTTTCCATGTGGCCGGAATTGTAGAACGCCACGGTCCTGTTAAACTCTTCAGCAATGAGCGGCAGCCTTCCCTCCAGAGATTCAGCCTCCCCGGGCAGGGCTAGCCTCCGGATGACCTGGGGGAGCCTGTCAGCCAGGACTATGACATCCAGGTGGTCCAACCGGGCATTCACAATGATTGCCCGGGGCTTGGTCGGAATCCGGCACAGGGCCAAGGGGGCCAGGTCCATGACATATGGCTTGATGCCGGCCTGGCGCAGTGTTCTGACCAGAGCATCAACCAGATTACGGGGGAATGTGACCAGGAAAGTACGGCTTTCTCCTCTCGTCAGGGATGGAAGCCGCTGGTATGAAAAGTAAACCTCATCCAGAGGCGTTGGTATCGTTCTCTTGGCCTCGCGCTTTATCGCTTCAGGAAGTATGGCTTCGGGCAGCTCGGGCAGACTTATGATTCGATACAGAGAATCATGCCCGCTTAAAGCGGTGATAACTTTCTTTGTCTTTGCTCCCGTCTCCTTGAATATCTGTTTGACCTTGTCGGCTACCTGGGCTTCGTCGACGATGAGTCCCTGGCTGACCAGACCCGGGTCCAGCGGCAGGCTGGCCCACTTCTCTACCTGCCCGGTCTTCATGACCAGCAGGTTGATGCCGGTGTCCCTGATAAATAAGGTGGTAACTCTCTTCGCCATGCTTATCTAACCTCTGTAGCCATAGATATCCAGGTTGATGGTCGTTGTGCCGCCAGGGTTCCTGTTTATGCTCTTCACTTCAACGCTCCAGGGCAATTGGAAGTTCCACGTCAGCTTATAGTTAATGCGGGTCCCTATGGCGTCAATAAACTTAAGCGTGTTATTGAGGTCACCCGTGATGGTTACGACAAATGAAGAAACAGAATAGGTAACAGTCCCTATCTTCCTGTCAGCCGGCTGTGATGCGGTCAGTTTGATTAAATTCACCCCGGCCCCCTCAGCCATGGTATATAGATTCTGACCGTAAGCAACCCTGAAAAAGTCCTCACCGTATTCAATACTTTCCGGTGCGCTGGGGAATTTTGCCCGGCTCTCGCCAAGCAACGATTGGGCGTCGGCCAGCTGGCTTTCCAGTGCGCTTTTGCTGGCAATAAGCCCGGGCAAGAGAGTCTGGGCCGTGTCCAGCCTATCCTCCAGCAGATTCCCCTCGCCGGCCAACTGGAAGTAGATCATGTACACGGCGACGAGGGCGCCTACGAGAACAATGACCCCCAAAATCAGCAAGACTTTCCTACTTAGCTTCATAACTTAATCAGCTCCCTCGTAATATATCATCGTCCAGTAACCCTGTCTAGGGGTCCCCCACAAATATCTCCCTTTTCTCCCATATTTTAAGGCGGCATTTACATGCCGCCCCTTCCTTAATCCCAATCTCATTGACACTTCTTGTCGCTGGCTAAATTATTCCGGCGAAAGCGGGGTAACATCCCACGAAGCAATGTGGAAGATCAGCGTCTTGATACCCAGAAGGAAGTTAAGGGTTTCGTACCACTCCGCGTCTTGTGGATAACTTACGCTTGAGCCGGGCTGTAGTTGCACCTCGACACTGCCGGCTACAGAGCCGTAGAAATCGCCTCCGGGCTGTAAAAAGGTTTGGCCATCGACCGACATGATGAATATGGGGTCGGTCACACCTACCGGTATGTTTGGCTCAAAATAGATGTCCCCAACAGCTATAATAATGCCGGAACCCACTACCGTACACTTCCCTCCTATCCAGAGTGCTTTTTGGGGGTCAGCAGAGGCGCTCTCGACAAAGATAGTGTGACCGTTCAAGTTAAGGGTCATCTCCTTGTTCGGCGTGATTAGCGTGTCCCCGGTAATGTAAACGGTCCCCGTCAGCGTCAAAGTAGCAGGTGTGTTACTGGAGTTCGCGATTTCCAGTTCGCCCTCTCTATAGATCGGCCCTATCTCCTGGTCAACGCCATTAATGTCTATGGTGTCTGAGGCATATGGCTCCACGCCTGCGACATCCCCCAGGTAGAAGTCGGCAAGTTCCGCCGCTGTCGGCCAGGGGTCATCATAGTACTCTTCCGGCCCGTGCTCTTCTCCCTCCGGAGGAGTGACATTCGAACCAGGCATGAGGGTAATTTCCTCCTGGCTGGTGAGAACCTGGCCCAGTAGGCCGGTATAATCACCGTACTTGCTGACACCGACAACATAAGCGTCTATTTGGCTCTGGCCGTCATCGCCGGTGGCCGTTGCCACGACGTGATAGGTCAGAGTTAAATTGCCTACACCATATTCAGATGTTATGGTAACATCCAGGCTCCTGCCATTGACATCGGCTATGGTGTAGTCATAGTGCGGGTCTCCGGGGCAAAGCGCCACCTCTCCCCGCGTTATCTTCCACACCGCATCCTCAATCCCAGCGTCGGCGGTATAAAGCTCAGCCGTCCTTCTATCATAGACCCGGCTGTTGAGAAGCCCGGTGCCCACGTAAGATAGCAACGAACCGACTATGAGCCCGCCGACCATAATCAAAAACAGGACCATGGCCATGGCCTGCCCTTTTTCACCCCTCATTAATCTCTTCACGGCAATTTGTCTCGCTTCACCTTAGCGTGGTTCCAGATACCAGTATATAGGAATCCCTTTGTACGTCAATCACCCATTGGTAATAGTGATAAAGTCCTACCGGATTCCAGAAAAACCAAATGTCAAAGCCCAAATGACAAACGAAGTCCAAATGTCAAAACCCAAATAACACGGGGAAGTGTCATTGCGAGCGCCTGAAGGGTGCGCGGCAATCTCGTCGCCTCACCCGGCTTGCGGAGCGTGTTCCGAACCGCGGGCGAAAAATCTCCGACCTCCCAACGACAACGGAGAAGGGGTTGCGCTGGGGATCGTTAAACAGTCCTCGTTTGGCTGATTGACTGTTTGCCTATCTCTCTGCTATGGTATCATCACTGTGGCGAAATACATCTTAACTATTGAAATCGAGTCTCTCGAGGAGGGTGGCTATCTCGCCAGAAGCCCAGCCTTGCCCGGTTTTTTGGTTCAGGCGGATACCATCGAAGAAGTGATTAGCCTCTCGCCAGGGGTAGCTCAAGCCTTGATTGAATCCATGCGGGAAGAAGGTGTGGCGCTTCCTCGCACGCTGGAAGAAGTTGAGGCACCTTTTCATACTGACCTCCTTGTCCCGACCTGACCTATCGCATATTGGCCAAGAAGCTCCGCAGGTTAGGCTGTGAGTTTGTTCGCCATGCCCCAGGTTCTCACGAGATCTGGTGGAACCCCAAAAACAAATCCTTCACAACCATTCCGAATCGCGGCAGCAAGGATATTGCCAAAGGTACTCTGGCAGCCATCCTGCGGGACCTTGGTATTACCAGAAAAGACCTGGACAAGGCGTAGTGCCGCCCTTGAACCAACCGAATTTCTCTTCACGTCTTGTCCACCTGTAACATCATAAGCATGCCCCTTTAGGGCACTTGGCAATCCCATGGGCCAAATGACAAAACCCAAATAACACGGGGAAGTGTCATTGCGAGCCTTTTTCTTCTTGTCATTGCGAGCGAAGCGTGGCAATCTCAGAGGCCAAGCGCCGAATGTGAAAATCAAGAAGGGGGCGGCATTCTTGTGCCGCCCCCTCTCTAAATCTCAGTCCCGTTAACGATTCCCGTTATCCGCCAGACTGGTCCGGCGCAAGCGGGATAACTTTCCAGGAAACGATGTCCGTCCCAGTCACCGGTGGGAGCTCATCAGTCCCACCCACGCCCATAGGGAAGTCCAGGCCCTCGCCCTCACCTAGACCTCGATTAATGATAGTAGCATTGTAGCCTGACTTTGCCTCAACGAGTGCATTCCCAGCGACACACCCATAAAACGTGCCGCTCGGCTGGAGTGTCATTGTCCCACCAAGAGACATGAGGAGTACGAAATCAGTTTCACTCCCCACGTCGCCCTTAGGAGCGAAGTACACATCTCCCACGGCGATGATGCAGCCAGACCCAATGATGGTGCACCTCTCGCCGACGGAGACAGTCTCTTCGACGAAGATACTGTGACCGTTCAGGTCCAGGGTGAAGTCTTGCTTTTCCGTGCCGAGGTCTAGAATGCCAGTAACATAGACAGTTCCGCTCAGAGTAACGGTGGCCGGGGTATTCGAGCCGTTGTAAATCGTCCAGGGGCCATCCCTGTACAATGCTTCTAACGTAATGTCAGTGCCTGCGATGTTCAAGGGATGGGTATAGGGGAAAGGCGGGTCTAAACCCTCTACATCGTCTCCGTAATAGGCCGAAAGCTGCTCCGCAGTAGGCCAGGTCAGGTCCGCATTTTTTGTGATTGTCCCCACGACATCCTCAGATTTACAGTCTACAGTTCCGCCAGATGTTACATTACCTGTCACACTCACATTGTTCTTTATGATTATGCTGTTATCACTAACGAGGGCATTGTCGAGCAGGCTGGAGAAATCCATATACTGAACACCCAGATACGCCTCAACTGCGGTGCTGCTGGGAAGAGCCGCCACACCACCACCGGCGTCGGTGGAGGCCAGTGAGGTAATTTTGTAGGTTCCGTCATCCTGATACTCTATCGTGATGTCCACCATCCTGCCGTTGATATCTGCTATTTCGTAAGAATGAGTCCGGTTTCCAGCGCAAAGCGCGACCCGTCCACTCTGTATCTTCCAGATAGCGTCCTCCACCCCGGCATCGGCGGCATAAAGCTCAGCCGTCCTTCTCTCATAGACCCGGCCGTTGAGAAGCCCGGTTCCCACATAAGATAGCAGGGAAGCCACGATAAGTCCGCCGACCAGAATCAAGAACAGAATCATGACCATGGCCTGGCCCTTTTCGTTTCTTACCAAGCTCTTCACAATACTTCTCATGATCTCGCTCGCAATAGTGCCGGCTTATGGCCCATTAGTACCAGTATAGTCGCGGCATTCCCTCCTGTCAATTTAAGCCCTTCGTCCTGTCAAGTTCACGGCCCGCCACAGAGATTGCTTCGTCGCTCCGCTCCTCGCAATGACGAAGGAGAAGAGTGCCTCGCAAAGACAGGCGCAGCCCGCATTTGCCAATTCCTTTTTATGACCAGCATATCTTTCCATCCATCCCTATAGTATGAATAACCCATTACCCTCGTCATATTATTAGTCGCTGGAAGAGCGAAAATCCCTCATGTTGCCCGGTACTTTTGGCGGAATCCCTCTGGGAATTCCAAATGACAAACAAATTCCAAATGCCAAAATCCAAATTACAAATAAAAACCAAATGACAAAGCCCAAAGGCCAAATGCCCTAAGAAGAAACTGGAGCGTTTGCCTGGCAGCTTCTCAAGAAAGGCCCTGCCACTCCGGCAAGGAAATCTTCCTTCCCATGATCTCTTCCGCTTCCTTGAGGAGCGTTTTGAGCTGGG
>Ga0256868_10000591_pt1 | contig 20919 bp, 18 predicted proteins | sample RVTome_13_FD_187341 | JGI IMG/M metagenome (GOLD analysis project Ga0256868, IMG submission 187341) | Soil microbial communities from uranium-contaminated site in the Upper Colorado River Basin, Wyoming, United States - RVT92D227 HiSeq ...
CAATCCAGGCTATTGACCCGATGATCACAAAATAATCCCTCCGTAGTATTTTCCAGGATGGTTTATTGGTCTTGCCGCTCAGAAAGTAGCCGAATTTTGCAAGGAAGATCCATACCAGGGGACAGGCAAAGAAAAGAATGCCGATGAGCGCCAGCCAGTCGTTTTCCCTTCCGAAAAAAGCTGGATTCGTCGGCGGCTGCGCCTCCGAAGGACTGCTCCAGAACATCGGCAATGATGCCAGCAGGGCGATGATGCCGCGTCGCATTTTCATCCGCTTCAGCCCTTCCTTGTTGGGCTACGAGGTAAGATAGGTCTCCGCATCGGACACATTAGTGAATATTCGACCCACGACGCCCCGGTTCCCAGCAACCGTTCCGGCAAACATGTTTATGTCGTTTTGTTCAAGGTCTCGATCGACAAAGGCGATCCTGAGATTGGTTACCGGCATCTTCGAGATGGCACCGGATAAATAAAAGGCGTCAGCCGTGGAGAGCGGAACGGTAAAGTCTTGTTCGACCAGGAGTCTCTTATAGGCGCGTTTACGGCACTCGTCGACGGCGCGCTGCCAGTACTTGATGGCATCGGCAAGGTTATCCCTTCTTCCTGAAAAAAAGGCATACAGGTATCCCTGCCGGTCTTCGAAGCGAATAGTGATGTAGTCTTCGCTAGGTGACTGCCTTTTCATACTCCCTTTAATGCCCAAAAGGAACGTTGTTGAAAATGTTTCGTTTTCCGGCCTCGATCATAGATATCTAGTATCACATGTCGGTACATTGCAGATGCTAACGTATAGGCTTTCAATTACGTTCTCCTCGTTTGTTCTAAAAATTTGCAGGAGCACGATCAAACCATGGCTGGGCGCGCTCGATCTGACCAGCCAGACGGAACAGGGTGGCCTCATCGCCGAAGCGTCCGACGAAATGCATACCGATGGGGAGCCCGGCTTCATTCCAGTAGAGCGGCATTGACATTGCCGGCTGACCGGTCACGTTGAATACGGGAGTGTAGGGTATAAAATCGAATGTCTTGTCAGCCAGCGGCTTGATCACGCCGAGCGCATTGAGCAGCCAGGCGGCATGGAGACGACCTACCAGTCTCACCATGAACCGCTCCGCGCCTGAGGGCTGCAGCGAGCCTGTCACTAGCGGGGGTTGAGAGAGGGTCGGGGTAAGCAGGACATCATAATCTTCGAAGAAACGACCCACACCGCGCGCCGAGGCCAGTAAGTAATTCAACGCCTTCGCGTAATCGCCGGCGCTAAAGGCCTGGCCCAACAGGGCCAGCGCGCTTGTTCCCGCTTCGAAATCGGCAAAGGATGTCTTGCGCTTGGCCAAGCCTGCGGCCCAATCGATCTCATCGCGCGTCTCGCCCGCTAAGATCGTCAAAAACGCAATGGCAAAGGCCTCTCTGTCGATCGCGGGCGCTGCTTCTACCAATTCGTGCCCCAACTCTTTCAGCAGGCGCACAGTCGCTTTCAATCCCTTCCGGCAATCTTCGTGTACCTCATGGCCCAGGAAAGGATGCGCAGTAAAGGCGATGCGCAGGCGGCCGGGCCTCGTGGTCACTTCCTGCACATAAGGCCGCGTCGGCGGTGGCGCCCAGTACGGCGTGCCTATATCCGGTCCGGCGATGGCATCCAGCATGGCGGCGCTGTCGCGTACCGAGCGAGTGAGAACGTGTTCCTGGGCAAAGCCCCGCCAGATGTCACCGATATCCGGTCCTGTGGGAGTGCGGCTGCGGGTGGGCTTCAAGCCAAAGACGCCGCAGCACGACGCGGGAATGCGAATCGACCCTCCTCCGTCGGCACCTCCTGCCAGGGGTACCAAGCGCGCCGCCACCGCAGCCGCAGAACCGCCGCTGGAACCGCCCGGCGTGCGGGTGAGGTCCCAGGGGTTGTTGGTTGGACCAAAGGCTTCTGATTCGGTATAGGGCAGCAAGCTGAACTCGGGGACATTCGTTTTCCCGAGAAGGATCACGCCCGCGGCGCGGTAACGGCGCACGATTTCGCTGTCGTGCGGCTGGGGGACATTCTTCAGTATGCGCGTACCAGAGCTCGTGGGCACGCCCTTTACGGTGGCATGCATGTCTTTTAGCAGGAAGGGCACGCCCTTGAATGCGCCGTCAGGCACCTTGCCTCGGGCGACTTTGCGCGCTTGCTCATACATTTTGTAGATGACGGCATTAATCGTGGCATTGTGCGCCTCTATGCGGCTGATGGCCTCTTCTACGAGTTCCGCGGGCGAGACCTTTTTCTTACGCACCAGTTCGGCAAGGCCCAATCCGTCGTACTTATGGTATTCTGGTAATCTGGTCATAGGCTCCTCATAGAAATCCGGGTTCAAAGGGACGTAAAACAGGCTCCCTGTGTTTTAGACAGGGCCCTGTTTAACCCCCATAAGTTATGCGGCATCTTCACCTTTTTATTTATCCAAACGAAAATGGCACAAGGGCCACTAAAAAGAAGGGGCGCAAGGGCCCCTTATATTGTCAAGACTGGTTTTTCCCTCGTCCCTCTGCGCCATGCCTCTAGCCCCCTCAAGGGCTTGACGTTACTTATCCAATAATAGCACGAATCGGTCCGCAAGTAAATCCGCCCTTGGCGTCCCGCCGTAGGTGTGGGTGCTCTTAGCGTCCCGCCATAGGTGGGATAGCTACAAGCCAGCATGGGCAATCGGGTGTCACTATGATACCATTATTTTATGTTCCATTCTGGGGGAAACCCTTGCCTTGAGGCGAGGACCTTAGTTCGATCTTTGTCCCAAAAGGGTTCGAGGGGCCTAGTCCCGCACTGTCGCTTTGCGACATCCCGCCATTCCGATTTTCATACAAAGTTGGGCGGGACTTATTTAGATTTTGCGGACTGCGGCCGAAGGTGGCCCTTTGGCCAGATCCCCCAAGGCGGGAGGATTCAATCCCACCCAGCAATGTGAATTTATGGTAGCGGGATGTGTCATTATACGACACCCCATTGGCCAAAGGGCCACCTTCGGCATAAAAATATCCGAATGTCCCCCCCCGCTTTCTACAGAATATAAATGATGGGATGTATCGCCTTGCGATACAGGAGGGGGCCGCAAGCGGCAGGATTCGAGGGTTCATTCCCGCTAAGAGCGGGATAGCTGAGTTATTCATATGTAGCTATGAAGCCAATTAAACCTTTTTATCAGCATGGTGTCTAATATGTCAGAGCCAACCATGGAAGGCGAAGATCGCTTAGTAGAGAGGGCTCGTACTGGTGATGAGGGGGCCTTTGAGGACCTGGTCAGGAGATATGAAAAGCCGATCTATTATCTCGCCCTGCGCTCTGTGCGGGAAGAACAGGCGGCGGCTGACCTGGCGCAAACCGCCTTTCTCAAGGCGTATGAAGGACTGCGAGGCTTTCGCGGGCAAGCGAGTTTTAAGACATGGCTCTACCGCATTGCGATCAACCTTTGTAAGAACTACCTGCGCGACCATGGAAAGAAGAAGTTCGACAGCCTGGGCGAGATGGACCCCCCTTCCACTGCCAACCCCCTGCGCGAACTTATCGAGCATGAGAGTCAAGCGCTGCTTGCGCAGGCCTGGGCAAAGCTCCCTGAGAGACAGCGGCTCACCGTCGCGCTGAAGGTGCAGGAAGGGATGAAGTACCGGGAGATCGCGGAGGCTATGGGATGTTCCGTCGGGACGGTCAAGGCCAATTTTCACCACGCCTGTACCAGATTAAAGACAATGCTTCAGGAGGGAAGAGATGAGATGCCATAGGGTGCACAGGTTATTGCCCGATTACATCGGCGATGAGCTCTCCCTTAAGAGGAGAGAGCAGGTCGCAAAGCACCTCGAAGAGTGCCCGGCTTGCAAGGCGAAGCTGGCGGTACTCCAGGGTGTCTGGGATGATCTAGCTTTGCAGACGCTTCCCCCAAAAGGAGAGGAGTTTTGGCAAGGGTTCACCGCGCGCGTGATGAGAGAGGTAAGGAGAAAGCGGCCCATGGCCGCGGAGCAAAAGACGCCGTTCCTCTTCCCCGGGTGGAAGGTCCTGCTCCCTGCCGCCGGCGTGGCTGCAGCCGTCATCGCGGTGGTGATCGCCCTCAAGACAGGCCCGGGGACCTTGCCGGGCGGGCGCGAGACCATCACCGAGCAGGCCCAGCCCTTTTCCGTCGCCCCTTTGGCTGCCGAGGATGAAGGTCTCCTTGGCCGGGGAATCGGCCTGAATGGCGGCAATGGTTCGGCAGAAGGACAGGGGATCGCCTTTAAACCCGCGGAGAGGGCGGTCCTTACCGAGGCCCTGTCGCAACTTGCCGGTGACGAAGATCTCCAAGGGCAATTGGATACGCTCGATGAAAGGGAGCTGGAGCGATTTGATCAACTCCTCTCTGCGAGGTATTCACTCAGTTAATAAAGATTTTTGTTATTTAGAAAAGGAGGAACTATCATGAAGAAGCGATGGCTTACCATGGCACTGGCCCTGATGATGGCCCTGGGTCTCAGCGGCGTAACGGTACTGGCGCAGCCTGCCACACCCCCACTGCAGGGAGAGGAAAGACGGATGTCGCCGGAGCGGAGAGAGGAGTTGCGAAAGAAGATAGAGCTCATCTGGCAGCAGAAGCTGGCAGAAAAACTCAATTTAACTGAGGAAGAAAAGGCCAAGGTCTTCCCCCTCCTGCGCGAGTATGAAGAGCAAAGGCGGGTCTTGCGGCAGGAAAACAGGCAGTTGGTGCGCGAATTGGAGGACATGATCAAGGCGAACGCCCCGGGAAAAGAGCTCAAGAGGATCATAGGTGATTTGGAAGAGAACGAACACAAGCTCCTCGAAGTGCGGGAGGAGGGATTCCGTGAACTCGCAAAGGTCCTGCCCATAGAAAAGCAGGCGCGCTACATCGTCTTTCAAACAGAGTTCCGGCGCGAGATGCACCGCCTTATGCAAAGGGCGAGACACAGAGAGGGAAAGCCAAGGACCCCGTGAGGAGGGGCCTCCTTTACAACCCCCCGGTGAGGTGATACCCTCATGAGGGATGCCGCGTGAGGAGAAAGATACCGGGGGGTTGTATGCTGAAGTCGCCGTTGCCCTCCCCGTCGAGAAGACCTTCCACTATGCCATACCCGTGCAGCTCAGACCCATCTGTGAGGTCGGCAAGCGGGTCCTGGTCCCTTTAGGTAGACGCCGGGTCACCGGCTATCTGCTGGCAACCTGCTCCTCTCTTCCCCCCGATGTCGCGAACAAGGATATCAAGGAGATCATTGACTGCCTTGACGAGGCGCCGCTCTTCGACGAGGTGATGCTCCGCTTCCTCCGCTGGGTTGCCGATTACTACCTCGCCCCCCTGGGGCAGGTGATCAAGGCGGCCTTGCCGCCCGGCATCAACTGGGAGAGCTCATATCACTGTTCCCTGACCACGGAGGGGAGGCAGGCCAGGGCCAAGGACCCCCTGAGTGTAGCCGAGGGTGCTTCTGATCAAACCCCGATAAGCAAGGTGCTGCAGGCGATAGACCCGCACCAAGGGAACCCGCTCAAGGGGCTGCTCAAGAGATATCCTTCCCGCTCCCTCTTTTTTACCCTGCAAAAAAAGGGCTTGATCTCCCTGGAGGCGCGGCTCAAGCCGGCGCGGACCAAGGCAAAAAAGGCGTCTTTTGTGGAGGCCGTGCCCGCGGCCCTTCCCCTTGACACCCTTACGCCCAAAGAGCGAGATATTCTCTGCTTCATCAGAGAGAGCGGCAGGCTCCCGCTGCAGGAGCTCCGCCGGCGGTTTAAACGGGCCTCTTCGATTATCCGGGCGCTGATGGCAAAGGGGCTGGTGGCGGTGAGAGAGGCAGAGGTCTTCCGCGAGCCGGTGCTGGAGACGGTGGAGAGGGAGGAAGGCCCTTTCACCTTGACCCCAGAACAGCAGGGGGCCGTGGAGCAGATAACGCAGGCCCTGAAGGCGGGTACGTTCCATCCCTTCCTGCTCCACGGCGTGACGGGAAGCGGCAAGACAGAGGTCTACCTCAGGGCAGTTGAGCAGGCCCTGACCTTGGGCAAGGGTGCCGTGATCCTGGTGCCCGAGATCTCCCTCACCCCCCAATTGGTCGGGCGCTTTCACAAGAGGCTGGGCAGAGAGATGGCCCTGCTCCACAGCGGCCTCGCGCCTGGGGAGCGTTACGACCAGTGGCGGCGGGTGCACAAGGGAGAGGTCCGGGTGGCCATCGGCGCCCGTTCCGCCATCTTTGCCCCCTGCCGGGATCTCGGCGTGATCATCGTGGATGAGGAGCATGACACCTCCTATAAACAGGAAGAGGGGGTGAGATACAATGCGCGCGATTTGGCCGTGGTGAGGGCGCAGAAGCAAAGGGCAGTCGTCGTCCTGGGTTCAGCTACTCCGTCGCTCGAATCCTATTACAACGCCCAGCAGGGGAAATACCAGACCCTCCTTCTGCCCAACAGGGTAGGGGGCGGGGTCTTGCCCTTGGTGGAGATCGTGGACCTCAGGAAAGAGGAGCAGGGGCTCTTCTCTCCCAAGTTGCAGGATGCCTTAGCGCAAAACCTGGAGGCCGGTAGGCAATCCCTCCTCTTTCTCAATCGCCGGGGATTCTCCCATACGGCCATCTGCGCCGATTGCGGCGCCGCCTTTACCTGCCGCCGGTGCAGCGTGACCCTCACCTATCACGCCCGGAGCAAGGCCCTGCTCTGCCACTATTGCGGCTATCACCTCCCCGCCTTTCAGATTTGTCCGCTGTGCGGAGGGGGGAAGATCCGCTTGCTCGGCGTCGGCACGGAAAAGGTGGAGGGAGAAGTGAGGCGCCTCTTCCCCCAGGCCAGGGTGGCGCGGATGGACAGCGACGTCATGATTGGACGGGGCGCCCCAGGGAGGCTGCTGCGCGCCTTGGAGCAGGGGGAGATAGACATCCTCGTGGGCACGCAGATGATCGTCAAGGGGCACGACTTCCCGCGCATCACCCTGGTGGGGATCATCGCGGCCGATGTCGCCCTCCACCTCCCCGAGCTCAGGGCAGCTGAGCGGTGCTTCCAGCTCATCAGCCAGGCAGCGGGCAGGGCGGGCAGGGGGAGCCAGCCGGGCAGGGTCATCATCCAGACCTTCCTCCCCGAGCACTACGCCATCCAGCGGGCCACGGGGCATGACTTCGTGGGCTTTTATGAGGAAGAGATGAAGACAAGAGAAGCCTTATCTTTTCCACCCCTGACCCGCATGGTCAATATACGGGTCTCATCTGCCAGCCCCCGTGCTGCAGAACAAGGGATAGAGAGGCTCGCAAAAAAGGGCCACGAGCTGCTCAAGACCCAGCGCAGTGCCGTGGAGATCCTGGGGCCGAGCCCTGCTCCCTTATATCGGATTAAGGGGAGATATCGCTGGCAGCTCCTCTTCAAGGGGGAACGGGTTGCTAGTCTGCAACACCTCAGCCGCTCCCTGATCCAGGAGGGCAAGGAACTCACAGGGGTACGGGTGGAAGTAGACGTGGATCCCCTTACTCTACTTTAAAAAAAGCTGCCAATACCCGTGAAACTGTCGCTTGCGATCCCCTACTAATCGGATATTTTTACTATTGAGGGGATGTCACTCCCGCTCTCTCGAAGATGACCCCTTGGTCACAATGTAGAGATAGGGACGGCGGGATCTGACCAAAGGGTCACCTTCGGCCGAAGCGGGAAAAGTGACACATTTATATTAGAAAGCGGGGAGGGACGGTTGACTTTCCAGGATTCATTCTATAGAGTTTGAGGGGTTTGCTTACGCATGAGAGGCACCTCGCTGCAATGATCCCTGGGGCCCCGGCGAGCGAAATATGAGCGCACCAGCAATGGAGACCAAGGAGCAGCATCAGTTCGTCGACGCCCTCGGCTTTCTCTGCCAGCAGAAGCGGACAGGAGGGCTCCTCGTACGCGCGGAAGGAAAGGAAGGGGAGATGTTCATACAGGAGGGGAGGATTACCCACGCCCAGTTCGGCCCCTTCGTCGGCCTCAAGGCGCTCCTGTTCATGCTCACGTGGGGAACGGGAACATATAATTTTACCCCCCAGCAGACCACGGATCAAACGACCATCGAAGTGGAAACCGCGGAGGTCCTCTCCCTGCTTGCGCAACAAACAGAGGAGTGGAGGCGGATCACTCAGGATCAGGCATTGAATCTCGACACCGTCCTCAGCTTGCTGCCACAGGCCAGCGGCAGCGTCAGGCTGGCGAAGGATGAATGGGATATCCTGGCCAGGATAGACGGCAGGAAATCCTTAGAGGATCTCTCCTATGAGATGGACCTGCCGCCCCTCGATGTGGTCAAGGCGATGCAGCGATTTAGTAAGGCCGGTCTCATCGGCATTGGTCACCGCCGCCCGGAGATAGGCAGCACTGTCTTTGGCGCGGATTATCTCTCGGCCCTGGAAAAGGAGCTGAAGCTGACAGTGGGTCCAGTCGCCTCCATCATCTTAGAAGAGGCATTGAAGGATTTGCAGGCGCCAGGAGAACCCCTCACCGAAGACCAGCTAGAGATTGTGCTGGAACGTCTCTCCAAGGCGATACCCGAGGCGGAAAAAAGATCAGATTTTCAGCAGGTTGCCCGAAGCTTGGCTGCGAAATACGCCGGCACGGAGGGGCCGTCGCCGAAAGAGGAAGATCGGGAAGAGACAGGGGGATGAAAAAGGTCTGTGCCCTGCTCATGCTCGTATCCCTCCTTGTCCTGCCGACGGAATCCTTTGCTAACGGCGCCTATCCCTATCGTTTTCCTAAGAAGAAGACGGGGATAGATCCTTCGGCTCTTACCGTGATCGGCGCATCCCAGGACTACGTCATCACCAAGGAAGATACCCTCTTGGACGTCGCCAGATATTTCGATCTGGGTTACAACGAATTGGTCCTCGCTTATCCGAAGATCGACCCGTGGATAACACCGGCCGGGGAAACGCTGTCGATCCCCACGGCGTGGGTGCTCCCCCCCGTCAATACAAAAGGGATTGTGATCAATGTCCCGGAGTTAAGGCTCTACCTCTTTTTCAGCGATATCAAGATGGTCAAGACCTATCCCATCGGCATCGGCGTCCTTGATGCGCCCACGCCGCTCGGGAAATTTACCATCATTGAGAAGACCAAGAACCCCACCTGGAACATCCCGCTCTCGCTCCAGGAGGAATACGGACGGGAATCGATGCCGCCTGGCCCGGACAACCCCCTGGGGGCGTACCGGCTGCGCCTCTCCAAGTATGACGTCGGCATCCATGGCACAAACATCCCCTGGGGCGTCGGGAGGCTGGTGAGCCACGGCTGCATACGGCTCTATCCCGAGGATATCGAGGAGCTCTTTAATGAGGTGAAAATAGGCACACCCGTGGAGATCATCTATGAGCCGGTCAAGATCGGTTTCAAAGAGGGACATGTCTTCGTCGAGGTCCACCCCGATCCCTACGGCGTGATCACTGACCTCTTTATTTATACGGCGCGGAAGCTCTTTATCCAGCAGCTCTGGGAGGAGATCGATGTCGATCTCCTGAGCAAGGCCGTCGAGGAACACCAGGGGATCCCCGTCGATGTCACGCGGAAAAAATAAGGGCGGCAACCTGAAGCCGAAGGTGACCCTTCGGTCAGCTGCCGCCCTGCTGCGTGCGATCAGGCGAATTACTTCTGCAATCCCTTCTCAAAGGTCTTTTCACACTTGACAGCGGCTGCCTCAGCCCGCTTGGCAGCTGCCTCGGCCCGCGCAGCGGCGTCCTCGGCCTTCTTCGCCGCGGCCTCTGCAGCCTCTCGATCAGCCTTGATCTGCTGCTCGGAAGCGCATCCTGCCAGCCCAAGGGCCGTAACAAGAAACAGAGCAGAAAGACCAAGACCGACCTTCTTAAGCACAACGCTCTTCATAATCCACCCTCCCTTCTAAATTTTTTGGGGAATAAACCCTCGCAGTATTCCCCCTTATACTCCCTTTGAACCACAATATCAAGGGGGTTTTTTATTTTTTTTGAGCCTCTGGAAAGCACGCAGGCCGAAGCCGACGGCCAAAGATGCCCCAATGAGGATGACCAAGGAGCCGGCGAAAAAAACAGCGAGAAACTCCCCGGGATGATGAAGGTCATAGGCGATCTTCATCATGACGATGCCAAAGGCCAGTACCCCAAGGGAAATGAGAAAGAGGGCGAGATAAAGGACTGCCAGCATTGATACGCTCTTTGCGTTTAGCCGTCTGAGCAATCCATCATAGCCTCATTCCCTGCATCAGGCAACCTCTGTGTCGCTTCGCGACACATCCCATCTGGCCAAACCTACGGTGATCCTGGCCAAAGGGCCACCTCCGGTTTGGTCAGGGCCACTGGCCAAGGGGTCACCTTCGGCTTCGGCTGCTTTCCTTAGAAGACTAAAAATTTGAGGAGCAGGGGTAGGGGACGGGAAGACAGGTTGACGCAGGGCAGCTTTCGGTATATTTTAATAGCGATGAACCCACAAGAGAGATGGTGCTATTTCATCCCCGGTGATCTTCTACCCAGAGATGCAGGCAGCGAGGGCACGACACAGGCATGCTCGGCAGTGCCTCTGCGTAAGATGGTGAGGTGCACGCCGTGAAGGATACACGGATGAAGCCCAAGAAGAAAAAGATACGCCTTTCGCTCTGGTGGCTCCTTTTCGCCGTATGGGGCGTCTTTCTGTTCAGCCAATTTTTTATCACCCCTCAGAAGGCAGAGGAGATCAGCTACAGCCGATTCAAGGAGCTCCTGGCTGCGGATCGCATCAAGGAGGTGAGCATAGCGAAGGAAAAGATCACGGGAAAGGCCCTGATGCCTGTCAAAGGGGGGAAGGAGGGGACGATAGGGGAGGAGAAGGTTACCGAAAAAGCACCGCTACCCCCCCCAAAGGAGAAGGAGGAGCCCTTTGTGACCATCAGGGTGGATGACCCCCAATTGGTCGCGGAGCTCCTTCAGCACAAGGTCACCTTCTCCGGGAAGAGCGAAAATACCTTCCTGAACAGCCTTATCGCCTGGGTCTTGCCGTTGCTCGTCTTCGTGGGGATCTGGCTCTTCCTCATACGCAGGATGGGGAAGGGGCCGGAGTTCATGTCCATCGGGCGCTCCAAGGCCAAGATCCTTGCCGAGGATCAGCTGGGGGTCACCTTCGACGACGTGGCCGGCGTGGACGAGGCCACGGAGGAGCTCAAGGAGACCGTGGAGTTCCTGAGAAATCCGAAGAAGTTCACCCAGCTCGGGGGAAAGCTGCCGAAGGGGGTGTTGCTGGTCGGCCCCCCTGGCTGCGGCAAGACGCTTCTGGCGAAGGCGGTAGCCGGCGAGGCCAAGGTCCCCTTCTTCAGCATCAGCGGCTCGGAGTTTGTCGAGATGTTTGTGGGGGTAGGGGCGGCCAGGGTGAGAGACCTCTTCGCCCGCGCCGTGGAGAAGGCCCCCTGCATCATCTTTGTCGATGAGCTGGACGCCCTGGGCAAGGCCCGGGGGATCAATCCCATAGGAGGACACGACGAGCGGGAGCAGACCTTGAACCAGCTCCTGGTGGAGATGGACGGCTTCGATACCAAAAAAGGGGTGATCCTCATGGCCGCCACCAATCGCCCGGAGATCTTGGACCCGGCCCTGCTGCGTCCCGGGAGGTTCGACCGCCATATCCTGGTGGATCGACCCGACATCAAGGGGAGGCAGGCCATCTTCGGGGTCCACGCCAAGGGGGTCAAGCTGGCTAACGACGTGGACTTCAAGGTCCTGGCCGGGATGACCCCCGGGTTCGTGGGGGCTGATCTCGCCAATGTGATCAACGAGGGGGCGCTCTTGGCTGTCCGACGCGGCAAAAAGGCCGTGGGCATGGCCGAGATGGAGGAGGCCATCGAGCGGATGGTGGCAGGGCTGGAAAAGAAGACCAGGGTGATGAATGTGCAAGAGCGCCGGATCGTGGCCTATCACGAGCTGGGCCATGCCCTGGTGGCCCTCACTGTCCCTCATGCCGATACCGTGCAGAAGGTCTCCATTATCCCGCGCGGGATAGCGGCCCTGGGCTACACCCTCCAACGCCCGACGGAAGATCGCTATCTCATGACCAAATCCGAGCTCATCGATAAGCTCACGATGCTGCTCGGGGGGAGGGTGGCAGAGGAGCTGGCCTTTGATGAGGTATCCACCGGCGCACAGAATGACCTGGTCAAGGCAACGGACATCGCCCGCAGTATGGTGAAGGAATACGGCATGAGCGAAAGCCTGGGGCTCGTGGCCTTTGAACGGGGTCGCGAGGCCCTCTATCTCCAGGCCTCGGTATTCCCTTCCGCTCCGGAATACAGCGAAGAGACCTCCCGTGAGATAGACGCGGAGATCAAGAGGATCGTGGATGAGGCCCACCAGCGCGCCAGGGAGATCCTCAGGGAAAAGAAGACGATATTGGACAAGGTGGCCCGGATCCTCTTGGAGAAAGAGGTCATTAACGGAGAGGAGCTCAAGCAGCTCGTCTCCGAGGCCTCCTGATATGCCCCGCAATCCCGTCCCCCACATCCTCTCCAGGGTTATGGGGACCATTCGCCGATACTCCATGATAGAGCCGTGCGACCATATCGGGGTGGCGGTATCCGGCGGGATCGATTCCGTGGCCCTCCTTGATATCCTGGCAAGCCTGCGGCAAGAACTCCCTATCGCCTTGACCGTCCTCCATCTCAACCACGGGATTAGGGGCAAAGAGGCAGCCAGGGACCAGCGATTCGTCCACGAGCTGAGCGAGCATTATTCCGTCCCCTATCTCGACCAAGAGGTCGATGTGCCGGCATATAAAAAGGAGAACTCCTTATCCCTGCAGGAGGCGGCCAGGGAGCTCAGGTATCGCTTCTTTGAGCAGGCCATGGATACCTACAACCTGGACAAGGTGGCTATCGGGCAGACAGCCGATGACCAGGCCGAGACCGTCCTGATGAGGCTCATCAGGGGCGGGGGGGCGAGGGGGCTCAAAGGCATACCCCCTGTCCGGGAGGGGTATATCCGCCCCCTGATCGAGGTATGGCGGGAGGAGCTCCTGCACTATGCTCAACACAAGGGGCTCGCCTTTGTCCAGGACAGCTCCAATTTAAAGAAAGACTACCTCAGAAACCGGATCCGCCAGGAGCTCCTGCCGGCCCTGAGCGAATACAACCCCAACATCAAAGAGCGCCTCCTGCACCTGGCCCAGGTGCTGGCAGTGGACGAGAGTTACCTCGATGGGCTCGCCCAGGAGATCGCCAAAGGGATCTGCATGGTGGATCATGAGGTCTCCATCTCTATCCCCTCCCTCCTCTCGCTGCCTGCTGCCCTGCAGGCCAGAGTCCTGCAGCACGCCTTTACCAGCTTTGCCGCAAGGGGCACTCTTGAATACCCCCACATAACAAGTGTCATGGCGCTGATAGGGGAAGGAGGGGGGAGCAAACAGGTGACCCTGCCAGGCGGGTATTGGGCACGGAGGTCCTATGACACCCTTGTGCTGGGGAGGCAGGAAGAGAAGCTGGCAGGGATGACAGGGGAGATCGAGATCACAATCCCGGGCAAGACAAGATTAGAAGGGCTGGCAATGGAGCTGGAGGCTGTTATAGCCGAGGGGAGGCTGGATCCTCAAGTTGATCCCGATACCGCGTTGCTCGACTTTCATCGACTGGTCTTGCCCCTGCGTGTGCGCACCTTTCAGCCTGGTGATTGCTTCATACCTTTAGGCATGGAGAGCCCCAAAAAGCTCAAAAACCTCTTCATAGACCTCAAGATCCCGCGCGCAGAACGGCTGCGGATACCCCTGGTGATATCAGGCGATGCCATCTGCTGGGTGACGGGATGGCGGATCGACGAGCGGTTTAAGATTAGGAAGGAGACGCGGAAGATTCTGAAGTTGACTATGATAAAACGACCCTGAGGGTCTACCTCTACCGTCGCTCTCCCTCTCTCGCTGGCGGGAGAGGGCAGGGGTGAGGGTGGATATAATTTTTCCCCCTCACCTGTATCCTCTCCCCTTAGGGAGAGGAAATGCTAAGTTATAAAATCCCTATAAAAGGTTTCAGGGGACGAAGCCCCCTGAGGTACGATCGCAAGTTGGATTGAGAATTGAAAAAACTGTGTATTGTTTCTTCATACCTTGTTTTTTGCCACGGTACCTATCATAAATCCTCCTGAGCATTTACCCCTCCCCCCTCCTCCTCCATGGCCTGCTCCGCCATCTGGTCGAGATCTCCCCCCATATCCTTCCCCAGCTCCTTGCCCATCCGCTTCATCCAACGGGCCAGGGAACGGGGATCTTGCTCATCGATATCGCCGAGGCGCGAGGGATCGGCCAGGCGCTCCATCCGCTCCTCGTCCGAGCGCAGAAAGGCAACCCGGCAGATGAGCCTGGTGAGCCTTTGATTGCCGCACTTTTTACAGACTGGTGCGAAACCTTGCGGCTTTAAGACCAAATAGGTCGAATGGGTGCCGCACTCCTCACAGCGGTACTCATAGATGGGCATCGTTCAACTTCTCTCCGGCGATCAGCAAGCTAGAGCGACTTCAGCACGATCTCATCGTACTGCTTTCGCCACTTCGGGGGCAAGAGGGTCTTGGTCTGATCGAAGTAGCCGACTGCCAGCAGGAGCGGGATCCAGTAGTTCTCCGGGATCTGGAATTCCTTGCGCACGGCGTCATGATCAAAGCCGTCCATCGGGTGGCTATCCATGCCCAGGTGCTTGGCAGCAAACATCAGGGCCATGGCAAAGAACCCCGCATTCTTGCAGGCAAAGGCCTGCTCCATCTCCGGCCGTGCACCGTAGAGGCCCTGACAGGCGTTGAGGAACCACTCGTGCTGCTCCTCTTTCATGGTGCCTGCCTTGATCATCTCCTGGAAGTTTTTCTCCACAAAGGGATGCCCCTTCTTCCAGCCGTCCCGGTCGGCGAGGCAGATGAAGACCACCGGGGCCTCGCTCACCTTGGGCTGATTCCAGGCAAGCTTCCTCAGGCGCATTTTTTCCTCTGGTGTCTTGAGGATGATCAGGCTCCAGGGCTGGAGGTTGAAGCTGGAAGGGGCCTGCGCCGCCATCTCGATCATCTCCCTGATGAGATTATCCGGCACAGGCTTATTGGGATCGAAGAAGTTTACTGCCCGTCTCTTGAGAATCACATCCTTGAAATCCATAATGCCCCCCTTTCGTTGTGCTTAGTTATGACGCCTTTTTGACCCAGGCACGAACATAGAGAGTATAAGCAGCAAGGCAGCCTAAATCCAGGACCAAGGCAAAAAGAGGGAAGGTTCCACCCAAGGTCATTTTGAAAGGTTTTAGAGCACTAGTAATAAGAAAAGGCGAAAGAATGACCATGCAAATGACTGCCAGGATAATCAAGGGATTGTAATGGGCATAGATGGCAATGTCCCTGCCCAGATAGAGGCCGATGACGATGTATAAGGCGATGAAGGGCCTGAGCCAGGGGGTTACAAGATTCAGATAGAGACCGAGGAAGAGGAAGATGAAAAACAGGGGGAGATGAACCAGCATGCCCGGGAAGCGATAGGCAGCGAAGCCCTGGGTGCTGGGAAAGGGCTTTATAAAATATGCAGCATAGTTTTTTAAGATAAGTTCAACCTCCATCTATTGATAAACGTAGATCATATTGATCCGCCACACATGCGGGGTTCATTTTTCCGTTCGCATATCACGCCTGGCGAACTGAGCTGTCCAAACCCTTGCAAGTCCGTTTATCAATGCATCTGTGACCAAAGGGTCACCTACGGTTCTCTAATGGCCGCCTGGATTGTTTTAACGGTGGGCACGTTTGCAAGCCTCCCGGACTCGTCAATGAACATCCTTCACGAAAATCCGATCGTCTCCTGGGGCTGCAGCTCCTTCCCGTTGATAAAGACGGACGGCGAGCCGGTTACGCCCAGGGCCATGGCCTGGCTGTCATCTATTCGGTGAAAATTGAGCTCGGCCTTAACCTTTTCGCCGGCCAGGGCACTCGTAATATTCTCCCGCAAGGCCTGCTCCGAGGCACAGTGTGGGGACAAATAACAGTCGATTCTCATTCACGATCCAGATCAATCCGCCGCGTGAAAGCGGAAGATCGGGATGCGGCCTGCCTTTTGCTGCAAGGTATCCATATAGGTGTAGATCACCGGCGTGATATAGAGGGTGATGACCTGCGAGAAAAGGAGCCCGCCGAAAACCGCGAGCCCCAGGGGGCGGCGCGACGCAGCTCCTGCCCCGAAGCCCATGGCAATCGGCCAGGTCGCCATGAGGGCGGACATCGTCGTCATCATGATCGGACGGAAGCGGATGAGGCAGCCTTCAAAGATCGCGTCCCTCGGGCTCTTGCCTTCCTTTCTTTCGGCAGCCAGGGCAAAGTCGATCATCATGATTGCGTTCTTCTTGACGATGCCGATCAGCATGATGATGCCGACAATGGCATAGACGTTGAGGTCAATGTGGAAGATCATCAGGGTCAAGAGGGCGCCCACACCGGCGGAAGGGAGGCCGGAAAGGATGGTCAGGGGATGAACGAAGCTCTCGTAGAGGACCCCCAGGACGATATAGATGACCAGGATGGCCATGAGCAGCAAGAGGCCGAGACCGCGCATGGAGGATTGAAAGGCCTGCGCCGTGCCCTGAAAGCTGGTGCTCATCGTCGCCGGGGCGTTCTTTGCCGCCACCGAGCGCACGGCGTCCACGGCCTGTCCCAGAGAGGTGCCGGGCCTGAGGTTGAAGGAGAGGGTGACGGCGGGGATCTGACCGAGATGGTTGACGGTGAGAGGACCGACCCCGCTCGTGAGGTCGGCCACGGCCTTAAGGGGAACGAGCTGATTCGTGGAGGAGCGGATATAGAGCATCGATAAGGCATTGGGATCGAGCTGGTACTGAGGGTCCAGCTCCATGACGACATCGTACTGATTATTGGGCGCAAAGATCGTCGAGACCTGGCGGGAGCCGTAGGCGGAGTAGAGGGCATCTTCCACCTGTTGGGCCGTCACCCCCAGGGCCGAGGCCTTGTCCCGATTGATCTCGACATTGACCTGGGGGTTCTTGATTTGCAGGTCGCTCGTCACATCCTGGAGTATCGGCAATTCCCTCAGCTTTGTCTCGAGCAGCGGGGCATACGCATACAACTCCTTCGTGTTAGGGCTTTGCACGGTCAACTGGTACTGGCTCTTGGTCAGGGTGCCTCCGACACGGATCGGCGGGGGGTTTTGTAAAAAGACCCGGATGCCCGGGACCTGCATCAGCTTGGGGCGGAGCTCCTGAATGACCTCGTCCGCGTTGAGGTCCCGCTCCGACCGCGGTTTTAGACGCATGAAGACGCGCCCTGTATTGGTGCCCACCAGGGTGCCGATTGATCCCACCCCGGACATAAAGGAGCCGACATTGGGGTCCTGGCGCACGATAGCCGCGATCTTCAACTGGTGCTCTTTCATGGCGTCGAAAGAGATTCCCTGCACTGCCTCGGTAATGCCGAAGATCAGCCCCGTATCCTCGCTCGGGAGAAACCCTTTGGGGATGACGACAAAGAGATAGATTGTCAAAGCGAAAATGAGATTCGCGAGCACAAGGGTTGCAAAGCGGTGCTCTAAGACGATCTTGAGGCTTCTTTCATACCCGCCGAGCATCTTCTGGAAAAATCGCTCCGATACATCATAGAGGCGCGTATGGCGCTCCGCCTGCTTAGGTCGTAGAAAGCGGCTGCAGAGCATGGGGGTGAGGGTTAGCGAGACGACGCCGGAGACCAGGATGGCGATGCCGATGGTGACGGCAAATTCATGGAGCAGGCGACCGATGATCCCGCCCATGAAGAGGACAGGGATGAAGACGGCAACCAGAGAGAGGGTCATGGAGATGATGGTAAAGCCGATCTCTTTTGCCCCGTTGAGACTGGCCTCCAAGACCCCTTCCCCCTTCTCGATATGACGGACGATATTTTCGAGCATGACGATGGCGTCATCAACCACAAATCCGACAGAGAGGGTCAGGGCCATGAGCGAGAGGTTATCGAGGCTGAAGTTTAAGAGATACATGGCCGAGAAGGTGCCCACGATGGAAAAGGGGAGCACCAGACTCGGAATGAGGGTGGAGGACAAGCTCCGGAGAAACAAGAAGATGACCATGACGACCAGGCAGAGCGACAAGATCAGGGTGAACTTGACGTCGTTCACGGAATCCCGGATCGACACCGAGCGGTCGTAGAGGGTATTCATATTGATGCCGGCCGGCATTAGCGCGCGAAAGCTGGGCAGCAGTTGCTTGATGGAGTCGACGACCTGCACGGTGTTCGTTCCCGGTTGGCGCTGGATGGCCAGGACGATGGCAGGGGTCTCGTTATACCAATTGGCCGTCTTATTATTCTCTACGCTATTGATGACCCTGCCGATCTGTTGCAGGCGCACCGGCGAGCCGTTGCGGTAAGCCACGATCAGGGGCCGGTACGCGTCAGCCGCCAGCAATTGACCATTGGCCTGCAAGGTGACTGCCTGACTGGGCCCCCATAAGGTGCCGGTCGGCAGGTTCACGTTTCCCTTCTGAATGGCAGCCTGAACTTCGTCGATGCCGATGCCTCGCGTTGCCAAGGCGCGGGGATCAAGCTGGATGCGGACGGCAAACTTCTGGCTTCCATAGATGATCACCTGCGCCACCCCGCTGATCATCGAGATGCGGGGGGCGATGAAGGTATCCGCATAGTCGTTTACCACGGAGAGGGGGAGGGTAGGGGAGCTCAGGGCGAGAAAGAGGATCGGTGAGTCGGCGGGGTTGACCTTCTGATAGGAAGGGGGAGTCGGCAATTCCGGTGGGAGCTGGCTCGAGGCCTTGGTGATCATCGCCTGGACATCCTGGGCAGCGGCATCGATATTCCGGCTCAGGTTGAACTGGAGGATGATCAGGGTCATGCCCAAGGCATTGGTGGAGGTCATGGAGTCGAGACCCGCGATGGTGGAGAACTGCCTTTCCAGGGGGGTGGCGACGGAAGATGCCATGGTCTCGGGGCTTGCACCCGGCAGGCTTACCGTCACCAGGATGGTCGGGAAATCTACATTGGGGAGATCGCTGACCGGCAGCAGGCGGTATCCGATGATGCCGAAAAAGAGGATGGCGAGCATGACGAGGGTGGTGGTGACCGGACGCCGGATGCAGAATGCCGCGATGTTCATGAGCCCTTTTCCGAGCTGTTGACGCTCCCTTTTACCTCCACCTTCGCGCCGGGCACGAGCAAGAGCTGCCCGTCGGTTACCACCCGCTCTCCGGCCTTGAGCCCCTTATCAATGATCATGTCATTATTGATTGTCCGGTTCACCATCACGGGTCGGGCTTCCACCGTGAGATCGGGTTTGATCACGAAGACATATTGGCCCTGTTGCCCGGTTTGGACGGCCTGGGCCGGGACAACGATGGCATTGGGTTGTGTGGTCAGTACGAGGCGCACATTTACGAACTGACCGGGCCACAGGCGTCTATACTTGTTGGAAAAGGTTCCTTTGAGCAGGATGGTCCCCGTCGTATTGTCCACGGTGTTGTCGATAAAGGTCAGGACGCCCTGCTCGGCAGCCTTTGTATCATTCGGGGGTAATGCCTCAACCTTGAGGGATTTCCCTGCTACCCGATACTTCTTGATCTCCGCGAGGTTCTGCTCGGGAACGGAAAAGGCGACATAGATCGGCTTGATCTGGTTGATGGTGATCAGGGGAACATCGTTTGCCTTGATGAGGTTGCCCCTGGTAATCAGGAGATTTCCGGTTCTGCCATCTATGGGAGAACGGATAAAACAATAGCTTAGCATAACCTTTGCGTTTTCCACGGCGGCCTCGTCCAGACGGACCGTTGCTTCGAGGGCCTCTGCATTCGTCCGGAACTGATCATACTGTTGTCTGGATACGGCCTGTTTCGCCACGAGGACCTCATATCGTTGCGCATTTATTTTGGCGTTTTCCGCCTGGACTCTGTCCCTTTCGAGGTTCGCCTGGGCCTGCTTGAGGGCTGCTTCAAAGGGTCGGGGGTCGATGGTAAAGAGAAGATCTCCCTTCGCTACATCCTTGCCTTCGGCAAAATGGACTTGGCTGATTTCTCCCGCTACCATGGACTTCACCGACACCGTGGAGTACGCCTGGCAATTGCCGATGACGCGAATCTCCACGGGCACTGCTTTTTGGATTACGGTATCGGCCAGCACGGGTATCGCCCTGGCAGGACCTTGCTCCTTTTTGCCTCCACAAGCGTACGTTGCCATAAAGAGCAAGATCACTATCCATAATCCTAATCTTCCTTGCACCTTCATATACTCTGTACCTCGTTACAGTGGATGGACCGATCCTTCCATGAGATCTGAGAGACGTCAGAATCGGATCAAACTATCTTAATCTGTCTCATGCAAATTGCAAGAGGAATTCTTACTAAGGCATCTATGGGTAGATGTACTGTCAATTTGCCCGCGACGCCTTTGTACGGACAAACGCGTATTGGGCGATTTCTAAGAGCTGTTCAGCGGATAATTTCATCCTTCATTCCTCTTTCCCAACATGGAAGAGATAACCATACGTTAAGGAAGCGCACCAGTTTTGCCGGCAGGGCAGCACGTTTCTCCACTATTTTTTAATAGCGCAGATCATATGCCTGTGCCTCTTATCCAGTTTTTAATTCTTACCAGGGCATGCTCTGATTAAGCCTTTTCTGCCGGTTTAAGCAAAGCCCTGGCCTGATCCCGCAAATCATTCATCTGCTGCTCTATCTCCTGGGTCCATTGCAGCATAGCCTCAGGGCGGGGTTCGCGAGGAATGGGTATGGCCTGGCCAAACACAATCACAGCGCGGCTAAAAGGTTTTGGAATTTCGAACTGATCCCAACTGTGCAATTGCCAGATCCGGTCAACTGCACATCCAAAAGGTACCACTGCATGTCCGGAAAGCGCGCCTAAAAACATCGCTCCGGGCTGCGCCTGGTAAAGCGGGCCGCGCGGCCCATCCGGAGTTATGGCAGCATGGTGGCCGGCTTTCAATTCCCGGACCAGGCCGCGCAAGGCATTGACTTTTCCACTGCTCGT
>Ga0256868_10000592_pt1 | contig 20897 bp, 21 predicted proteins | sample RVTome_13_FD_187341 | JGI IMG/M metagenome (GOLD analysis project Ga0256868, IMG submission 187341) | Soil microbial communities from uranium-contaminated site in the Upper Colorado River Basin, Wyoming, United States - RVT92D227 HiSeq ...
TTTATCCCGTAGATCCAGAATTGCTTCATAGTCCTTCCAACGCCCTCGCAATGGTATCTAGAAAGTTATGCCCTTGCAAGGGCTTTCGTCAGCCGCCTTTTGCTCAAGAAGACAGATTTTACGACAATTACCACAGAGCAACTCAAACATATCAAAGACTTACCCAATAACAGACAGCGTAAGGTCCTGAACTATAGAACCCCTCATGAGGTCTTTAATGAAAGTGTTGACTTTGCTTATTGAACTGGCAGGAGAGATAAATACCTATATGTAGTCCAGAAAATTATAAAGGCCCTCAATGACCATCATACATCGATAAACGGCGCAAAAAAATTCTACTATTGGGGATGGCCTACAAACCCGATGTGGACGACCTCAGAGAGAGCCCCGCCTTGAAGATCATGGAACTCCTTATGAACGAGGGAGCTGAGGTGGATCATAACGACCCTTATATCCCAGAGTTGCGACCGATGAGAAAGTACAATTTTTCTGCAAGGTCGGTGGATCTTACTTTTGGCAGCTTGAGTTCTTATGATGCCGTAATCGTCCTCACGAATCACTCATATTATGACTACAAACTAATCCGAGAGGAATCAAAGATAATTATAGATACGAGGAATGCCCTTGGTCTCAGAGAGTAGAAGGACGGCAAGGTATGGAAGGCGTAAGGTTTTTTGAAGGGTGTAGTATATAGGGGGGGATTATATGGTCTCTATGGATATCTGCTCTGGGCTCTCATGGTTCTTATAGCCCGCATGGTTGTAACAACCTTGATGGAGAGTCGGGAGACGAGATAAAGATACCAGTTCTAGATAATATTGCACATATCCTCGGCGAAGAAGACAAAGGCAAGAAAAAAATCTCTATGTAAAATGCCGTATTGACACCCTTCAAACTTCTATAGTCTATTAGAAATTTTTTGTTATTTATTGTCCCCTTTACTAGTAATTTAGGTGTAGGGGAAAGATTCCATCTCAACATATAAATCTAACTGGTGCTTATGCCTAACCAAACCTTTAAAAATTTTTCTTGACTTCCCCCCTTTTTTTGCTTAGAGTGTTCATAAAATGAACGTTCATAAAATGAACATTATTAATCTTTATTTATAAAATAACGGAAAAATCCTATCTTGCCCAGGCGAATAACTCGATGTTCTATCTCTCAAATTAGGATATGATTAACAATAAAGATAGCTTGTTTAAACCTTCTGAATCGATGCGGGACCTTCAGTTTCTGGAGGAGCTGGAGAAAACCCCGCACCTCTCCCAGAGAGAACTATCGAACAAGTTTGGGATAGCCCTAGGAGTGACCAATGCGTGTCTAAAGCGAATGCTTCGGCGGGGGTTGATCAGATTGAAAAAAGTCCCTCCCAGGAGGATCGGCTACTATCTGACGCCTCAGGGATTTGCAGAAAAGGCTAGGCTAACCATGACGTTTATTTCCTATAACATTCATCACTATTCAAGTCTCAAAGCCTTGATTACAGAGAAATTTTTAGAGATGGAATCACAAGGGGTGAAACGACTTATCTTCTGGGGCGTGAGCGACGAGATGGAAATCGCATATATTATTCTTCAGGGGACTGATATGGAATTAGTTGCTATTGTGGGCGATAACGATAGTGTGAAAGGAGTGAATGCACTAGGGAGAGAGACAAGAGACCCTCATGAATTACGGAGCTTGAGAGCGGATGCTGTACTGATAACCTCGATACTTGAAACTGATGACATTCTGCGGAACGCGCAGAGAATAATGAGAAGAAATAGTAAGATAAAACTCTTTACGATAATGTGAAGCTTCTTTATTAGATACCGGTGTTTCATAGCCGGTTTCCAGTGGGAAGAATTTTCATTGATAATGAAAGGGCTTCTTTGAGACCATGCTCCCTCTGGAAAAAAGGTCTATAGGGGATAGACAGAAGTCGGTTGCAGTTAAAAGAAAAACCATGTAACTGACAAGGGCGGAGCCATGTCCTGGTATGCAGTTTATACAAAGCCCAGACACGAACGAAAGGTCAATGCCCATCTAGCACGAGAAGGGATTATGACTTTCTTGCCCGAGATAGTGAGGTGGAGCCGCAGAAGAGATAGGAAGAAGAGGATATATTACCCCATTTTCCCCGGATACCTGTTTATCAACACGGATCTCAATGGGGGCAGCCGGCTAAAAGTAATAAAAACAAGGGGAGTTGTCAGGATTCTGGGCAACAAAGGGATTCCGACAGCCATGCCAGATAATCAAATCGAGGCGATCCAAAAAATAGTAGATAACAGAGAAGCTGTCTCTCCCCACCCTTATTTGGAAACGGGGCAGATCGTGAGGGTCATTGATGGTCCTTTGAAGGGTATTGAGGGTATCTTTGTTGCGGAAAAAAACAGAGTGAAATTAATTATCTCCGTTGATATCCTCTATAGATCTGTTTCTGTCTCAATAGAAGCAACAGACGTAGAACCAGTTAAATCGCTCTCTTTATCTAGACCGTAAATATGGCAAATATGTAATGAGGTAGATTCTTGATAATATTTTTTATCACCCTTTTAGGTAAATTAGGGTGAGCTAATTATGAAAGAGAACTGAACATGTACTTATGGCTAATATTGAAATTGAATTGAGTTTAAACCAGTTCCACAGAAAATGAAGGCATCATGAATCTCGCAAACCAAAAAATCCTTGTTACTGGAGCTGACGGATTTATCGGTTCACATTTAACTGAAGAACTAATCATGCAAGGGGCTGATGTTCGGGCTTTTGTGTTCTACAATTCTTTCAATTCCTGGGGTTGGTTGGATCATTCACCTGAGGAGATTAAAAAAGACATAGATGTTTTTGCTGGAGATGTTCGGGATCCTCATGGTGTGAGGGAGGCGATGAGAGGGTGCGATATCGTTTTCCACCTGGCTGCTTTAATTTCTATTCCTTATTCCTACCATTCGCCTGATACCTATATAGATACGAACGTAAAAGGATCCCTTAATATCGTTCAGGCGGCGCGGGAACTTGGGATATCTAAGGTCATTCATACCTCGACGAGTGAGGTTTATGGCACGGCTCAGTTTGTCCCTATCACCGAAGAGCATCCTTTGCAGGGCCAATCCCCCTATTCTGCAAGCAAAATCGGGGCGGATCAGATTGCCATGTCTTTTTATCATGCCTTCAATACACCTGTCAGTATTGTTCGCCCTTTCAATACGTATGGGCCGAGGCAATCGGCACGGGCTGTTATTCCTACGGTAATAACTCAAATTGCAAGCGGCGCCGGAAAAATTAAATTAGGATCGCTGCATCCGACACGGGATTTCAATTATGTGAAAGATACAGTGAACGGCTTCATTGCCGTGGCAGAGGCGGATCAGACCATAGGAGAAGTGATTAATATCGGCAGCAATTTTGAAATTTCCATTGGTGAAGCCGTAAAAACTATCGCTGATATCATGAACGTGTGCATAGAGATTCAAATCGATTCGCAACGGATCAGACCGGAAAACAGTGAAGTGGAGCGTCTCTGGGCTGATAACAGCAAGGCCAAGAAATTAACAAAGTGGGAACCCGTCTATGGAGGAACTGAAGGATTAAGACGAGGATTAGAAGTAACGATTGCATGGTTTACGAATCCTGACCATTTAAGGCAATATAAAGCTGGAGAATACAATATATAATGGCAGATCTGGATATCGACGGCATCATAAAAGCCATCAAAAGTGTCATTCCCGACCATAAGGGGCCAGTCGCATTACATGAGCCATGCTTAGGTGGGAATGAATGGGTCTATCTGAAAGATTGTCTCGATTCTACCTGGGTCTCTTATGTCGGTCAGTATGTGGATAAATTTGAATCAATGCTTGCCGACTTCACGGGCGTTAAAAAGGCGGTCGCCGTTGTAAATGGTACCGCTGCCCTGCATATTGCCCTCAAGCTGGCCGGGGTTGAACAAGGCGATGAAGTTCTTGTTCCTGCCCTTACTTTTGTAGCGACGGCGAATCCCGTGACCTATTGTGGCGCCATTCCCCATTTTGTAGATAGCGAAGAAAGAACCCTGGGCATTGATCCCGATAAGCTGAAAAATTACATGAAAGATATTGCCCGGATTAACTCCACAGGCTGTATCAACAAACAAACAGAGAGAAGGATCAAAGCGGTTGTTCCCGTCCATGTGTTCGGTCATCCGGTTGATCTTGATCCGCTTGCCGATGTCTGCAAAGAATATCAACTGGAAATGGTGGAAGATGCCGCCGAAGCGCTTGGTTCTTACTACAAAAGCAAACATACAGGAAACTGGGGAAAACTTTCCATCCTCAGTTTTAATGGGAACAAAACGATTACGACAGGTGGCGGTGGGGCGATCATCACCAACGATGTGGGTTTGGGTAAACTGGCCAAACATCTGACCTCAACAGCAAAAATTCCGCATCGATGGGAGTACAAGCACGATTATATAGGATACAATTATCGTCTCCCTAATATAAATGCTGCTTTAGGTTGTGCACAGATGGAACAGCTGCCAAAGTTTTTAGAACAGAAAAGATGTCTTGCTGGCCGTTTTCAAAATGCTTTTAGGGGAAAAGAGGGGATTAGCTTCTTCACGGAACCTTCATTTGCCAGGAGTAATTATTGGCTAAATGTTCTTTTTTTGAATGAGGCTTTTTCCGACAAACGCGATGAAGTTCTCGAAAAAACGAATGATAGCGGTTTCAAAACTCGTCCTGTGTGGGATCTATTGAAAACATTGCCAATATTTAAAAATTCTCCGGCAATGGATCTTAGCTGTGGCGAAAACTTGGCAAAGCGTATTATTAATATTCCTAGCAGTCCATTCTTGGTAGAGGCCAATGTATAAACGAAAAATTTGTATCATAACTGGTACCAGAGCAGACTATGGACTCCTCTATTGGCTCATGAAAGAGATACAGGGAGATCCAGATCTGGAGCTTCAACTTGTCGCCACCGGAATGCATCTTTCGCCGGAATTCGGGTTGACTTACCGGATAATTGAGCAAGATGGGTTTGAGATTGCCGCGCGGGTGGAAATGCTTCTTTCCGGCGATACCGCAGTCAGCATCACTAAATCTATCGGTCTGGGAGTTATCGGCTTTGCCGACGCCCTGGACTTGCTGAGGCCGGACATCCTGGTTGTTCTTGGCGATCGTTTTGAGATATTTGCCGCGGCTCAGGCGGCAATGATTAGCAAGATTCCTATTGCTCATATCCATGGCGGAGAAAAAACAGAAGGCGCTGTTGATGAATTTATGAGACATGCCATAACTAAAATGGCGCAGATTCATTTTACGGCAACTGAACAATATCGCCGCAGAGTGATTCAAATGGGAGAGATGCCTGGGCGAGTTCTTAATTACGGTGCTCCCGGGCTTGATAATATAAAAAAGCTCAAGTTGCTGACGAAGGCTTCTTTTGAAAAAAAGATTAATTTTAAATTAGGCGAAATTTCTTTCCTTATTACTTATCATCCGGCTACGTTAAGTGTTGCGAAACCAGCGGAAAGCTTTAATGAGCTGCTGAAGGCCATTGATTGCTTGCCGGAAGCCAGGATCATCTTCACAAAAGGCAACGCGGATACTGATGGCCGGATTATCAATCAAATGATTGATGCATATGCCCAAAAAAATGCTTCGCGGGTCAAGGCATTCACCTCAATGGGTCAATTGCTTTATCTGAGCGCAATGAAAAATGTTGATCTGGTTATCGGCAATTCATCAAGCGGATTACTGGAAGCGCCCTATCTCAAAAAACCGGTGGTGAATTTAGGAGATCGCCAGAAAGGCCGCTTGAGAGCAGCGTCAATCATAGATTGCCGGGAACAAGAACGGGCGATAGTATCGGCTATCAAGAAAGGTTTATCGCCGGAGTTTCAATCTCAAATGAAAAATTTCTCATCTCCTTATGGACTGCCCGGCGCTTCGGCACGGATAAAAAAGTATCTGAAAAAAGTATCCCTACAAAATATTTTAGTGAAACAATTTTATGATATAAATTATGAAGTCAATTCCCATAAATAATAATGAGTCGATATACATAATTGCCGAAGCCGGAGTAAATCATAACGGCGATATGAATATTGCCCGGCAGCTTATTGATATAGCTGCGGAAGCCGGCGCTGATGCTGTGAAATTTCAGACATTTAGAGCAGAGGCCCTTGTCATCCGCAACGCTCCAAAAGCCGAATATCAAAAGGTTACGACGGGAGATGAAGAATCCCAGTATGGAATGATTAAAAAGCTGGAACTGGATGAAGACAAGCACAGAGAGCTTATTCATTATTGTGAGGAGAAGAACATCCATTTTTTATCTACGCCCTTTGACGACAAAAGTCTCGATCTGCTCACAAAAACATTTGATTTGCCCCGTATAAAACTCCCCTCAGGAGAGATTACCAACGCGCCATTGCTCCTCAGAGCGGCGCAAACAGGTAAGCCGGTAATTCTTTCCACCGGCATGAGCACATTGGAGGACATTGAAACTGCCCTGGGTGTCCTTGCCTTTGGATATTTGTTTTCTGACGGCGAACCTTCTCGGGATGCTTTCAATTGTGCATATAAATCAAATGCAGGCAGGAAAGTCTTAAAGAGCAGAGTAGTTCTTCTTCATTGTACTACAGCCTATCCTACACCACTGGAAGATGTCCATCTCCAGGCAATGGATTCAATGTATGAAAAATTTGGCCTGCCGGTAGGTTATTCGGATCATACACTAGGGATCGCAGTTCCAATTGCAGCCGCGGCAAGGGGTGCTGTTGTTATTGAAAAACACTTCACATTGAAAAGAGATATGCCTGGGCCAGATCACCATGCTTCTTTGGAGCCGGGAGAATTGAAAATCATGATTCAGGCGATCAGACAAACTAAATTAGCTCTGGGATTACCTCAAAAATGTCCCGCCCCTTCAGAAATAGGCAATGTTAATGTTGTCAGAAAAAGCATTGTTGCGGGAAGGCCAATTCGCAAAGGAGAAATTTTCTCGCCGGAAAATATTGTGCTCAAAAGGCCCGGGACTGGCATTGCTCCGGTGCATTATTGGGAATTGTTAGGGAAAATATCTTCTGAAGATTATTCAAAAGACGATTTGATAAAAAATGATGCGACCTAAAATTATTATCGGTGCAGGCGGCCATGCGCGCGTTTTAATTTCTGTATTAAAAACTTTAAATATTAATATTTTGGGCATTGTAGATGTGGAATTCAACAAAATTGGCAATAGGCTGAAAGATATTCCTGTTTTGGGTAATGATGATAAAATCCTGAGCTATTTGCCTGATGACATTGAGCTTGTAAATGGAATCGGTTCCGTATCATCAACGGAAAAACGGAAAGACATATACGCAAAATTCAAGAATGACGGTTATTCATTTGCAAACATTGTTCATCCGTCGGCCATAATCATGAATGAAGTTACGTTGGGCGAAGGTGTTCAAATAATGGCCGGCGTCATTGTTCAAACCGGCTGTGTAATCGGGGATAATGCGATCGTCAATACCGGTGCCATCGTAGATCATGACTGCATTATAGGCGATCATGTTCATCTTGCACCGGGTGTTGTCCTTTCCGGAGGCATTAATATTGGAGATATGACCCATATTGGAGCAGCAGCTACGGTTATTCAGGGAGTCGAGATCGGTCAAAGGGTTGTGGTAGGTGCTGGAGCCGTTGTAATAACGGATATTCCTTCAGGAGTTAAAGCATTAGGTGTCCCGGCAAAAATTACCGAGAGGTAATAATATATGAATGAAGAAAAAATTAAAAAATTCTTAATACAGCAAGAGACTTCGATAAAAGAGGCGATGTTACACTTGACTCAAGAAGGAATCAAAATCCTTTTTATAATGGATAATGATCAAAAACTTATTGGGACTCTTACTGATGGGGATATTCGGCGGGGAATAACAAATGGCATAGATTTGACGACAAAGATCAAAGAAGTAATGAAAAAAACTTTTTTTAGTGTGAACAGCGGTGATAAGAATGCGAAACAAAAAGCCAGAGATTTGATGCAGGAATACTTTATTGAATACGTACCCATAATAAATGATGAGCAGAAATTAATAAATATAGTATCGTGGCATGACTATATTGTTGATGAATCAAATACCAAAAAATATGCCTCATTAAACAACCCCGTGGTAATAATGGCTGGAGGCAAAGGCGTAAGATTAGATCCTTTTACTAAAATATTACCCAAACCATTAATACCGCTTGGTGAAAAACCAATAGTTGAAGTTATTATGGATCGCTTTTATGAACAAGGTTTTTACAAATTCAAACTTGTGATAAACCATAAAAAAGAAATGATTAAACTTTATTTCAGCGAGAATAAGCAGCCCTATGAAATAGAATTGATAGAAGAAAATAAATATTGCGGTACTGTGGGAGGCCTCTATCTATTAAAAGAAAAAATTATGAGTACCTTCATTTTGACCAATTGTGACACTTTGCTTGAAGGCGATTATCGGGACTTTTTGAATTGGCACAGAGAAAATAAAAATTTATTAACTATCGTCAGCTCCCATAAAGAAATCGCCGTGCCCTACGGCGTTCTGAATATGGTCAATGGCACACTTGTCGACATGATTGAGAAACCCAAATATGACTTATTCGTAAATACTGGCACATATATAATGGAGCCTGAAATTCTCAATTGCATTGATGATAATGAGAGTATGGATATTAACAAATTGATAATAAAATTAAAATCGACACATGAAAATAAAATAGGTGTATTCCCCTGTTGGGGCGGGTGGTTTGATATAGGACAATGGGATGAATACAAGAATACTCTTAAGAGTATGGGGATTGAAAGCTAATGTATGCAAATATTTTTTCATGCAAAAATAAGACTGCAATAGTAACCGGCGGCTGCGGTCTTATTGGCAGAGAGATTGTCCAGGGCTTATCGCAATATGGGGCTAAAGTTTATATTGCAGACCAGAACGAAGCTGCTGCTCAAAACCTCATTAATAAAAAAATTAAATATTTAAATCTTGATATCACGTCCGAAATTTCTGTGCAGGAAAATTTGTGTCGAGTTATAAAAGATAACGGTAAAATTGATATCTTAGTTAATTGCGCTTATCCGCGTTCTGATGACTGGGGTTCAAAATTTGAAGATGTAAAATTTGAGTCATGGAAATTGAATGTTGATCGCCATCTCGGAGGTTACTTCCTGATTTGCAGGGAAGCAGCAATGATTATGAAAGAGCATGGAGGAGGCAGCATCATTAATTTAGCTTCAATTTATGGAGTTGTTGCTCCTGATTTCTCTATTTATGAAGGAACAGAAATGACCATGCCTGTTGCCTATGCTTCCATTAAGGCCGGAATTATCGCCTTAACGAAATATATCGCTACCTATTTCGGCCATGACAATGTTAGAGCAAATATAATATCTCCGGGAGGTATTTATGATAAACAATCCCCATCTTTCGTTGATAGATATTCCGGCAAGACCCCTTTGGGCAGGATGGGAAAAGCGAGTGAAATAGTAGGAGCCGTCATTTATCTTGCGTCCGATGCATCTTCTTTTGTAACGGGGCATAATCTTATGATAGATGGCGGCTGGACTGCCTGCTAAACCTTGGAAAAAGTAGAATGAATATAATCGTTATTGGGTATGGTTCCATCGGCAAGAGACATGTCGATAATCTTTTGAAAATGAGGCAAATCGACCAAATAATTATCTGCTCCAACCACCACGATTCTTTTCAAAACCACCCAGAAAAAGAAAGACTGAAATTGGTGTGTTCCCTTGAAGAATTATCATCCATGATGAGCAATGGGAGACAATTTGATTTTGCCATCATTGCTAACGAAACATATAAACATGTTGAGACTGCTAATACCCTTGCAGAATCCGGGATCAATCTGTTCATTGAAAAGCCCCTTTCCCATTCAGTAAAGGATGCCATTTCTCTTAAAAAAATAGCTGAAAACAAAAACATTAAGATTTTCGTTGCGTATAATTTTAGATTTTTAGGAGCGATACAGTATATCAAAAACCAAATAAGCTCAGGAGTTATTGGCAGCTTGTACTTTGCTGAAATAGAAGTGGGTCAGTATTTGCCTTCATGGAGACCTTCGAGTGATTACCGGGAAAGTTATAGCGCCCGGAAGGAACAAGGCGGCGGCGCAGCATTAGATCTGTCTCATGAAATCGATTATATGCGTTATCTTTTCGGCGATCCTATTTCATGGAAAATCATGAAGTCAAAGGTAAGCGACCTCGATATAAATTCCGAGGACATTTTTAAAGGCATATATCGATTTTCAAGCGGATTTCTATGCAGTGTTCATGCGGACTATATTCGCCACAACAAGAAAAGGGGAATAAATATTGTTGGCAGCAAGGGCACTCTCGAAGGCGATTTTATTAAGAAGTATATAAAGATGCAAAAAAACAGCGGCGAAATATCATTGATTGAAGATGCGCGTTTGTTTGATGTTGATGAATCGTACAAGAGTGAGCTGAATCATTTTATCGAATGTATTGAGAAAGATAAAACACCCCAAATCACGTTGGATGATGGTATTGAGGTGCTGAAGTTAATAGAGGGCGACCATGTATAAAGATCATGTCGTAGTGTGTGTAATTCCAGCAAGAGGCGGATCGAAAGGAGTTCCCAGAAAAAATATCAAGCCCTTTGCCGGGAAACCTTTAATTGCTTATACTATTGAGCAATCACTGCAATCGAAATATATCGACAGAACCATCGTTTCTACAGAAGACCGAGAAGTAGCGGACATCTCACGACAATATGGTGCTCAAGTGCCGTTTATGAGACCTGATGATCTAGCTGGCGACCGGGTTGCGACTGTGGATGTTCTTCTGCATGCGATCAACTGGCTTGAAGCGGAAGATAAATATAACTTTGAGATTCTTGTTCTTCTGCATGCGACAACGCCTCTCCGCGCGGTAAAAGATATCGATTCCTGTATCAGGCTGCTTGTTGAGGAAAAAGCTGATGATGTGTTCTCGGTTACCGAAGCCCACCGGAATCCATATTTCAATATGGTTGAAGAAGGGTCGGACGGTTTTGTAAGACTTGTGAAGGAAGGGCTTTATTCAGCGAGACAGTTTGCCCCAAAAGTGTATGATATGAATGCCTCAATCTATGTTTGGTGGAAAAACATCCTGAAAGCGGAAAAGAAAATATTTTTAAAGAAATCGAAGGCATATGTTATGCTCAAGGAGCGATCGATAGATATTGATGATGATTTTGATTTTAAGATTGCCGAGTTTCTTTGTTTGAACCGTTAGAGGGGAACCGTTTGTATGCCGCAAAAATTATTTTGGTGCAAAAACTGCCTGAATATGTCAACACGGCCGCGTATTAAATTCGATGAGCGTGGATGGTGTAATGCCTGCCAGTGGATGGAGATGAAAAAGAAGATGGATTGGTCGCCGCGACAGAAAGAATTGCAGGCGCTGTTAAATAAGTATCGATCAAGCGCAGGGGGATTCGATTGCATCGTGCCGGTCAGTGGGGGAAAAGATGGATGCAGTATTGCGTACAGATTAAGAGATCTTCATGGAATGCATCCTCTTACAGTCACGGTTCGGCCCGCGCTGGAATTAGCCATAGGAAATGATAACCTGATGAATTTCATTAATCATGGCTTCAATCATATCCATGTAGGCCCTGATGTGAATGTCATGCGGAAGATAAATACATTGGGTTTCATCGAGAAAGGTTTTCCCTATTATGGATGGCTCATTGCCATTTTCTCTGCGGTCATAAGAGTTGCAGTCAACTTTAACATCCCTCTGCTATTTTATGGAGAAGACGGCGAAGTTGAGTATGGCGGTTCAACAGAAACCGGGAATAAAAGTTTATTTGATATTGAATATATGAAGCGTGTCTATTTTGAAGCGGGCTATGAAAAAGTTTTTGATAAATTAGAATTAAATAAAAAAGATCTTTATTTCTTCACCTTTCCGTCGGAAGAAGAACGGAGGGGAAAGGAATTGTATTTTACGCACTGGAGTTATTTTGAGCCCTGGGATTCATACAAAAATTACCTGCTTGCAAAGGAACATTGCGGATTGAAAGAAATTGACGACACAAATGCCGGCACCTTTACAAATTTTGCGCAGAATGATCAGGCGTTATATGCTTTGCATACCTATCTGATGTACCTGAAATTCGGATTTGGAAGGGCAACGCAGGATGCCGGTATTGAAATTAGACGCGGCGCAATGACCAGGGATCAAGCCGTAGAATTAGTAAGGCTATACGACAATTATTATCCGGAAGAATTCATTGATCAATATTTAGACTACTATGAAATGACCTATGAGGAATTTAATGCGGCTCTTGATAAGTGGGCTAATAAGGAACTTTTTATAAAAGTTAACGGCAAGTGGCAGCCGACATTTTCAATTGAATAGGGGACTGCCGTGATTGTAATTATTGATTATGGGATGGGTAATTTATTTTCCATTCAATCAGCATTACATTACTTAGGCGCACAATCCATTACTAGTGCAGATCCTCATATAATCCATAATGCCGATAAACTCATTTTGCCGGGAGTCGGCTCTTTTTACAAGGCAATGTCTAATTTAAAGGCAACGAATCTGGATGCACTAATTAAGAAAGCTGTTATTAAAAAACAGACGCCGATACTGGGTATTTGTTTAGGCATGCAATTGTTAGGCTCTTCAAGCACTGAGGATGGTTTTAGCAATGGTTTGGGATTGATCGATTGTCCCGTTGAACGATTTAGCGAAAACAAATTTGCTAATCTAAAAATCCCCCACGTTGGATTCGATACCGTGACGATTACTAAAGAAAATAAATTGTTTGACGGATTAGATTCTAGAGTGGATTTCTATTTCACTCACAGCTATAGAATGGCCTTTACAGAACAAGCGTATGCCGTAGGTACATGCTCGCATGGAGAGCAATTTATCGCAGCCTTTGAAAAGGGGCATATCTGCGGTACGCAATTTCATCCGGAGAAAAGTCAAACGAACGGACTTGCATTACTAAAAAATTTTATTGAAAAAATTTAATGGTTAAGAAAAGATTAATCTTTACTCTTTTATATAATGACGGCGGGTTCATGCTGAGCAGGAATTTTCGTCTGCAACGGGCCGGAGATATTAAGTGGCTGAAGAGCAATTATAATTTCAAAAATATCGCTTTCACGATTGATGAGCTCATTATCCTGGATGTGTCACGCAATGGAAGGAACCTCGACCGCTTTTGCGAGCATATTAAGATGATCGCTGAGGAATGTTTTATTCCCATTGCTGCCGGTGGCGGTATTACTTCATATGAACAGACGAAAGTAATAATGAACTCCGGCGCGGATAAACTGGTTGTGAATACAACGTTATTTAGAGCGCCGAATTTTGTGAAAGAATTAATCAGCACATATGGCAGCCAGTGCATTATTGCATCAATAGATGTTAAGCGACCAAATGATCAAGCAGAAATTTTTATCGATAATGGTTCAACAAAAGTCGAAATGGCATTTGACGAATATATTGATCGTATTACTGGTCTCGGTATTGGAGAAATCTATCTTAATTCCATGGATAGAGATGGAACCGGCCACGGTTATATGTTCGATCTCTTGGGTCAATTAAATAATAGTGTGAATGTTCCGATTATTACTGCGGGGGGCGCTGGAAATTGGCACCATCTTCTGGAAGGTCTGCAGCATGATAAGGTCGATGCGGCAGCTACAGCCAACTTATTCAATTTTATTGGACAGGGTTTTCCGAATGCCCGCAGGCAGCTACTGGAGAGCGGAATAGATTTGGCAAGATGGGAAACCTCAAATTATTTAGATTTGAAAAAAAATTAGTAGAATTTATAAGATCGGATTATTGATGGAAATAAATATTATTGAGATGCCCTTGGAGCCAAGAATTTGTGAATGTTGCGGAAATACTGATTTAGAGTCAGTTTGGACAAATGAAAGTGTTGTAACAAAAGCTTCGGCAAGTTATAGGTTTAAAGTTTTCGTAGTTTTATGCAAAAAATGCGGATTTTGTTTTTCATCTCCGGTTTATAATAGCGTCCTCCTGAATAAATATTATTTGGATGCTTTATCCAGATCCAAAGATATTATGTTACCTTATTCGATTGGAACACGAACAGCTTTTTTAAAAAAATATTCAATGCCAAATGGAATTTTGGCAGAAATTGGAGGAGATCAGGCAGACGAGTTTCAGCGTGGCTTGAACGGTTTTTTTGAAAAGGTAATAAATATTGAATTAACGGCAAATTCAGGAGCCGACTATATCAGCATTAATGATGTGCCGCCTGACCATGTCGATATTATTACCCATTATGATGTATTGGAACATGTTCCAAGGATAAAAGAATTTTTAACAACCTGTCATAATGTATTAAAAGAAAATGGGTTAATGATCTGTGAAGTTCCTGATATTCGCCTCTATCCGCGTAATTTATTGCTATTGGAATATGAGCACGTTAATCATTTTTCAGCCTTGACACTTTCAACGATTGCTGCAGAATGCGGATTTGAGCTTCTGGAAGTGGGGCATATATGTTCTCGTCCCTTTGGTTTTGTGGCAGCATTTCGCAAAGGAGATAGTGCTTCAATAAAGCAAGCAATTGATCTCCCTCTCGAGTACTTGGACGCAAAATCATGTATTCAAGGAGCGATCTATCAGGTTGAAAAGGTTAACGGACATATTAAATCCATTCAAGACAAAATCGAGAAGGTAGCCGAGCAAGGGGGAAAAATAACAGTTTGGTGTGTGACTGATCTTTTGTATCGTCTGATAAAGAACTATGAATTACCGGCAAACGCAATAGTTGTTGATACTGATCCCCGGCGTCAGACACATCTTAAAAGCTACGATTTAGAAGTTTTTCAGCCTAAACAGCAAATTGACCATATAAAAAATAGTGAATTATTGGTAATTTGTGCCCCCAGATACAAAGGAGAAATCATGGAATGGATATATACATCTGCAGGAAGGCGATTTAGCGGTAGTGAATTGGAAGTAATGGGAACCGGCCCCTCCGGTGAACCTTTAATATGAGACAAAAAATGGAAAATAATATTATTATAGTCGGCGCATCCTCCAGTATTGGGAAATCAATTATTTCAAAATTTCGCTCACCATCAACGCACATAATTGCATCATATTTTACAAAAAAAGATATTAAGCCTGAAGATAACATACATCCACTAGAGCTTGACTTAAAAAGAGAGCAAAGCATAGAAAATTTTATTAAAAAGGTACATTTGCTCGCATCGCATATTGATACTGCAATATTTCTTGCAGGAATCTTACCGGGTAAAAATCTAAAAGAATACAATCTAGCTGATATGGAAAAGGTAATGACAATCAATTTCACCGGTCAAGCAAAAGTTATCAAAGGACTATTACCCCTGCTTGATTCTGATTCTCAAATCATCATGATTTCGTCCATATCTGCCCGGAGAGGAAGTTATGACCCGATTTATGCGGCGTCAAAGGGCGCCATACTTGCTTTTGTGAAGTCGCTCGCTGTTGGTTTAGGCGGAGTTCGTGTTAATGCAATAGCTCCGGGGCTGATTGAGGACAGCACAATGTATAAAGAAATGTCCGTAGATAGGCAGGAGTTGCACCGCCAGCAAACTTCTCAAAAAAGGCTGTTATGCATGTCTGATTTGGCAGACGTTATTTATGATATTTCGCAAAGTCATTGGAAGCATTTGAACGGGGCATGTATTGATCTAAATGGGGGGCAATATGTCAAATGAAATCAGGAGGAGAGATTTAAATGCAGGATAAGATGTCAGGTGAAGTCAAGAGAGTGGCGGTTATAGGTGCAGGTGTCTTTGGTTGTAATGTCGCGTTAGTTATTGCAAATGCCGGTTACGATGTTGTTTTATTGGAACGCCTTCCCGATATTATTATGGGTACTAGTAAAAATAATACAAATAGAGTTCATCAAGGGTTTCATTACCCCAGAGATATGCAAACGGCCATAGAATGCATGGATAATTATAGTAGATTTGAGACAGAATTCCGCGAGGCTTTGCTTGATAATTTTCCTAATATTTACTGCATAGCTGAGGAAAAATCACTGACATCAAAGGATGATTTTATAAAATTCTGCGATGTCCTCGGTCTTTCATATACAGTGATAGATTTAAATTCCTTCAGTGTAAAAATTGAAGGCTGTAATTTAGGTATTTCATGCCAGGAGACTATTCTCGATTCGGATATACTTAGAAATATTCTCCGCTCGAGAATAATAAATATCAAACTGGTGACATTGTTATGCAATACGGAAGTAGCTGCAATTAAAAAAAAATCGCATCAATATGAATTATCTTTCCTTCCAAAAACGCTGCCAAAACAATTATTTGATGCCGTTGTTAATTGTTCCTATGCTAATATAAATACCCTGACGGAGCAACTTGGATATGAAGTCCGTGAGGGGCAATACGAATATACGGTAGTTCCGATAATAAGTCTGGATCTTCCTCCAACCTCGATTACGGTAATGGATGGTCCGTTTATGACTCTTTTCCCCTACGGCAAAACGAAGAAATTTTTATTGTACCATGTGGAATATTCCGTCATAAAAACAGAAATAAGTAAGACGTTAAATCGCGAATGGCTTGATCCGCATAAATCGCCGTTTACCAGCATGGATAAATCTAAACATTTTAATACAATGGTAAAATCATCCAGTAAGTATGTGCCTGCTCTCGCCGATGCTAAATTATGCGGATATCTTGAAGCTCCGCGCATGGTACTTCCAAAACACGAGCAGGATGATGCACGTCCTTCATTTGTGAATGATTATGGCGAAGGGTATTTCACCGTCTTTGCAGGTAAAATTGACCGGAGTTTATCCATTGCGGATTTAATATGTTTGAAATTAAATAAATATTTCAGCAGTAGTGCACGATGACGAAATGAGATCGAAAAAAAAATTTAAGCGAACAATGAAAGATCGTCTGATAAGCTGGTTTAATGCCAGCCGCTTTGCCACTACTGAACCGGTATTGTTAAAAATTGCCAGATTGAAGTGTGAACATCTCTACGCTGATCCTACAGAAAATCCTCTTATCAGCGTTTGTGTTCCGACATATAATAGGGCAACATTGCTTGTTGAAAGGGCCGTTTCTTCGGTGCTTTCTCAAACATATAAAAACCTTGAGCTGATTATTGTTGGTGATTGCTGTACCGATAATACGGCAGAATTATTATCTCAAATCGATGATCCCCGGCTGAAATTTATCAACCTGTCCAAGAGAAAGAGGCGCTACCCTGTTTCAGTTGAAAATCATTGGTTTGTCGGCGGTGCTGTTCCCGCCAATAAAGCTTTAGGTCTGGCAAAAGGTCAATGGATCGCAAGAAATGATGATGATGATATTTGGACGCCTGATCATCTTGAGACATTATTGAGATTCGCCCAGAAAGAAAATTTTGAGTTTGTTTCCGCTTCTTATATAACTGAAAGACACGGCAAGCGGATTACCGTGGATGCAAAGGATGAGAAGCCGAGGATCGGCGGAGTGCAGACATGGTTATACCGATCCTATCTTAAATTTATGAAATATAATCCTGAATGTTGGCGGAAAAGCTGGAATCGTGTATGGGATACCGATTTACAGGACAGAATATATCGTGCCGGTGTGCGAATGGGGTTTCTTGATCAGGTCGTGGCATACGTGTTACCGCGTCCGGGAGAAGCAACTGTTGGCCTTGAAGCATATAAACTGAGTGAAAAAGATAAACTTGAGCATTATAAGTTTAATAACAAAGAAGAGTGAAGTGGGGATTTTATTTTGAGAGCATTACTTGTTCAGTTGCCCCATAAAGACCGAGTTCCATCAGTATTCCCAATTGGAATTGCTAATATCGCTACCGCACTAAATGAAGTAGGGGTCGAAACCGAGATGCTCGATATCTTCGCGCTTGATTATTCGCGCGAGGATGTCGTTGAATACCTGCGAAAATCGCAGTGGGATATGATCGGCATAAATGCATACTCAACCCAATATCCATGGGCTAAATGGATGGCAGATGAAGCAAAACGGTTGCATCCTCATGCCCTTATTGTCATGGGGGGACCACTGGCAACATTTAATTCCAAACTTGTTCTGGAAAGGACAAATACGGATATATGTGCCATTAGTGAAGGTGAAGAGACTATCAAAGATGTTGTTAGAAATTCAGGAAATTTTGCAAAGGTGGATGGTATATGCTTTAAATCGGCAGGTAAAATTATAGAAACTTCGCAACGGCAATACATTCAAGATCTAGATAGCCTGCCATTCACAAACTATGAATTTTTCCCCATGGATGTTTACTTCAGAAATATGGGTGCGGCGGGAGTGCCAGGTGTTAAAACGATCAATATTTTGACTTCAAGAGGTTGTCCATACAAGTGCAATTTTTGCTCTCGCACATTTAGGGGTAGTCGGCTGCGAAAAATTGATAAGATAATTGAAGAGATTGGATTATTGCGCGATAAATATGAGATCGGCGGCATTGCCTTTGCTGATGAACTGGTATTAGTAAGCAAAGAGCGGGCTTACGAGTTGTGCGAGAAGATCAAGCCTCTGAAGGTATATTGGAATTGTCAGGGCCGGGCAAATATTGTTGACCTGGAATTATTGAAGGCTATGAAGGCCGCAGGTTGCACAAGCGTTGGGTATGGTGTAGAGTCCGGGAGTCAAAAGATATTGGACAGCATGAACAAGAAAGTTACTGTTAAACAAAACGAGTTGGCGATTACCAATACCTTAAAGGCAGGAATGACTCCGATTGTGCAAATGATCTATGGCTATCCCGGTGAAGATCTGGAAACAATACGCGAAACCGTGGAGTTTTTTGACCGGGTTCACTTTTATCCACCTGTTGGTTACGGAGAGGCTCATATTAGTTTATTGACACCGTTGCCAGGATCTCCTATCTATGAAGATCTTGTGGCTGCTGGGCGGATTAAATCAGAAGAAGAGTACCTTCTTGGATTGGAGCAAGGGTATTATATTGGTTGCCCCTTACGGATCAATCTTACACAGTTTAACGATGAGGAACTGCTTAAAAGACGGCTAGAGCTTATCAATCAACTCCATGCTAATTACCGAAAATATGTACGTAAACATCCGACGGAATTGATGCGAAGGTATATAAATGCAGTTAGTACAATTAGAACAGTTAAGGGTTTCCCTGGACTCATTCATAGTTCTGCATGGTTTGTTCAAAGGCTGTTGCGAAAAGGTTTATCAATTCTGACAGACAACTAATGCCTGATGAGTTGTGCGGATTGTTGCATGGGGCATTTTTCACCGCGTTAACAAGGGTTTGACAAAAGTGGTGGCTACATTTTGGCACACGCGCCTCACAATGCCGGGAAACATCGGCTTTGAATAATTTTAGAATAATTATGGGAGTATAGTATGGTCCCAGCAAGACTGATAGTGCGACTATTGAATATGATACCAAATAATCGACTTATTACCAAAGTAATCGATAAAATCGTAGCTTATATGCCTATGCCAGAAGGGCCTGTTTTGACAGAGTATAATTATTTGATCGAATATAAGAAGACGGGACCAATGGCCGGTGTGAGAAAAAGCGTTATCGCCGGATCTTATGAGAGAAATGATTTTGAGATGATCGAACGATTGGTCAATCTTGGTGACACTGTGATTGATGTTGGCGCGAATGAGGGCTATGTTTCGTTATGGCTGTCTAAATTAATTGGTGCTACGGGGGGGGTATACGCAATAGAGCCCAACCCTGAAAACTTGGTTTTTCTATATAACAACATTGAGTTGAATACAGCAACAAATATTAAGGTAATTGAGAAAGCCGTGAGTGACCAAAAAGCAAAAATGCCTTTTTTTTGCACACCTAATTCTGGAGCATGGGGAAGCCTGACAAACTTTTCCTATTTTTCAGAAGAATGCATAGATGTTGAAGTGGATACTCTCGATAATCTTTTTAGTGATTTGAAGCAGCTTGATTTTCTTAAGGTAGATACAGAAGGTAATGAACTCAAAGTGTTTTTAGGTGCACGACAGATCCTTTCCCGTCACAAGCCCCATATCTGTTTTGAAGTGAATTTGACATTCTGGGCACACAATGATCAATCAGTGGATGAAATGTTTAATTGTCTGTATGACTTGGGTTATAAACTATTCATGTTAAATGGTCATCATCTGCGCCCGTATGAATGGATCAACGCACGAGTAGTGAATATTTTTGCGATACACACTTCACGTATATTTGAATTAGAGGGTCGCAATATCATCACCGCACGTGTTGAGTGAATCTTCCGGTAGTGTTATGGGTTTCTAATTGAGTGATCGTCTAAAAATTATTAAGGATATAATAGGATACTCAGCAAGTTCATTAATTAGTCAGGCGTTATCCGTCGTTGCAGGTCTTTGGGTTGCCCGCATGCTTGGTCCCTCAAACTTTGGTATATGGAACGCAGTTTCGCTAGTCCTGATCTATGGCGCATACTCGGAGTTTGGCATCCTTTCAGCGATGGGGCGTGAATTGCCCTTTTATCGAGGGAAAGGTGATCTTGAGAAAGCGGCTTCTGTTGAGGGCGTCGCACGTCACGCAACGTTTGTAGGGTCGTTATTGGCTGCCTTGATTGTTCTTGTATGTTCTTTCTTGCCTGGGCAGGCACCTATGATGGCACGGGGATTACAGGCTATGGCTGTAGTCTTGATCCTGCAACAAGTTTATACTTATCACCGTATTTTATTGCGTTCATATAATCAGTTTAGAGAACTAAGCCAGCAACAAGTTCTGCTTGCTATATTCAATTCAGGTTTGGCTGTTGCATTTGTATTGTTTCTTGGATTAACGGGGAGAATGATTGCTGCAATTATGGCACAAGCGGCGATAGTACTGTACGCTGTGCGCCGAAATCCGTGGCGGCCTGT
>Ga0256868_10000593_pt1 | contig 20890 bp, 19 predicted proteins | sample RVTome_13_FD_187341 | JGI IMG/M metagenome (GOLD analysis project Ga0256868, IMG submission 187341) | Soil microbial communities from uranium-contaminated site in the Upper Colorado River Basin, Wyoming, United States - RVT92D227 HiSeq ...
CCCCTTTTCAATGTCTTTCCCTGATTTGTCGATGATGACATCCGCATCCGCTGTTTCTGGGACCCTCTTGACACACACGATAATGTTCATTCCATTTCCCCCTTTCTTAAATCCCCTCCTATTCCCCCTTTGATAAAGAGAGGGAAGGGGGGATTATTATTTTTCTTTTAACCTTTCGACTTTTACCGATATCACACCCGCTTCGTCGATGATAGGACAGGGATAAGGAACAGTGATTACCCCGGGAGAGGGCATTGAGGAAAGTTTCACTCTCATCCTCAAAGAACGTCCCCCATGGGTTGAGACCTGGATGACTTCTTCCTCTTCGATCTTGAGCGTTCGGGCATCCTCAAGGTTTATTTCCAGGGTAGGCTTTTCAGACACCCTTTTCAAAGCGTCGCTCTTTGAACTGAGAAGCCCCGATTGGAAAAGCGAAGGTCTTTGAATCAGTTGGAAAGGATAACCTTCTGGAACGGGAGACCCCAAAGTTTTCCCGACCGGTATCAGTTTCGCTTTTCCAATCGGAAACCCGTCAGCATAGAGGTAAGAGGCGTTATCCGGCCATTGCTTTCCATCCTGAATACCTCGGTAATGAGGAATCTGACGGCAAATCTCTTCAAAGACAGCCTCAGGCGTTTCTCCCGGGACAGGGCATTCGAAAAGACGCAACAGGCTCAAGAAGATCTCAAAATCTGATTTTGACTGGTGGCGAGGGGGACGAAGAGGATTTAACTTCTGAACCCTTCGTTCCAGATTGGTAAACGTTCCGCTCTTTTCCACAAAAGCACTCGCAGGAAGGACAACATGGGCCATCTTTGCCGTCTCCGTCAAGAAGAGATCCTGGACGATGAGGCATGGAAGTTTTTCCAAGGCCCTCTTCAGTTGATCGGTATCGGGATAAGCGATGAGAGGGTTTTCCCCGACCATATAGACCGTCCTTAACTTGCCTTCCTCTGCCCTCTGGATGAGGTCTTTCAATCCCCATCCTCCTCCTTTTGCACCGTCCCCCATATCGATGGCTCCCTGGGCATTGCATTTATCCAGAAGGAGAAGGATCCCGGAGGACTCCTTCCCGAGATGGCCTGTGATCAGAGCAAGGTTAGAGGCGGCAATGGCGATTTCTTTTGGCGGAATATGGGACCAGAGACCGGATCCAATCAGAATCATGGCCTTTTTCGCTTGTGCAAAGGCTCTGGCTGCCTTTTCAATTTCTGCCTTCTTTGCCTCCGGAAAGATTCCCAACCACTCATCTTTGGAAGTGGGGGAGGTGGCCATCTTCTTTTTCAATTCTTCTATGCCTTGGGTTTTCTCTGCGATGAAGCCTTTATCCTCAAGGCCCTCCCTCAATATGGTTCCAATCATGGCGTTAAGCAAGGAAACCTCCATCCCAGGTTTATCGACGAGAGTCATGCTGGGATGAAACATGGGAGAAATCTGTGTGGCTCGGGTGAGGCCGATGTCATGTGAACCCAGTACAATCAACTGAGCCCTGTTTCTCCGGATTGCCAAATGGATCTCGTTCTTGATAATCGGGTGTGTGGCCGCGGGGTCTACACCAATGACGAGAATGCAATCGGCTTTTCGAATCTCTTGGATCGAATTGGTAGAGGCGGCGATACCCAATGTCTTTGCCAAACCCTCTGTCAGCCCCTTGTAGGCACTGTCCGCCCCGTAGCCGATTTGGTTCGTTCCAACGGCCTCTCGAAACAATTTTTGAAACAGATAGTATTCCTCATTGGTCAATCGGCTGGAGGTCATGCCGGCAATCGCTTCGGGACCGTATTGGTCCTTAATCTCTTCAAACTGACGGGCTATGAATTGGAGAACCTCGTCCCACGAGGCCTCTTTGAATGCCCCGTTGACTCTTAGAAGAGGGGTCTTGATCCTTTCGGGATGATCGATAAAATCCCAGCCAAACCTTCCCTTGACGCAGAGGTTCCCATCACTGGGACCCCTGTCAGGATCGGAGAAGACCCGTTTTACTTCTCCATCCTTCGAACCCATGGTGAGAAGGCATCCACATCCGCAGTAAGGGCAGGGAGTGGTTGTTTCCATCAACTCCCACGATTTGGCTGTATAATCAAAACGGTCACTGGTAATGGCCCCCACTGGACAGGTATCCATGCATTGGCCGCAGAATTCACATTGGATCGGTCGGTGGAAGTCCGTATCGATGGCTGTCTTGATTCCTCTTCGGGTAAAAGAGAGTTCTCCCACCCCCTGAACCTCATCACAGATTCGAGCACACCGGCCACAGAGGATGCATTTATTGGAATCTCTCTGGAGGAGGAGAGATCGATCGTCCGCAGGAGATATCATCGGCTCCCATGGATAGCGTGTCTCTTCCACCCCGTATTCATAGATCAAATTCTGGAGGTTACATTCGCCCTCTTTTTCGCAGCGGGGACAGACCATCGGATGGTTGAGCAGAATGAATTGAAGCTGCAGCCGTCTCGATTCAGAAATCTTTGGAGATTGGGTCAGGATCTCCATCCCGTTTCTCGCAGGGGTGAAACAGGATGGCACGAGTTCAGATTTTCCTTTCTGCTGGACGACACAGAGACGGCAGGCGCCAAAGGCAATGAGCCTTCGGTCGTGGCAGAGAGAGGGAATGCGGACGCCGGCCAATTGAGCGGCCTCGAGAATCGTCTTGCCTTTCTCAACCTCGACTTCAACACCATCAATCGTTAACTTGATCATCTTCTCTTGCGCCATTAGAACTTAGCTCCACCCTAAAGTTATGATGCTGGAATAATGGAACATTGGAATAATGGAATGATGGGTAAGATCAAAACCAATTTTTATTGATTCAAACCCAGTATTCCAATATTCCAACATTCCACTATTCCAGGGTTTATTCGATTGCATTGAATTTGCACGCCTGGATACAAGACCGACAACGAATGCATTTCTCAACATCGATGACAGCAGGCGTCTTTTTCTCCCACGTGACTGCCTCCATCGGGCACGCCTTCTTGCAGAGGCCGCACATCTTGCACTTTTCAGGATCGACCCGAAATTTTATGAGACTCGTGCAGACCAGGGCAGGGCATTTCTTCTCCTGGATATGGGCCTCATATTCATTTCGAAAATAGCGGATCGTGGAAAGCACGGGATTCGGGGCTGTTTTTCCCAAACCGCAGTGAGAAGTATCTTTGATGTGTTGGCCCAATCGTTCCAGAAGTTCGATGTCCTCCATCGTTCCCTGCCCGGTCGTGATGCGATTCAGAATGTTGAGCATTACCTTCATTCCCACTCGACAGGGAACGCACTTACCACAGGATTCATCGACAGAAAAGTCAGTAAAGAATCGGGCGGTATCGACCATGCAGGTCGAATCGTTCGTGACGACCAGACCCCCGGAGCCCATCATGGCCCCGGCCTCATCGAGGGAGTCAAAATCAACCTCAAGATCCAATAGAGATTGAGGAAGGCAGGCTCCAGAGGGCCCTCCGATCTGAATAGCTTTGAACTCCCGTTTGTCGGGAATACCACCTCCAATATCGTAGATGATCTTTCGAAGTGTGGTTCCCATGGGGACCTCGATCAGTCCCACATTTTCGACGGTACCGGTGAGGGCGAAGACCTTCGTCCCCTTCGATCCCTCCGTTCCCAGGGAGGCGAACCACTGCCCGCCATTTAAGAGGATGGGAGGAACATTGGCCAAGGTCTCTACGTTGTTGAGAACCGTGGGTTGGCTCCATAGACCCGCCTCTGTGGACCTTGGGGGTTTAATGCGAGGCATTCCACGCTTCCCTTCCAGGGAATACATCAGCGCGGTGGATTCTCCACAGACAAAGGCCCCTGCACCCGGGTAGATGCCGATATCAAAATCGAAGCCGGACCCTAAAATATCTTTTCCAAGCAATCCATAGTCTCTTGCCTTCTCAATGGCTATATTGAGCCGATGAATCGCCAGAGGATACTCCGCTCTCACATAAATATATCCCTGATGAGCGTCAATGGCATAACCGCAGATGGCCATTCCTTCTAAAACCGAATGGGGATCCGCCTCCAGGACGGAGCGGTCCATGAACGCACCCGGATCGCCTTCGTCCCCGTTACAGATGACGTATTTGGGGAAAGAATCGTAGCGCCGGCCCTCTTCCCATTTTTTACCCGTTGGAAACCCAGCTCCCCCACGACCTCTCAAGCCAGAAATTTTTACTTCTTGGATCACCTCTTCGGGCTTCATGGAAGAGAGGACTTTAGAAAGGGCGGCATACCCATCTCTGGCGATATATTCGTCGATATTCTCCGCATCGATCAAGCCTCGATTCCTGAGCGCCCTCAGCACCTGATGCTCGAAGAAGGGAATATCCTTTAACAGAGGGACTTTTTCCTTGACCGCTGGTTCGGTATACAAAAACTTCTGGACGGGACGTCCTTTGAGGAAATGTTCCTCCACGAGAAAAGGGATATCCTCCTGGGTCAATTTTTTGTAGAAGATGCCTTCAGGATAAACGACCATGATCGGGCCTTCCGCGCAAAAGCCGTTACATCCTGTGATCACCACCTTCACTTCGTCCGAGAGACCCCGGTTCTTCAATTCTGCTTCCAAACGTTCTCTCAACTGCAAAGAACCGCAGGAAACACAGCCTGTTCCGGCACATACCATGAGATGAGTTCGATACGCCTTCATCCTTTTACCCTATCTATAAATATAACATTTTACCTTTTTCTTGGCACTCGATCGATTTATAGCAAGCACATTAAATGCTTTTACTTGTCATTGCGAGCGACCTACGGGAGTGTGGCAATCTCCTTCAGTGAATTAAGAGATTGCTTCGTCATTTCATTCCTCGCAATGACGCTCTATTTATTGCGGTTGTTCTAATAAGTGGTTTCACTTCCTCTTGCCAGGGCATAGGCCTCCACAATTTCCCCGTTCAAGATGTGCTGAACGAATATCTCCTTCATCCTCTCTTCATTGAGGTCACAATATTTTACAGGGGGTTTCCCAAGAATTTCAACGGTGGCCATCGGTTCCCGACTACAGAGTCCTGCGCATCCGGAGGTCGTTACCATGACATCCTTAATCTTTCTCTCCTCGATCTCCTGTAAGACGGCGGACATCAATTTTCTGGCCCCGGCAGCAATTCCACAGGTTCCCATGTGGATGTTGACCTTGGCTCGGAAGCCTCCCTCCCTCAGAACCGTGGTTGAGCGAACCTCTTCTTTGATCCGTTTCAAGTCGTCCATGGTTAACTTGGCCATCGCGATCAATCTCCTATGGGGTGTACCCCATAAATAGAACTATGTTTGAAAATGATTATTTCCAGCAAAATAAGCTATTCAAGTGCTCTTTGCCATGCACCACGTGGGGTGCATGACTGGCCCTGAACCTTACATGGTTCAGGGAAATAGAGCGTTATTTCTGTGGTGCACCCCTATGGATAAGAACTCACAATTTCAATCGCTTTACGTGGACTGATCATGCCGTAGGTGTCATTCCCCACAACCATGACCGGGGCTAAACCGCAAGCCCCAAGGCATCGCACAGCTTCCAACGAAAATTTTCGATCTTGTGTGATCCCTCCGACTTCCACATGGAGTTCCCTTTGAAGATTATCCAGGATCTGTTTGGAGCCTCTCACATAGCACGCCGTTCCAAGGCACACTCGGATGATATGCTTTCCCCTGGGAATCGTTGTAAAAAATGCATAAAACGAGACGACCCCATAGACCTGGGAAGCAGGAAGCTGAAGCCCCTGCGCAATTCGATGCTGAACCTTTTTGGGAAGGTATCCACAAATATCCTGGACTTCCTTCAACACCGGGATAAGGATCCCCTGCCTCTTTCTATACCTATCGATCACCTGGTCAATCTTTTCCCATTCTTCTCGGGAAATCTCTTCTACCCACCTCATCCCTGAACTCCAATCTGTTTCAGCCCCTCCTTGAGATGCGTTTTCATCCATTGGATGACTTCTGGATCGATGAGGGACCGATCTTTAAAGTGATTTTTCAACCACGAACTGCTGAGAACGTACGACTTCCCCTCCTTCTGATGGGTATAGAGAATGTCCAATTCAGGATTTCCCATCAGGAGCGTCATCATCGTTTCAACCATGCTTCCTAAGGGTTTTCTATCGATATGATGGTATTGGAACGTGGCCGTCACTTTCGTGCCTTTTCCCAACGTCGACTCGATTCGAATTGAGCCCCCTGCCTCTTGAGCTGCTTGCGCCATGAAAGAAAGACCTAACCCCACTCTCCTTGAAGACCGGGTGGTAAAAAAAGGGTCAACCGCTTTTTGACTGACCTCTTCGTCCATACCGATTCCGTCATCCTTGATTTCGATCGTCAACCGATCCTCCCTGGGTTCTTCAACTACCCAGATCTCAATTTTTTTTGCCTTCGCCGAAATGGCATTCTCAACAATGTCCAGTATATGGAGAGAGAGATCTTCCAAACCTGCCTCTCACCTACGGTTTATGCCTCCATGATCCTTCGTCCTTCTTTGCGATGAAGGGCCATCCCAACTTCCCTTGACGTTGTCTCTTTCAGGAGGAAGGGGGTCGTGCTTTTGCCGATATCCTCAAGGCAATGGGCATCGGAGAACCAAACAAAGGAGTAGTGTTGATAAGAATGAAATCGATTCTTGGCTTCTTCCTTGGAGGTACGAGAGGAGATCTCCAATCCGTCCAGGGGTATCCCCTCCGGGATGAATCCCAATTGTCCAAGGATACTGAACGCCTGGCGATCGATATGAGAGGCAATGGCCACTCCCCCCAGTGAATGAATCTCGGAGACGATCTGTTCAAGGGGAAGGAGGGTTGCTCCAATCAACATTCTCCGATTGGTGCCTACCGTTGCATCCCTTTCGTTGACCACCGTCTGAGGACCAAACACCTCTTCCACATTTTCCCCTGGAAGATTTTGGTAAATCAGATTCTGGAGGGCGGTACAGTCCTCCTGGGTATCGAACAGGGCGATGAGATGGATTTCTTCCTTTGAGGTGACTTCGATTCCGGGAAGCACTTTCAGGCCCCTTTCATCTCCAGCGCTGATGAAGGCTGCCGTATTTTCTGCTGAATTGTGGTCACAGATGGCGATCATATCTAAACCCTTGGCTACCGCCTGGTTCACAAGGGCACGAGGCCTCATGGCTTCATCTCCACAGGGCGAAAGACATGAATGAATGTGGAGATCCGCCCGAAACGTTTTTAGCATTCACCCGTCCCTGAGATCCCCTTCTGGTAAAGTTTGCCCACCAATTCAAAGGTAAAGAGCGAGGAGACTAAAATAGGCATCTCCTCCTCTTCAGCCTTTTGAAGGGTATCTGAATCAGGTTCTCTTCCTCCTGCCAAAATAATTCCTGCCAGCTCTTTCATGGTGGCCACCGCAACGATATTGGGATGGGTTTGGATGGTCACCCAGATGTTCCCTTTGCGGCCGTGGGCAATGACATCGCTGAGGAGATCGCCGGCATACCCTCCTGTCACCTCTTCACCGAGCCGATTTTCCCCTGCCCTGATCTTTAGTCCAAAGGATTTGACGATATCGAAGACCGTCATGAATGAAATTCCGTCCCTCTTATCATTCCCTGCTGCTGCACAGGGGAACCAACTTGTCTTTTCTTTCCAAACTGATGATAAACTCAAGATGAGTTCCTTGCCCCAATTTAGAGGTGAGGATCATCTGGTCTGCATTCTTTTTTATATTAGAAAGGCCCATTCCGGCACCAAACCCCAATTCATGAATCTCTTCGTTAGCGGTCGAATAACCCTCCTTCATCGCCAGATTGATATCAGGAATACCGTTCCCTTCATCATCGACCACGACCTTCAGAAAGTTGGGCGTAATAAAGAGCGAAATGGTTCCTTGGTTGGCGTAGCAGATCACGTTCATCTCGGCCTCGAAGGTTGCAATCGATGCCCTTCGAATGACGCCACCGGAAAACCCAGCCCCTTTTAAAATCTTTTTCACCTGACTTGAGATTAATCCGGCATTCGTAAAATTGCCTCCCTGGATATGAAACATTTCATGGAAGCTTATGTTATTTTCAGCCCCGGCCATTTTTCACTTTTTCGATACACGCCCTCAAACCAAGTCGATATAAGCGACCGCATGTCTCAAACATGATATAAGAGGTCGTCAAGAGGGGGATATGGGTCTCGTTCGCCAATTGTAAGGTTGCCTCATTGGGCCGTTTTCCCCTGACAAAGAGGATGGCCCCCAAATCGATTGTGTTGGCTGCATAAATCACTTGGGGATGGGCGATCCCTGTAATGAGTAGAGCCCCCGGTCCTCTGCTATATGCGAGGACATCGCTGAGAAGGTCAGCCGCAATAACGTACTTGATCTCCTTCTCCAGATCGGCGTCTCCCGTGATCAATTCCGCACCTAAGATGTCTCGAATCTCGCTCAGCTTCATCTCATTCCATGGCCTCAGCTAATAACTCCGTCACGTCCATCACCTTGATTTTTTCTTCAAAGCCTGAGGTCTTCGCAGCGTCCTCCAGTGTCAACACACATAGGGGACATGCCGTTACTAAGATCTCTGCTCCCAATTCTACGGCGTCTCTCACTCGGACCTCAGCAAGACGCTGGCCTGTATCGGTTGAGGATTCTACCCACATCCTTCCTCCTCCGCCTTCGCAGCAGAGACTTCTTTCTCGGGAACGGTCAAGTTCTTTGAAGGTGAGGCCCGGAATGGCGTTCAGAAGGATTCGGGGTTCGTCGAAAATGTTATTCTGCTTGCCCAAAAAACAGGGGTCATGATAGGTGACCACCTTTTTGACCTGCTGCGTGAGGGAAAGTTTCCCTTCTTCTAAGCGCTTTGCCAAAACCTGGGTAGCGTGGAGAACATTAAGCTTTCCTTGAGGATACTCATTCTTGAAGGCATTGAAACCATGAGGACAGGTGGTGATGATATTTTCGATCTGATAGGTGTCGAACTGTTTCATGTTTCCTTCGACGAGCTCCTCAAAAAGACCTGCTTCTCCCATTCTCCGGATCTCGTTGCCGCAACATTGTTCGTTGTTTCCGAGAATCCCGAAATCGACGCCGGCCTGCCGAAGTGTGAAGGCAAAGGACTTTGCAATTTCCTGAATTCGAGGATCGGAAGAAGCGGTGCATCCGACGAAGTAGAGAAACTCAGCACGGTCCCCTTGGGAGAAGTCCTTCACCTTGAGGTCTTCGGGCAGCCCTTTGATCCACTCCGTCCTTTTGTTCTTCGGGATTCCCCAGGGGTTTCCATATTTGTAAGCGCTTTCCATGGCTTCGATAATGGTCTTAGGAATGTGTCCCTCTTCAATCAGGGTTCCCCTCATTCCGATGATCAGATCCATGGGCTTCAAACCGCGAGGGCACCGGAGCGTGCAGGTTTTACATGTGGTGCAATCCCAGAGCTCCTCCTTCTCACTGAGCCGATCGAGATTTTTTCCCAAAATACCCTCGATCATTAGCCTCCGGATATTCAGCTTCGATTTGAGGGAAACAGGACATCCTCCTGTGCACTTACCGCATTGGAAACATCCGTAGAGGTCATACTTTTGGGCAAAGGTCTGTTCTGATAATTCCATTTCTTAGGTCCTCCCCATGTTAAAACTCAAGACAAATCCCTATACCTAAGTGTCAAATATCATAGCAAAAATGTCAAATCAAATCCGAAGCCCAAATGGCACTCTGTGAATAATTTCATTAATAATATTAAAAAAATATCAGCGATTCAATATTTCCCTCGAAATCACAATTCGTTGAACCTCAGAGGTTCCTTCATAGAGGGTTGTTCCAATGATATCTCGAAGGTAACGTTCCATCGGATAGTCTTTAAAATAGCCATACCCACCCAGCATCTGAAGAGCGCGGATCGCAACATTCCTTGCCGTCTCCGTGGCAAAGAGCTTTGCCATGGAAGCCTCTTTGGTGAAGGGTTGACGGTCTTCTTTTAGGAGAGCGGCGCGCAAGACAAGAAGCTGAGCGGCTTCCAACTCTGTATACGAGTCTGCGATCATCCATTGAATGGCCTCGAAGCTGGAAAGAGGTTTGCCAAAAACCTCCCTTTCTATAACATATCCTTTTGCAAAGTCAATGGCTGCGAATCCCACCCCTAACGCTAAAGACCCGATTCCGATCCTTCCCCCGTTGAGTTCGATCATCGCAATCTTAAACCCTTCAGCCTCCTTGCCCAAAAGGCAATTGCTGGGAATCACGCAGTTGTCAAAGATCAATTCGTTGTTCTGGGCTGCCCGGTGGCCCATCTTATCCTCTGCCTTTCCCACAATAAATCCAGGCGTCCCCTTCTCAACAGCAAAAGCGCTGATCCCTTTTCCTCTCGGTGCATCGCGATCTGTGACGGCCCAGATAACCGTCACTCCCGAAGCTTCTCCACTGGTGATCATCGTTTTGTTTCCATTAAGACGATAGGTATCCTTTTGACGGATGGCCGTCATACGAATGTTGGCCGCATCGGATCCGGTGTGCGGTTCGGTCAGCGCAAAGGCACCGGCAGGATATTCGCCCCGACATATCTTGGGAAGGTGTTTTCTTTTTATCTCCTCCTGTCCGAACTCGCAGATCAACTCCGCAACCATATTGGTTACAGAAGTCGTCACCGCATGGGAAGCACATCCCTTTGCGATTTCCGTTATGGCGAGGCTACAGGCGACCGCTCCAACTTCCGACCCGCCGTATTCCGCTGGTACATTCATTCCCATCAGGCCTTTCTCAGCCATTTTCTTAAGGTTTTGATAGGGAAACTGTTTTTCCTCGTCATATTGGGCGGCCACAGGCTTGATATTCCTCTCCGTAAAATCCCTCGCCATATTCCTGATCATCTCTTGTTCTTGAGTAAGTTTGAAGTCCATCGCCTTTGGTTGCGGATTTCCGATTGCGGATTTCGGAATTTTTATTCCCCATTCCGCAATTCGCATTCCGAATTAGTAAGTATAGAATCCTCTTCCCGTTTTCCTACCCAGGTAGCCTGCGTCTACATACTTTTTGAGGAGAGGGCAGGGTCGATACTTTGAATCCCCCAAACCCTTGTAAATGACCTCCATGATCGCCAGACACGTATCCAGTCCAATCAAATCAGCCAATGTCAAGGGCCCCATGGGATGATTCATTCCCAGCCTCATGACGGTGTCGATGGCCTCTGGCGTGCCCACCCCTTCAAGGAGAGCATAGATCGCCTCGTTGATCATGGGCATTAAGACTCGATTGGAGATGAATCCCGGGAAGTCATTTGCTTCAACCGGGGTCTTACCCAGCTTCTCAGCGAGGGACTTAACCGTATTAGAAGTTTCCTGAGAGGTTTGAAGGCCCCGGATGACCTCAACTAATTGCATCACCGGGACAGGGTTCATAAAATGCATTCCTATGACTTGTGAGGGTCTTTGGGTTGCTGAAGCAAGCTTGGTGATAGAGATGGAGGAGGTATTGCTCGAGAGGATGACCTCTTTCCGGCAAACCTGATCCAGTTCTTTGAAGAGGTTTGATTTGAGGGATTCGTTTTCTGTGGCGGCCTCGACAACAAAATCCACATCCGCCATATCTCCCATGTTCGTTGTTCCTTTGATCTTTCCCCTCGTCTCCTCTTTCTTCTGAGAGGCGATCTTTCCCTTTTCCACCATTCGATCCAGATTCTTAGAAATGGTCGTCAGACCTTTTTGAATGAAAGGATCGGCAATATCACTCATGATGACCCGGAATCCAGAATAAGCGGCTACCTGAGCAATCCCATTTCCCATCTGTCCGGCTCCCACGACACCGATCGTCTTGATGTCCATAGTCCCTCCCGAATGTGGAAAGTCGAAAGTGGAGAGTGGATTCTTTCTTTTTACGACTTTCTACCTTCCACGTTCCACGCTCCATGTCACATTTGTTCCACAATTAAACTGACGGCTTCGGCACCGCCCAAACAGAGAGAAGCCATTCCTCTTTTCGCCCCCCTCTCTTTCATGGCGTAAAGCAAAGTGGTCAGGACCCTTGCTCCGCTTGCACCGATCGGATGGCCCAGGGCGACAGCACCCCCGCGGACATTGACCTTGGTCTTGTCTATTCCCAAGGCCTTAACGACGGCCATCGTTGTCGCAGAAAAGGCTTCGTTGATTTCGAAGAGGTCGATATCCTTCAGGGAGAGGCCGGCCTTTTTCAGGGCCTTCGGAATCGACTGAATCGGGGCAACGAGGACATCCTCTAATTCCACACCCGCTGCCGATTGCGCCCCGACCTTTGCCATGGGCTCCATGCCCAGGGCCCGGGCCTTCTCCTTTGACATGACCACGAGAGCACTTGCTCCGTCGCTGATCTTGGACGAATTTGCGGCCGTGACAACTCCATCCTCTTTAAAGACAGGTTTGAGTTTGGTCATCGTCTGGAGATCGGTATCCCGGGGGCCCTCATCGATTTCAAAAAGAGTCGGTTCCCCTTTCTTCGAAGGGATCGGGACAGGAAGGATCTCCTCTTTGAATTTTCCCTCTCGTATCGCCTTCATCGCCTTGAGGTTTGATTCGTACGCAAATTGATCCTGTTCTTGACGGCTGATATTAAACTTCTTCGATTGGATCTCAGCGGTATACCCCATATGGTAATCGCTTACCACGTCCCAGAGACCATCATGGACCATTCCGTCCACCAATTTTCCATCCCAAAGCCGGTAGCCCGTTCTTGCGTTTTCCAGATAGTAGGGAACCCGAGTCATGCTCTCCATTCCACCGGCGACGATCACCTCTGCATCTCCGGCCATGATCACCTGGGCGGCTAACATCACAGCCTTCAACCCGGAACCGCAGACCTTGTTGACGGTGATCGCCCCTCCCGACATTGGAAGTCCAGCCTTGATCATCGCTTGACGAGCTGGATTCTGTCCCAGCCCAAAGGGAAGGACATTCCCCATGATCACTTCATCCACGTCTTTTTTTTGAATCTTCGACCGCTTGACCGCCTCCTCGATCACCCTGGCTCCCAGCTCCGTGGCGCTTAGAGGACTTAATCCTCCGAAGAAGTTACCGATGGCTGTCCGGACGGCACTGGTGATCACCACTTCTCTCATGCGTTGCGTCTCCTTTCTGAAGACCGTCTTTGGTGTTTAACTTTGATCCGTTGCTTGTCTGTCTACAGGACAACCCTGATCGTGCCACCTAACGCAAGCTGTTAAACTTCATCGGGAAAATTAGACTAAATGGAGGGCCATTTGCCTATGGATAAAACATCATAGCCTGCTTTCTCTAAATCCTTAACAATATCCTTGTAATCTTCTGTTTTAATTCGAATGGCAACGATCCTTTTCCCTTCCACCATAAAAGAAGGAGTGACAATGCTGATGATGTTTATATTATGTTTTTTAAACACCTCAAGTATCCCGAGCATTGTACCAGGCTTATCTTCCAGGGCAAGGGTCAAGCGAGTCCCTTTCTGCTTGAGACCAAATATATCAACAAGATGGTCTAAGGCATCTGTTTCTGTAAAAATTCCATACAGCTTTTCCCCTTCTGCGACAGGAAGGCAACCGATCTTATGATCATGCATCAGTTGAACGGCCTCTTCGATAATGGTATCCGGAGCAATGGTAATGAGTTTTTCTTTGGGCGTCATAAAGCTCGAAACCTTTAGCTTTCCTAATAGATAGTTGAGTTCCTGGGCGCTGAGCAGGGTCGCATCAGAAGGGGCTGCTTCCCGAATATCTCCGTCGGTAACAATTCCTACCAGTTTACCGTTCTTATCTACCACGGGTAGATGTCGAATACCCTTCTCATGGATAAGGTTTCGGGCTTCAAAAAAGGATGCATCGGGGCTTATCGTCACAGGATTTCTTTGAATTTTTTCCCTCATGAACCCTTTGTAATGGATTTTCATAAATTCCTCCTTCCTTTTTGGGTCTCATATTAGCACACTTAACAAAAAGCCGTCAAAAGTTTATTAAGAGTTGGTGTGAGAAGGTTAAGGCTGAAAATTTAGAGATCAATGACACAACCTGTCAACGAACCCGGCATCTTTACCCTAACTATTGAACCAGAGTTGGTCGCTTGATCCACCCTCCCCAGAATCTTTACTAATCTCGGAGAGGTTCTACCGCAAGGGCATAGGCATGTAGAATCTCCTTTGAAGATCGTGTCCGTGTCACGTGGTTCGTGCCGATCCCCCCTCCCCCTCTTTTGATAAGAGAGGGTAGGGGGGGTATAGAGTAAAATTCATTTAGGAAATTTGCCGGTAAAGGGAATGACTTTTTGGACGCCGTCAGCAGTAAAAGTAGCTGCTCCTTTTTCCACTCCAATGGGGACGGTCATATTTGGAATCTCCATCCACCATTTTTCAATAAGGGCCCAAGCATTCGTATTTTTTGCTTTCACCTTTTCATAACTGGCAACCGAAAGACTTCCAAGGACCTCCGCTATATCAATCGTGGACATGACAGAGATTTGATTGGTTTTACCTGCTGGGATCCATTGGGTCTCGAGGACATTGATCATATTCACATCAATTCCCTCAAAGGTAACCGTAAAAACAAGACCGTCTAACTTGACAGGATAATTATTGGGATTGGTGATATTGAAAAGAAGGGAGACTATAAGGGGTGAACTATTATTTCCTGCTTTGCCCTTCACAGGAGTGATCTGTGCATTGTAGAACCAATATCCAAAATATTTTGGGACGAACACTGTGTCGAGGCTAATCACAGGGGCCTTAAAGTTAGCTTCGGTGGGCTTTGTCGGCATTCCAGCACACGACATTAAAATCAATCCTATGCCGAAAATACAGGTGATCATTAATATTCTTTTTTTATTCATCATCAAACCTCCTTCCGTTATTTAGAAATAATGTGTCCGTTTCCCGTGTCCGTAATTCATGAAATTTAATTTTCCTTTTTTTACGGATCACGGACAGGCGTCACGAGTCACGATCTTAGGTAAGCCATCTCTTTCTTCTCTTGTAATGCTTCACGTCGCGGAAACTCTTCCTCTCACCGAGGTCAGAGAGGCCTAAATAGAAGTCTCGGATGTCCGGGTTCTCTTTTAATTTTTCTGAGGTATCATGCATCACGAGCCTTCCGTTTTCTAAGACATAAGCATAAGGTGAAACAGTGAGGGCTAACTTTACATTCTGTTCCACCAATAAAATTGGGATTTTCTCTTCATGATTTAGCTTGGTGATGATCTCGAAGATCTCTTTAATGAGGAGGGGGGCAAGGCCCATGGAGGGTTCATCGAGAAGCATCAATTTGGGTTGCGCCATCAGAGCCCGACCGATCACCGTCATCTGTTGTTCCCCTCCGCTGACATAGCCTGCAGTTTCGTTCCGTTTTTCTCTCAGCCGGGGGAAGTAATGGTAGACCATTTCCAGGCCTTCCTTGGCCGATCCCATCTTTCTCAAATGAGCCCCGACCTTAAGATTTTCCTCTACGGTCAGATGCTCAAAGACTTTGCGGCCTTCGATCACCTGAATAATACCCATCTTGGAAATCTCCATAGCCGTCTTTCGGTGAATACGCTCTCCTTTGAACTCAATCGCTCCGTCTGTGACCTCTCCAACCTCCACCTTAAGAAGACCGGAAATGGCCTTGAGCGTAGTACTTTTACCTGCTCCATTCGCTCCCAGGAGGGCTATGATACCCCCTTCAGGGACCTCTAAAGAGACTCCCTTTAGGACGAGGATCACCTCATGGTATTTGACCTCAACATTATTCAACTTCAGGATAGGTTGCGTTTTCTCCACAGGTTTTCCCCTTTTTTACCATCCAAACCATTCCTTGACCCATTTTTCAGGCCAGCGTGCTTTGACATCTATTGTTTTAACATAATTAAATTTTCCGTCCTTAAGTTCATATACTGGAACGATACTGGTTGTTCGATGGTCGGTAGAGGTGAAGGTTATTGGGCTTGTACCAAGACCACCATCGAGGATGGTATAATCTTTTAAGGTCTCAAAACCCTTGGTTAAAATACCCTGTCCAGTCAAATCGCCTGCCTTATCAGCTCTTTTCATCGCCTCCGTCAAGAGGAGAACATTGCACCAGGCTGTGACGGTAAACTTAATGCGGTCTTTTGCAGGAATCCCGGGATTAAATTTTGCTGCATAATCGTGGACAATTTTCATCTTCCCACGATCATCAGCAAAAAAGTAAGCCGGGCCAGCACACATTACTCCATCGGCTGCTTTGCCTGCCAACTTCCATAAATTCTCATCCGTGCCCCAGTAGTTTGACAGCCAATCCGCACCCAGGCCAAGGGCATAGGCATCTCTCACTGTCGCTGACACGCACATCGTAGTATTTCCATGCCAGCATACATCAGGCTTAAATTTCTGGAGTGCCATGATCTGGCTCTTGGTATCCATTGTTGTTAGAGCGACATCCTGATCATCGCCTATCTCAAAGCCGAGCATCGAGGCATGGTCCTTGATCGCCTTTATCGGAGCACTCGCGTAGGGAGAAGGAAAGGCATATACACAGGCAAACCGCGGTTTTCTCTTACCATAATCCTTATTTTTTGGCCATCGGGTCTCAAACCAGGTTGTCAGCACAGCCCTTGCCTGGACAGAATAGTCCGGTGCAAAGAATAGATTATAAGGGGCTTTGGCGGGGTTTGTGAGGTGGGCAGAGAAAGAAGCGGAGACATAAGGGATCTTATCTTTTGAAACAGTTGGAGAAAGAGCCTCTGTATCTCCAGTTCCCCAACCTTCGATGGCTATCACACCCATACGTTTTAGAAAGTTATACTTTGTGATGGCTTCTGGAATACGATAACCATAATCAAACCAGGTATATTTAATTTTTTTGCCGTTAATTCCACCCGTGTCGTTTACATAATTGAAGGCCTCCGCCAAACCGAGGGCGTAGTCCTTGCCGACATCTGAAGTAGCACCGGTGCAATCTGTTAGGCCACCAATTTTTATTTCCTGGGCCAATATTGATGCAGTGGGAAAACTCATGATCAGTAATACAAAAATAGTTGTAAAAAATTTAATTTTGATTCTCATTATTCACCTCCAATAAAAAGTTGAATGAAAAACAAGAAAGATGATCCATGGACTTCTTTCCTCCCACCATCCGATGACGTGACATCACCCCTTTCTTTGCCCCTCCCCTGTATCCCCTCCCCCTTGACGGGGGAGGGGAGGGTGGGGGTGTTTAATAAGAAAACGGCCACAAATTAAAGTAGTTTTTAATTTGCCACCAACGATAACTGAGCCCTCTTGGTTGAAAGATTAAAAAGGCACAGATAATCAGGCCAAAAACCGATTCCTTGATATAGAGAAATTTAATCATGAGCTCCGGGAAAACATCACTTAGGGAGATTACACCCAATTGAATTAATTCCATAACCAACACCATGAATATAGAACCGAAGATCACGCCATGGATGGAACCAACTCCACCAATGAGGATAACGCCTACTAACCAGAGAGACCAAAACCAAGGGAAGTGTTCCGGGCTGAGCGCTGCAGTATTGCTTACCCAGAAAGCTCCGGCAAGGCCGGCAATAAATCCAGCCACAAAGAAATTTAATAATTTATACCAGATAATATTGATCCCGAGTGTTTCAGCAGCTATGTCATTGTCTCGAATGGCGATCCAGGCCCTTCCTACCTTAGAGCGAAGGAGGTTAGCCACAATAACGATACAGAGAGTGAGCAAGATAGCCATCAAAAAATAAGTCTTAATTTCACTATCAATGATCCAGGGCCCAATCTTAATGGTTCCGGGTGGCAGAGAAAAAGCCTGCCCTCTACCGCCGATTTGACTGATATACTGGGTGAGGATGAAATCAACGGTGATGAACTGGGCTGCCATAGTGGTTAGAATTAGGTAAAAACCTTTAACCTTGGCCGATGGAAGACCAAAGAGTACACTCCAGAGTCCGGCGATAATACCCGCAATGATAATACTGATTGGATAGGCAAGACCCCAGTTGATAAAAAAATTCGGCCAAGGAAATTGAAGAATCAAGAGAGTGCTCGTATAAGCACCTACGGCAAGAAAGGCAGCATGCCCAAGGGTGATCAGACCGGCATAACCTATCAATATCTGTACTCCAAGGGCCCCCAAGGCTGTATAGCCAACCATATTGGCCACTCCAAACCAGTATCCAGTTAGGGTTAAAGGGAAAACAATAAATATAATTCCCAGGAGGAAAATCATTTTCCCCCTAATCAAGGGGGTCTGCCACCAACCATGATCCTTGGAATATTCTTGGTGGTAAAGGCCGCAAGGTAGCCACACATGAGACATAGAATACTCTCCTTTTAGTTAGCTCTATTTACATCCGTTCAATCCGTTCCCAACCCCAGAATCCATAGGGTTTAAACAGTAAAAAGACTGCCATAAAGGCAAAGGGAAATACCTCTTTTACTCCACCTGGGAAATAACGGTCGAGATAAGCGCCAGATAAATTTTGTAAAACACCGATCGTAATCCCTCCTAATATAGCCCCGGGGATCGAATTAAGACCTCCTAAAACTACTGCCGGTAAGACAAGAAGACCCAGATAGCCGACGGATATATTGATCCCATTGATATTCCCTAAAAGAGCACCCCCTACACCTGCTGACATAAAGGCAATTGCCCAGGCCCCTGCATAGACAAACCGAGCACTCACACCAAGGGAAAGGGCAGCGGTTTCATCATCAGCCGTAGCCTGCATGGCCAGACCCCAGTGTGAATATTTGAAAAAGGCTGCAAAGATAACAAAAAGCAATATGGCCAATATAAAAGACCAGAGATAAACATTTGAAATTTTGATAAAGCCAAGGGTAATTGGCTCGAGAGGAAAGATGGGGGGGGTATAAACCCGTGTGTTTGTCCCCCAGACAAATTCGATCATCCCTTTGAAAAAGAAAGAGAGTCCCACGGTCACCATGATCACAGCAAGGATTGGTTCCCCAATCAACTTGTCAAGGAAGATTCTCTCTACAAGAATACCGAGAATGATTCCAATGATGAGAGTGCAAACGATCGATAGAACAAAGGGTATGCCTGCCTGATAGAAGGCCAGTGTGACATAGGCTCCGATTAGGGTCAATTCACCCATGGCTAAGTTCAAGACCCCAGAGCATTTATAGATGAGGACCCATCCCAGAGCGACCAGGGCATAGACACCCCCGACCAAGACGCCATTGACCAAACTCATCAAGAAAAGCTCCATAAAAGCCTCCTAAAAAAAGAGTTCAAGGATTCTTGGGTTCGAGCCTGCCTACCGGTAGGCAGGGGTTCAAGTTATTTAAAGATTTTCACTCGATCCCTTGAACCCTTGTTCCATGGCATCCTATTTCTATTGTTGTACCTCTAACACCCTTAGGTCTGTCTTGATGTGAACGACTCTTCCATCTTCATAAGTGATATTGGTGTCCATATGGACACTATGGGTATCAGAATAAAGCCCGTTCACAATATCTTTATATCGCTCTTCGACAAAGGCTCTTCGCAATTTTCGAGTTCGGGTCAGTTCCTCATCATCTGCATCAAATTCTTTGTAGAGGTTAACAAACTTCTTAATTTTTGCCACGGGGGGCAAATCCTTATTCATTTTTACAATCTCTTTTTTTACGAGTTCATATATCTCAGGCATCTGGGATAGTTCGGGATAACTGGTATAAGCAAGATTTCTATCCTCCGCCCATTTACCCACTACGTTATAATCAATACAGATCACACCTGTGACACAGGGCTTGTTGTCACCGATCGCCCAAACATCTCTAATATAGGGGCTGAATTTGAGCCGAGTTTCCAGATATTGTGGGGCGAATTTTGTTCCATCGCTCAATGTCATGACATCTTTCGTTCGATCGAAAACAACCAGATGACCCTCGGCATCGATGAAGCCCGTATCTCCTGAATGAAGCCATCCATCTCGAAGTGTTCTTGTTGTCTCTTCTGACATCTTATAATATCCTATGAAAACGGAGGGGCTTTTTGAAATGATCTCTCCTTCCGGAGTGATTTTTACCTCTGTCTCAGGGATGGGTTTGCCCACCGTATCGAATTTGATATCGCCATCACGATGCAGCACTGAAATGCCAGCAATTTCTGTCTGTCCATAGATCTGTTTTAAGTTCACTCCAATGGCATGGAAGAATCGAAAATGATCTGGCCCCATGGCTGCCCCTCCTGTATAGGTGTCCCTGATCCTTGAGAGACCTAAATGATCTTTCAATTTTTTATGGACACCCATATAGGCCAGGTAATCGAGGGCCTTCCAGTACCAAGGAGTGGCCTTTTTCATAAACTTCAATTCGGCCACATGATACCCAATCTTCATCGCCAGTTCATAGGCTGTTCTCTTGGACCATGTGGCATCTAAGTATTTCACCTGAACATTTCGAACCATCTGTTCATAAATGCGAGGAGGAGCAAACATGACATGGGGGCCGATTTCACGAATATTCTCCTGGGCGGTCTCAGGTTCTTCTGGAAAATTGACTGTAAATCCAGCCTGAATTCCACAGGAGATCGACATCATCTGCTCTCCAATCCAGGCAAATGGGAGGTAAGAGACGAAATCATCCGTTTCAAAATAAGGATCCACCCGCATCAGATTCAGACCCATGGTGAGCATATTATAATGGGTGAGGAGGGCGCCTTTAGGAAGGGCGGTGGTTCCCGAGGTATAAAAAAGAAGACAGACTTCATCTCCCTTTCCTTTCATGATCAAATCCTCAAAGAGACCGGGCTCTTTTTTGTCTATTTCTTCTCCTATCTTCATTACCTCTTTGATGCTGATGAGAATGGGGTCATCATAGTCTCTCATCCCTTTTGGGTCATCCCAGATCATTTTCTTGAGCTTGGGGCACTTGTCTTTAATCATGAGGCATTTATCAACTTCTTCCTGGCCTTCGCCCAACATCAATTTGGCATCGGCATGGTCGATGATATATTTCACCTCGTCGATGAGAGAATCCTGGAATAACCATACTCCCACCCCCCCGACACACATGGCGGCCATCTCTG
>Ga0256868_10000594_pt1 | contig 20888 bp, 18 predicted proteins | sample RVTome_13_FD_187341 | JGI IMG/M metagenome (GOLD analysis project Ga0256868, IMG submission 187341) | Soil microbial communities from uranium-contaminated site in the Upper Colorado River Basin, Wyoming, United States - RVT92D227 HiSeq ...
TCAGAGTTCCGTGATATGAAGATGCGGCCCTGGCTGGAGCGGACGCTGAGGCATAAAGAAATACTGAAGGCGTAAGTCTTCGTCTCACGGTCGTGGGCTGGCAAAAAACCATTTCATGGGAATAACATGGTGCTGTGCTCTTTGGCGGACTTTCCAGTAAATCTGTCGGTGGTGCTGTCAGAGTTACAGACCCCTGAGAAAGTCAGGCCTGAGTAGGGAGGGGTCTTCTGCCTCCAGAACTACTTCCAGCTGTTTGAGCATCTTCTGACTGTCCTGCGGCAGTTTTCCCCGGACAGAGAGATAGTTTGAGGCATGCATTGAGCTAAAGAAGCAATCGCTGAAGCTGGAATTCTCTATGATTAATCTCAATTCCTCCAGGGATTGGAAAGGAGACAGAGGATGAAATTCATCTCGTTCCCATTGCTCATAGAGTGGGGTACCGGGGACGAGGGTCAAGGTCAAGGCTCCGACATAATCGGGGTCAATCTCAGTGAGAACTCTGGCTGTCTCGAGCACGTGCTTCTTGCTCCCTTCGATGCCGCCAAGTCCTAGAATCACCGTCACAGAGAAGGTTATCCCGGCTTCTTTCACTTTCTTCCCTGCCTCAATCACTTGGTCTGAACTTACCCCTTTGCCAATCTTCTGGAGCAGTTCATCATCGCCGGTCTCAAGCCCTGTGTAAAAGATACCTAACTTTAGCTGTCTCAACTCCTTCAGTTCGTCGACACTTCTGCGTGAGATGTCCTGTGGCGTAGCATAGGTGCCGATCCTTTCTACACCGGGCAGCTTCTCATTCAGGTATCGAAGAACGTCTCTCAATTTCGGGAAAGGATAAACAAGTGCATCGCCATCCTGGAGAAATATCCTCTTGCCATCCCAATCTTGAGCCACGGCATATACCACCTTGGGAATGCTAGGAAGGCGAATGCCACTCCGGGTGAAGAGAGCTAAAGCATCTATTTCGCTCTTGACGTCAGCGACATCTCTTATCTGAAGCTTTGAGCCATAGTACCCACAGAAAGCGCAGGTATTATTGGAACAGCCGCTGGTTACAGGGAGAAAGTAGCTTTTCCATTCACTGGGAGGTCGGATGATATCGGGTCTATTGAAGCTCATGCGTCGATTGAGTCTCACTGGGCACCAGATCGAATTTCAGGTACCCTTTGAGAGTCATTTTAGCATTGACAGTGGTCTAGCCTCAACAAAAGTAGGATGTGCCCGATCTCAACCCGTCAGTTTTTGTTTTCCTTAATGAATCAAGCCGACAGAGAAGATACACTTACGGAGCCAGCCTGTCAGATTGTGCAATAATGTATAATATATTGCCTGGTACTAGATAGAGGAGGGATTCGACAGGCATGAGGTTTGAGAGTAGCATCGACATTAATGCCCCCGTCAAGAAAGTCTGGGCGCTCATAGACAAGCTTGAAGACTGGCCTCAGTGGATGCCGTCCATCAAGAAGATTGAGAGGGTCTCGAAAGGGCCTTTGACAGTGGGCTCACAGCTTTCTGTCACAGCTAAGGTGAGCGGGCTTACGGTCAAATTGCTGATGACGATTACCAAATTTGTCCCGGAGCGGAATGTGGTTCTGGAAGGGAAAGTATTAGGCACTAAATTGACACGCTTCTATGCTCTGGAACCTGCAAATGGCAAGACGAAGGTTATTATCGGCGGCGATGTTTTTGGGGCTCTAGCCTGGCCGGCCTGTCGTGGTGGGCAGAAGGTCTCAGCTGAGATTGCCCTGGCAGTAAGAACAAGGATCGAGGGATCGGGATGACAGGCCAAAGCAAAACCTTTATGGGAATAGATATAGGCTCGGTCAGCTTAAACATAGCTGTAATTGATGAGAGACTCCGAATCCTCGAAAGCGTCTATGAGAGGACGAGGGGCCAACCTCTTCCAGTCCTAATTGAAGTCTTGGAGGGTCTCGGCAAACGGTTTCCGGAACTTAGTGGAGCTGTATGCACGGGCAGCGGACGTGACCTGATAGCTGACGTCATGGGTGTAGATAAAGAAAATGAGATTATTACTCAGGCAAAGGCCGTCGCATACTTCCATCCTGGGGTCAGGACAGTTATCGAGATTGGAGGGCAGGATTCAAAGCTGATTTTCCTGGAGCGGGATGAAAAAGGTGGAAGGACAATCATCGTTGACCATGCCCTTAATGAGATATGCGCTGCGGGAACTGGCTCTTTCCTTGATCAACAAGCATATCGTCTGGGGATTTCCATAGACGAGTTCAGTAGTTTAGCCGCGAGGGCTGAAAAGCCGGCTACCATTGCAGGCAGGTGCAGTGTCTTTGCCAAATCTGACATGATCCATTTGCAGCAAGAGGGGACATCACAGGAGGAAATAATCGCTGGGCTTTGTTATGCCTTGGCCAGAAATTACATAAGCAACCTGGGTAAAGGGCGGAGATTCGTGAAGCCGGTAGCCTTTCAAGGTGGCGTCGCTGCCAATAAAGGGGTGGTCAAGGCTTTTGAAGAACTGCTGGAACTCAAGCCTGGGGAATTGGTTATTCCCGAGCATTTTAAGGTCATGGGAGCCATCGGAGCGGCAATGATGGCTTCGGAGAGACACAGTGACAGACCTATCAAACTCCAAGCAGCAACGGAGGTCTTGAGGCGCTATTTAGCTAAAAAGGCCAGTGAAGCTGAGGTAGGGCATTTAAGGAGATTGATCTATAACGGGGATGGTTCTACTCCATTGGATGAGTGTCCTATTCTTAGAAAGCAACAGAAGAGGAAGGTGTATATAGGGGTTGATGTTGGCGCTGTGAGTACGAATATCGTTGTTCTGGATGAAAACAAGAAGCTGCTGGCGATGAAGTATCTCATGACCGAGGGCAATCCCATTGAGTCAGTTAAGAAAGGATTAAAAGACATAGGTCGTGAAATAAAGGACCTTATTGAAGTCCAGGCTGTGGCGACCACTGGCAGCGGGCGTTATTTTGTAGGAGACTTCGTCGGCGCTGACTTAGTAATTAATGAAATTACTGCTCAGGCTAAAGCCACACTGGATATGGATAAGACCGTAGACACCATATTTGAAATAGGGGGGCAGGATTCAAAATATATCCGCCTGAAGAATAGTACGGTGGTGGATTTCGAGATGAACAAGGTTTGTGCTGCAGGAACTGGCTCCTTTCTCCAGGAACAGGCTGACAGATTGGATATAAATATTGAGGAGGAGTTTAGCAAGCTTGCTCTTAGCTCGGAGGCTCCTGTTAATCTGGGGACCCGGTGCACTGTTTTTATGGAATCTGATTTAGTACACCACCAGCAGGTAGGTTCACCGAAAGTCGATCTCTTAGCGGGGCTTTCCTACTCTATTGCCAATAATTACATTGAAAAGGTGGTAGGGAATAAGAAAATTGGAGAGAGGATATATTTTCAGGGAGGCGTTGCCGGAAATAAGAGTGTAGTGGCTGCCTTCGAAAATATCTTGGGGAAAAAGATTACGGTTCCGCAGAACTACAATGTAACTGGTGCCATAGGTGCTGCGTTGATTGCCATGGAGAAGAGAGACGGGGATGGGAAAAGCCATTTTGTCGGATTTGACCTCACAGACCGCGAATATGAGGTCAAATCCTTTGAATGCCAGCATTGCCCCAACCACTGCGACATAAAAAAGATATCCATCGGAGGCGAATTCAAATCCTTCTACGGTGGTATCTGTGATAGATATGAGCTGAAAGGCGAAAAGAGCACTGCCCAGGTTCTTCCTGATCTCTTCAAAGAGCGAGAAGAAATGCTCATGAGCTATTATAAGGAGGATGAACTTGCCCCGAATTCTCCGGTAATAGGCATTCCACGAGTTCTCATGTTCTTTGAGCAGTTTCCATTGTGGGCTACATTTTTTGGGGAGTTGGGAGTTAAAGTGGTGCTGTCCGATAAAACTAATAGAAGGCTCATCCATAAGGGACTTCAAGAGGTTTTAGCTGAGGCCTGCTATCCGGTGAAGATTGCCTACGGGCACGTAGCAAATCTCATTGAAAAAGGTGTTGACCGTATATTCATGCCCAGCATTATTGACCTGGAGAAGGATAGTGATGATGTGGCCAGGAGCTACAACTGCCCCTTGATCCAGGGTATCCCCTTCATGCTTAGACCTGCTTTCAAAGATAAGGCAGAAATCATAAGTCCTACCATATTTATGGCAAAGGAAAAAGAGAACCTCAGGGTGGAGATGGAGAAGATAGGCAGGGAATTTGGAAAGGAAAAGAAGGAAATCGCCTCAGCGATAATCGCTGCACTCAGGGCTCAAGAAGAATTCGAAAAGATGCGTCGAGAAAGAGGTCAAGAGATACTCAAAACCCTTAAGAAGGATAATGAAGCCGTGGTGGTAATAGGAAAGCCTTACAATGTTCATGATTTGGCGTTAAATCTAAATATCGCCAGGAAATTGCGCCATCTAGGAATGCTGGCCATACCTTATGACCTACTGCCGCTGGATGAAATTGAACTGCCGCCTCATTACTCCAACCTGGTTTGGAAGAATGAACAGAATCTTCTGCGGGCAGCGATAATGGCCAAGAATAACCCCAGCTTGAATCCTATAATGATCACCAATTATGGCTGCGGTCCTGATGCTTTCTTCTGGAAGTATCTTGAAGAAACCATGAAAGAGGATCCTTATCTACTTCTGGAGGTAGATGAGCACAGCGGCGATGCTGGAATGACCACCAGGGTTGAAGCCTTTCTTGATACGGTCGGTAGACCGAAAACGGGGGTAAAGGAGGAAAGACAAGAAGACCTCAGTGTGGTCAGATCCTCTGGCGGGATAAGTATCTTCAAACCAGCAAAGAGGATTAGGGAACTGGATAAAACCTTTTATATCCCCTATGTTTCTGGACACTCGGTTATTTGGGCTGCTGCTTTTAACTCCGTGGGGCTAGATGCCCGAGTGCTGCCCGAGCCTGGTGCATCATCGGAAGAGATAGGAAGAAGATACGTCTCTGGCAAGGAATGTCATCCCTACTTACTCACCACGGGGGATTTGGTCAAGATGACCGAAGTTGACGATTTTGACCCCAACAGGGCAGCATTTGTGATGCTTAACTTCGATGGTTCATGCAGGTTGAGTCAATATGCCTTGTCTCAGAAATTGGTTCTCAAGAGATTAGGTTTGGGACATATCCCTGTAATTGCCCCGGTTACCTCTATCCGCCATGATGAATGCACCGAATTATTTGGATTAAAGTGGGCGGAAGCTATCTGGAAGGGCTGGCTAGCTACGGACGTCTTGCTAAAGGAGTTGCTTCATATTCGCCCTTATGAAGTAAATAAAGGGGAGACTGATAAGGTTTATGCACAAACCATAGTGGAGATAGCCTCCGGAATTATCAACGGGAGATTCTGGCAGGCTTTGGACCGCTCAATAGCAGCTATGGACGAGATCCCAACTAAGAATGAAGATAGACCAATTATAGGTATCGTGGGAGAGTTCTATACCTGTATGAACTCCTGGGCTAACAACGATATAATCAGAGAGTTTGAGTCACTGGGCGCTGAAGCGAGGCTTGGGCCGACTACTACAGATTACTTAGTATATTTTAATGAGGTCTATCCGGAGACCCACTTCTCTAGGAGGAAATATCTCTCTGCCCTCTATTATTATCTGAGAAGGTTTCCGTTTATGCACTGGAAGGGAAAGATTGAGGGAATGATGAAAGACGGACTTCCAGATTGCAGGATTCCCAGGGTTGAGGATATGGTTACGCTTGCCGCTCCTTATGTAAGTGATGACATAGACCCAGTAGTGACTGTAAATGTGGCTAAGGCGAAAAACTATGCTGTGCAGGGCTGCAGTGGTATAGCTAATCTCATCATTTTGAATTGCCTTTTTGGGACTTTATCCACTGCTATCTATAGAGGGATACAGAATGAGCACAACCGCATTCCTGTGCTCAACATGATGTACGATGGGCTACAGCAAACCAACGCAAAGACAAGGATAGAGGCCTTTATACATCAAGCGAAGCTATACCGCGAAAGGTACAGCATGGTCTAGTGAACTCGCACTTCGTGGAAGCTGACATTACGAATTTGTACAAAGTTGACCTTGCCATGGGGGCAAGGTTCAACCCCAGTGACGGGGCGCACAGATATTGCGACCTTTGGTCGCATCAATTAGCGGGCTGCCAGCTCAGGAAGGGATAGGTCTGCTCATTAACGAGATTCCAAATGAAGGCGGTGTTGGTCACGCCAGGAGCGACTGGAGATATATCCCACGCCGCCCCTAAGAATGTGGCGATGTCTCGCATTTCCGCTGTGGTCTTGCCAATGCCGCCAGCCGAAGTAGCCTGTCCGCTGGCATCCGTATCCCAGAAGGAACTGCTGGCATTGCCTCCCCAATTCACGGCCAGCAGACCACCGACATATTCGTGGCCAGTCACGTTGCCTCTGCAATACGACTTATTGACTGTACCGAAATTCACTGCTACTAGACCGGCAACATAATAGTCGCCAGCCGCACTGCCTGCGGAATAGGAGTTGCTCACAGTGCCATCCCGACCGTTGATTCCCACCAGACTGCTGACAATTGAAGAGCCAGTCACGCTGCCCGTGGAATAGGAGCTGGCCACAGTGCCCGAATTAGATCCTGTGAGACCGCCAACATAATAGTTGCCGGTCACACTGCCTCTGGAAAGAGAGTTGCTCACAGTGCCATTATTTCCTCCCACCAGGCCGCCGACATAGTAGTTGCCAGTCATGCTGCCTGCGGAATAGGCGTCTCTCACAGCTCCGTGATTACTTCCGACCAAACCGCCAGCGTTCCACTCGCCAGTCACAGTGTTTGTGGCGTAGGAGTTCCTCACCGTGTCGTAGTTACTTCCCACCAGACCTCCAACATCCTGCTCGCCAGCCACACTGCCTGTCACGTACGAGTCCCTGACAGTGCCGTGATTGCTTCCCACCAGACCACCGACATCGGACCTGCCATTCACGCTGGCGACGAAGTAGGAGTTGCTCACAGTCTCCAAATTAATTCCGACGAGACCGCCAACGGAATACCAGCCGGTGACGCTGCCACTTGAATAGGAATTGCTCAGGCTCCCTTCATTAATTCCGACCAGACTGCCTACGGAATACCAGGCAGTGACGCTGCCAGTCGAGTAGGAGTTGGCCACGCTGCCTTTGTTTGTTCCGGCCAGACCACCAGCAGAGTACGAACCAGTGATGCCGCTGCTCGAATGGCAGTTGGTCAAGGCCCCTCCGTTAATCCCGACCAGACCACCGATGTCCCTCTCGCCAGCCACACTGCCGGCAGAATAGGAGTTGCTCAGGCTGCCATTCCGATTATATCCGATCATACCGCCAACGCAATCATCGCCAGCTACACTACCACTACAATAGGAGTCGCTCACAATGCCATTATTTCCTCCCACTAGACCGCCAACGACATAAACGCCGGCTACGTTCACATTCTCGATGCCCAGTTGAGTGACCTTTCCACCGGGAGCAAGATATCCAAACAATCCGACTTGCGAAGCAGAATCAGAGTTGAGGGTCAAGTTCAGGATCTTGTGACCATTGCCATCAAATTCTCCCGCCAGATAGGGAATGTAGAAGTTGGATTCACTGCCTAAGTCCAAATTGTTTGTCAACCTAAATCTGAGGGGACTATCCTGACCAAAGGCGAGCAATTCTTTCAAATCACTGACATCATTCACCACGTAACAACCATTTTCTTGAAAGAGCCTTTGATTGACGTCCAAAAACTTGCCGTTGGCAAGCCACTGCTGGAAGTCTTCAGCGAACAAAGCTCCAATGGTAATCATGCCATCTCCGTTGATAGGAACCTCGTCGTAATTATAGTGGGAGTTGCTCACGGTGCCGACATTCCCTCCCACCAGACCGCCAAGGTACTGGTCGCCAGTCACACTGCCGCTGAAATAGGAATTACTAAGAGTACCCGAATTGTTACCCACCACACCGGCAACATATTGCTTGCCAGTCACGGCAGCGTTTACCACTTCAACATTCGTGATGACGCTTCCCTCATCAACACAACCGAAAAGCCCGACCTCATTTTCGTCAGGGCGGCTGATAAACAGGTCGCTTATCTGGTATCCCTGCGCGTCGAAGGTTCCGGCAAAGGGGTTACTTGAAGTTCCAATCGGCTGCCAGCCCTTTGCGTGGTTGGCTATCCTACTCGCTACCCCCCAATAACCGGGAGAAGCGGAATGGAGGTCGTTCATCAGACGGTAGCGACCGGTTGGGTTGTCTCGGATGGCATTTAAGTCATGCCAATCCTGTATCCGAACAGGAGGGAGAGAACAGCCTACCGTACCTGCAATTAAGGCTACCATGATCAAAAAGATGCTGGCTCTTGCGATGTCACGCTGTATTCTGGAACCAAATGTCATGTTGATATTGCACTTCTTGTGCCGTATTGACCGGGATTGCTGCGGTTGGCTTTCCTTAGTCTGGCAGCGATTCACCACAGAGAAAAACAGAGTCAACATTCTCGTCTAGAGTTCTTTCGCCCGTGGCTCCAGATAGGCCATGGAGCTGTCCAAGGTGGTTAATTGCACATAGTCATTTTCACACACTTCGACACCATAGCATCTTCGAAGCTCCGCGATAATGTCCAAGAGGTCCACGGGGTCCGGTCCCAGTTGTTCTCGTACTGGGATATCGTCCTTAAGATTATTCAAGTCTTCGTCTGGAACGATTTGCCCTATGATTTTCCTAATAATGGGTCTGATCTGTTCCTTGGTCATCTACACCGCGTTCGCTATTTAAGAATACCTTCAGCTTTATTTCTCAAATCTTCCTACAACGGCGACTGAGTTGATGCCCGACATTCTTAAGCAATTATTCAATATATAAGTCAACCTTGTCAATCCTTTCTTGGTTCGTTGGCAACCGGATTGTTAAGATGGCACCAAGGGTCTAAGTGGTGCAGATTGATCGTATGGTGGACGAGATGGTCTTCAAAAGAGGGCAAACTACCCGCCAATTACAAGGCACCAGCTGCTCCCACGGTAGACGCCCATCCTGGATTTATCAAGCAAGCAAGGTCCAATTTGGAACCAGTGATTGCCACTTGGGCGCAGCAGATGGCGTAGAGCCTGCCCTCGTTCCCCGACACACATCCTTCTTCTTTTGACACTTCAGAGGCTCGAAACAACATAGACCAACCGGCCTTCACCGATGTAGCGGATGTTTAGTCTCTGTATCCCGGATTTGTCAGTGCGTAAGCTCTTACGAGATTCGGCCAAGTTGTTCGCGTTTGGCGCGGTCAGGCCAACGCCAGTAATTACAATTCGTGTTTCATTAATCTTATTTGCCAGCATAGGATAGCACTTCCATTGAAAACGTAGACGTTAGGGCAGCTTGAAGAGATTCGTTTAACTGTATCGTTGTCAGAGGGAGTATTTCCCTGACTTCATTTTGCCAGGGCTATTCTCTCTACCATTCCAGACCCAACATAAGACAGACTATCCCGCTGCCAATCCCCATCATAGCAACCTTATCGCCGGGTTTAAGACAGCCCTGGTCAATTGCGATAGCCATGGTAATCGGTAAGGAAACCGACCCAATGTTTCCTAGATATTCAACAGTGGTAAAGTCTCTTGCCTTATCTAGCCCCAGGGTCCTGAACAATCGTCTGCTATGCGCAGCGCTAACCTGGTGAGTAAAGAACCTATCTACGTCCGAGTCCTTCCATCCAAGCTCTCGTTTTGTGCCCTCCCACGTGTCAGGCACCAATTTTGCTCCATTCTTAAGGAGCTCCGTCGAGTCCGTGCGCATATTCGGGAGTTCAGCCAAGTCGAGGAAAGAGGCATCGGCTTCTATACGACAAAGATCATTGTGTTGGGAGGCAGCGCGTGTTACCCCGCCAAGAAGTTTATGGCCATCTCGCGATAATGAGGAGTGAGTTAACACTGTTGCCACTGCTCCTGACCCCAAAGTTAAAGTGGCAAAGGCGAGTTTGAGTTTATCCCTGGTAACATCCGGGTCCTTCAAGAGTCTATTGATTGTTGCGTCAATTATGGGTTTACTGTTCTCACAACCGACTACAATTCCTGCTTTTATCTGACCCAGCTCAATCATATTTGCCAGGGTTACCATGCCGTTAATGAAGCCCAGGCAGGCATTGGAGATGTCAAAAATGGTAGCTGTGGGCGGGAGACCTAGAGAATCGTGGACTACAGTAGCTGTCGCTGGCTCTAGGAAATCACGAGATACCGAGGTGTGAAGCAGACATCCGATATCCTCTTTGTTGACTCCAGACTTGCTAATGGCTTTTTCTGCTGCCTTTATGCCGGCCTGGCTCGGCGTCACTCCATCGTCCCAGAATCGCCGTTCGCGAATCCCAGCCCCCATTTCCAAACGTCCATAGCGAAGATTTAATTTGTTGTATATCGGGGCCAGTCTTTCTTCCAGGCTCACTGATGTAACGATATTCTCGGGGAGTTCATAGCCAAAAGACTCGACACAGACCTTCTTGTACTGCATTCAATAACCCTACTTTTCTCTCACCGGTATCGTGGGGAGCTACAACGTGAATAGCTATATCAACTCGCCAGGATCACTTTCGCCTGCTCGACACTAGTTTTGGAATATGAAACTTTGTTCTAAGATTTTCCCACCTTCCTGCCGACTCCGGGGGAATTATCTCGTCTGGAATGTACTTTCCTACTCCCGCAATGACAGCACAGACCTTTCTTGAGTTCGCCACCTCGTCAGGGATATACTCATCAGCGGCGGCAATAGCGGTAGAACGCAGCCTACGCGGAGCTAATTTCTTGATGACCCTGATTGCGAAGGAAATCAGTGTATTTGGAACACGTTTGTCCAGGAAGTTGAGGCCAAAGAGCAGCAGCCTATCAGGAGCATATTTATCTACCGCTTTCACAAAAAGAGAGAATCCCTTCTTTGCGAGGGATCTAACTACAGAATCAAGCTTCGGCTTGTGTTGCTGTGGTGTCTTGTCCTCTGCCATGTCCTCTCTCCCAGATACTGTAATTCTTATCATGTTTCAGTACTATTTGTCAAACATAATATCCTGTCTGCACTGATTGACATATTGGAGGGGCTGGGGTAAAATGCATTGTTTTGATATGGCTAATGTAAAGCTTGGTTCAGGCGAGAGTTTCGAGGGGCTGCTGCGAAGATTTATGAGACAGGTGCAGCAAGACCGCATTTTGGCTGAAGTTCGCCGCCGCAAGCACTTTGAGAAACCTAGCGAAGAGAAGAGAAAGAAAGCGGCAGCGAAAAGGCGAAAGAGCTTTAGATAACTAGCCCCGAAACAGTTCAGTTTTCATAGCATCCGCGATTTGTTCATTGATATCCGCGAGGTCACCGTGGAAAAGAGGATGGAACTTCCATGAGTCCTGGTAATCAAGAAATAACGCTTAAGGATAAGATTCAGGAAGCCCTGAAGGGGGCAGTTAAGCGGCAACAAACAGTGGAAGTCTCTACGTTAAGGTTGCTGTTATCTGAGATAAAGTACGCTGAAATTGCACAGCAAAAGCCCGCCGACGATAACAAAGTGCTTGATGTCATTGCTAAGGAAGTAAAACGTCGTCGGGAAAGCATCGAAGCCTTCAATAAGGGGAATCGTGGCGATTTGGTGGCGCAGGAAGAAGCAGAATTGGCTGTTCTTATGAGCTACCTTCCTAAGCAGATGAGCCGTGAAGAAATCGTCGCGGTGGCACGGCAAGCGATGAATGCGGTTGGAGCTAGGGGCCCGAGTGACAAAGGCAAAGTCATGGCTCAGCTTATGCCTCAGCTAAAAGGTAAAGCTGATGGCAGAGAAGTCAGCGAGATAGTCTCAGAGTTGCTCGCTGCGCGCTAAGCTCAGAAGGCGAGCAATGTTTTTGGATCATGGCGTGATGGCGGTGAAGAAGCACCGCCATTGCTTTTTATGGTGTGAAATTTGGAGCCGTCATTTCTCCTAGCAATTGGAGTGATTGACACTGTTATCCTCATAAATCGGGACAAAAGAGAGTGAGTTTTGGTGTTGGAATTTGGAATCTTGAATTTGTTTAGAGCTTAGAACTTGAGATTTAGCTGAATGGAAGTCTCCCCATTTCGAGGTATACGCTACAACCAGAGTACAGTTGGTGATCTAGCTCGGGTCATTTGTCCTCCCTATGATGTTATCAGTCCTGAACAACAGCGACTCTACTACAAAAAGAGCGATTACAACGCCATTCGCCTGGAATTCCCCGAGCCGACAACTGATAGATATCAAAGAGCGGCTATGACATTCCAGCAATGGTTGAAGCAGGGTGTTCTTGAGTATGACAGCGTATCCACCTTCTATTTACATGACCATCAATTCAAGTATTCAGGCAAAAAGATGGTAAGGCGTGGGGTAATAGCTCGCGTCAAGCTCGGGCCCTGGGGCAGTGGCATATTTCCTCACGAAGAGACGTCTTCTAGGGACAAAAGCGACCGTTTGCAGTTAGTGCGAGCTTGCCGAGCTAATTTCAGTCCACTGTTTTCTCTATACGAGGATTCTCAGGAAAAAATTACTCCGATACTATCCCATGTAGCACAAGAACAACCGCTGATGTCATTGCGAACGGGGCGAGGCAATTTCCCTGACTCTGACGAGGCTCACAGTGTGTGGGCAGTAACCAACCCGGAAATTAAGCGACAGCTAGTTAAGCTTCTATCCTCTCAGCCGATCTACATCGCTGACGGTCATCACCGCTACGAAACAGCACTGACTTACGCACAAGAAAGAACACAGGGGCAATCTGATAGCTGTAAACTGTCAGCTGACGGCTTTCAGTATGTTATGATGGAGTTAGTCGACTTTTCTGACCCCGGACTGGTTGTTCTACCTCTGCACAGGCTGGTGCGTGGTATAGCAGCTTCAAGTTTAGTGGGGTTGGGGGATCGACTCGGGGACTTCTTTACCCTTGAGTCCGTTCCGCTAAGGACTGGTAGCTGGCATCTGCCAGTTGACAGCTGCTTGGGAGTCCTAGGCTTACAGGTTGGCTCTTTGGTGGTACTAAGGAAACGCCAAGATGTTTCCCTTGAGGCGATGATGCCGGGTAACCGGTCCCAGGCTTATCGGGAGTTTGGCGTTAGCATTCTTAATCATATTGTTTTGGACTCCATCCTGAGCGAAGCGAAGGATCTAGATGTCGCTTATACCGTGGATCTGGAGGAAGCCCACCAGCAGATAAGAGAAGGGCAGTATCAGTTGGCCTTCCTCTTGCATCCTCCCCAGCCGGGGATGGTCAAGGCTGTTGCCGGTGCCCAAGACAGGATGCCACGCAAATCGACTTACTTTTATCCCAAGCTCCCCGCTGGTTTGGTCATAAATCCCCTGGACTGAGTGAGGTTTCAGGAAAGACCAGTTATAGTTTTACTACTTTAGCGCCGTGAACACCAGGAAGGGCGCTTATCTCCTGCAAGTCCTCTTCACCCAGTGGTTCATCGAGAGCTAAAATCATGAGGGCTTTTCCCCGGGGCTGGAGTCGAGATAAGTGCATGGAACTAATATTAATATCGGCTTTACCGGCTATGTTACCGATAGTGCCAACAAGCCCAGGTCGGTCGAGATGGTCGCAGAAAAGGAAATATCCCCCAGTGGGCACGATATCCATCCAGAAATCATTAACCTGGACAATGTGGATCTCGCTATCTCTAACTGTGCCCGATATTGCAGTGGTTCCTACATTGGTATTGATCTCCAGGGTGAGCAAGTTGGAGTAATTCTGGCAGGTCGCCTCTCTTTCTTCGCTGATCTTCAAGCCACGCTGAGCGGCGATAAGACGAACGTTGACCAGGTTGATTCTCTCCTCGCTTGCCTGTTGCAATAGGCCGCTGATGAGGGCCGTCTTAATAGGGTTGCAATCGTAGTTGCTTACTCCGCCGCTATACTTGATGTGTGTTGAGTTTATTTGTCCCTCCATTAATTGACTGGCAAGACTGCCGATAGTTGCAGCTACTCTCATAAATGGTACCAGCTCAGGAGCTATGTGTGGGGCGTTAACGGCATACTTGCTGAATTGTCCTTGAAGCACCGCTAAAACTTCTGCGGCAACGTCTTTGGCTACGCTGGTCTGAGCTTCGATTGTAGAGGCGCCTAGATGAGGAGTAACGATTATCTTATCTTCTTTGAATAGTGGACTATCTGTCACTGGCTCATGGTCAAAAACATCGAAAGCAGCGCCAGCTATTTTTCCAGCCTTAAGTGCTTTGATTAGCGCTTCCTCGTCAATCACTCCGCCCCGGGCACAGTTGATAATCCGAGCTGTGGGTTTTAATTTTGCTAACTCCTTACTTCCAATTAATTTCTTGGTAGTCGCAGTCAGCGGCACGTGGAGAGTGATAAAATCAGCCTCTTCGAGAAGCTGCTCCAGGGACACCAGGTCTACTTTGAGATTGCGGGCATAGTCTTTGGAGACAAAAGGGTCGTGGGCAATAACGCGCATTTCAAAGGACTGAACTCGCTTGGCTACTTCAGAGCCGACACTACCCAGGCCGATGATACCCAGTGTCTTATTCCTGATTTCCGTGCCGACAAACTCGTCTCTTCGCCATTTACCTGATTTGAGTTGGCTATTCGCTTGTGGCACATTACGTGCCAGGGCAAGCATGAGGGCAATGGTGTGTTCTGCGGCAGCTATAATATTGCCTGTTGGGGCATTAACCACCACAATGCCCTTCCTGGTAGCGGCATCGACATCAATGTTGTCTGTGCCCACTCCGGCTCGACCGATCACCTTAAGTTTTTTCCCCGATTCAATAACCTCTGCCCCCACTTTAGTCTGGCTGCGGACAATCAAGGCATCATAATCACCGATCATCGCCTTCAGTTGGTCGAGGTCTAGTTTCGTCTTGACATCGACTTGAGCATAGCTACACAAGAGCTTTATGCCTTCTTCGGCAATTGAGTCGGCCACTAGAATTCTCATCATCTGGTTAGCCTTTCTTTGCTTTGGGCAGAGTCCTCTTTATGGCCTCAAGTACGGACTTGATATCATCTTCATATACCAAGCCGAGATGACCAATTCGGAAGATCTTGCCTGACAATTTTTGCTGACCGCCGGCAACGATCACGTCATATTCCTCACGGAGGACTTGAATCAATTTGGGGACATCAATTTTGTCCGTGGCATTTACTGCTGTCACTGTGTTGGAAGCATATCTCTCGTCAGGGAAAAGGGATAGACCTAATGATTTTACTCCGTTTCTGGTTGTCTGGCCTACTCGGGCATGTCTGGCGAATATGTTGTCCAGTCCCTCGCTTAACATTGAATCTAGAGTAACATCAAGAGCATAGAAAATAGAGATAGCTGGAGTCCAGGGAGTCTGCCCTTTCCCGAGATAATCTTTGGCTTTGCTGAAATCCAGATAATAGCGTGGCATTCTCGCTTTAGCGTGGGCCTGCCAGGCTTTTTCACTTACGCTAACCATGGCTAGTCCGGGAGGCACCATCCATCCCTTCTGTGAAGCAGTGACCACTATGTCGCAATTCCAGTCGTCGGTAGGCAAGTTGATGCAACCCAGACTTGAGATAGCATCAACCAGGAGAAGTTTATCGAATTTCTTGACTATGGCGCTTATTTCACTGATGTTGTTGGTCATCCCTGTGGATGTTTCATTATGAGTTGCCAGCACTGCCTTAATGTCGCCACCTGTTTTCAATGCTTTTTCTACGGCATCAAGGCCAATCGGCTTGCCCCATTCAAAGTTCAAGCGGGTTACTTGAGCGCCATATTCCCCGGCGATATCGGCGAAGCGGTCGGCAAAAAACCCGTTGGCGAGGGATAAAACCTTGTCGCCTGGCGATAGAGTATTAACAATCGCTGCTTCCAGGCCGCCGGTGCCCGAAGCGGTAAGTACGAAAACGTCTCCCTTGGTCTGAAACGCCTGTTTCAGTTTTGCCGTTATTGAATTGAGAATTTTGCCGAATTCTCCCCCGCGATGGTTCATCATTTGGCGGCCCATCGCCTCAAGGGCTTGTGGCGGGCAAGGCGTTGGTCCTGGAATACGTAGCTGCATTTCTCCCTCCTAATCAGGCCTTTTCTTTATCAGCATCGACGATTTTGGCAAGGCGGAGCTTGCCGACTTTAATTGTATCACCGGGTCTAATTTCAATAGTCTCGTCTGTGACCACCTGTGTGGTCCCATCTGGTCGGATTATCCGAACAGCACCCTGAGCAAGCAACCTTTTGGCTTCGCTCATGCTATTCGCAAATTTGTTATTGACAAGCCACCTTGGCATATCCCTTCGCTGTATCGGTTCAACGCTAACTTTGAGACCGATACTGGCTCTCACCTCTATTTTGTGAAGTTCTCGCGTCTGGAACCGCCCTTGGAAGTATTCCTCTGCCTCCCGCGCTATCTCAGTACTGTGGAATTGATTTACGATCTCATAAGCCAGGCGTTTCTTAAGGTTCATGGGGTTAACGGAGTGAGTTTTCAGTTGCTTATCGAATTCAGCGATTTCTATTTCAGGAACGTCGGTCACCAGTTCAAAATAATCCAGGATAAGAGAGTCAGGGATGGACATCACCTTGCCGTATATGTCCCGGGGAGGTTCGGCAATACCTATGTGGTTCCTTAGACTCTTGCTCATCTTTTGTTTACCATCAGTACCAATCAAGAGGGGAACAAGGAAGACCTGCTGTGGAAGCTGCCCCACACTTTGCTGGAGCTCTCTGCCCACAAGGCAATTGAATTTCTGGTCAATGCCCCCGAATTCAACGTCGGCTTTGATAGCTACTGAGTCATAGCCCTGAAGCAAAGGGTAAAGCATTTCAGCCAGAGATATGGGGTTGCCAGAACTATACCGCTTGCTAAAATCCTCTCTGGCTAGAAGCTGGGCGATGGTAAATTTACTGGTAAGTCTAATTACTTCATCCAAAGTGAACCCGGAAAACCATTCACTCTGCCATCTTAGCTCCGTTTTATCCTTATCTACCACCTTGAAGAACTGTTCCATGTAAGTCTGAGCATTTCTCTGTATCTCGTTGGCGGAAAGCATGGGGCGTGTAGCCGACTGGCCGCTGGGATCGCCAATTCTGGCTGTCCAATCGCCAACTATAAGAGTGATTTTGTGTCCTAGGTCCTGGAATTGTCGCAGCTTTCTCAGGCCTACCACATGTCCGAGGTGGATGTCAGGAGCACTGGGGTCAAAGCCCTGCTTCAGGTTCAGGATTCTCCCCGAGTTCAGCAGTCTTAGTAGTTCTGCCTCTGTTATGATTTCAGCTACTCCCCGTCTTAACAGGGTGTCAAACCTTGTACTAGTCATGTTGAGTCCTCGGCTAGAAGTGCTTTCACTCTTCGCACATCTTCTTCGATTTGTGTCTTCAGTTCTTCTGAGGAAGCAAAACGTTTTTCATCCCTTAATTTTTGCACAAATTCTACCCTTATCTCTTTGCTATATAAATTACCTTTATAGTTTAGTAGGTGAGTTTCTACCATTCTTTGCCCCTCCCCAAATGTGGGGCGGGTGCCAATATTGGTTGCTGAAGGGAACTGCTTGCCATCCACGTGAGTGATGGTGGCATAGATGCCATTATTTGGCAACGCTTGTTGTGGCTTTATGTCCAGGTTAGCAGTGGGAAATCCCAAAGCTCGTCCGCGTTTGTCGGATGTGATAACCTTGCCTCTGAGGTAGAAATGGTGCCCCATGAGCTTCTCTACTCTTCTCATATCGCCTTGAATCAGTGCTTGGCGGATGAGAGTACTGCTCACCAGTTCGCCGTTGATTGTATAGGGAGGGATGACTTCCACACTAAACTCCATTTGATTCCCCAGAGTGCGAAGCAGGCTGATACTGCCTTCCCCGCCTCGTCCTAAGGCGAAGTCGGGCCCCACTATAATGCCCCGCATCTTGAGGTATTTCTTAAGCAAGGACATGAAGTCCTGTGCAGTTAGCTGGGCTAACTCGGGAGTAAACGTCAGCACCGCAACTATATTTACGCCCAGCTGCTGAAGTGTCGTGACCCTATCCTCCAGGTTGCTGAGCCAAGGCAATTGATCATCAGGATGCAACACCGATTGCGGATGGGGATTGAAGGTGAGTACTCCGCTAAGCAAATGCTTCTCTGCCGCTCGCTTCTGCAGTTGTTTGAGCAGGTAGCGATGCCCGGCATGGACACCGTCAAACACGCCTATGGCAAGGAGCGTTTCCCCCTGAGGAGTTACACTGGCTAGCTCCTGCTCGATTTCCATGGTCTCTGGTCCTAGGGTTTGCTCTTTGCGCTCTGAGTAGCTAGCTGTCTATTTCTAGCTTGGGCTATGGGCAATAGTTGAGACATGAGGAGTCGAAAGCTATCAAAATTGAGTGATTGAGGACCATCGGCAAGCGCCATGTCAGGATTAGGATGTACTTCTATGAGGAGTCCATCTGCTCCGGCAGCTACTGCGGCTAATGCTAGGGGAGGCACTAGGTACCATTTGCCTGTAGCGTGGCTGGGGTCAGCGATAACTGGCAGATGGCTGACTCTTTCAATAATTGGTATTGAGCTTATGTCCATAGTATTGCGGGTATGGGTCTCAAATGTTCTGATACCTCGTTCGCAAAGGATAACCTGCTCATTGTCTTGAGCCAGAATATATTCAGCGGCTAACAGCCACTCTTGAATAGTGGATGACAAACCGCGTTTGAGCAACACCGGTTTCCTTGTTTTGCCCACCTCATCGAGCAGGATAAAATTCTGCATGTTTCTGGCGCCGATCTGAAGTATGTCAGCGTATTTGGCTACCAAATCAACCTGGTCCGGCGACATAACCTCGGTAATGACGGGCATCTTATTTTCCTTTCCTACTGCAGCCAGTATTTTCAGCCCCGTTTCCCCCAACCCTCGAAAGTCGTAAGGCGAAGTGCGCGGTTTGAAGGCGCCCCCGCGTAGCACAGTGGCACCAGCAGCTTTGACCGCCTGGGCAGTGGTTAAGAGCTGCTCCTCGCTTTCTATTGCGCAGGGGCCAGCCATGACGATTATTTCATTGCCACCGATGGCTACCCCTTTTACCTCCACTATCGTATCCCGGGGGTGAAACTCCCGACTGGCAAGTTTGTATGGCTTGCTCACCAGTAGAACCTGTTCTACCCCGGGGAGCAACTCTAAGGCATCACGAAGCTCCGTAAAGACTTTGCCTAACACGCCGATAACGGTATGGTCGACACCTTCCGAGATGTGTGCCTTTAGACCGAAGTCTTCGATCCGCTTTGTGACTCTGCTGATTTCGTCAGGCCTGGGGCTAGCCTTCATGACTATAATCATGTCTTGCCTCCAATTGTCGATGATGGTTTGTCCTTTAGCTTCTTCGCCTCTCCCAAGTAAATATGTGTAATGCTATCGGATCCCTTCTCGGTGTTTACAATCATGAGGACTCTCAGACAGCGGGGTAATGCACCAGGGACATTCATTTCGTGTCCACAGAGCAAAGCGAGGTTGGATGGCCATCCCAGCTCTCTTGTCGCCACAGCAGGAAACTCAGCATCTAAGTCTGGCGTAGTGGTGAAAAGAATGGCAGCGATATCCTCGGTTTCAATTTCGTTGGCCTTGACCATTTTCGAAAGCAGTTCCTTAGTGGCTGCTAGGATGCTTTTCTTATTGTTTGCTGAAACCGCGATAGCCCCTCTGATGCCACGGCACTGCAATTTGACACCTCTCCTTTCAGATTTAAGCCAATAGCCTATCCTAATTCTCGTACTTCGTCAAGGAAGGTCATTTTGATGGCGTGATAAATTTCGGTAATTACCTTTCGTGAGCAAGGAATCGCTTTTGTACTGCGGCCGACTGAACCAACATGAAGGCTTGGTTTTAATGATACCCTTGACCGTCAATTGTTTGTCTAGTAGCATGCTCCGGTGGTAACATAGAAGTAAATATTGTTCGATCTTGGCGGTAATGTCCGTATTCTCTTGATATGGAGAGAGATGAATTTGAAGGTCTCGTGAGGAGAGCAATCGAAAGTTTGCCGCTCGAATTTCAGTGCAAGCTGGAGAATGTCGATATCGTGGTAGAAGAGTGGCCCACAGCAGTGCAACTGAGACAGGCTAAGATAAAGAGCCCTGGGCAATTGCTTGGGCTTTATCAGGGTGTGCCTCGAACTAGGCGGGGGCGGGGCTACGAACTGGTGCTGCCTGATAAGATAAGCATCTTTCAGAGGCCCATAGAGGGACAGTGTCGCTTTGGCTACGAAATTGAGGCAAAGATAGGGGAGGTGGTGCGCCACGAAATAGCTCATCACTTCGGCCTCGACGAAGAGACTTTGCGGAAGATAGAAGGAGAGAGACGCAAAAGCAAGTAAGGGACAGGTGTTCCGGTGACTGAATATCATACTTGTCTCGATTCTCCCGAACCCAAATAAAGGTTTCGATGTTATGCCAGTAGCGAAAAATGCTACCAGCAGTCGATTGAGACTACAGCTATGATAGATGATGTCAGAAGTTCCGAAAGAGTCTCCAGGAGAGTTTTTCGGAGATATTTTCCCCTGATACTTATACTGTGGATTCTTTTTGTATTATATCCCAATCCTCTAAACGTAATCATTAGTATCCAAAGGGTTAATGACTTTGATGCTGATCCTGGTGCTGTTGAACCTATGCTAGATGACTTTCCTGCTGACCCTGTAGATATAGAGAAAGCAGTCCTGGCTAGGATACCTTATCGCCATGACTGGGAGGTTTATGGCATGCCTTGGTATTGTCCCACCGTCGAACAAGTGGTGGAGCGAGGGGAGGGGGACTGCAAAAGCAGAGCTCTGATCTTAGCGTCTGTTTTGGAAGCGAAAAATGTTACCTATCAGGTTCATTCATCCCCTACGCATATTTGGGTGGAATACGAGGGTAAGAATGAGACATCTATTGAGAATGCCCAGGTCGAGTACTATCAATATGACCCTCAAACAGGTGAGCGGCGATTCCAGATTCCTCATATTGCTCCGAGCGA
>Ga0256868_10000596_pt1 | contig 20862 bp, 26 predicted proteins | sample RVTome_13_FD_187341 | JGI IMG/M metagenome (GOLD analysis project Ga0256868, IMG submission 187341) | Soil microbial communities from uranium-contaminated site in the Upper Colorado River Basin, Wyoming, United States - RVT92D227 HiSeq ...
TATGGTGCTGGGGAAAGGAGCAAAATGCTTGAGCCCGGCTGGTCGGGAATTTCGTTCCGACAGGATTCCGTTCTTATTGGAGGAGCGAGAGATCAAGAGCAAACTCCGCCGAAGTGGGGGGAGGACGAAAGGACCGAAGAAGCGTACGTTTGAAGATGATCAGCGATTCGAAGTATGTCTGGAAAGGATTCTTTTAAAGTCACGTGAAGGCGTGAAAACAGATGGATCACAGTCTTAGCTATCAGTTGATAAGAAGCCGAAAGAGGAGAAAGACGATATCCCTCCATATCAAAGAAGATGGGAAAATAGTCGTTTACGCTCCTTATAGCACGCTGAAATGTGAGATAGAGAAATTTATTAAGGAGAAAAGGTCATGGATAGTTGAAAAAATATCAGAAAAAGAGAGATCGATAAGGGAAACAGAAAAGGCATTTCTTCCAGGGGAGAAATTCTTATATTTAGGAGAATTGTATCCGTTAGAGATAGGGGATAACAACCACAAAAAAAATCCACTAAAATTGTCTTTTGGTAAATTCATCCTCGATAAGGATTATATAGAAGAGGCAAAGGATCTCTTTATCCAGTGGTATAAGGGGGAGGCCAAGGAGAAAATAGTGGGAAGAGTCAATTATCACAGTAATCGGCTTCAATTGTTTACCAAGGGGACAAAGATAACAAGCGCCAAATACCGCTGGGGCTCCTGTTCACGAGATAACCGATTATCCTTTAGCTGGAGAATTATCATGGCTCCCTTAAGTATTATCGATTACATCCTGATTCATGAACTTGTCCATATCAAAGAAAAAAATCACTCCAAGAGATTCTGGAACTACTTAGAGTCTATTCTCCCTGACTACAGAAAAAATAGACTCTGGTTAAAAAAGAATGGAAATGCATTACGGTTTTAATATAAAATTAGAGACAGTTTTCATTTTTGTTTAAAGATTCTGTGGCCATTGGCATTTCTGGAGTGGCCATTTAAAATCCCTCGAAATTAAATAATTTATACGGGAGGTGTCTTATGAAATCATTATTTGTGGCGGTCAATGTCTTAATCATGGTTTTTGCGGTCGGTGTTACAGCTCAAGAAAAATTTGAAACGGATTCCATTAAAACTTCTGCAGGCGACCTGAAGATTACTTTTATAGGCCATGGCACATTGATCTTTACCTTTGGAGGAAAGATAATACACGTGGACCCATTCAGTGAAATGGCGGATTATACCAAGCTGCCAAAAGCCGACATCATTCTGTTAACTCATGAGCACAGGGACCACCTTGACCTGAAAGCCCTGAATCCTGTGCGCACTGAAAAGACTCTCGTGGTATTGACACAAACCTGTGCAAAACAGGTTGAAGGTCGTATTGTTATGAATCATGGGGATGTTAAATTCATTGAAGGTTTAAAGATAGAGGCCGTACCTGCATACAATATCATCCATAAACGGGATACAGGGCAACCTTTTCACCCGAAAGGCATTGGCAATGGATATATAATCACCTTTGGGGACAAAAGAGTTTATGTAGCAGGTGATACGGAGAACATTCCGGAAATGAAAGAACTGAAGGGGATTGACATCGCATTCCTACCAATGAATCTGCCCTATACGATGACCCCGGAAATGGTAGCCGACGCTGCAAAGGCCTTCAAACCGAAAATTCTCTACCCATATCACTTTGGTGAAACCGATACCTCCAAACTTTTAGATTTACTAAAGAGCACCAAAGAGATTGAAATTCGTATCCGCAAAATGAAGTAAGAGTAGAAGAGTCCTCTATTAAAAAGGTATAGATTCAATTCCTGTATAAATTCTTTATTCTTTATAAACTTACTGCATAATTTTTTTATTATTAATTATTCTTTTTTATTTCCAATAGTTAGCTAATCGAAGTAATTTTTGCACTTAAAATTTGTATATTTAAAATATTCATTTAGCCCTCAAAATCCTTCCATATTAACCCCTCGATTTTTAAAAAACTTATTATTTCAAATAGTTAACACATAATTAATTCTTTGGCATACCAAATGCACTCTCTTAGGTTGAAAACAAAAGAAAGGAGGAACTAAAAATGGAAAAGAAAATGAAAGGATTAAAGGTTGGGTTGATGGTTGGATTGATCACTCTAATGGCTTCTCCGGCATTTGCAAGATCGATCAACCTCAAGGAAGCTGGGACGGCTCTCTGGATCTTCATCATCATTGGAGCCATTATCGTTCTTCTTCAGTTGATCCCAGCAACGATTCTCTTCTTCAGCTTCATTGGTACTGCTACCACCATGGCTTTCAAGAAAGAGAAGAAGGTTGAAGAGGAAGTGATGATTCCAGGTGCTGAGCCCGTAGTAGTTAAGGAATGAGATAACATTGCGAGGAGGGATCAAAATGAAGAACCTTAGTTCAACAACATACTTCGGTCTGTTCATCCTGACCTGTATCCTTGCAGCCATGGTCTCCATTGCAGTCATGCAAGTTGTCAGGACAGTAGAGGATATTGGCCCCATGATTTACATTGTTGGAGGAGCTGTCGCCCTCGTTGGAATTCTGATTCCTTTAATGATGATGATCATGCTTAAACATTTACAGAGAGAAAAGGAATAGAGGAATGGGATCTCAAAAGATTTTTATCATTCTAAGTCTGGTTTTGATCATGTCAATCGCTCTCTTCTCTTTGGGAATTGCCTATGCAGGAGGAGTGAGGGGGATGGGACTTTTAGGAGTCTTATTTTTCCTTACCTTTGGAATCATCGTTGTGTTGGCGCAATTGGTTCCGGCAGGGATCCTTCTCTCATCTTTCATGGGAGTGTCTTTCTCTTCTTTCCGGAAGGCTGAGATGCCCATCCGGGTGATCGATTAAGGAGGAAGGAGGGGGTACCATGAAATCGAAGACGATCTTTATTGCCTATCGGGATGATCTCTGGGCCAGATCGCTTTCAACCTACTTTCACAGCCTTGGCTATCGAGTGGAGATAGCGAGGTTGGTGAGCGATATCATTCGAAGGATTCGAAATGGGAAGATCCATGTCGTCCTACTGGATGATGAGATTGAAGGTGTGAAGGCTTGTGATTTAGTACCCATTCTTAAGAAGATTGATCCAAGAATTCAGGTGATTGTCATCTCTTCAGAAGAGTCGATTGGACTGGTAAAGCGTCTAAGAGGCACAGGGATCTTCTACCAGGCGATGAAACCAGTCGATTTGGAGGAGATTAGGTCAGCAGTGGAATGTGCCTTTGAGAAGATTGAAAGAGAGAATCTGAAAGAAGGGTTCTTCTCTTTCCTCATACCAAAGATGGTTACGACATAAAGTTTTCCTACTTCGTTGAAGACATTTTTTTAGGATTTATTGTCGGGGCTGAGGCCCCGACAACACCCTGCCAATTAGATAATATCAACGTATATTTCTATTTCTAAAATTGAAACCACCACAGGGCCAATAAAAACACCAGAAAAATTAGAAGAGGGATTATATGGGAAAGTTCCAATTTTGGAAGTCGTAGAGGTATATCGTCACGAAAGCCTCTTGCTGCGAGGGCAAGGGTAATATCTTCCGCTTGCGAGAATGAACGGCGAAGAAGAGGGAGCGCAAGGAATTTCGCTCTACGAAAAGGATTCTTGTTCCGGTCGCCCAGGCGTGCCTTATTTGCCAGATGGACCTCTTCGGCCTGATCCAGGATAAGTGAGAAAAAGCGGAGAGTAAGCGAAACCATGAGCCCGATCCGTCGTTCAGGAAGAAAAGGAATAGGTTTAAGAAACCAGATGAGGCTATCCCGAAGTTCCCGAGGACGTGTGACAGCCGTAAAGAGGACTGCGTAACTGAGAATGAGGCCAAGACGCCAGCAAGTGAAGATCCCGAGATAGAGTCCGTCCTCGCTTATGGGAAGCCATGGAAAGAGGGGTAGTGGAGGGCCTGAGGTGAAAAATATCTGAAAGAGAAAGAGGATGAAAAGGAATATGGCCCAGGTTCGAAAATCACGGAGAAATTGCATCAGGGGCAATCTCGAAAGGATAAGAAGGCCTAACAGGATACCTGAATTGAGGGTGAGCCATGAGAATTTTGATTGGAGAAGGGTTGCAGTCATTATCAGGAGCCCGAGAAACTTGCATCGGGCGTCCCACCGGTGAAGAGGAGAGTTCCCGGGAAAGTAGTGAAGGATTATTCGTTGAGCCATGAAATCTTTTCCCTTCCAAGAAGAGCGTAGCAGGGAGGCCGGATCCCAAAGCGGGGAAGTTCCCTGAGGAGTTCTTCTGGTAATCCCGAAGCCTTGAGTTCCCCGTCGTGGATGATGGCGATTCGATCGACATGGGCAATCACTTTTTCCACATCATGTGTGGTCACCACCAGGGTGTGCCCTTGGCGATGCAAGTGAACCATGTGTTTTAAGACTTCCCGAATGCCTGGATAATCGAGATGAGAAAAAGGCTCGTCGAAGAGAATAATCTGAGGTTTCATTGCAAGTACTCCAGCGATGGAAAGACGACGTTTCTCTCCTCCTGAAAGCAGGTAGCAGGGTTTTTCCGAAAGATCTTTAAGTCCCATTACACAGAGGGCCCAATCCACTCTCTCAGTAATTTCCTCTGGAGAAAGTCTTAAGTTCTCAGGACCAAAGCCCACGTCTTCTCTTACCGTTTCACCAACAATCTGGCTATCTGCATCCTGAAAGACCATGCCTACAAGACGTCGGCTTTCCCGGGAAGCATAAGGATCATCCAAGCCGTTTAAGCGAATAGATCCGGCAGTGGGCTTAAGTAGACCGCAAATAAGACGAATGAGAGTCGTTTTGCCGCTCCCATTGGGACCACAAATAAGGAGAAATTCGCCATCGGCAATGGTGAGGTTAATGCCCTTCAAAGCATGGGTTCCGTCTGGATAATAATGGTGAAGGTTTTGGATTTCGATCATAGTTCCTTCCCCCTCTCCCTACGATGGGAGAGGGTAGGGGTGAGGGTGGTGGTGGATTGCAGCTGATGGTTTAAAATAGGTCGCACTGCACGAGCCAAAATAAGAGCAACGGATGCTTTGACCGCATCTCCGATGAGAAAAGGAATCATGCCCACCATAAACGTCTTAGGCCAGGACATATGGGTAACCATCTTGAGCCAGGGAACACCAAGGCTGTAAATAGCAAGCGATCCCATTAGGACGCTGAGAATCTCCAAGATAAGAATACCGCGAGACCGCTCTGCAATAAAACCCGTAAGCCAGGAGGCAAGAACATAGCCAAAAAGGTAGCCACCTGTTGGACCTAAAAAGTGAGCGAATCCTCCTCTACCTCCGGAAAAAACTGGCATCCCAATAGCTCCCACCAGGAGGTAAAGAAACATGCTCGCCAACCCCCAGCGGCTTCCCAGTAGAAGTCCAGAGAGAAGGACAAAGAGAGTTGAAAGGACAATGGGCACAGGTCCAATAGGAACATGGATATAGGCCCCTACAGCCGTAAGGGCAGCCATGAGGGACGCAAGCACCATCCATCTCAGTTTCTCAATCGGCATCATATACTCCTTTCGATTCGTTTAGATCTATTGTCAACCTTTTTATTCGATAAGGTTAACAAATTATTTTTAACCAGTCAATATGGTTATGAGAAAAAACTACAAATTAAAATCCAAGATCTGTCTCACACAAAAAATCTTGACTTATTCATTTTTTAGATCTATAAATGCATTAATGAATTTAAAAATCATCGGAGGTAATTAAATTGAACCATTCTTTCAATTCAAAGATGGTTTCGAAAATCATAGGGATTCCGTTAAGGGTGATTGATTATTGGGATCGGACAAATTTCATTAAGCCTTCAATTAACGAAGCCTCTGGTTATGGTTCGATGAGGCTATATTCCTTTACAGACCTCATCCAATTCAAAGTAGCAAAATTTTTGAGAGATCAGGGTTTATCATTACAGAAGATACGAAAGAGTCTTAATTATCTAAGGAAGCATCTTCCTGAGATTGAAAAACCTTTGGCCCAGTTGAGGTTTTTAACAGATGGGGAGACGATCTTTGTTCTCACAAATAAGGATAGAGAGATTATCGATACCCTGAAAAAAGGACAGTATGTTTTTGCCATTGCAATTGGGGAATTGATAAACGATCTGAAAGGGAAGACTTCTAAAATGACAATGGATAGGGCCTATGTAGTTAATGTTTCAAAAAGAAGGTTTAAAGTCATTCTTCATCCAGATCTTGAGGATGGTGGTTATTGGGTTGAATGTCCGGAACTACCCGGATGTTCTTCACAAGGGGATAGCGTTGAAGAAGCTTTGGATATGATCAGAGATGCCATCAAAGGTCATCTTGAAGTTGAGGAGGAAGTAGAAAAAGAGGCACCACAGAAGAAGAAAGCTGCCTAAATGGCTATACAGTGTCTAGCCAATTCGCTGCGATTTCGAACACACCGTGTGCCAAATTGTTTCCAAATTTTCCAGACATTTTCTGGGGAATTGCTCCCCACCAATTATTTGTAACCGTTATATGTGAAGGTAAGGTTAACCTGATTTATAGAAACCAAAGTGAAGAGATAAACCATCTTTAACCTTTTATTAAACATTTTTCACTTAGGAGAAAATAGGCGCTGAAAGTCTTTTAATTCTCACTTTAAAATTCTTGTTGATTATTTTAGGGAAATTGTTAAACTTCTTGTGACATCCGGAACCATACGTTTGATTTTAATACATTAGGTTTCTATGAGACGTAGTAAAAAAGCAAAAGAGCAACCATTAACAATTGTCGTAAGAGAGGAGAGTGTTTTATACAGGCACAAGTTGCCTGTCAAGTATCAAAGAACCTGTAGTTGTCCTCCCTCTCATATCAATTGCATGACCGCCAAAGATTGGCTCAAGAGCCAACTCGGCGTTTGGCAATTTTTCTATGAAACAAGAGATATCCGTAATAAGAACCTTCATCCGGCTACATTCCCTATAGCTTTGGCGAAAAAAGTTATAGAGCTGTTTACTCATAAAGGAGAAATGGTCCTTGACCCATTTGTCGGAAGTGGAACTACTTTGGTGGCAGCCCAAGATACTGATCGGAATGCCGTAGGTTTCGATCTTCAGCAGAAATATATAGACTTGTGTAAAAGTCGTCTTGTTCAAACCACCCTATTTAGCAATGCAAAACAACTTGCAGTTCAAGACGATGCCAGAAATATTTCACAATATTTGGACCCTGAATCCGTCAGCCTAATATTCACATCCCCTCCATACGCCAATCTTCTTAATAGAGAACGAAAAAATAAATCGAGAAGATTCAGAAATAATGAACAACTTGGTAGAGTGGAGCAATATTCTCAGGATCCAAGAGACCTTGGAACGATGACAATAGAGGAATATACAACAGCAATGGGTGAAATTTTCCAATCGTTATTGCCCCTCCTCCGTCCGAAAGCACACTGCGTAATAAATGTTCCAGATATGTGGTGGGAAAACAAGAGAATCACAATTCATATAGCATTGGTTGAGGAATTGCGTAAGTGTGGTTATGAATTAAGGAATATTATTATTTGGGATAGAACAAATGTAGTAAATAAAATAGGGATCTTTGGCTGGCCAAGCAACTACATAACCATGGGTGTTACTTTCGAATATCTCTTAGACTTTTGGAGACCTCCAAAGTAATGAAACTCTTTGCAAAAGAAGAGCTGATTCAGGCTATGCGTGAAATTTTCGAGCGTGGTTGGCACCGCAGTGTTAAAGAAACTCCTGATACACGAAATGATGGTGCAGTAGGAAATACATTAGAGACCCTACTCGGGATAATAGAAAACAATTTACCTATCCCAAATGCACGCGATTGGGAACTAAAAGGTCAAAGGTCTCACACGGGGTCCTTAGTTACATTAAAACATATAGAACCGTCTCCAACGGGCGCTAAGTTTGTGTCACAATTATTGCTTCCTTGCTTCGGTTGGAAGCATAAGAAGGCTGGGACAAAATACCCCGCTAAAGAGATGAGCTTCAGGTCCACTACAAGTGCAACAGAATATACAAAAAGAGGGTTCAAAATAGCAGTTGATAGAGATCAGGGGAAATTGCGCTTTATTTTTGACTCGACGAAAGCAAACCAAGCCGACTCAGAGATTGCATCATGGTTGAGGTCTGTAGAGGAAAGGGTTGGTCTCGGTCCATTAAATCCAGAACCATATTGGGGGCTTGAAGATTTAAGATATCAGATTGGATCTAAGATAAAAAACTGTTTCTACGTTATTGCAGATAGTAAGGTTGATGAAAAAAGAGAATATTTCCTTTATAAAAACCTCTACATTCTTTCCGGCTTCTCATTTGAAAAATTCATTAACTGTTTGGAAGAAGGGGCAATACTTATTGATTTCGACGCCAGAACAGGGCACAACCACGGGACTAAATTCAGGATTAGACAAGGCCACTGGACATCCCTATATTCAAACGTAGAAAATGTAATATAAGTTAAGCAAGTTTTTCAAAAGTCAAAAGGCTTTTTAAGGCAAGGAATATCTTGCCGAGAATATGAAGACTACTGAAAATGTTAAGAATGCCTAACACCGGCATGGACTGTGACGCGGACAGCCTGCCGGCTGCCACACAGGTCATACCGCCCGTTGAGGCTGTAGAAAAAGTCAATGTCGCGCGAAACCGGTGAGTTGGAAAAAAATGCGATCTCTCGGGACGCTCTGTATACGATGATCTCATGCTGGGGAGGGGTCAAGAGACCTCCGAAAATCACCCCTTAATCGTAGTGAGGGGGTTTTTCTACAGGCTCGTTAAGCATATGACAAAAGGCATTGTAGGTGGCGCTAAATGTCAATTTGTTTGAAGAATTGTTATTTGTATATGGAATATCATTCATTGGACGATCTGCCTTCTGATACCCAAGTCGACATCGAGCGAGAATTAGCAAAGTATGAAGCAGGCAGCCCTTATGACGCCTTATTAGTGAGTAAAATTGTTAAGCGCAAATGCTTGGGGGATTATTTAAAGGACGCAAATCGCTTGCCTGACAAATGTAGACATTACTGGGAACTAATTTCTCCGCTAACCGAAAAAGAGCGATTGGACATTTTGAATGCGAGACGTGACAGGACATGGAAAGTCATCTCTGCAATAGTTGCTATTATCGGTATTGTGATAAGTTCATATTTCGCCTATTTGAATTATTCAAAACCTTCCAATGAAGACCTAATCAGAGAAAATAGCAATCTCAAAAGGCAGGTTCAAGATCAGCAGACAACAATTGTCGAGCAGAGTAAACTAATCAATGCGTTAAATCTCAAGTTACAACAAAAAGATGGGGGTAAACATGACTAAAGCTCAGGTTGTTGAAGCGGTCTCCACTATTACTGGTCTATCTAAGGCTGTAGTTGCCAGAGTTATCGACTGCTATCATGAGGTAGTCAGCGGAGGCCTCAAAAAGCAAGGGAGGGTTACTTTTGCTGGTTTCGGTACGTTCTCGGTTAGCCGAAGAAAGGCTAGAACAGGCTTTAATCCGAGTACAGGTCAAGCCATTACTATCCCTGCTACCAAAGTGGCCAAGTTTAGGGCAAGCCCCGCATTGATGAAGGGTATTAAGTAGACATAACGAGTCGCTCCACCGGATCGCGTACCTCGCCCAAAAAGCGGGCTCCCGGTGAGCTTATGCGTTAGATTTAAAACTATATGAAATCAAAGAAAACTAAACCAGACCATGCTCTAGCGATCATCAAGGCTGGTGTCTCGGCTGTTCCATACATTGGCGGAGCGATAGCAAGTCTCATTGGGGACTACGTGCCTTCCGCTACGCAACGTTCAATTGAGACAGCAATTGAGATTCTAAAGCAGAAGCTAGAACAAATCTCTGACCGGATTAATCCTGATACTGTAAACAAAGATGAATTCGCCGAGCTTTTCAAGTCCTGCTATCTTTCAATCGTCCGCACTCAGCAAAGACAGAAGCTGAATGCTGCGGCTAACCTGCTCGCAAACATTCTGTTGCGCGATGGTGACCCAGAAAAATTGCCGTACACGGAGCTTGATCACTTTGCACGTTGTCTTGAAACGCTATCTATCGGAGCTATAGAGGTACTCGGTCATACGGTTAATCTTGCAAGGAAAAGCAAACCTGAACAATACAGAGTTGACCCTTTTAGATTTGATTTTGAGCAACTTCAGGACCGTATGCCCAAAACAGACGCCTTTCTCCTGATGGGACTTGTTGGTGAACTGAACTCGGCAAATCTCATTCATTTGGCAGGTGCTCCTACGATTGCGACTCCTGCTTATGCAAATTATCCAATTCAATTAACACCTCTTGGAGTGCGTTTCTGCGAGCGGTTACTAGAAAAATGATATGAGTGGCGCCTCACAAGTCACCGCAGCGGGCAGCTATTAGCTTCCGCTGATCTTTGACGTTCGACTGAATAATTGTGAAACAAATTCAACTAAACCACCATACTGCATTAAGGGCAAAATCTCTTGGAGCTTTGGGTGAATTATTGGCCATCAAGGCTTTAGTAGACAACGGTTTTAATAACATCAGGAACTTAAATGATCAAAAAAAGAATTATCCTTACGCGGATTTATATGCAGAAAGAGGAAAAGAAAAATACGTTATAAGCATAAAGGCAAGAAATAGATATGAAAGAAGTGGACGATTGAACAGTCGGTAAAAATTTAGGGAAAGACTGCGCATCAAAAGCCAAAAAAGCAGAATTGCAGTTCAATGCAAAAGCCGCATGGATGGCAATTTCTATTTTTGATGATATTTATTCAATTTATTTCGGGGAGTTCGATTCGTTGTCGGTGAAGACAGGCATTCCAATGGGGAAAATACACTTTCAAAGATATGAATGCCTGGTAAAGGAAAAACAACATGGCTTGGATTTCAGCCCTTATAAAAATGTATATGAATAAAAAGTCTAACAAAAAATCAACGTAGAAGATCTGTAGTCAGGTCTTGCAATCAAGCATGAATTTTATTGGTTTTTCTCTTTTTTTGCCTTCGCTCACTTCATCAAGTCTTTTTCCAGAGCCTCCCCGCTCCGATGATTCCTGACTTAAGAGGGCCATTAAGGATCTGGCTTTGAATTTTGACAAATTTACCATTAATTGTGCCTAATCATTCATTGAAGTTAACTTGCCATTGATGCGTTGTTCCCTTGCTTAACTTAACCACGTTGAAGCTGTAGAAAAAGGCACTCTTGACTTTTTGTGGGTCAATGTGTACAATGTAATACAATAGTATCAGGAGGTGTCTTATGAATACAGCAATATCAGTTAGACTCCCCAAAGCGCTTGCCGATCAAATCGACAGCATAGCCAAAGAGACAGAAAGACCGCGTTCTTACATCATCCAGAAAGCTCTGGAGTCTTACATCGAAGACTATGCGGATCTCCAGGTGGCCCTGGATCGACTCCATGATAAAACAGATCCGGTTATTTCAGGCAAAGAGTTGAGGAAGTCCCTTGGCATATAATATCGTTTATAAGAAGTCAGTCCAGCGTGATCTGAAAAAACTGTCCAAGACAGAGGCTCATCGCGTTCTAAATCAAATTGAGGGAGAACTTTCAAAAAACGCTGATACCTATCCAGTCCTCAAAGGGCAATTTGCAGGTCTTCGAAAATATCGCGTCGGTGACTATAGGGTAATCTATGCGATCTTAGGGGATGAAGTCCTCGTGCTTAGGATAGGTCACAGGAAAGACGTTTATAAGAAAGAAATCTAATAGTATGTCCAGCAGACGGTTAATTGCCGCGCTGATTTTAACCTTAGGCGCCAGGAAGAAGACTGGAAGGTATGAATAATTAATCTTGGAGGGTATGGAAATGGACGAAAAGGGTCAGGTCTTGCAATCAAGCAAGCATGAATTTTATTGGTTTTTCTCTTTTCTTACCTCCGCTCATTCCTTCTAAGTCTTTTCCAAAAACCTCTCCGCCCTAATGATTCCTAACTTTGGAGGCTAAGTTTTTAATTCGGATTTCAGCCATTTTGGAGACCCATTCCAGGGAATGGCCAATGTGTATGAAGGCATGAATAAGAAGTTTTATGATGAACCAGTATTATGTGCTACTATTAAAAAAGGTGAAGGACTCTATGAAGATTTTGCTGGACGGAGATGCCTGTCCTAAATCCGTTTTTCGTATCTGACGGTTTTAATATAAATTGGAGGCATTGACATAGGGTTTCAATCATTTCATGATATTAAAAATGCATAAAACACCGAGATTGAACCAATGAAGATTCATCGAAGAGATTTTTTGAAGTATTCTGGAGTGGCTGGTGGTGCATTCCTTATGGGAATGGATGGAGGGTTAGCTATGTCGAGCACGATGAGCCATGTGGCTTTGGTAAAAACAGATAATCGAAAGCATGGGGTAAGAGCATCCTTGAAGACTCTGAAAATCAATCCCGTAAAAGGGAAGGATGTCCTTATCAAACCCAATTTCAACACCGCTGACATCACTCCAGGCTCCACACACAACGACACATTAGTCGCCTTGGTGGAAGCGATTTGGGAGATGGGTGCGAAATCGATCAGCCTTGGAGAGAGAAGCTATCCGCTTACACGCGAGGTTATGGAGGAAAAGGGCCTTCTGCCCCTCATGGATAAATTGAATATAAAGATTATCGACTTCGATGATCTGGACGAGAAAGATTGGGTGTTATTCAAACCTAAGAAGAGCCATTGGAGAAATGGTTTTCGGATCGCACGACCCATCCTCGATGCAGAGTACCTCATCTCCACATGCTGTCTGAAAACCCATCAGTTTGGAGGAATCTTCACCATGTCGCTAAAGCTACATGTCGGCGTGGTTCCCACATCTCGACATGGATATGATTATATGCGGGAGCTTCACAGTTCTCCCCATCAAAGGAAGATGATCGCAGAGATTAATGAACCTTTTAAACCCGCTCTCATCATCCTTGACGGAATCGATGCTTTTGTGGATGGCGGTCCTGTGACTGGAAAGCATGCCAAAGGAGAAGTCTTCCTCGCCTCTACCGATCGAGTAGCCATCGACGCTACCGGAGTGGCCATCTTAAAGTCCCTCGGGAGCAATGAAAGCATCATGAAACCCAAGATATTTGAACAGGAGCAGATCGCAAGGGCCGTGGAACTTGGTCTGGGGGCGTCTTCTCCTTCTGAGATCGAGGTGTTACCTGCCGATGAAAAGAGCCAGGGGTATCGGGACCGTGTGGTGGAGATATTAAGAAGGGGCTAACCATAAGGGAAGGGATTCAATCATTGAAGGTAATTCAATGACCTATGATAAAGAATTCTTGATCGAGCTGATCTGTAAACACTGCGAATTTTATAAAGAGTCAGAAAAAGAGTTGGAATGCGGCGCTTTCAAAATCCTCAAAGGACTCCTTGAAAAGGGAGTGATCACCCCCAAGGAGATCAATGATGTTCTCCGATCATAAATTCATTTGCCTGGCCTCTCATTGTGTTCTGAAAAATCTTGAAGAACCTTACCTCTATGACATCGAAAACGATGACCTCTATGAACTGAGCTCCGATGCTTTTCAGTTTCTCCTGAAATGCTGCCAGGGAGAAAGTCCTCCCATTCGAAAGGAGGATGAAGAGTTCATCCGATACTGTCTATCGCAACATTTGATCGCCTATTCCAAGATGCCCATGCAAAGAAAGACTTTTCCCAATCCATCGCCCATCCCTTCTCTTCGATATCTTGAACTACAGATGACTGATCGATGCAATCTCCGATGCCGACACTGCTATATTGGTGATGGTGTGCATCAAGATCTTTACATCGAACAAATTCAAAAAATATTAAAAGAATTTGAAGAAATGCAGGGTCTTCGACTCCTTCTCTCAGGCGGGGAACCTCTGCTTCATCCCTATTTTTGGGAGATCAATGACATCCTGAGGGATCACTCATTTCGATCTGTCCTTCTTTCCAATGGTACACCGATTACCAGAGATGTTTCAAGAAGACTTCGTGTCCATGAAGTCCAGATTAGCCTCGATGGGATGAAAGAGGGCCATGAATCTCTTCGCGGCAAAGGAAATTTCGAAAAGACCCTTGCGGCAATCGACTCTCTCCAAGAGACTGGAATTACGGTCTCTATTGCCACGATGATTCATCGAAGAAATTTAGAGGAGTTTGACCAGATGGCCTCTCTCCTTGAATCAAAACATATCAGGGAATGGAATGTGGATGTCCCTTGTATCGAAGGGAGACTGAAGGAAAATAAAGAGTTATGGGTATCACCCTCCGTGGTAGGTCATTTTCTTAATTATGGTTACGGAGGAGGAGTGCATCATTCAAAAAATAATGCTACCTGTGGTGCCCATCTCTGTGCTATACTTCCCAATGGAAGGGTTGCAAAGTGCGGACTCTTCGGTCAGGAAACAGTGGGATCGATTGAGGAAGGCCTTCGGGTTTGTTGGCAGCGAATTCCTCGAATCCTATTGAAAGATTTAAGTTGTAACTGCATTGAGATAGAAGCGTGTAGAGGGGGTTGCCGTTATCGAGCAAAGATTCATGGGGACTTATTTCAACCCGACCCATTTCAATGCTATGCCCGGGGGGTGCTGAAAGGAGGTGAAGAACATGACGATCAAGAAGGTAGTTAAGAAGTTCTCTGGAATTTGCAAATGCAAAGCATCCTGTTGAGGTCTTTATCAGGCTCCTTCCCAAGAAGGGAGAGAGCCTCTATCCAACTGAAATAGAGATCACTTCGGAAAAAGTTAGGTTAGAAGACCTTTCATCGATGCCTCCCCCTCATTCCTCTTTCCTAAGTGGGATGAGGGGGTTTTTCATTTTTTGTATAGCGATGTATCTCGGTATTGATTTCCTCATTACTTCTCAGCTTAAACTCTATGTCGTGGAAGTTAATGTAGGCCTTCCTGGGGGAGCACAGGAGTATCATCTCACTCATCTGGCCCATTTTGGAAAACCTTCGGATATCTTCAGAAAGATTGAGGAGACGTCGCAAAGGGTCTACGGAAAAAGATTTAAGGATTATCTTCATTCCCTTCCTTTTATTGAAAGTCTTAAGCCATTCAAGATATGGATGGATGGAAAAGGTTCCTTCCCAAGTACCTTCCACCCCGGGTTGAGACTCGAAGATAAATGGAATCAATATCTACTCATTCACCCCATTGCACAGATGCCCAAGACGATGATCTTTGATCCTCTCAACTTAGGTCAGGCTGAGCGATTCCTCGAGAGGAAAGAAAAAGTCGTCTTAAAACGTCGGGTAGGAAGAGGTGGAAGAGGTTTACAAGTGATCACTGAACCGGAGGCGTTCTCAAAGCTTCATCTTGGTTCAACCCCTTACCTTCTCCAAGAGTACATCGAGAGCCAGGTCGATGGATATAACTTCTCTATTCGTTCTATTGCTTTTGGTGGAGAGTTCATCTGTATGTATGCAAACCTCTCCACCCGTTCTTTTTCTAACCATGGAACCTTAGCCTTTATCTCACCCAATCACCCATTTGGATTGAGCGAAAAAGATTTTAAGACCGAATCTTTCAATCAGAGATCCTGGGAGGCAGAGATATGGTTTGGTGAAAATGAACCCCCATATCTGAAACATAATCTCTATGAAGATGAGGTGGCCCAAACAGCTCTTAACCTACCTGAAGATCTTTTTGGTAAGATCAAGGAGCTTTCTGTAAAGATAGAGAGGTGTTATGAAGCTCTGGACCTCTCCAGCCTTCCAAAAGCCTGTTTTGAAGAGCAGGGGGATCTGTACTAAGTGAAAGAGATGCGACATAAAGAATTGAAATCGAGCAAGATGAAAAGAGGAGAAAGTTATGCCTGATTATTCTTTCATCGATCAACCTTCCACATTAATGTATATTTTTTACCCTCGAAAGGATTCCACTTTATGTCCGGAGAATGCCTTCGATCTATTGGCACCAGTGGACGATCATGTTTCGATTCATTGTCGATTTTACATAGGAAACCAGAAATGGCCATGGATCTTATTTTTCCATGGTAACGGTGAGGTGGTAAGTGATTACGATGAAATCGCCCCACTTTATCATCAGAGAAGGCTTAATTTGATCGTTGCTGATTACAGGGGTTACGGAGAGAGTAATGGAGTCCCAACCTTAACAGACCTCGTTCAAGATGCTCATGCCATATTTAAAGAAATTAAGAAGGAGCTTTCTAAAAGAGAATTAAGAAGAGATTTGTGGATCATGGGGAGGTCTCTTGGAAGTATATCTGCTTTTGAATTGGCATACCGATATCAAGACGCCATCAGAGGCCTCATCATAGAAAGTGGTTTTCCCAGTGTCGTCAGAATCATGATGCATCTGGGGATACCGATTCGCGATATGAATTTAGAAAGAATCGACCAAGAGTGCCTGGAGATGATCCATAAGATATTCATACCGACCCTCATCATTCATGGTGAAAGAGATACTCTTGTTCCACCTAAAGAGGCCAAGGATATATTTAACCATCTTGGAACAGATAAAAAAGAACTGCTCATCATCCCTTCAGCTAACCATAATGACATCATGCTCGTCGGATTTCAGAAGTACTTCGATGTCCTTCAACGATTTATTGAGATAACGGAGGTAAGAGAATCAGGTTAGGTGAGACCTACGCTCCGTCGAGGGTATGGTGCTCAGCCTTTCGATACCAAGAGGCGGGATCGGTCAGATATTCTTCAGTATCTTTGAGAGATAGGTAATGCTCATTCTCAATTCTTGAGAGAAGATCAAAAAACTGCTTCTCTTTGGGATCAGAAATACTATCCCTTATTTCAGCATAATACTTTGCGCCTTTGGCTTCAAAATCGAGAGCGGTTCGAACAGCCTCCAGGTCGTCAGATTCTCCTTTGGCTGATTTATCCACCTTCTTAACGAAGTCCAATAGGATGTCCTTCACGATCGTATCTTTCACTTTAAGGGGGACTGTTTCAGGCCATTTTTCCTGCTTTGACCACTTTTGATGTAATTGTTTCAGCCTTTCGTAGTGTTCCAATTCCTCATCTCCGATCTGCTGGAACATTTTCTTCCCGAGGGGATTTTTCGTTCGATTTGCATTTTTAAGATAGAATTCCCGCTCTCTCATCTCATTATTGAGAGCCACCTCCAAAGCGTTTAGACGGTCTTTTCCTTTTATCATTGGTCCTCCCTTCTGGATCATTCATCCTTTTTAATTTAAATAACTGAATGACAATGAATATGTCAATAATTAAACTCTATCTGATCATCTTTTTTCCATGCCTGCTTCCTTGAGATTGGCGACGACAACAAGGATATAGTTCTCGGGATGGAGATAGGCTCTTGCTAACCGGAGCACTTCTTCCCTGGTTACAGACCAAATGAAAGATGGATATTTCTCAGGATAGTCCAAGCCGAGACCAAAATATTCGATCTGTGTAAGAAAATTGGCCAGCTTTCCCTGGGTATCGAGCCGCAATGGGAAACTTCCAATGAGATATTTCTTCGCTCCCTCCAGTTCTTTCTCTGAAACAGGTTCTTTTCGAATACGCTCCATCTGTTGAAGGGCGAGAGAGATCGCCTCACGAGCAGATGCATTTTTCGTCTGGAGAACGATCTGGAAAGAACCGGGGTACTTGCCCGGATCGAAGAAGCTTGCTACAGAATAGGCAAGTCCTCTCTTGTTCCTAATCTCCTCCACCAATCTGGAGGCAAAGCCTCCCCCTCCCAGAATGTAGTTCATGACAGTGAGGGGATAAAAGTCCGGATTCCCCCTGTTTACCCCAGCGTGGCCAAGGATGATGTTGGCCTGTGTGATCGCCCGGTCGATCTTTACAGTCTTCTGCTCTTTTGAAAATGTGGTGAGGAAAGGTACTTTGGGGATTTCGCCCATCGGCCATTTTGCAAGGCGGGGGAGAAGTTTCCTCTCTACCTCATCAGTAGTGATATCCCCAACAAGCGTTAGGATGGCGTTATTGGGATGGTAATAAGTCCGGTAAAATCGAACGAGCGCCTCCCGTGTGAGCCGGGGAAGTGATTCCTTCGTCCCTTCAACCGGATGGCCATAAGGGCTTGTGGGGAAGAGGGTTTTCTGGAACTCTTTTTGAGCCACATCCCCTGGTTCATCTTCTGAGGATTGAATGGCAGCCAGTATCTTCTCCACCTCCCTCCGGATCTCTTCTCCAGGGAAGGCGGGTTGGGTGAGCACTTCCATGAAAAGGTCGAATCCTTTGTCCAGATCCTTCTTTAAAACACGGAGGTTAAGAGTAACGTAATCTCTGCTGGAATAAGAATTGAGCGAGGCACCCATGAAATCAATCTCTTCATTTATTGCAGTGACAGTACGCTTGGAAGTCCCCAGAAGAAGCCCTCTGGCCGTCAGGTATGCCAATCCCTCTTCTCCAGGAGAATCTTTTCGAGACCCCGAATCAATAAGCAGTTGAAATGTGACAAAGGGGAGAGAATGCTCCTTGCAGACAAGGAGGACAAGTCGATTGGGAAGGACCGTCCTCTGAACCGGAGGCATGGCATAGAGGAGGCCTTCAGAAAGAGCCAGCCAGATTAGGAAGAAGAAAATGTGAATGAAAGGTTTCTTTAGAATTCTTGGAATCATGAGGCCTCCTCAATTTCTTAAGCTCAATTAACCCTTTTGGTCAGGTTCTGCCCCTCACCCGAACCTGGAGCTAACTGGGGAGCATTCTTGCATACCCCGTCGTTTTGAATAGGACGGTACGAGGGCATCCCGCCTCAGGCGGGATTTCTAGGTCGCAGAGGGAACCCTTCTCTCTGCAGTCCCGTCTCAGACGGGATTAAACCTCAATAAGTGTTTGGTACAGGATCTCTTCTTGCACCCGATCAGAAATCAAGTTGGAACGGCTGCCAACTGGCAAAAGTGTTTTTTTCTCTTAGAACGAAAATCAGTTGCTTTTTCGCCTCGGATTTCTTTTCCCTATTGACAACGGGAGGCCTTATAAGTGTTATATGCCCATCATTTCTTGTCTTCAAAGCCAGGGATAGCATTTCTCTCGATATTTTGTCCAGGACTCTACGCCGAGCTCTTTGATTTTCCGCAGGTTCCTTAGAGGAGCGTCGCCGTGAAATGGTTTTAGGAAATGCAGCTTCTTGCAGGCCTCAAATTCGGCACACTCCCAGCAGCCTCGAAATGAATTGTCTTTCACACATTTGACGATTTCACATGAGCCCCCACAACCGTCGCCACCCAGTCTGCAGGGCGTCTCGCACTTTATTTCTGAGACTGCCTTGAGTGCTCTGATCATTGATTCATAATGTTCAAACTCCGGCATGTGAGATCGTTTTATTCTTGCGTACTCTGAGAACTGTTGCTTCTCAAATTCCTTCAACAAATCTCTTGCCAGGTCTGATGCCCTGCATTGGTATCGAATGCAATCACCGCAGTAAAGCCCGCAATAAGCAGTCAAGTCTTCTTCTTTCATTTGTCCTCACATATCGACCTAATTAACCGGCGGGGTTAATCTCCGTCCGGTTGAATGATTTGATTGATGCCTATTTCCATGTCTGCAGTTCAATGATGTTGCCTTCTGGATCGGCAAGGTATACAAAGGTCAAGATGCCCACCCCTTTCACTTCTGATGAGGTGATGTCACCAACTTTGGTACCTCCATGATTCAGAACATCGGCTGTAGCCCGATCGATGTCGTCGACTTCGAAGGCGAGATGCATGATGCCTTCACGGTTTGCTGCTGTGGGCGGCTTGGGTTTGTTCTCCATATATTGATAAATCTCCAATGTCGGGCCGCCTTCCCCGTGGCCCGGTAGCCTTAAGTGCCCTCCGGTAAAATGCGCATTCGATACCCCAGTTCCCCTGGCCAACCACTCGCCCTGAAGGTCACGTTCAGGGGACACAAACTCACAGCCAAAAACTTCCTGGTAGAATTTGGCGAGTGAACGCCAATCTCTGGCAATGATATTGGTATGCTTATATTTGGCTTTCATTTTATTCTCGTCGAACGATAAAGCTAAGCTGCGAGCGAAGCGAGTCAGCTTCAGCGATTGGTTAGGCTTGCCTTCTCCTCCTGATTGTCAATATTTTTCTGTGACTATCTACAATGAAAAAACTTATAAAGAGTGTTTACTTCTTTTCTTTTCACTCGTTATCTCTCCTGTGGCCACAAGTCCCACTTCCAGAGGATGTTGGCTCGAGGATCGACGGGGGCTTTGAGGCCGTGAACAGAGCCAAGATAGAGATGCTCTCCGTTGCTGCGCAAGTGAATAATCCCTTGGATAGAGCGCTCGTAGAGTTGAACATTGCTGGATTTGAACTGTGCCTGTTCTTTTTTGGACAAACGGGTGAAGCAGGCGGCCAGCTCCGTGGAAAAGACCGCTGGCTTCTCGCAACGTGAATAACGGGTGATTGTCCCTAGAAGCACGGCGCGTGGGTGTCCGTGAATGTCATTTCGGTCATCGCCGGAAGAAATCACGGCAGCGTCTGGCTTAACAGCTTGGAGGAACGGCACGGAGAAGTCCTGGCTCCCATGGTGCGCGGCCTTGTAGACATGAGCTTCGAGAGCGCGAGGCATTCCAGGGATGGTCGGGTATGCGTTTAGAAGATCGTCCATGGAGGCTGTGTTGAGGTCTCCGGTCAACAGGATTCGTTGATTCACGTGTCGCACACAGAGGACGATGGAGTTTCCGTTGACTGTCTTTCCAGCGTTTCCATACCAAGGGTAAGAAGGTTGACCATCTTGGATAGTAGCTCGGGGCCAAAGCACTTCGATAACCAAGGGCTTTTGGGGGTTGTCATACGGAGGGAGGAACCGGTCCGCTGCATCGAGGCGCTTGCATACAAAGCCCCCTTGGGGGACATCGACCCTTCGACCATGATCTTTCATTTTTTGAATGACGACGGGGAGGTTTTTCTCGGCCTTCTCCACCGCGCTGATAAGCTTTTTCATGAGCGGAGTGAGTGTTGACTTATCCATTGGGTTTGGCCGGTCGATGAGGCCATAAACACGG